>MPMD02043804.1_pt1 | contig 77465 bp, 76 predicted proteins | sample 1617291 | NCBI WGS metagenome assembly MPMD02 (sample SAMN05944810, study PRJNA350692) | marine metagenome | biome: marine; feature: ODZ; material: water; isolation source: 120 m water sample filtered on 30 um supor filter | place: Pacific Ocean | collected 2012-04-09 | depth 120m m | reverse complement strand
TGACCTTGAGCGCCGTGTCGATGCCCTTGTCGAGCACCTGCTGGTACCCGGCCAGGTTCATCACCCGGTGGGTGTCCTCGAGAACACTCTCCGGGGCGGTGCGAAGCACGGCGACGCGACTGGCCATGGGGTCTCCCGGGGGCTCGGGGGGCCAAGATAGGACACCGGGAGCACGCCCCGGGATCCGCGGGCTCCGGCAGAGCCCGAGTCGTTGCGAAAGCCCGAGCTACTCGACGATCACGCGAGCGCTCTTGATGAAGAGCTTCTCGGCAGAACCGGAGCCAGCAGCGGTGCGAGCTACTCGACGGTCACGCGAGCGCTCTCGATGAAGAGCTTCTCGCTCGTCTTGCCGCCGCGGCTCCCCCGCGCCTCGAGTTCCTTCAGCGTGCCCTTGCCCTCGACCACCTCGCCGAAGAGCGTATGCTTGCCGTCGAGCCACGGCGTCGGCACGAAGGTCAGGAAGAACTGGCTGCCGTCGGTGCCCGGCCCGGAATTGGCCATGCTGAGCAGGCCCGCCCTGTCGTGTTTGACGTTCCGGTCGAACTCGCCCGCGTACTGGTAGCCGGGTCCGCCGGTGCCGCGGCCGAGCGGGTCGCCGCCCTGCGCCATGAAGCCTGGAATCACCCGGTGGAAGGGCAAACCGTCGTAGAAGCCGAGCCGCGTGAGGTAGAGCGTGCTCGACGCGTGCATGGGCGCCGTCTTCGGATCGAGCTTGATCTTGACGGCACCGACATTGGTGTCGAGATGCCAGTAATAGGTCTTGTCGTCATCGAAGCTCAGCTTGGGCGGCTTCGACAGCCGGGTCTTCCAGCTGGGTGAGGATTTGTCGATCTTCTGCTCCTCGATGAACGCGTCGATGGCTTCGATGGCCACGTCATTCCCCTTGGTGGCCTGCGCGGAGGCCTCGTCGCTCCCAGCGGCCGGGGACGCGAACACCGCGATGGCGACCGCCAGGGAGAGCGTGGATGTGTGCTTGCAAAAAGACATGAATTTCACCGTGTGAGAAAATGAGCCCGAGAGACTAATGCAGGCCGTCTACTTTGCCTATGGCTCGAACCTGCTCGCGAGCCGCATGCGGGGGCGCGTGCCCTCGGCCGAGCCGCGCGGGCCGGCGCGGCTGGCCGGCCACCGGCTCACCACCGACAAGCGCGGCCGGGACGGAACCGGCAAGGCGAATCTCCGGCCCGGACCGGGCGAGTGCGTGTGGGGCCTGGTCTGGTCCCTCGACGCCGGCGACTGGGAGCGACTCGACGCCATCGAAACCGACTACCGGCGCGTCGCAGTCGACCTCGTGGGGAGCGGGGGCGAACGGATCCGGGCGGAGACCTACCTCTCCGACCGGCTCACCGACGATCCCGCGCTCGACCCCGAGTACAAGCGCTGCCTCGTAGACGGCGCGCGCGCCCACGGCCTGCCGGACGACTGGGTGCGCCTGCTCGAGGCGCTGCCCGAACAGGCGGCCTGAGGCTCAGGCGGACAGGCGCCGCGCGAGAGCGGCGCTGGCGCGGGCCACGTCTTCGGGCGGGGCGGCGGTGAAGCACAGGCGCACCCACCCCTCGTAGTCCGCGCCGCAGGAGGGACCCGGCGCGAGCGCGACGCCGTCCTCGACGCAGTCGGCGAGAAAGCCCCAGATCCCCCGCGCGTCGAGTTGGGTGCGGACGTCGAGGAAGAGGAAGGTCCCGCCCTCGGGCGCCGGGACGCCGAGCGTTGCGGCGGTGGCATTGCCCACCTCGCGGTACGTCTCGCGCGTTCGGGCGACCCAGGCATCTCCATCGCGCAGGGCGCGGAGCGCGGCGAGTTGTCCGGCGGTGGGCGCGGCGTAGAAGGTGTGGGTCGAGACCTTGCGCGCACCCTCCACCGCGTCTCGGGGACCCACCAGGTAGCCAACCCGGTTGCCGGCCATCCCGTAGGCCTTCGAAAAGGAAAAGACCGTGAGCGACCGCTCCGGCGCGGCGGCGGCGATCGAGAAGTGCTCACCGCGGTAGACGGTTTCCTCGTAGACCTCGTCGGAGATGAGCCAGAGGTTCTCCCGCCGCGCCAGCTCCGCCAACGCCTCGAGCCAGGCCCGCGGCAGCACACGCCCGGTCGGGTTCGACGGGCTCGAGACGTAGAGCGCTACGCTGCGCTCGGTGAGGCGCGCGCGCACCGCCTCGACGGCCGCCTCGGCGGAGTCCACCCGGTCGTAGAAGGGCACCTCGACGGGAGCCGCGCGGAACGCCTGCACGATGCCGCGAATCAGCGGCCAGAAGGGCGCGAGGATCAGCACCTCCTCGCCGGGCGAGGCCAGCATGCCGAGCGCGGACCCGAGCGCGCCCGTGGCTCCGGCGGCCACCAGCACCTGCTCGCGCTCGCATGCCAGGGCGTTATTTGCGCGCACCTTGTCGACGATCGCGTCGACGAGCGCCGACACGCCGCGGGTCTCGCTGTAACGGTGCATGCCCGGGTGCTCGGCCACGCGCAGGTCCTCCATGCGCGCGCCCTCGAAGGGCTCGAGCCAGGTGTCGCCGACGTGGAGCGGCACGATCCGCCTGTCCGGTGCGTCGAAAAGCTGCTGGACCGGTGAGAACACCGCGCCGGGCATGGCGGTCACGGCGGGAGCGCACGCGGGCGGGCGCGGCGGCGTCAAGCGTCCCCCCCGAGCAGGCTCCGGTAACCCTCGCGGAAAGTCGGGTGGCGGAAGCGGTAACCACTGGCCCGGAGCCGCGCGTTGCGGCAGCGCTTGTTGCCGCGGCGCGCAGGCGCGTCGCCGGCCGCCGCCCGTCGCGGCACGGGCGTCCCCAACGCGCCCGCCAGCCAGCTCTGGACGCTGTCGTCTGTGGCGGGCTCGGAGTCCACGGCGAGGTAGAGCTCTTCGGGGCTCTCCAGCGCGAGCAGGTGTGCGATCGTTCCGACGCAGTCGTCGCGGTGGATTCGGTTCGTGTAGTGGCCCGGACGGCAGCGCGCAGCCCCGGTGCGCACGCGCTCGACGAGTCCCGTGCGCCGCGGCCCGTAGATCCCCCCGAACCGCACTGCGGTGGTCGGAAAGGGCGATCCGGCCAGACACGCCTCCCCCTCGAGCAAGCGGCGCCCCGAGAAATGCGTCGGCTCGGTCGGTGACTCCTCGTCCACCCACTCCCCCCCGCCCTGCGCGTAGACGGCGGTGCTCGAGGCGAAGACGACGCGGCGCGGCCGCTCGCCGGCGGCCTCGAGCGCCGCCAGCAGGTTCGCCAGGTTTCCGACATAGGCCGTGCGGTAGAGCGCGTCGTCCGCGCCCTGCGCCGACACCAGGTAGACCACGAAATCGAGAGCGCCGGGCAGCCGCAGCAGATCCGAGGGCAGCCCGAGATCGGCTTCGATCGGCCGCACGCCCTGGGCGGGTTGGGAAAACTTCCGACACAGCCCCCAGACCTCGTGACCGTCGGCTGCGAGCCGCTCGCCCAGTGCGCTGCCGACGTAGCCGCATCCGGCGATGAGCGTCCGCAAGTCCCCCTCCCGTCGGCGAATGAGCCGGAGGTTATACTGCGGTGAATGCCGCCGCTCATCGGGATTCTCCCGTGCCTCGATGAGCGGGGCCGCTGGAAGCCGGGCCGCACCTACCAGTACGTCGATGTCGCCTACGCGGCCGCGCTGGCCGAGGCCGGCGCCGTTCCCGTCCACCTGGCGCTCGGCGCCGCCCCCGAGGCGCTGGTCTCGCGACTCGACGGACTGCTGGTTCCGGGCGGCGACGACTTCAGGCCGCCGCGCCCCTATCCGGCGTCGGTCCGGTTCGAGCCGGTACCGGCGGCACAGATCGAAGCCGACCACGGCGTTCTCGCCGCCGCGCTGGCGCGCGGGCTACCGGTGCTGGGCATCTGCTACGGGATGCAGCTTCTAGCACTCGCCCATGGCGGCTCGCTGCACTACCACCTCGAGACGGATCTCCCCGGCGCGCAGACCCACCACTTCGAGGATCCCGACGCGCGCCACGCCATCCGCGTCGCCCCGGGCACACGGCTTGCGGCTTGCCTCGGCCCGGGCACGGCCAGCGTGAACAGCCGCCACCACCAGGCGGTCGCCGAAACGGGAAGCCTGCGCGTCTGCGCCACCGCCGAAGACAGCGTCATCGAGGCTGTCGAAGCTCCGGAACGCTCCTTCTGCCTCGGTGTCCAGTGGCACCCCGAGAGCCTCGAGTCGGCCCACCGCGCGCGCCTCTTCGAAAGCTTCGTCACCGCCTGCTGCTAGCGCGCCGCAGAAGAACGATTCGGGGCGGGCCGAAGGCGGCGGGGTTCCGGCGGAGTAAAGCGCAGGACCGAGCGCAGGCGAGATGAAACGCCTTCTCCGACCCGGAAATACCGAGCGCGAGGCCGAGCCATCCGCCGGGGCCCCCCCGCCTTCGGCCGGGTCCCGCCTCACGCGCGCTGGTGCCAGAGATCCGGAGCCACCGCGCCGGCCATCGCCTCGGTGTCGAGCCCAACTCCGAGAAAGCCATCGAGCGACCGCGCCGCTCGCGACGGGTCCGCGAGGAGCCGGCCGTAATCGAGCTCGAGGACGCTGAAGCCGGGCCGACCGCCGAGCCAATGCTCGAGCTCGACGAGCTGGCGCGCGTAGATCTCGGCCAGGCGTTGCGCCGAGGGTCCCGGCGGAGCATGGCCCGCGAGCAGCGCGTCCTGGGACGCCACCACCTGCGCCAGCTCGCGGCGCACCAGCACGAGCCGGTAGTCGAAGCCTTCCGGCAACGCCGTCACCAGCGTGTGAACGACCTTCACGGCGCGACCGACCGCGCGGGGCAGCCAGTCCGCGTTCATCGCGAGCGCTTTGGCCGGCTCGAACTCGAAATAACCGCGCGGGTTGTGTGCATCCGGCGGGCGGGCGCCGTCGGTGAGCACCGGGAGCCCGCCGGCGGCGAGCATCTGCATGAGGAGCGAGGTGCCCGAGCGGGGCACACCGGAGACCACGGCGATGAAATCGCGCGAGACGACCATCGCTCGCGAGCTTATCCGATCCTCCTGCACGCGATCCGCCCGTTCGCTGCCGGTGCGACGCAGTCACCTCCCGCACCGCTTCCGACACTCACGAACGATGACCCAGCACGAGGCATTCGACTGGCTGCACGCGGTGCACGGCGAGCTCTATTGCAACAATCGCCACCCGAGCGGGCGCGACGCCTGGGTGGCGATCGTGCGCATGCCGCCTGTCGGCGCGCGCGGAGGCAAACTCATCGTGGCTCTGGGCGAGAGCATGCTGGCGGCCACCACGGCCGCGGCCCACCAGTGGCTGGCGCTCCGCAACGAATGCGGCCCGATCCACTAGGCCTCGCTACGCTCGGGCGGTGGCGCGCGCCCTGCCCCCCGGAAAACTCCCGGCGGCATTGCTCGCCGAGCTCCTCGGAGCGCTTCCGCCCGCACCCCCCGAATTGCGCCTGGGTCCGCATCCGGGAGAGGACGCCTGTGCCATCGACGTGCCGGCCGGAACGCTCGTCGTCGCAGCGGATCCCATCACGCTCACGGGACACGGCGTCGGTGCCCACGCCGTCGTCATCAATGCCAACGACGTCGCCGTCACCGGAACGCGACCGCGCTGGTTTCTCGCAACCGTGCTGCTGCCCGAGGGAACCCGCGAAGACGCGGTGCGCGCGCTCTTCGCCGAGATGCAGGTGGCGCTCGACGCCTGCGGCACGACGCTCGTCGGGGGACACACCGAGGTGACGGGCGCCGTGCGCCAGCCCGTGGTCGCGGGGCAAATGCTGGGACTCGCCGAACCGGACCGGATCGTGCGGACCGGCGGCGCGCGGACCGGCGACGTCGTGGTCCAGGCCGGACCCGCGCCCGTCGAGGGTGCCGCCGTGCTGGCCGCCGAAGCCGGAGAGCGTCTCACCGGCGTCGACCTGGCGAACCGCAAGCGAGCAGAGCGAGCACTCCGCGAGCCGGGGATCTCCGTCGTCGAGCCGGCACTGCGGGCCGCCGAGTTGGGCGCAACTGCACTCCACGACCCGACCGAGGGCGGGCTCGCGGCCGGACTCGGGGAGCTTGCCGCAGCGTCGAACGTGAAGCTGCGCATCGACGCGGACAACGTGCTCTGGTTCGACGCGGGCCTCGCCGTGTGCCGCGCGCTCGGTGCCGACCCCTGGGCCACACTGGCCTCGGGCTGCCTGCTTGCCGCCTTTCCCGAAGCGACCGCGCAGGCGGCCTGCGAGGCCCTCGCGCGGGGCGGCACCCCCGCGCGCGCAATCGGCCGCGCAGAGTCCGGCGCCGGCGTCTTCCGCCACGACGGGTCCGAAATCGCGGCGCCGGACCGCGACGAGGTGGCGCGCGTCCTGGCGTGATCAGTCCAGGAATCGCTCCCGCTCTTCGGGGCCCGGAACGCGACACGCGTCGCGCTTGCCGAAGACCCGGTAGCGCACGCGCGCGAAGAGGGCGTAGGCCGGGTCCGCCACCGACGTCGGCAGCACTGCGAGCGCACCCACCCAGCAGGGTGGCCGGGGCAGCGCGCGGCAGACCGCGACGATGGCCGCGCTGCGCAGCTGGATCCGTTCCCGGCCGTCGAGCAGCTCGACGTAGACGATGCTGTCGACGCCGGCCGGGATCTCCGGGTGACGCCCCCGCAGCCGGCGCGCGGTCTCGCCCTGGAGCGAAGCGAAACGAAGCCGGCCGCCCGGATCGCGCTCGAGCAGCCACTGCACGGCGGACTCGCAGAATCTGCACACACCGTCGAAGAGGACGAGTCTCTCGAAGCCCGCAGACACCGCGTTCGAGACCGGGGCCTCGCCCATGGGTCGAGTCTATCGCGGCGCGGAACGGCCGCCCTTTACCTCCGCCGCTGGGCGGCGCCACGCCAGGAGCGCGGGCAAAACGACCAGGTTCGCGAGCAGCACGAAGAACACGCCGATCAACAACAACGCGCCCAGCGTCGCGAAGCCCACGTGGCTCGCCAGGGCCAGGGTGCCAAAGCTCGCCATCGTCGTGAGCGCGCTGAAGAAGACGGCCTGAGCGGTGCTCGTCTCCAGCAGTTCGCGCTCCGGGGCCTCGGCGTGCCCGACCGTATCGACGGTCACCCGGTGGCGGTGGACCAGGTGGATGCCGCTGTCGACACCAATTCCGAGCAACAACGGAAGCACGATGATGTTGGCGAAGTTGAACGAGATGCCGACCACTGCCGCGGTGCCGGCGGTCAGCAAGAGCGCCAGCCCCAGCGGCACGAGAACGAGCGCCATGTCGTCGAGACGCCGCCAGAGCACCAGGAGCAGCAGAGCCACTGCCACCAGCGCCAAGACCAGGGCCTCCTGGAAGGAGCGCACCACGGCGCGGCCGAACTCGAGCACCGTGACGGCACTGCCCGTCGCCTGGGGAGCGTGCTCCTTCACCGTGTCGACGAAGCGCGCGTGGGCGGTGTTGTCCGAGAGGTCGCCGCTCGGCATCACCTCCACTCGAGCCCGGCCATCGGCGGAAAGCATCCGGCTCGACAACACCTCGGGCAACGAGTCGAGCGTCACCGTCTCCGGGGCCGTCGCAAGCCAGAGAGCCTCGAGTTGTCCCGGCAGCGAACCGGTCAGGCTGCGCTCGAAGGCCGCGACCTCGGCGCGCTGGCTCTCCTTTTCCTCGAGCCTCTCGAGCCGCGCCAGGAAGCGCGCCAGGTAACGCGCCGCACGCCTTGCGCTCTCGGCGCGGACCGGGTCCGACTCCGCCAGCCACGGCGCGCGCAGCGAGGTGAGGAGCGCGCGCAACGTGGCAATCTGGTTCGCCAGGGGGACCGGCGGCTGCTCCACGCGTGTCTTCGGCGGCTCCGGCACGAAATAGCCGAGGTCCTCGAGGATCTCGAGTTTCTCGTCCTGGCCCGTCGGCACATAGTCGGCGAGCGTCACGGCGCGATCGACCACGTCGAGGCGCCGCAGCGTCTCGGCGATCACCTGGGCCGCCTCGATGTCGTCGGCCATCACGTCCATGGTCCACGGCGTCGTATCGCTCTCTGCCAGGAGCGAGTTGAAGGTGCGCACGGACTCGGTGTTCGGGTCTCGCATCTCCGCCACGTTGTGGTTGAAGCGCAGCATCGGCAGAGTTCCGATGGCGACGAGGCCGAGAACCAGCGCCACCCAGCGCACGCTGCGCGGGTGGTGCGCCGCGGCCGTCACGACCAGGCGTTCGAACCACCGAACCCCCGGCCAGGCGCTCCCGGGATCGCGTCCCTTCCATACGGTGAGCAGCGCGGGCAGCACGGTCAACGTGCACAAGAGACTGATCAGCATCCCGGTGCCCGCGATCATGCCCAACTCGCCCACGGCCTTGTAGTCCGTCGGGACGAAGACGAAGAAGCTCATCGAGGTGGTGAGCGCACAGAGCACGAGAGAACCGCCGACGTCGCGCGAGGTCTCCGCCATCGCGTCACGGTGCGCGAACTCCGCGCGCATGAGTTCCGCGTAGCGCATGGTGAAGTGGATGCCGAAATCGACGCCGAGCCCGATGATCAGTATCGCGAAGCAGATCGAAGCCAGGTTGACGTGTCCCACCACCGCGGCGGCAAAGCCCGTCGTCCACGCCAGACTCACCAGCAACGTGATGAGGACCGCCAGCACCAGATGGGCGCGGCGAAGCGCCACGCCCAGGATGATTCCCACCAGAACGAGCGAGCCGCCAATGGCGAGCAGTGCGCCGCGAGCGACACCGAGCATCTCCTCGGTGTTGAGCGCGACGTTGCCGGTAAGACGCACCGTGACACCGTTTTCCGGCACGAGGCCGAGTTCTCGCGCCGTCTCCCGGACCGACTGGATGACCCGGTAACCCGGCAGGATGTGGTCGAAGTCGAAGACGGGCTGAAGCACGACGACGCGGCGTGCAGTTTCCCCGGGAAGCGGGCTGCGCAGGATCATCTCGGTCCACGAAATGGGGTGCGGGTTGCCCTCGAGCACGGCCTGGACCGCGCGCGAAAGCGAGTCGAAGATCATGCTCAGGTCGACGGCTACTTCGGGATGGCTTCGGGCCTGGGCGATCCCTTCCCGGAGCATCTCGGCCATGCTCGACAGGCTGCTGTCCTGCGACACGGCGGCGAGCAGCGGCTGCACGCTTGCGAGCTGGTCCGAGAGATCCTCGACCGCTTCCACGTCCAGATAGAGCAACGCGTTGCGCTCGAAGAAAGCGTCGCCGCCCGGCACGTAGACGTCCCGGTAGCGCTCCGGCTCCGCCGCGAGCCGGTCGGCCAGGGTGCGAGCCGCGTCGCGGGCCTCGGCGGCCGTTTCGGCGTCGATCACGACGAGCAGTGCCTCGTCCAGAATGGGAAAGACTTCCGCGAACTCGTGGTAGTGCTTCCAGAACGGAAGGTCGTCGGAAAGAATCGACGTGTGGTGGGTATTGACGCCCAGTGTCGTCACCGCGTACGCGAGCACTGCGACCGTCAGCGTACCGGTGGCCCAGAGCACGCCGCCCGCGCGGCGCTGCACGGCGTCCACCCACGCGACGAGCAAGCGACTCCGGCTGCCTTGCATGGAACGGGGCCCCTCACCGGCTACCGGGCGAAGGGATAGCAGATCCCGGGCGCCGTTCAGGCGACCGCAAGCCGGGCGAACCGGCGCAGCAGCTCGGACCCGTGTGGACTCTCTTCCACGCGGCGCTCGAGCCGCTCCGGATCGATCCCCTCCGAGCGCAGGATCTCGCGGCGCGCCGCGAGGTAGGCCTGCATCACATCGGCATCGAACTCTGGGTGAAACTGGAGGCCCCACGCGCGTTCCCCCACCGCGAAGGCGTGGTTCGCGTCGAGGCCACTTTCGGCCAGCCGCCGCGCGCCGGCGGGAAGCTCGAGCACCGACTCGACGTGGGTCGCCTGGACGCAGAGCGGATCCGTGAACCCGCCGAGCAACGGGTCGTCGCGAGCCTCGGACAGCAGCCGGAGGCGCAGGGTGCCCATCTCGCGCCCACGCGGATTGGGCGCCACCACACCTCCGAGAGCATGGGCGAGCAGTTGGTGGCCATAGCAGACACCGAGCACGGGTGTCGCCGCCGCCACCGCGTCCCGCAGCCAGGCCGCCGCCGCCTCGCTCCAGGGCTCGCGGTCACTCACCATGGCGCTCGATCCCGTCACGACGACCCCGACCGGGACATCGGCTGGGGGCGGAACCTCGCCCTCGTAGACGGCGACGACACGCGCCTGTTCGGACGGCACGCCGAGCCCATCGAGAAACCAGTCCTCGTAGTCGCCGCGGCGCGCGCGGAGTTCCGGCAGGGTCGTCCCGGTCTTGAGGATGACCCACTCGCTCACGCGGGTTCCCCGGAAGCGTCGCCCGGGTTCTCCCAGGCAATTGCGGCGTTCCCCGTTTCCTCCACGACGCCCCGGAACTGCATTCAGACCTCGAAGCCCCCGTCCCGGGCGCGGCGCCAGCCACCGGCTGCGAGCGTTCCGCCGTCGACGTGAAGCGTCACGCCGGTGACGAAACGCGAGAGGTCGGAGGCCAGAAAGACCACGGCGCCCGCCACGTCGTCTGGACTCCCGGGCCGCGGGAGCGGCGTGCGCCCTTCCCCCAGCGGGCCGATGCCCGGCGTGGCGATCCTGTCGGGCGCCACGCAGTTGACCCGGATGCGCCGGTCGGCCAACTCGAGCGCCAGGCTCTTCGTGAGGTTCGCGACCGCTGCCTTCATGGCCGAGTACACGGCAAATCCGGGTGCCGCCCGGTGCGCCTCGACGGAGGTGACGTTCACGATCGAGCCCCCGGCCTCGGGAATCAGCGGCACGAAGGCGCGAACGCAGTGGGTCACACTGCTGAAGTTCTCGTGGACGAGCGCCTCCTGTCCCTTCGCGGAAACATCGAGGAAGTCGGCCTGGAAACCGCCGCCGGCATTGTTCACCAGGACGTCCGCATGTCCGAAGCCGGACGCAACCTCTCGCGCGAACTCTCCCACGGCCGCGGCATCTCGCACATCGAGCAGCGCGGTGACGACGCGGCGCCCGGCAGCTTCTACCGCGCGTGCGGTGTCGGCCATCCCCGAACCGTCGCGATCACAGAGCGCGAGATCCGCACCAAAGCGCGCGCAGCCTTCGGCGACGGCGCGCCCGATCCCGACCGCGGCACCGGTCACCACCACCACCCGACCCTCGAGCCTCGCGTTCTCCGGATCCAGCGCCATCGGTTCGTCCATTCAATCGCGAAGCCGACCCCGGCACAAGCCGTGTAGAATCAAGCGCGGATCCACGGACCCGACGGGCCGGGAGGTCGGCGATGGCGAGAGCGGTGCGGTTCGGCGTGACGCTTCCCCAGATCAAGCGCACCTGGCCCGAAGCGAGAGAGGCCGCCGTCGAATTCGACCGCCTCGGCTACGACTCGGTATGGGTCTGCGATCACCTCTACGGTGTGCCATTCCCCACCCTGCCCATCTTCGAGGCGTGGACGGAGCTCGCTGCGGTGGGCGCGCTCACCCAACGGGTGGGACTCGGCACGCTCGTCACCCCGCCCTTCTTCCGCCACCCGGCAGTCCTGGCCCAGCAGATCGCCACGCTCGACCAGATCTCCGGCGGTCGCGCGGCGCCGGGCTTCGGCGCCGGCTGGTTCGAGCCCGAGTTCACGAACCTCGGTCTGCCCTTCCCGGACCTGCCCGAACGGCTCGAAGCACTCGACGAGAGCCTCACCATCATGAAGTCGCTCTGGACCGACGAAACCACGAGCTTCGACGGGCGGCATTTCACGTTGAAAGACGCGCGCTGCGAGCCGAAGCCGGTGCGACCGCCCCCGATCCTCGTCGGCGGAGGCGGCGAGCGCGTCTTGATGGGTATCGCGGCGCGGCACGCGGACGTCTGGAACAACATGGCCGTCTTCCAAGCCCAACTCGAGCGCAAGGTCGAGGCGCTGCGACGACGCTGCGACGAAGTCGACCGGGACTTCGACCAGATCGAGATCTCGCAGCAATGCGTCGTGGTAATCGCCGAGGACGAAGCCACCGCCCGCAGCCAGCTCGAAAAGGCGAAAAAGATCTACGGGGGCCACATGGGAGCGGGCCTCGAGGAACACGGCATCTGGGGCGCGCCCGAACAGGTAATCGAGCGCATCGAACGCCACCGCGCACTCGGTTGCAGCTTCTTTCCCATGGAATTCTTCGGGCGCGACACGCGGGAGCCCGCGCGTATCTTCGCCGAGGCGGTGCTGCCGGCCTTCGGGGAGTAGGCCGGGTGCCCCCGGCAGGCCCCGGTGGTCCGTCGACCCCTGCCAGAAGCGCCGCGCGTATCCCTCGATCCGGCCCGCACGCCGCTCCACGTGCGGGAAGTCCCGCCGCCGCGCGGGGCAGCCGAAGATCCGGAGTTCGTTCGCCACCTGCCTCGGGTCGGGTCGGGTAGGGTCGGGTCGGGTCGGGTCGGGTCGGGTCGGGTAGGATGACACGCCATGCCGGATCTAGCGGGCAAGACGTGCGTCGTCACCGGAGCCACCTCGGGCATCGGCGAAGCCACGGCGCTCGGTCTCGTCCGGATGGGGGCGCGTGTCGTGATCGTCGGGCGCAGCCAAGCGCGCGGCCAGGCGACACTCGCGCGGCTGCAAGCTGCCGGAAGCGCCGACCGGGTCGATCTGCGACTCGCGGACCTCGCCTCGCTGGCGGACATCCGGCGCCTCGCGGACGAGATCCTCGCCACCTGCCCGCGGATCCATCTGCTGGTCAACAACGCCGGCGTGGTGAACCTCCACCACCGCATCAACGCCGACGGCTTCGAAGAAACCTTCGCCGTAAACCACCTGGCGTACTTCGCGCTCACGAACCGGCTGCTCGATCGCCTCGTCGCGAGCGCTCCGGCGCGAATCGTGAACGTGTCTTCCGAAGCGCATCGCTTCGGCCCGCTCGATCTCGACAACCTCCAGAGCGAGGGAAAATACGGGGCGATGCGCACCTACGGGCGTTCGAAGGCGGCAAATATTCTCTTCACCCGCGAACTCGCGCGGCGGCTCGAGGGAACCGGAGTCACGGTGAACGCCGTGCATCCGGGCGCCGTCGCTTCGCGTCTCGGAGCCCACAACGGCTGGGTCGGGAAGCTCGCGATGGGCCTGCTCAAGGTCTTCTTCCAGACGCCGGAAAAGGGCGCGCGCACATCGCTTCACGTGGCCACGGCTCCGGAGCTCGACGGAGTATCGGGCGCCTACTTCGCGCGCTGCCGGGAGAAGCAACCCGCCGCGTCGGCGTGCGACTCGGAGACCGCGCAACGCCTGTGGGACGCGAGCGCGCAGCTCACAGGAACCGGATCGGCCTGACGCAGGGCTCCGAGAAGCTCACCCGCGGCACCCGGGTCGAGGTCGAAGCGCTATTGCCCGGACCACTCGCACCCCGGCGACGGCGGGTTCTTCCTCTACACCAATGCCTCCGGCGACGAAGGCGCGGAGACGGTTGCGGTTCGTCTGGCGCCACTGGGGCATCGCGGACGGGAGGCGTGGTAGAGGAGGTGCGGGGAAGCTCGGGGCCATCCATTGAGGATTGACACCCCGGCTCGATCTTGTAACACTGCATCCGCATAAACAAATACATACTGGGGGCCCTTGCGGCCGACAGGAGACGCCATGGCCACGCCCGACCGCCTGCCTTTCAAGGTCGCCGACCTCGATCTCGCCGAACTCGGCCGCAAGGAAATCCGCCTGGCCGAGCACGAGATGCCGGGCCTCGTGGCCCTGCGCGAACGCTACCGCGCGGACAAGCCCCTTTCCGGCGCCCGGATCATGGGCAGCCTGCACATGACGGTGCAGACGGCGGTGCTGATCGAGACCCTGGTCGAACTGGGCGCCGACGTGCGCTGGGTTTCGTGCAACATCTTCTCCACCCAGGACCCGGCGGCTGCGGCCACCGTCGTGGGTCCGCACGGAACGCCCGACGAGCCCCAGGGCGTGCCGGTATTCGCCTGGAAGGGGGAGAGCCTGGCGGAGTACTGGTGGTGCACCCGCGAGGCGCTCGTCTGGCCCGACGACCAGGGCCCCGACATGATCGTCGACGACGGCGGCGACGCCACACTTCTCGTCCACAGGGGCACCGAGTTCGAGCGGTCCGGCAAGGTTCCGGACTTCGATCCCGAGAACGATTCCGAGGAATGGGGGGTGATCCTCGAAACGCTTCGCACCGAACTCGCACACGATCCCCAGCGCTGGACGCGCATGAGCCAGAAACTCCGGGGCGTTTCCGAGGAAACGACCACGGGCGTGCACCGGCTCTACCAGATGGCGAACGACGGGAGCCTGCTCTTCCCGGCGATCAACGTGAACGACTCGGTGACCAAGAGCAAGTTCGACAACGTCTACGGCTGCCGCCACTCGCTGCCCGACGGCCTGATGCGTGCCACCGACGTGATGCTCGGCGGCAAGGTCGCCGTGGTCTGCGGCTTCGGCGAGGTCGGCAAGGGCTGTGCCCAGGCGCTTCGCGGCCAGGGCTGCCGGGTCGTCGTCACCGAGATCGACCCGATCTGCGCGCTCCAGGCGGCAATGGAGGGCTACGAGGTCCGCCAGCTGGAAGACGTCGTCGAGAATGCGGACGTCTTCGTCACCACGACGGGAAACTTCAACATCATCACCGCTGAACACATGACGCGGATGAAGGACAAGGCCATCGTCGGAAACATTGGCCACTTCGACAACGAGATCGACATGGCCGGGCTCAAGAAGATCGCGGGCATCCGCTGCATCGAGATCAAGCCCCAGTACCACGAGTGGGTCTTCCCGGACGGGCACAGCGTGCTGATCCTGGCCGAGGGGCGCCTGCTGAACCTCGGCTGCGCCACCGGCCATCCGAGCTTCGTGATGTCGGCGTCGTTCACGAACCAGGTGCTCGCACAGCTCGAGCTGTGGCAGGAACGGGACTCCGGGAAGTACGAGAAGCAGGTGTACATCCTGCCCAAGCACCTCGACGAAGAGGTCGCGCGGCTACACCTCGAGCAGCTCGGCGTGGCCCTGACCGAGCTCACCCCCGCGCAGGCCGAATACCTGGGCATTCCCATCGCGGGGCCCTACAAGCCCGACCACTATCGCTACTGAGCGCTTTCGCCCGGCTCCAGCATGGCTCGCAGGCGCCGGCGCAGCCCGGGGTGCGCCAGGGGAGCGACCCCGGCCAGCGCGATCAGGCTCGTCGCGATCCAGAAGTCGGGTGAGCCCACGTCGAGCAGGTTTGCGCCGAGAAACGAATACAGGGCGGCGCGCACCAGCGCGGCGGGTCCGATGCTCAGGACGAACATCGGCGCGCCGATGCCGCTGACCCCCGCCGCAAAGTAGACGGGTGTGAGCACTCCCCAGGGATGCGCCGTGTCGACGGCGAGAAACGGCGGACCGGCCGTGCGGGCGTGCGTCTCGAACTGGGGCCAACGCGACTGGATCCGGGGCAGCACCCAGTCGCGCCCCATGAAGCGTGCGACCGCGTAGAGCACACAGCCGTTGAGAGCGATGCCGAGGCCGCCGAGCAGGGTGCCGAGCCCCGTGCCAAAGAGCAGGCCGGCGGAGGTCAGGATCAGCACCGCGGGGAGCGCCAGGAGCTGGCGCCCGGCGGTGATCGTGAGAAAGATGGCCGGCGCCCAGACGCCGAAGCCGTCGACGGTCGACTGGATCGACTCGGCGGACCATTCGATTCCCAAGCGCCCGCGCAGCATCTGCGTCGCAGCCAGCACAGCCCCTAGCGCTGCGAGGGTCCCCGCAAGGCGCAACCAATGCCGCCGCGCGGGGGAGAGACCCGTCACGGATTGCCGTCCGGCCGGTCTCCGGCGCCGACCGCCCGCTCGAGGCCCCCGAGGACTTTTTTACCACCGGCATCCAGCACTTCTCCGACCCCGTGGACGGTGCCGGTTCCCAGCGCGCCGACGTCCTCCACTGCCTCACCGATGCCGCCGACCACGCCGCCACCCACGTTGCTGACTGCGTCCCCGGCACGCTCTCCCGCCACCCCCGTCGCAACCCCTGCCGCGACGTCGACGAGCGTGGTACCGGTGCCCTTCACCACGACCCCGGTCACCCGAGTCAAGCCTCCGAGACCCAGTTCGAGCCCGGAGCGCACATCGCTCGGCAGGTTGAAGCCGTAGCGGGCGATCGAGCCGAGGATCGCCCGGGTAAAGATGCTCGAGAACTCCGCCATCGTGACACCCTGCCCGCCCTCGGCGCCGAGGTCATGAAGCTCGATCTCCGGGACCACGACGCTGATGGCGGTCTGCTTCGACGCGACCCGGGACCACTCGACCCGAGCGGTGACGTCGCGGATCTGGACCTTGCGCACGACGAAGCGCTTCTCCGAACCGTCGCTCTTCGACGCACCCGAGGGATCCACCGCCTCGAAATGCTTCAGGTTCTCGAGAATCACCTGGTAGTTGGTCTGTTTTTGGTCGCGATCCAGCGAGACAGCCACGTGCTCGATCCCGAGATAGGGCACCTCGACGACTTCGTCTTCCAACAGGGTGCGCAGGTCGGCGTCGATCCGGCCGCCGAGGATGCGGAGGAAGTCGCTGCTGTCGAACCCCGGCGGATTGGCGATGCCGACCCCACTCAGCAGCAGTTCTCCGTTCAAGGGGCTGATTCGCACGAAACCCACACGGATTTCCACACCCAGGGCGGCGGAGCCGCCGCGCTCGATCGCATGTGCCACGATCTCGTCAACGTAGAACCAGACCGCACCGAGGCCGACCGCGACTGCCGCGAGAAGACCGAGCAGAACTTTTCTCACCTTGGACTCCCGTCAGCTGCGTGCCACCCGATGCCGGCTCGGCCCCCGGAGGGAAGGCCGGAACTGCCCAGCTGCGGTAAAGATATGAATACGCAGTCCCGATCGAAAGTCGACATGCCCTCGTCAGCAATGCGCAAGTTTCTCGGTCTCCTCCTGCTCGCCGCGGCCCTCGGCCCGGCGGCCCCGGCACACGCGACCCTCAGCTGCGGAGAGACCCCGGAGTTCATCCGGCTCCTGCTGAGGGGTCACGTCCGCCACAATACCCTCACTCCCGAACTCGAGCAGCGCGCCGTGGAGAACTTCGTGCTGCGGCTCGACCGGAGCCGGACCCTCCTCACCCAGCCCGAGGTCGAGGCGCTGCAGACCTCGCTCGCGGGCATTTTTGCCGAGATCGAGCTGGGTCGCTGCGAACGGCTCACGAACACCCACCGGAGCATCCTGCGCAAGCACGAAGCCACTGCGAAGTTCGTACGCGCCACCGTGGAGGCCGACGGCTACGCGATCGACGAAACCACGAGCCTCACGCTGGACCCCGAAACGCGTGGCTACGCCGCGACCCCCGAAGCGCGCGACGAAGTGATGCGCGCAATGATCCACTTCCAGATGTCCAACTACGTCAGCAACGACTCCGATCCGGACGATGCCAAGAGCAAGCTCACCCGGCGCTACGAGCGACGCCTCAAGCGGGAACTCGAAATCACACCCGACGAGCTCTATTCCGTCTTCCTCGACTCATTCGCCTCGGCCCTCGACCCGCACACGAACTACCTGTCCGAGCGGGTGCTCGAAGACTTCCGCATCGGGATGTCGCTCTCGCTCGAGGGCATCGGCGTCGCGCTGTCGGAGCAGGACGGCTACGCCGTGGCGGAACGGATCATCCCCGGCGGCGCTGCGGATCGCCACGGCGTGCTCAAGCCCAAGGACAAGCTGATCGCCGTGTCCCAGGACGGCAAGGACTACACCGACCTGATCGACATGCCACTGCGCGACGCCGTCAGCAAGATCCGCGGCAAGGCCGGCACCAACGTCTGGCTCACGGTGCTGCGCAACGACGGCGGCAAGTTGGAAAAGCTCGACATCGTCATCGTCCGCGACAAGATCGACCTGGCCGAGCAGGCCGCAAAGCTCACCTTCGAAGAGCGCGAGGTGGACGGCGAAACACTGAAGCTGGCGATCCTGGAACTCCCGTCTTTCTACGGCGACCCGGACCCGGGCAATCGGCAATGCACCGACGACGTGGAGAACCTGCTGGCCGAGGTGCGCGAGGCCGGGGCCGACGGCCTCCTCCTCGACCTGTCTCGAAACGGAGGCGGACTGCTCCAGCACGCTGTGACGATCTCCGGGTATTTCATCCGCCGGGGCGAGGTGGTCGGAATCCAGGATGCACGCGGCCGCCGACAGATCCTCGCGGACCGGGACGGCGACGTCCTCTACAGCGGACCGATGGTGGTGCTCACCTCGCGTGTGAGCGCCTCCGCATCCGAGATTCTGGCCGGGGCTCTGAAGGACTACGGACGCGCGGTGATCGTCGGAGACGACCACACCTTCGGGAAGGGAACCGTACAGACCATCTCCCAGCTGCCGGGAGACAACGGTGCGTTGAAGGTGACAACCGCCCTCTTCTTCCGACCCGGCGGACAGTCCACCCAGCACTCGGGCGTCCGCGCGGACGTGGTGTTGCCCTCGCTGCTCTCGAGCGACGACTACGGTGAAAAGAGCCAGCGCTACTCCCTGCCACCCCAGACGACGACGCCCTTCCTCGGCACGAGCGCCAACGCCACCGAGGGCAAAGGGCACTGGGATCCCGTGGCAGATGAAGTGGTGGGCACGCTGGCCGAGCGCTCGGCCACTCGCATCGCCAAAGACGACGAGTTCGGAGAAATCCGAGAACTCCTGGCCGAGCAGCAGGAGAACGCCGGCGTCGTCAAGCTCGCCGATATCATGAAGCGGCGCGAAGAGGAGTCGCAGGAGACCGACGACACCGAGGGCGAAGAAAAAGAAGAGGACTCGCCGCAGCTCGAAGAGGCCCTCGATGTGCTCACCGACCTCGTCGGGATGTCGGCGCAACGCGCTGCAAAGCGACCGGAACCTCGTCCCGAGTCATGAGCCGGCCCGCGCCGCCAAGTGCGGTGCAGTTGCGCGCTGCAGCGCGCGCGCCGAGATCCAGGCAATCGGAAAAATCGAGACCCCAGCACAGGCCGGCTGCAACTGCCCCGTGGAAAGCATCGCCGGCTCCGGTCGTGTCCACGACCCGCGCGCGATGCGCCGCGAAGCGCCGGAAGCGGCGTCCGTCCAGGGTGAGCCCACCCCGGGCCCCGAGTGTCACGACCGGCTGCCCCCGCGTCGCCCGGGCCAGGGCGCGGAGCGCGTCGCGAGGGCTCGCGTAACCGCCCGCTGCGACGAATTCCTGCGACACGATCGCGTGGTCCACGTGGGGAAGCAGACGCTCGACTACGGGGCTCGGACAGTGGAAGTCACCGACGACCCGTGCACCTGCCTTCCGAGCGCGGCGCACCGCTCGCAGCGCCTGGGCCGGGAAGTGACCGTCGACGAGCAGCACACTGCAGCGGTCGATCGCCCTCAGGTCAAAGGCGGGAGCTCTCGCCTCGAGGCCGCGCCGGTTTGGCACCACGAAGCGCCGCTCACCGGTTCGCCCGTCGACGAGTACCACGGCGACAGTGGTGTGCAATCGCCGCGAGTGCCGGAGACCCCGTGTTCGCACCCCCGCAGCGCGCAGCTGCGCGTGGACGAAGTGCCCGTCGGGATCGTCTCCCAGGCCCGATAGAGCGTGGGCTTCGCAACCCAGCGCCGCGACCTGGCGAATCGCGTTGCCGACCATGCCGCCTGCGGCAACCCGTCGATCCCGGTAACGCAACCGCTCGGTGCAGTCCGACAGCGCCTCGACGAGATAGCAGTGATCTACGACGCAGAGGCCCAGGCCCACGACGCGTGACGACACGGTTCCCTCCGGGGCAGCAAACTCGTCACGGAACGACGACAATCCGCTAGGCTTGGATCGCCTCTCCCGACCCCCCACAGACGCGATCCCAGGAGAACCCCTGGCTTGACGGCCCTGCTCCTCGCTTCCGCGGGCGTGCTGACGGTAGCCGCAATCACGTCCGTGGTCCTCGCGGTTCGCTCGGGTGAAACGCGGGTGGCACTGCTGGCTGGGGTCTTTCTGCTGCTCGGCGTATCGCAGGGCGTAGCGCTCCTGCAGTATTGGGGACAGCCCCTCGCGCTCGACCTGCCCACGGCGGCGGCCAGCGCCTCGTTGGCCGCGGGGCTGTTGGGGCTCGCCGCTGTAATCGGGACCGCGCGCACACTCGGCGAACTCGTCCACGCCGAGGAACTCCACTGGGAAAGCATGGAGAGCGTGCGCGAATTGTCCGAATTCGCCGCGCGCCGCGACAAATCACTGGACGACCGCCTGCCCAGGCTGCTCGAGCGAACCTGCCGGCGCTTCGATCTCGAGATCGGGCTGGTCTCTCGGGTGCACGGCGACCGCTACGAAGTGCTCGCAATCCATGCGCCGCCGGAATTCCCCGTTGGCGTCGGCTCGGTATTCGCACTCGATCAGACCCCTTGCCGCGCGACGCTCGAACTCGGCAAGCCGATCGCCACATCGAAAAGCTCCGACTCGGCCCGGGCCGGACAGGCGGGCCACGGTGCCCTGGACTTCGAAACCTACCTGGCGTCCGCGATCCAGGTCGGAGACGAGAGCTTTGGCACACTCGTCTTCGCGAGCACCCGGGCCGAATCCGTGCGCCTGACGGCAACGCACAAGAACCTCGTCCACATGATGTCACAGTGGATCGGCTGGGAGTTCGAGCAGCGGCGGAGTCCGCAAGAGACGGAATCTCCTATCGCTCCGCGTGTGCACCGCGGCACACAGCCCAAGCTGCGAGTCGATGCGCTCTTGCGGCGCATCGCGCGGCGGGTGCGGAGCAGCGTTCCGAAGGGCATCGAGATCGAGGTGAATCCGGGTGCCACAGGCCTTCCCGACGCCTGCGAGCCGCGCCTTCCCCTCGAGGCGATCTTGATGAGCCTCGCTCATCGCGCCGCGGCGGCGATGCCAAAGGGGGGCATACTTCGGCTCGAAGCAGACGCACCCGAGCCCGCGGCCATCGCCCCCGGGCTGCTCCCCGCCGTTGCTCCGTCGCGCTACTTGACGCTCGCCATCAGCGAGTCGAGTGGAGGAATCGACCCCGACGCCATCGCCCGTGCATTCGAAAACGGACCGTCCGCGGAAATCGAATCCCCCGTCGAATCCCGAGACAACATTCCGCTCTCTGTGGTCTACCGCCTGCTGAAACGCGCCGGCGGAGACCTCTCCGTCGAGGTGGAGCCAGGGCGCGGCTCGCGGTTCACTGTCTTCCTTCCACTCGTCGAGAGCACCGACGAGCGCTCGATGTCCGTCCCCCGCAGGTCGAGCCCCATGCCACCGCTGAGTCAGGTAAGGTGACCTCCATGTCCGACCGCATTCGCGTCGACGTCTGCGACGGCATCGCCGACGTACGTCTCGATCGCTCCGAAAAGTTGAACGCCCTCGACACCGCGATGTTCCGCGCACTCATCGAGGCGGGGGAGAACCTGGCGAAGGACCGCTCGCTGCGCGCCGTCGTGCTGTCTGGCGAGGGGCGAGGCTTCTGCGCCGGTCTCGACGTCGCAAACTTCGCGGGCGACGGGGGGTTCGATCCCTTCGAACGCGACGACTCGAGCCCCGCCAATGCCGTTCAGCGCTCGGCCTGGGTCTGGACCGAGCTTCCGGTCCCGGTGATCGCCGCCGTCCACGGCGTCTGCTTCGGAGGCGGACTCCAACTCGCCCTGGCGGCGGACATCCGCTTCGCGACCCCCGACGCGCGCCTGTCCGTGATGGAGATCAAGTGGGGCCTCGTGCCCGACGTAACGCTCAGCCAGACCCTGCCCCGACTGGTTCGTGCCGACGTGGCAAAAGAACTCACCTTCACGGGCCGCATCGTCTCGGGCGTCGAAGCCGCCGAGTTGGGCCTGGTCACACACCTGTCGGACGCGCCGCATGAAGCGGCCCACGAGTTGGCCCGGGAGATTGCGGGCAAGTCACCGAACGCAGTGCGCGCAGCAAAGCAATTGTTCGACGCGGCACCCGATCTCTCCGTCGCCCAGGGGCTCCGGCTCGAGGAAGGACTCCAACGCGGGCTGCTCGGAAAGCCCAACCAGATCGAGGCCGTGAAGGCAAACCTCGAAAAACGGGAGCCCCGCTTCTCCGACCCCGACTGAGCGCATCGCACCCCCATTTCGAGGCCGCGGCGCCATTTCGAGGCCGCGGCGCCAATACGCGGCGCGGTGAGTATCTTGGTGTACCGCGCCCCCCCCTTCGGGAGTCCCGTGCGCACCGAAACCGGTTCCGCCACGAGCGGTGTGCTCCTCGCCCTGACGGCCTACGGCATCTGGGGGTTCGCCCCCGTGTACTGGAAAGCGCTCGCGTCGTTTCCCGCCGGCGAGCTGCTTGCCTGGCGCATCCTCACCTCGTGCGTCGTCGGTCTCGCCCTCGTCTGGTTGACGCGTTCGTGGGGCGCCTTGCTCGCCGACCTGTGCTCGCCAAAACGCTGCGCAACGCTCGCGATCACGGCGGCCCTGATCGGAACCAACTGGCTCACCTTTCTCTGGGCCGTGCTCCACGAGCAGGTGATCGCAACATCGCTCGGCTACTACATCACGCCGCTCGTGAACGTTCTGCTCGGCGTGACGATCCTGCGCGAACGACTCCGCCCGGGTCAGGCCATCGCCGTGCTGCTCGCAGCAGCGGGGATCGGCCAACTCGCGCTCTCGGTCACCACCTTGCCCTGGGTCACACTGCTACTGGCCTTCAGCTTCGCTTGCTACGGCCTGATCCGGAAGCTCGCGCCCGTCGAGCCGGTGGTGGGCTTCGGCCTGGAGACGCTGTTCCTGGCGCCGTTCGCCATGGCCCACCTGGTCGTGCTCTCCCGGTCCACTGGGCTTCACTTCCCGGGTGACGAATTCGCCGGCGACCTGCTCATCGCGGGCGCGGGCGCCTTCACCGCGGCGCCCCTCATCTGCTTCAACGCGGCAGCCCGGCGGCTGCGGCTCGTGACGCTCGGCTTCTTCCAGTACATCGCCCCGAGCCTGAGCCTCGTGCTCGCGCTGGCCCTCTTCGGCGAACCCTTCCGCACCAGCGAGGCCATCGCGTTCGGCTGCGTCTGGTTGGCGCTCGCGCTCTACTCGGTCGACTCGCTGCGGGCGCGCAGATCGGAGAGAATCCGGCCGTGACGCCGATCGCAGCAGTGATCTTCGACCTGGGCGGAGTCGTGCTGGGCTCGCCGCTGCACGCCATCGCCGCCTACGAGCGCGATCTCGGTATTCCGGACGGTTTCGTGAACCGCGTCGTCGCCGACACCGCACCGGCCGGCGCCTGGTCGCGGCTCGAACGCGGGGAACTCACGCTCGAGGCGTTCTACCCGGCCTTCGAGATGGACTGCGCGGCGGCCGGGAACTCGATCTCGGCTCGGGAGATGCTGGCGTGCATGCAGGCCGCATCCCTTCCGCGGCGTCGCATGCTCGCCGCCCTCGATGCGATCCGGAGCCGGGGGCTCAAGACGGCGGCACTCACCAACAACTGGGCCACCCAGGACCCGGGCGGGGGCACGGAGCCACTTCGAGGGCTCTTTGACGTCTTCGTGGAATCGAGCGTCGTGGGCCTGCGCAAGCCCGATCCGCGCATCTACGCATACGCCTGCCAAGAGCTGGGCGTGCAGCCTTCCCAGGCAGTCTTCCTGGACGACATCGGGAGCAATCTCAAGCCCGCACGAGCCATGGGTATGACAACCCTCAAGGTCGAGGACGCGGACGCCGCGCTGGAGGAACTCGCAGAGATTCTCGGGTTCCCCCTGGGGAACCAGTGAATCCTTTCATTGAGATAAGCTGATAATAAGGTTATTCTTGCTGGATGCGCCTGCCGATGGGCGCACTAGGTTCCCCGCGCCATGTCCACCAAGGCCCAACTCGAACGCCTGCTCACCGAGCGGATCCTCGTCCTCGACGGGGCCATGGGGACGATGCTCCAGGCCGAAGGCCTCACGGAGGACGACTTCCGCGGCGAACGCCTGTGCGACCACCCGCAGCCGCTCCAGGGCGACAACGAACTGCTGGTCCTGACCCGGCCCGAAGTGGTCGAATCGATCCACGAACGCTACTGCGCCGCCGGCGCCGACATCTTCCTGACCAACAGCTTCGGCGCCACGCGCATCGCCCAGGCGGACTACGGCACCGAGGCGTTGGTCCCGGAGCTAAACCGCGAGGCCGCGCGCCTGGCGCGCCGGGTGGCCGACCGCTGGAACGAGCGCGAGCCCGCCAAGCCCCGCTTCGCAGCCGGCGCCATGGGCCCCACCAACCGCACCCTCACGATCTCGCCGGACGTGGACGATCCGGCGGCCCGCAGCACGACCTTCGTCGACCTCGCCTCCGCCTACCTCGAACAGGCCCGAGCGCTCGTGGAGGGCGGTGTCGATCTCCTCTTGATCGAGACGATCTTCGACACGCTGAACGCAAAGGCGGCGATCTTCGCGGTCGAGCAGCTCAGAGACGAACTCGGCCGCGAACTGCCCCTGATGCTCTCCGTCACCATCACCGACAAGAGCGGCCGCACCCTCACGGGCCAGACCATCGACGCCTTCTGGACCGCGGTTGCCCACGCGCAGCCGCTGTGCGTCGGCATCAACTGCTCGCTCGGCGCCGACGAGATGCGGCCCGCCCTGCACGACCTGTCGGCAATCGCGCCGCGGCCGGTGAGTTGCTACCCGAACGCGGGCCTTCCCAACGCCTTTGGCGGCTACGACGAAACCCCCGCAGAAACTGCCGCCAAACTCGGCGAATTTGCCGAGCACGGTCTCGTCAACCTCGTGGGCGGCTGCTGCGGAACCACGGACGCCCACATCCGCGCCGTCGCAGAGGTGGTCGCGGGGCTGCCGCCGCGACCGATTCCCTCCGAAGATTCGAGCGTCACGCGTTTCAGCGGCCTCGAGGTCTACGAGATCCGACCCGAATCGAACTTCACGATGATCGGCGAGCGAACCAACGTCAGCGGTTCGCGACGCTTTGCCAACCTCATCGAGAAAGGCGACTACCAGACAGCTGCCGAGGTCGCGATCCAGCAGGTGAGAAATGGCGCAAACCTGATCGACGTGAACATGGACGAGGGCATGCTCGACTCCGCTGCGGCCATGACGACGTTCCTGAACCACCTGGCAGGGGAGCCCGAAGCCGCGCGCGTCCCGATCGTCGTCGACAGTTCCAAATGGGAGGTGCTCGAGGCCGGGCTCCGCTGCATCCAGGGCAAGGGCATCGTCAATTCGATCAGCCTGAAGGCGGGCGAAGCCGACTTCCTCGAAAAGGCTGAGAGCGTCCGGCGCTACGGTGCGGGCGTGGTGGTCATGGCCTTCGACGAGACGGGCCAGGCCGACACAGTCGAGCGCAAGGTCGCGATCTGCCAGCGCGCCTACAGGCTCCTCACCGAAAAAGCCGGCTTCGACCCACGCGACATCATCTTCGACCCGAATATCCTCGCCATCGCAACGGGAATCGAGGAGCACGCAAACTACGCCCGCGCGTACCTCGAAGCGGTGAAGATCATCCGGGAGACCTGCCCGGGCTCCCACGTGAGTGGCGGGGTCTCAAACCTCTCGTTCTCGTTTCGCGGCAATGATCCGGTGCGCGAGGCCATCCACACCGCCTTCCTCTATCACGCCGCGAAAGCCGGCATGGACATGGGAATCGTGAACGCGGGCCAACTCGGGGTCTACGAGGACATCCCGAAAGACCTACTGGAGCGCGTCGAGGACATCCTCTTCGACCGCCGTCCAGACGCCACCGAGCGCATGGTGCAATTCGCCGAGACGGTCCGCGGCGGTGCCCGGCGGCAGGAGGTGGATCTCTCCTGGCGGGAGCAGTCCGTGGGAAAACGCCTCTCCCACGCGCTCGTCCACGGCGTCGTCGATTTCATCGAAGAGGACGCCGAGGAGGCGCGCCAGACCTTCACCCGGCCCCTCGAAGTGATCGAAGGACCGCTGATGGACGGCATGAGGATCGTGGGAGATCTCTTCGGCGCCGGGAAGATGTTCCTGCCCCAGGTGGTAAAGAGCGCTCGCGCGATGAAGCGCGCCGTCGCCTACCTGGCGCCCTTCATGGAAGAGGACAAGGAGGCCTCGGGATCCCGATCCCGGGGGCGGTTGGTGCTCGCGACCGTAAAGGGCGACGTCCACGACATCGGCAAGAACATCGTGGGCGTGGTACTTGGCTGCAACAACTACGAGATCATCGACCTGGGCGTCATGGTCCCTTGCGACCGCATCCTCGACACCGCAATCGAGGAAGAATGCGATGTGATCGGCCTCTCGGGGTTGATCACGCCTTCGCTCGACGAGATGGTACACGTCGCCAAGGAAATGAAGCGTCGCGGCATCGACAAGCCACTGCTGATCGGCGGTGCGACCACGAGCAAGCGGCATACGGCGGTAAAGATCGCCCCGGAGTACGACGAGAGCGTATTTCACGTCCACGATGCCTCACGCGCCGTGAACGTGGTCGGATCTCTGATGGATCCGAAGCAGCGCAAGGACTTCGGCCGGGCAAACCGCGACAAACAGGACCAACTGCGGGAAATCTACGGCGGGGGCGGAAAACAACCGATGCTCGCGTACTCTGAGGCACGCACCAACGCGCTGCGGCCTGTGTGGCGCGAGGAGGACGTGCCGCAGCCGGCCTTCACCGGCCGCCGGGTCGTGGATGATCTCTCGCTCGACACCATCGCGGGTTACATCGACTGGACGTTCTTCTTCGCAGCCTGGGAGTTCAAGGGAAAGTACCCCGCGATCCTCGACCACCCGGCACAGGGCGAGGCCGCCCGTGAACTATTCGCCAACGGGGAGCAGCTGCTCCGGCGCCTCATCGACGAAAAACTCATCGAATACCGCGGAGTCTACGGCTTCTGGCCGGCGCACTCGGACGGCGAGGATATCGTGCTCTTCGAAGACGAAGAGCGGACGAGCGAGCGGTTGCGCTTCCACATGTTGCGCCAGCAGAAGCCGCAGCCCAACGAAGGTCCGAACCGCTGCCTGGCCGACTTCATCGCTCCGCACGACTCGGGACTCGCCGATCACATCGGTGCCTTCGCGGTAACGGCCGGCATCGGGGTCGCTGAACTCACCCGAGACTTCGAGAAGGCCCACGACGACTACAACGCGATCCTCGTGAGAGCCCTGGCCGACCGGATGGCCGAGGCCTTCGCCGAGTGCCTGCACGAGCGGGTGCGCCAGGAGTGGGCCTACGCAGCCAACGAGCGGCTCACGAACGAGGAACTGATCGAAGAAAAGTACCGGGGCATCCGGCCGGCTTTCGGCTACCCCGCGTGCCCGGATCACAGCGAGAAGCGCCCTCTCTTCTCGCTGCTCGACGCTCCCGCCGTGGGGATCGAGCTGACCGAGTCCTGCGCAATGCGGCCGGCAGCAAGCGTCAGCGGACTCTACTTCGCGCACCCGGAAGCGCGATACTTCACCGTTGGTAGGCTCGACCGCGACCAGATCGAAGCCTACGCCGCGCGCAAAGACATGACTCTGGCCGAGACCGAGCGCTGGCTGGATCCAGTCCTCGGCTACGACCCGGACGCCTGACCCGTCCCCGATTGCGACCCGGACGCCCGACGCGTCCCCGACTGCGACCCGGACGCCTGACCCGTCCCCGATTGCGACCCGGACGCCCGACGCGCCGATTCAGCGACAATGCTTCGAGCGCGGGCGAGCCGCCGCACGCCTGCTAGCTTGGCCCCGTCTCCAGCAGGGGGAAGACTCGTGGCGAAAAAGCGCAAGAAGGCCAAGCGCGACAAGGGCCGGGGAAAATGGCGCACGCGCGCCCAGAGTGCCGACAAGTACGAACTCTACGAGAAGAGCGTCCAGCAGCCCAAGGAGGACGCCGCACTGGTCGCGCGCATCTACAAGCAGCACTACAGCCGCGAGGCCCGGACGCTGCGTGAAGACTTCTGTGGAACCGCCGCTTTTGCCTGCGAGTGGGTGAAGCGAAACGCCGACAACTGCGCCTGGGCCGTCGACCTCGACCCCGAGCCGCTGGGCTGGGGTCGCGAGCATCACCTGGCGGATTTGGGGGCTTCACAGGTCGAGCGGGTCACGCTCACTCAGGGCGACGTGCTCGACGTACGCCACGAACCGGTCGATGTAACGGTGGCCTTCAACTTCTCGTACTTCCTGTTTCGCACCCGTGACGAGTTGCGCAACTACTTCGAGGTGGCGCGCAAGACGCTCGCAACCGAGGGTCTGCTCGTGCTCGACGCCTACGGTGGAGCGGACGCGCAGCGGTGCCAGGCGGAAAAACGCAGCGTGGATGGCTTCACCTACGTCTGGGACCAGAACGCCTTCGACCCCATCGACCACTCGGTCACCAATTTCATCCATTTCGAATTCCCGGACGGCAGCAAGCTGCGCAAGGCCTTCCGCTACGACTGGCGGCTCTGGACCATCCCCGAGATCCGGGAGACGCTCGGCGAGGCCGGCTTCCGGGAAACCGATGTCTACTGGGAGGGGACCGACCGGGAGACGGGCGAGGGCAACGGGATCTTCCGCCGCTGCGACAAGGCTCCCGAGGACCCGGCCTGGATCTGCTACATCTCGGCGTTTCTGAAGTAGGCTCCCAAATAAGTATTGATTCAAGACTCACACAGACGCACGAACCGGGGGATGCGAGATGCGCTGGGGTGAGGTTCCCGAGGTGCCCTGCTCGATCGCGCGGGAGCTTGCGGTGGTGGGAGAGGGCTGGACCCCGGTCGAACCGGTGATGGCGTGCGGCCATTGCGGAGATCTGCTCGCGCCCTCCGCGACCCGGGTCCGGGAGCGCTTCCGCGACCCGGCGTCACCGAGGTACCCTGCGGCCCATGGCAATCGCTGATTTCGGACTCGAGGACAAGGTCGCCATCGTCACGGGGGGAAGCCGCGGCATCGGCCGCTCGATCGCGCTCGGGCTCGCAGAGCACGGGGCCCACATCGCCCTGGCCGCCCGCAAGCCAGAAGCGCTCGAGGAGACCAGCGCGGCGGTGCGCGCCACGGGCCGGCGTGCGATCGGCGTCTCCACGAACGTGCGGCGCACCGACGAACTGCGACGGCTCGTCGACGAGACCGTGCGCGAGTTCGGGCGCGTAGACATCCTCGTCAACAACGCGGGCACCACGCCCGTTTTCGGTCCGGTAGAGGAGATCGACGAGCGCGCCTGGGACGTGATCATGAACACCAACGTGAAGGCGCCCCACCTGCTCGGAAACTTCGCCCGCGAGGCCATGCTCGAACACGGCGAGGGCGGCAGCATCATCAACGTGAGTTCCATGGGAGGCATCCGAGCGTCGGACGTGATCGGGGGCTATTCGGTCTCGAAGGCCGCGCTCATCATGCTGACCCAGGTCCAGGCGAAGTGCTGGGGATCCGACGGCATCCGGGTCAACTGCATTGCACCGGGCCTGATCAAGACCGAGTTCGCACGCGCCCTCTGGGACAATCCACAGATCAACGAGGCCTCTGCGAGGGAGGCGGCTCTGGGCCGAATCGGCGAGGCAGACGAGATGGCGGGTGCCGTCGTCTACCTGGCGAGCCCCTCCGCCTCGTTCGTCACCGGCCAGACGCTCGTTCTCGATGGGGGACGGATCCTCTAGGGCCGTGCCGAAGGCATCGCGTGCCTCCGCAGTCAGCCTGCGGGATGCGGAACGCGAGATGCGGGATACGGTTCCAGAGCGTCGAAACCGGGTCGGCGGTACTGCCGAGTTCCGCACGCTCCACGTGGCCGGCGAGCGCCCGGCCCGTCACGGGCTCGCAGTGGATTCCGCGTTCTTGACCACGAGCCGATCGATCAGGTCCTGAGGTCCGTCCTTGGAGAGGATCGACTTGAACTGGTCGCGGTAGTTGAGAACCAGACTGATCCCCTCGACCTTAACGTCGATCACCAGCCACTTTCCGTCCTCGGCACGAAGACGGTACTCCACTTCGGCACCGCCGTAATCGCCGCCGATGATCTGGGTCAACACCTTCACATCGCCGCGCGGCGCCGGAATCTGGCCCACCACTTCCACCTGCTCGTCCGAATAGCGGTCGATGCGTTCGCCGTAGGTACGAGCCAGGAAGGCCTTGAACTCCCGGATGAAAGCCTGCTGCTGCTCCGGCGAGAACTGGCGCCAGTAGCGGGCGACCACCAGCCGGGAAATGGCGACGAAGTCGAAACACTCCCAGGCGATCTGCTCGATCCGGGCGCGGCGGCCGGCAGTGTCCAGCGAGTCGTCATTGAGGATGACGACCACCTCGTCGACGGTCTTCTGCACCAGCGCCGTCGCACCCGCGGGATTCGCCGACCCGGTCGCCGCGGCTACACCCGGAGCCAGAAACACCAGGGCCCCCAGCGCGAAGAAGCCCGCTCTCCTGCGCCTACTCCTGCATCGGCCTGTCGACATCGATCTCCAACCCCGGGAAGTAATCGTAATCGGTTCGGGCCTTCTTCAGGTCGTGCTCCAGATTGTACCGGTACTGCGTATAGGCGTTGCGAACCGCAACGTACCAGTCGAGAGAAGCGTCCCGCTCCGCTTCGAGCCGGTCGTGGATCAGCGAGCGGCGATTCAACATGTCGACACCCTGCATTGCGAAACTCGCCGCGAGCGGGATGAAGAAGCTGATGGCGCGCAAGCCCGTATCGACGAGCAGCCCGAAGCCGTCCCGGATATTCGACGGACCAAAGAATGGGAGTACCAGGTAAGGACCCGGGGGAACACCCCAGAATGCGAGTGTCTGGCCGAAGTCCTCGACGTTCCGCCGCAATCCAATCGTGGAGGCGGGGTCCATCAAGCCGGCGATTCCCACCGTCGAGTTCACGATGAAGCGCCCGAGATCGATACCGGCATCCTTCATCTTGAGCTGGAAGAGATCGTTGACGAAGACGATCGGGAAACGCAGGTTGTCGAAGGCGTGGCGAAGCGCGTGCTGGACGAAACCGGGCATGACGTAGTCCCAGCCCTTCGAAACCGGCTCGATGGCATAGTGGTCGAGCCCTTCGTTGACCCGGAAGATCCCGCGGTTGAGGGGCTCCATAGGATCGCCCGCGGCCACGTCTTCCGCGTAGTCCTGCTCGAAGTCGAGGTCGTCGTGCATCCCGGCATCGGAGCCTCGAGAGCCTTCGACCGCGTCCACCTGGGACGACCGGGCGGGGCCGACCTCCGCCCGACCCGCTCCGGCGAGCAAGCACCCGGCGGCAATTGCGAGGGCCAGCCGTAACGTCCAGCGCGCATCGACCATCACTCCTCCTTCAACCCCGCGTCGTTCACGAACTTTCCGATCAACCGCTCGATGGAAAGCGCGCTCTCCGTCATCTCGATTTCGTCGCCCGATTGGAGGATATCCTGCTCAGCGCCGGGCTCCAGCGCCACGAACTGGTCCCCCAGTACACCGGACGTCAAGATGCGCGCCGCGCTGTCCACGGGCAGAGCGAGGGTTTCGTCCAGCTCCAGGGCCACTCGCGCACGCAGCAGTTCGTCCAGTTCGACATCCGAGACTTCACCGACCTTCACTCCCGAGATGGAAACCGGGGAACGCTGTTTGAGCCCCCCGACGTCGTCGAAAGCGGCGTAGACCGTAAGACCGCCCTTGCCGCGCCAGGAGAGCCCCCCGACCTGGAACGTCAGGTAGCCGAGGGCCACGAACCCTCCCAGAACGAAAAGGCCCACCAGGAAATCTCGGATGGGCGACGATTGCATGTGGAGTCCTCCCCACTCAGACGCCCCACAGGGCAGTGATGGCGTAGTCAAAAACGAGCACGGCAACGGAGCCGGTCACCACCGTCCCGGTGGTGGCGGCGCTGACGCCCGCCGCCGTGGGCTCCGCGGTGAAGCCGCGATAGGTTGCAATGACGGCGATCAGGCACCCGAAGACCACCGACTTGAGCACACTTCCGGCAATATCCTGGGAGAAAACGATCGCACCCTCCAGGCTGGTCCAGTACTGGCCGCCATCGAGACCGAGGTAGGAGACGCCCACCAGGTAGCCGCCAAAGATCGCGAACACTATGAAGAGCGCATTCAGAAGCGGCATAGCCACCACCATTGCCAAGGCCTTCGGCGAAATCACAAAGTCGAGAGGATCGATCGACATCATTCGCAGGCCGTCGATCTGTTCAGTTGTCACCATCGTAGCGATCTGAGCCGCCATCGCGGAAGCCGCGCGGCCCGTCACCAGAAGCGCCGTCAGCACCGGGCCGAGTTCGCGCACCAATACCAGGCCAACCATCGCACCCAGCGAGCCCTCGGCCCCGAAGCGAGCCAGGTTGTAGTAGCCCTGAAGCGCGAGCACCGCCCCCACGGTCAGGCCCGACAGGCAGATGATTGCCAGCGAGAGCACACCGATATCGAAGAGCTCGTCCACGAAGCGCCGCACGCGGTAGCGGGGCTGCACGCCGGCCCGAACGAAGCCCCCCACGAAAACGCCCATGCGGCCGAGTTCGCCCACGATTTCGAGCACGCGCAGACCGAGCCGTTCGATCGCAGCCCTCACGCGCCGCTCCCGCCCGCCGGACCTTCGTCACCGCTATCGGCGTCCAGGAACTCGACGATCGCGCGCTCCGAGCTGTGCACCAGATCCTTCGGCGTACCCGCCACGGCCCGGCCCTCGGTCAAGAAAACGATGCGGTGGGCCATTCGCATCGACGACGCCAGGTGGTGCGAAGTCACGAGCATCGTGAGGCCCAAGCGCCGATTGAGATCCACCAGAAGCTTCTCGATGCGCCGCAGGTTGAGCGGATCGAGTCCGGAAAAGGGCTCGTCGCACAGAACAATCTCGGGATCGGTCACCAGCGCGCGAGCCAGGGCCGCGCGCCGGCTCATGCCGCCGGAGAGTTCACGGGGGTAGAGCGGACCGGCGTCGGGCAGACCGACCGCCGCGAGACGCCGCTCCACCTCGGCGACGACATCGGCTTCGGTCCGCTCCGTGTGCTCGCGCAACGGAAGGGCCACGTTGTCGGCGATCGTCATCGAATCGAGGAGAGCCCCGTACTGGAAGAGCATCCCGATCCGGTCGCGCAGGCGGTAGAGATCCGCGTGCCCGAGCCGGGCGACGTCCTGACCCGCGACGCGCACCGCGCCCGAGTCGGGCCGGGTGAGACCGGCGATGAGCCGGAGGAGGGTGCTCTTCCCCGACCCGCTTTCGCCCAGAATCACCGTGATCTGGCCCCGCATGAAACCACACGAGAGGCCTCGGAAAACGGGGCGTCCGCCCAGGGACAGGCGCACCCCATCCAGCGCGATCCGGAACTCTTCCACCGCCTCCGCGTGGTCCTCCACGCTCCCCCCAGTCGGGTAGTTGGGCGGATACTAGCCCGGGCGCGCCGACCAGGCGGCGCCCCGGCGCACGGGGGTCGACCCCCCACGCTTCTTTGCCACACTCGCAGCCGCTAGCTCCGACACAGCCGGGGCGGGGGAGATGAGAAAAGCTTTGGGAACGCTGTCTCGAAACGAGACCGGGGCCGAGCTGGTCGCTGCGGCGCGCGCCCTCGAGCGCAGTGTCGGCCGTCTGCGCTTCGCAAGACCCGTGACCCACGTCTACAACCCGCTCTCCTACGCTCGCCGCGCCCACACGGCCTACCTGGAGCGTTACGGCGCCCGGCCCAAGCGGGTCGTCTTCTTGGGCATGAATCCGGGTCCCTTCGGGATGGCGCAGACCGGCGTGCCCTTCGGCGCCGTCGAACCCGTCCGCGACTGGCTCCGGATCGAGGTGAAGATCACCCGCCCGAGGACCGAGCACCCGAAACGTCCCGTGCTCGGCCTCGACTGCCCGCGCAACGAGGTGAGTGGCGAGCGCCTGTGGGGAGCGATCCAAGCCCATTGGAAACGCCCCGCGCGTTTCTTCGACCACCACTTCGTGGCAAACTACTGCCCGCTTCTCTTCCTGGAAGAGAGCGGGCGCAACCGCACGCCCGACAAGCTCGCCGCCGGCGAGCGCGAGCCGCTCTTCGCCGCCTGCGATCGACACCTCGCGCGCCTCATCGACGCCCTGGACCCGGAATGGGTGGTGGGGATCGGCGCCTTTGCGGAGAGGCGAGCCCGGGAAGTGCTCGGGGGAACGGGGCGCCACATCGGACGCATCCTGCATCCGAGCCCGGCCAACCCCCGCGCACAGCGCGATTGGGCGGGAACCGTGCGACGTGAACTGGCGGAGCTCGGCGTCTGCCCGGATCGAGGCACCCGATGAGCGCACGTGGGGGCCGAATCGTGCTGGGAGCGCTCGCGGCGCTGACCGCGGGGGCCGGCGGAGCGGCGGCGGAGGGCCCCGAGAAGTGGCTGCGGCAGGGCCGCAAGGCGGTGGAAAACGCGCAGGCGCTGCGTCCGACAGCCGCTCGTGCGAAGAATGCGATCATCTTTGTCGGCGACGGCATGGATCTCGCCACCGTCACGGCGGCGCGGATTCTCGAGGGCCAGTTTCAAGGACGCAAAGGCGAAGAGAACCTGTTGGCCTTCGAGGAATTCCCGTACGTCGCGCTGGCAAAGACGTACAACACGAATCAGCAGGTTCCGGATTCGGCCGGAACCATCACGGCGATCCTCAGCGGGGCCAAGACACGCGCCGGTGTGATCGGATTGGACGAGACGGTCGAGCGCGGAGACGCCCGGGGTGCCGCCGGACACGAATTGAGAAATCTCTTCCAGGAGGCAGAGCAGCGCGGTCTCGCAACGGGAGTGGTGACGACGACGAGCGTTACCCACGCAACACCCGCAGCGGCCTACGCCCACTCGCCGGAGCGAAACTGGGAAAACGACAGCAACCTTTCGCCCGCCGCACGCGCTGCGAACTTTCCGGACATCGCTCGCCAGCTCGTGGAATGGCGCTACGGCGACGGGCTCGATGTCATACTTGGCGGCGGCCGGTGCCACTTCCTTCCCACGACGACCGCAGACCCCGAGTATCCGGATGCAACGGGTCAACGCGGGGACGGCCGCAACCTGATCGCCGAGTGGCAGAAGCGCCACCCCAAAGGCCGGAGCATCTGGAACCGGGCCGAGTTCGACGCGGTGGACCCCGCGAAAACCCGAAACCTGCTCGGCCTCTTCGAGACGAGCCACATGCAATTCGATCTCGACCGCAGCAAGGACAACGCCGGGGAGCCCTCGCTCACGGAAATGACCGAGAAGGCGATCGCGATCCTCGCGCGCAATCCCAAGGGCTACGTGCTGCTCGTCGAAGGTGGCCGCATCGACCATGCACACCACCTGGGCAACGCGCACCGTGCGCTCGTCGGTACGATCGCGATGTCGGACGCCGTGCGCACCGCCCGGGAGAAGACGAGCGAGAAAGACACACTCATCGTCGTCACCGCGGACCACGGACACGTGCTTTCGATCTCCGGCTATCCCACCCGGGGAAACCCGATCCTCGGCAAAGTGCTGGAGAACGACGAACGGGGTGAGCCCAGCACCGAATTCGCCCGCGACCTCAACGGCCTGCCGTATACGACGCTCGGCTACCAGAATGGACCCGGAGCACGAAAAGCACGTCCGGACCTGAGCGCGGTGGACACCACGGAGCCCGAGTTCCGCCAGGAATCGCTGATCCCGCTCCCCCACGAAACCCACTCCGGAGAAGATGTTCCCGTCTACGCCGACGGGCCGGGCGGCAATCTCTTCCACGGCGTGCAGGAGCAGAGCTACCTCTACCACGCCATCGTGGAAGCGCTGGGCTGGTACAAGCCAGACGAGTAATCCGTCGCCGGCTCGGTCAGGAGTCGGCATCCCGGGCGTCGAGCCAGGCCTCGGCCGCCCGGTAGGCTTCGACAGTCCCGACGTCGAAGCGGCTGCCCCGCATCTCGTGGGCGAAAACGGGCTCCCGCGCCACGAGCCAGGCGAGGAAGCCGCCGGGGGGATCCGCAGCCGGCTCGGAGCCCAGGAACTCCGGCACGAGCGCCAGCGCCGATGGCTCGAAGCAATAAAGGGGTGGACACGCGCAGTCGGCGGGCGGATCGGCGGGCTTTTCGACGAAACGTTCGACGCGCCGCCCGGGTCCCAGAACTGCGACGCCGCTGCGGCGCAGGCGCGCCAGGTCCGGCTCGCGGTACGAAAGGATCAGGTTGCGTGGTCGCTGCGCACAATCGCCGAGAAACGCCGGCAGATCGAAACGAAACAGGTTGTCGCCCGCCGCTACGAGCGTCGGACCCGATGCGGGAAAGGTTTCGAGCGCGAGAGCAAGGTCGCCCACCGCGCCGAGCCGACTCTCGTTCCCGAGGGCTCCGTCGTTCACCAGATCGATCCTCGATTCTGGGCTGCTCCGGGCCCGGGCGTCGCACCACGCCTCGAAATGCCCCGCGAAGCGTCCGTTCGTCACGACCACCAGGTGATCGACGCGACCGGTCGCCACGAGCTGATCGACCAGGTCGTCGAGCAGGGGCCGGCCGCGCACGGGGAGCAGCGGCTTGGGCTGGTCGTCCGTCAACGGACGGAGCCGCGTCGCAAAGCCGGCGCAGAGCAGGATCGCCCTCACAGGATACGCGCCCCGTCGGCGCTCTCGACCAGGAAGGCGCGCGCGCGCGCGGCGAGTTCCGGCACCGCCTCCCGGTATTCCGCAAGCACACGCTCTCGCACCACGCCGGCTCGCTCGGCCGCAACGAAGGCGACGCTGCAGCCGCCGTAGCCGGCACCGCTGAAACGCGCGCCCAGCACCCCCGGCGTCCCGGTGAGGATTTGCTGGAGCACGATCTGCTCTTCGGAACCCGTCTGGTAGTTCTCGACCGAGCTGGCGCAGGACTCGAACATCAACCGGCCGAATGCCACCAGGTCGCCACGCTCCCACGCGGCGGCGCCCCGGCGAACCCGGCGCCGCTCGTCCAGGAAGTGGCGCGCCCGGCCGCGCTCGGAAGGCGGCAGCGCTTCGAAGCGCTCTTCCAGCAATTTCTCGGGCAGATCGCCCAGGGAGGCGACCGGGGCGAGGCCTTCCCACTCGGCAATCCGCGCAGCCGCGGTGCGACACTCGGCAACGCGCTCGTTGAAGGGTGTCTTCGAGAGGCTGCGACCGCGGCCACAGAAGACGATCAATACCCGCATGTCCGGCGCCCCGGCACCGAGCGCGAGCGCTCGCCAGCGCGGACCGCGCGTTTCTATTTCGAGCAGCTGGCCCCTTCGGGAGCCCACCACCGAGGCCGGATCGAGGATGCCACTGTCCACCCCGACGAACTCGTTTTCGGCCCGCCTTGCCAGCCCCGCGATTTCTTCGGGCGCCAGTTCGACGCCATTGGTGGCCGCCAGCGCAAGCAGGTAGGCGACCAGCACCGAGGCGGAGGACGAAAGCCCGCCCCCGGGCAGGTCGGCCTCGATCGACCCCAGAATGCCGCGGGGCCGCTGCGGAAACCGGTCGCGGAGCACCGCTGCGGCGCCCCGGGCGTACTGCTCCCATTCCCGCCCAGCGCGGGAACCATCCTCCAGGTCGAAGCGCACCTCGCCGGGAAAGCCCTCACTTTCGAGGCGCACCACCGCGTCCGGAGCCGGCGCAAATGCGAGCAGCGTCCCCAGGCCGATCCCCATCCCGAGCACGGGTCCGTTCTGGTGATCGATGTGGGCACCGAGGGGACACACGCGGTAGGGGGAGACGACCGCGCGCACGTCGGCCGCCGGCACCTGCGCCCAGCGCGCGAGCGCAGCGCGCCGACGCTCGACCCGCTCCGCGTCGGGCTCCATGGGCCGGGCATCCTAGCACCGGCCCCCTAGGCCAGGCGGCGGCGGACGTCCTCCCCCAATTGGCGGCACACGTCCTCCCGCAGGGCCTGCTTCGCGACCTTCCCTCCGGAAGCGCGAGGAAGCGCGTCTACGATCTCGAGACGCTCGGGAAACCACTCCTTCGACACCCCAGCGGCCGACAAGTGAGCCACCAGCTCTTCGAGGGTGAGCGTGGTGTCCACGCGCAACTCGGCGTAGACACAGACGCGCTCGCCGAACACCGGGTCGGGCATGGCGACCGCCGCCGCCAGCGCCACCGCCGGATGCGTCGAAACCGCCGCTTCGACCGCCGGACCACTGATGTTCTTGCCCCCGCGGATGATGAAGTCCGCGGTGCGTCCGATCACTCGCAACACACCGTCCTCGAGCGTGGCGACATCGCCGGTGAGCATCCAGCCGTCCTCTCGCACGAGCTTCGCGTTGGCGGCGGCGTCCTCGTAGTAGCCGCGGCAGGTGAGCACGCCCCGGCAGCCGGGTTGACCGCGGCCAGTCGCCGTCACGTCCGCGCCGTCGTCATCGAATAGCCGCACCTGCATCGACTCGATGACACGGCCCGCGCTGCCGAGGCGCACCTCGCGCGAATCCCTCAGCGTCGTGCGCGAGAGCGCTCCGGTCTCGTTCGAACCGTAGAACTGGAGCACCGCGGCACCCGTGCGATCTTCGAACTCGACTGCCCGCTCGGTGGGCACCGCCTCGCCGCCAGTGAAGAGAACCCGCAGGGAACTCAGGTCGCGCCGCGCGATCTCGGGCGAGTTCAGCAGCAGGATGAACTGGGTCGAGACGGCGGCGAGCACGCTCACCCGGTGCTCCTCGATCGCAGCCAGAGCGCGGTCGGCGTCGAAGCGCTCCATCAGCAACGTCGGTGCCCCCAGCAGCGCCGGCGTGAAGTGCGCCGTCCACAGGCCAAAGCCAAAGGGTGCGGGAAGCAGGCTCATGAAGACATCGCGCTCGTCGAGGTCAGCGGCCTCGACGGCGAGTTCGTGGAAGTGGAACCAACGGGCCTGGTGCTGGGTCACGCACTTGGGAAGGCCGGTCGTTCCCGATGTCGAGTTGAGCAGGAAGAGATCCTCGGGTCCGAGCGCCCGCGCCTCCCGGGCGGCCGGGCGCGCACCTTCGAAGACCGGTTCGTCCGGCTCGACATCCGCCTCGATGACGACGTGGTGACGCAGCGGGAGCCCGGCGCCACGAAGCTCCGCAAAGACACGGCACACGTCGACGTCGCGGTGCCGCGCCCGACTCACCAGCGCGGTGGCACCGGTCTTTTCGAGCAGGTGGCGCAGTTCCGCGAGCCCGGCGCGGGGACCGATACCCACGACCACGAGTCCGGTCTTCTCGCACGCGAGCCAGACCACGTGCACACCCGGCCCATCGGGCAACCACACCGCGACCCGCGCTCCCGGGCCGAGATCCAGGCCCGCGAGCACGCCGGCGAGCCGGTCGCTGCGCGCGTGGTAGTCGCGCCAGGAGAGCCTCCGCTCAGCCTCGAGAAACGCGAGCCCGTCCGGGCTCTGCGCCGCGTTCGCCGCGACGATCTGGGCCAGGGGCTTCACGAAGCGGCGACCACCTCCCGCACTCGGTCTGCAGCGCCGTCAAAACTCATCCTGGGCGCGATCTTATACCAGGCCGAACCCGACGCTCCGGGGGGCGCACGCGCCGTCCGGGCCCGCGTCAGGACCCGCGCCGATACGAGAAAACGCGCTCGACGAACCGATCGCGCGCCGCGGGGTCCCGGAGCCCGTCTTCCTCCTCCACGGGCAGGTCCGGCAGCGCCTCGAGCAGGGCCTCCGCGAACAGCCCCGGCCCGTCGCGCGCGCCGCAGCTCGGCGATCGGGCCTTCAGCACGAAGCCGGAGAGATCGAGCCCGGCGAGTTCCTCCACCCGGAGCTGGGCGAAGCGGCGCATGCGATCCGTGTGATCGACACCCGACGCGACCTCGCGCATGCGTATGCCTTCCGGTTCCCGTACGAGTTGCAGCGGCGGCCGCGGCACGCCCATGCCCACCTCGACCTCGGGACACACGGCGATCCACTCGACGCGACTGGAAAGAACTTCTGCGAGCTGTGCATCGCGCCTGTGGCCCCCGTCCCAGCGCACCGCCTGCCCCAACAGACACGCGGAGACGCCAACGCGTACGCGAGGCCCGGCGCGCTCGTTCACACCGAACCCCCGAGCAAAGCCGCGTGCACCGCGCGCTCTCGGTGATCGAAGATCCGCTCGAGTTGCCACCGCACGACGGGGCGCGCGACCTCGCCCAGCGGCGGCAGCGGCAGCACGGTCCGGCGGTAGAGGCGGTGGACCACGGGCAGTACTCTAGTCGGGGCCCGCCGTGCGTCCATCGCCGGGTATGCGGGTGACCGTGGAGACGGCAAAGTGCCCGACCGAAGCCAGAGATCCGGCCGGCGCTGCGGCGTGCAATGACAGTGCCGGGGTCCTGGGGCTCGCCATGTCGGGAGTGGGGCTCGCACCCCTCTAGCTTCCCGCGCGGGCACTCGTCGACGTGCTGCGAGGCGGAAGCTGGCGATCCGTGCGTTGCGGGATCGCCTTCGCCTTCTTCTTCCTGTGTGAGGCAGTGGGCATCCTCGCCAGCTTCGGACTCTGGCTCCGCGACGGACACGGCACAGCGCGCGAGCGCGAAGTCCGGGTCCGGCCGGATCGGGGTGCCATCCCTTGTTGTGCGACTGCCCATTCTGCCCGGCGAACTGTCGGTGCCGAGCGCTAGGCTCAAGATCGAGACCGCTGCCGACAGGCGAGGCGATCGCTTCGCGCCGGCAGCCGGAGGAAGCCATGGGCCGCACCGTATTTCGCAACGCCAACCTGTTGAACGGCCGGAACCCTTCCCGCCCCAATACCAACCTGGTGGTGGAGGGCGAGCGAATCGAGTCGGTGGGAAAAGACGTGAAACCCCGGGCGGGGGATCGCGTCCTCGACCTGGCGGGCCGCAGCCTGCTGCCGGGCCTTTTCAGCTGCCACTTCCACGCGAGCTTCGACGGCGCGCAGCTCGCGGCCTTCCCGCTGGGCATGGATCAGCCCCCGGGCTACCTGATGCTGCGCGCGGCGAAGAACGTGCGCGGCGCCCTGGAGGGCGGCTTCACCTCGCTGGTGGGCGCCGGCGGCGGAGACGACATCGACGCCCAGCTCGCCCAGGCCATCGAAGACGACCTGGTCCGCGGCCCGCGTCTCACGCCGGGAAGCCACGACCTCGGCACGACCGGCGGCTACGTGGACCTGGCGGGGTGGTGGTGGCGCATGGGGAATACGGGCACCTGCCGCCTGGCCGATGGGGTCGACGAGTGGCGCAAGACAGTGCGCGAAGAAATCCACCGCGGGGCGCGCATGATCAAGATCTACGCCAGCGGTGGCCACGGGAGCGAACACACGGGCCGCTCCCAGTTTTCCCCGGAAGAACTGTGCGCGGTGGTGGAGACGGCACACCAGCGCGGGGCCCGGGTGCGAGCGCACGTCTGCTGGAAGCCACAGATCCTGGAATGCATCGCGGCGGGCGTGGACGTCATCGACCACGGCGACGAGATCGACGCCGAGATCATCGACGCGATGCTCGAGAAACGAACCGTCTGGGTGCCGAGCGCCCTCTACCTCGAGAAGCTGCTGAACTTCCCCGAGCTACAGAACCCGGAGTTCGCGGAACTCCGCACCGCGGCCCAGCGTGAACTCGACAACATCCTGCGGCGCGTGGTCGAGGCCCAGGCGGCAGGCGTGTGCATCGTGCCGGGCGACGACTACGGAGTGGCCTTCCTCCCCCACGGCAACTACGCGGAGGAGCTGGAGTTCTACGTGAAGCGCGCCGGCGTCTCCCCGCTCGAGGTGCTCGGCTGGGCAACCGCAAACGGTGCGGCCATGGTGGGTGTCGAAGACGAACTGGGCGACCTCGCGCCGGGCAAGCTCGCCGACCTGATCGTGGTGGACGGAGACCCCAGCGCAGACATCTCGATCCTCAGCGACCCGAAGCGTCTGCTCGCCGTGGTCAAGGGCGGCCGCTTCGAGCGGGACCTGCCGGCCAACTGATCGCCGGGTGCCAATCCGCGGGCGAAAGCCCCCCGGTCATCCCGTGCCGATGGGGGGCGCCGCAACCCACGCGCGCAGCTGCGACGCCCGGAGAAAGCACAGAGTCCCCGCGTCGCTGCCCGCACGCAGCCCGTCCTCCACCCGGCGCCGGCCCGGGGGCCGCCGCCAGTGGAAGAGGTGGGAGCGACAGCGACAATCCGAGGCGCCAAAGCGCGGGTGGGGGAGTGAAACCGCCGGCAGCCCCGCGAACCACCCCGCCCACTGGTGCTCGGCGCGCCGCGGCCCCTCGCCCAGCCAGACCCCGCGCAGCTCGAGAGCGGGCCTCAGGTAGTCGAGGTGCCAGCGGGGTCGTGCGACCGGCCGCAGGTGATGGCGAAGCCGCCCCGCGAGCCCTCCCGGGCCGAACGCGCTGCCCACGTAGACCACGGAACCCGCGGGCAGGCGGACCTCGCCCAGCGCTCCGACGCGGATCCGGGCCGCCCGGGAGCAAAAGAGCAGCGCGTAGGTGCCCGGCGTGCTCGGCGCAATGACCGACGCGCCCCGGGAGGGCGTAGTCGAGCGGGGCGTGGCAGACCTCAATCGGAAACGCCGGTCAGCATCTCGGCCGTCCTCGACAAGCTCCCGCACCCCCTCATCGGCGCCAGCAAGAAGATAGCCGTCGAGAACGAGCAGCGTGATGAAAACGTCGGCGTTCTGCGCCGACGATCACGTGGACATCCACGTGCTGCAGGCGGATCTCTTCGAGATCCACCGGCCGGGACGGAGGACCCGGGGGGCCGCAAAAAAACGGAGAGCCCAAAAAAGGGATAGACGGTGCGTCAGGCGAGCGCCCGGACGCCGCCGCACCACGTGGCTCGGACCCGGGCGGCAGAAAGGTCCCGGCGGGCCTGGCCCCAGGGCGCGTCGAGCAGACAGAGGTCGGCGCGGACACCCACCGCGACGCGGCGGGGCGGACCGCCGGGCGCCTCGGGCCGCGACGTGAAGAGCGCCAGCGCGCGCTCGGGTGCGAGCGCCTCGCGCGGCCCGAGGAGCTGCCCACCGGCGCTGCGGCGCTCGACGGCGGCGCGCATGGCGGCCCACGGGTCGCCGTCTCCAAAGGGGGCATCTGTCCCGCCGCCCAGCGGGACCTGCGCTTCGGCGAAGCCGCGGCAGCGGTAGAGCCAGGGCCGATCCGCCGGTTCCACATCAGCGAGATACGCGTCGCCCCGCTCCGCGACGAAGTTCGGCTGCGTCACGACCGTGAGCGGAAGGCTCGCCACACCCTCCACGACCTCCGGCGGTGCGACAGAGGCGTGCTCGATGCGGTCTCCCTCGCGGCAGCCGGCCAGCCGGAAGGCGGCCACGGCGAGAACGAGTTCCGCCCGGGTGACGCAATGCACGGCCACGGCGCGGCCCCCGTCGTGGGCCCCCTTCACTCTGGCGACGAGGGTGTCGAACTCGGGCAGACGCGCCTCGTCCAGAACGATCTTCACGGCGCCGCGCGCGAGGCCGCTCCCGGCCGGCGGCTCGGGTAGCGCGCTCGTTCCCATCACGACGAGCCGCTGAGAAAGCTCACCTTTCGCGAGGGCCTCGCCGAAGGCGGCGAACTCTGCCGCACCGTTTCCGGGCGTCGCGTCGGTGACGCCGGTTACACCGCACGCGGCGAGCCGACATCCGACTTCGGAAAGATCGGGCCGGCCGGTTTGCGGCAGGCGCTCGCGCAGCCAGCCATCGAGCCGGAAGAGGCGCCCCGTTGCGCGCCCGCCCGCATCGCGCTCGACGCCCGGTGCATGGCGACCTGCGTCGAGTCCGAGCGCCGCGGCGCCCGCGGAGTTCACGCTCCAGAGAGCGCCGCTGCGCTGCTGCACGCGCACCGGAAACTCCGGCACGATCCCGTCGAGAACATCGCGGTCTAGCGCACCGGCCACCGACTCGTGGTAGCCAACACCGCGCACCCAACCGTCCCTGGGGTGGGCCCCGCGCAGGGCGCGGATCAAGCCATCGCGCCCTTTCACCTGCGGTGGGCCGCAGCGGACGGAGCGCAGCGCCGCGGCCCAGGCGTTCAGGTGCAGGTGGTGATCGTGAAGGCCCGGAAGCAGCGCTCCGCCGGCCGCATCGAAAACCTCCGCGCCGGCTGCGGACTCGAGCCCGTCATCCAGCTCGACGACCGTATCGTGCGCGATGCGAACGTCACAGCGGCGGCCCCCGACCTCCGCGTTTCGAATCAGCACGGACGCGCGCGGGGGGCAAGCACGGGCTCGCGCGCTCCCCCGACCTCCACTTCGAAGCCGTTGGGCCCTTCGCGCACGCGCCCTTCGCGGGTGCGCCCCGGCCGCGCGACGAGATGTCGCACGACGCCGGCCAGCGACACGTCGATAAGGTGCCCCCCACCCAGGCGATAGGAGGCCAGCGCCGCCACGGCCGCGTGGAGACCCGCCAGAGGGTCCGCGACGGCGTCGCCACAGAAGCTGGGCGCGCCCGGCGCACCCGTCGCGGCACAGAGTCCGGCGGCCGCCGCCGCGTCGTCGCCAAAGGCCACCCACTCGGCGCCCGGCTCCGCGCGGCCGTGTCCGCTGAGACCGACCCAGGTGAGCCCCGGCCGCTCGCGGACAGCGGCCTCGGCATCGATTCCGAGCTGGCGCAGCGCCCGCGGACGCGAGCCCTCGACCACCACGTCCGCGCGGGCGAGCAGGTCCCCGAACTCGCCGGGCTCCAGCACGGCGCATTCCTTGTTCCCGTTCAACAAGGAGAAGAAGTGCGGGTTGCCGCGCCGCGCCCCGTCCGGACGCGCCGGGCTCTCGACCTTCAACACCCGCGCGCCGGCGAGCCCGAGCAGATGCGCGCACAGCGGCCCGGCCCAGAGCGAGGAAAGATCGACCACGAAGGGACGCGCCTGCGGGTGGCGCCGGAGTCGCCCGCCGCGAACGGGTACGCCGCACCACGGCTCCGGCCGGGCGGGCACCGCCGCCGCGGGCGAGACCGGCATGCCGAGAAGCCGAGCGCGCCCGACCAGTTCCGCGACCGGCCGCGCCGCAGCGCGGGTTTCGACGAAGTCCCAGAGCTCCCCCTGCGGCGCCTCGCCGAACCAGGCGGGCAGGCAGGCCACGTCGTCCGAGCGGGCGAGATTGACGGCGATCCAGCCGTCGGCACAGCGCACGAGCCGACAGCTCCCGCCCGGAGAAACCCTCCCACACCGCCGGTGGCCGAAGCAGGCAGCGCGCTCGCCTAGCAGCGCCGCGCCGTCGAGCCCCTCGAGCACGGCACTGCCGGAGAGCCGGGCCAGCAGCTCGACGGCCGCGCGCGCGGCCGTCGCCAGGGGTGCGGGCGCCAGCAGCGGCGGCCCATCGGGCTCGCCCGCGAGCGCCATCGCGCCCGAACGCGCCCACTCGAGGTCGGGATGCGGCAGCTCCTCATCGAGCACCTCGGCGAGCGCGCCACCAGCCAGGAGCGCTTCGCAGACTTCGCGGACCGTCGATCCCATGGGGCCAGCATACCCGTGCGGGTGCTCGCGCTGGGCGTGCCGCCCATGGGCGGAGCCGGGCCTCCCGGTCATCGAGCATCTTCCGCAGGCTGAAGGAACTGGTATTCTGAGCCCCTTCCGCCGGAGGACGACCCCCATGACTCAGCTAAAGCCCGGGAGCCGCATTCGCAGCGCTGTCTGTGACACCGAAGCGATGGTGATCGCGGCCCCCGATTCAGACGCGCAGGTGACTTGCGGCGGAGCTCCCATGCTCGCGCTCGACGCCGAACCGGAGGCCGGCGCCACCCTCGATGCCGACGCCGCCGAGGGAACCCAGCTCGGCAAGCGCTACGTAAACGAAGCCGGTGACCTCGAGCTGCTCTGCACCAAACCCGGCAAGGGAACCCTCGCCGCGGCCGGCGCGGCACTCACCGTGAAGGGTGCGAAGCCCCTGCCCGCCTCGGACTGACCCGTGAACCTCATGATGCTGCTCGAGATGGCAGCCCAGGGCTTCGGGCCGCGGGTTGCCGTCCAGAACGGTGCCGACCAGCTCACCTACCAGGAGCTCTTCGACGCCGCGGGAGCTGCTGCGGAAGAGATTCGCGCTTCCGGAGTCAAGCACGTGGCGCTGCTCGACGAGAGCAGCCTGGCGGTACCGGTCGCCCTGTTCGCGTCGGCCTGGGTGGGCGTTCCCTTCGTGCCGCTCAACTACCGGCTCACCGGCGACGAACTCGACGCCCTGCTCGCCCGGGTCGAGCCCGCGTTCCTCGTGACGGCTGCCGAGCGCACTTCGGCCATGAAGGGCCGGGCCAGCGTCGTGCGCAGCCGGGAAGAACTCCTGGCCGGCACCCGGGCGGGCGCGCAGCCCGAGCCCAGCTGGGGCATGGACCCGGACGAGATCTCGATCCTGCTCTTCACGAGCGGCACCACCGGCGCACCGAAGGCCGCCGTCCTGCGCCACCATCACCTGGTCTCCTACATCCTGGGTTCCGTCGAATTCGGCGCCGCCGCCGAAGAAGACGCCGTGCTGGTGAGCGTGCCGCCCTACCACATCGCGGGCGTGGCCTCGGTGCTTTCCTCGCTCTACTCGGGCCGGCGCATCGTCCAGCTCCCGGCCTTCACGGCGGAAACATGGCTCCGCGTCGCGCGTTCGGAAGCAGTGACCAACGCCTTCGTCGTGCCCACGATGCTCTCCCGCATCGTCGACGCACTCGAAGACACCGCGGGCGCGGACCTTCCGGCCCTGCGCGCCCTCTCCTACGGGGGCGGCAAAATGCCGCTGCCCGTGATCGAGCGCGCAATGGAACTCTTCCCCGACACGAGCTTCACCAACGCCTACGGGCTCACCGAAACCAGCTCGACAGTCACGCTGCTCGGTCCGGAAGACCACCGGGGAGCCGCCGAGAGCGACGATGCGGCCGTGAAACACCGCCTCGTCTCCGTCGGCCGCGCGCTTCCGTCGGTCGAGATCGAGATCCGCGACGACGAAGGCCAGTCGGTGCCGACCGGAGAGCGGGGCGAGATCCACGTGCGTGGCGAACAGGTGTCGGGCGAATACCTCGGCCGCGAGACAGTGCTCACCCCAGACGGCTGGTTCCCCACGCGCGACGGCGGCTGGCTCGACGAGGAGGGCTACCTCTTCCTCGAAGGCCGTGTCGATGACGTCATCGTGCGCGGTGGAGAAAACATGTCACCCGGTGAGATCGAGGACGTGCTGCTCGAGCACGCAGACGTCCGCGACGCCGCCGTCGTGGGAGTTCCCGACGAGGAGTGGGGCGAGGCGGTGGCGGCCGCCGTGGTGTTGCGAAGCGGTGCCTCGGCCACGGAGAGCGAGCTGCAGGAATGGGTGAAACGCCACCTGCGCTCCTCCCGCGTGCCGTCGCACATCGCGTTCCGCGACGAGCTCCCGTACAACGAGACCGGCAAGCTGCTGCGCCGCGTCGTCCGGTCCGAGCTCTCCGAGGCGGTGTGACCGGCGAGGTCGCGACGCTCAGCGTTGCCGACGCCGTCGACCGACTCCGCTCGCCCGATGCGCCCGAGCGCTTCTCGCCCGTCTCCGGGCAACCGCTGATCGCCGTCGAACTCGGCCGCGAGGGTCGCGCGCTGGCACACCACGAGCTGGCAGCCGCCCGCGAGTCGCTGCGCCGAATCCCGGCACCGAGCGTGGGGCTGCGCCGCGGATCGCTCGGCCAGGGAGCCAAGGCACTCGTCGATCATTTCGACGTGGTGGTGAATACGCCGAGCGAACTGGCCCGCCTGGGCGAGCGCGTGTCGGCAAACCCCCGCGCGGCCTCGACCCTGGTACAGCTGCTGCGCCACGGCGAGACACGCGACGTGGAAGCCGGGCTGGTGGCCGAATCGCTCGCCTACTCGACCCTTCAGGCCGGACCCGAGTTCGCGACCTGGCTCGCCGGGCACACGCGCGGGCCGCTCCGACCCGACCCGAGACCCGCCGTCCGCATGTGGCGAGAGCTCGACCGGCTGCACCTCGAGCTCGACCGCCCCGAGAAGCACAACGCCTACTCGGCGGCGATGCGCGACGCCCTCTGCGAGGGACTCGCCCTCGCCGTCGCCGACGACCACATCGAAGAAATCGTATTCAGCGGTGCGGGGGCGTCCTTCTGCAGCGGCGGCGATCTCGACGAGTTCGGCACGCTGCCCGACCCGGCAACCGCCCACGCGATCCGCACCACGCGCAGCGCCGCGCGCCTTCTCGCCCGCTGCGCGGAACGGGTGCGAGCGGAGGTGCACGGCGCATGCGTCGGCGCGGGAATCGAGCTGCCGGCCTTCGCGTCCCGGGTGTCGGCGCACGAAGACGCGTTCGCCCTGCTGCCCGAACTGACCATGGGACTCGTGCCCGGCGCGGGCGGCACCGTGAGCTTGCCGCGGCGCATCGGACGCCAGCGCACGGCGTGGCTCGCGCTATCGGCCGAGAGACTCCCGGCCGAGACGGCACGGGACTGGGGACTCTTCGACGAGCTGCACGCCGTCGAGCCCGGCTGAAGCCGGCTGCGGCGACGTCTGGCCGCGGCGCCCGTCCTGGGCCGGACTCCTAGCCCCGGTCGAGGCCACGCATGGCGAACTCGGCGATGGCCCTGGCCTCGCCGGCACTGGGAATCGTATTCGCCAGCACGTGCCCGTTGACCCAGCCCAGGCAGAGGTACTGGATTGCGTCGGCGTCGCGCTCGGGATCGATGTCGGGCAGTTCGCCGCTCTCGAAGCCCGCGCGCAGCGCCTCGACCAGCGGGCGGAACAGCCGCTCGCGGGTCTCCCAGAGCTGGTCGCCAAGATTGTCGGCGAGCCGCGCCTGGTAGACGTACATGGGACGCGCCGCACGCGCCTCCTCGGGGTCCGTCGCCTGCACGAGCACGCCCTCGATCCAGGCCTCCACCCGCCCGCGGGCGGTGCTCGCCGCGGCCATGCGTTTCTCGAATTCGGCGACACGCTGCTGCATGCCCTCTTCGAGCACGGCGAGCAGCAGCTCCTCCTTGGACTTGAAGTGGCGATAGAACGCCTTGTTCGAAAGCTGGGCACGCCGGACCACGTCCGCGACACGAGGGGCGACGTTGCCCTGTTCGCGGATCTCCTCGCTGCCGGCCCGGATCAAGCGCTGGGCCTCCTCGAGGTAGACCTCGTAACGCGCCTCCAGGGCGCGCTCAGCGGAGCGCACGGCTCCAGGGGAAGGCTGCGTCTCACGAGAGAGAACTCTATTCTCCATGGAGAGGATGATATTCTGGATTCATCCGCAGAAGCAAGCGGGAATTCTCGAAGGAAAGAGGGGCGCATGAAAGCCGAGGGAACCGCGATGGTCAGTGGGGCGAGCCGTGGAATCGGCCGCAGTCTGGCCCTGGAACTCGCCGCCCGGGGCTTCGAGGTGGTGGCCGGCGCCCGGGATCCAGCCAGCGCGGCCGGGCTCGCGGAGGAAGCTGGTCGGGCCGGGGGTCGGCTGCGCGTCGAGCGGCTCGACGTGACGCGCCCCGAAACCCTCGCGCCTCCCGACGGGCTGCGCGTCCTGGTGAACAACGCCGGAGTCGAGCCCGAGTACCTGCCTGTGGAGCACACGCCGCTCGACGTCTGGCGCCGCGTCTTCGAGACCAACCTCTTCGGGCTCGTCGAGCTGACGCGCCGCTCGATCCCCAAGCTGCGGGCGACCGGAGGCGGCGTCCTCTGCAACGTCACGACGTCTTCCCTGCTGGCGCCGGTGCCCCTCTATGCCGCCTACCGGGCCAGCAAGGCCGCCGTGTCGGCATTCGGGGAAACGCTCACCGCCGAGCTCCACGCCTTCGGCATCCGCATGCTCGAGATCCTGCCCGGGCCCATCGGCACCGAGATGTTCGCGCAATCCGCGCGCCGGCCGGAAGGCGCGCGCTACTCCGAGTACCGCGGCGTCGCCGAGCGCGTCCACGCCGGGCGCATGGGAACCGAGGCGAGCGTCACCGCGCCGGAAGACGCCGCCCGCGCGATCGCCGACGCCATCCTCGACGACGACGCGCCGCTGCGCCTCGGCTGTGACCCCCTCTCCGACGGCCTTCTCGCGAGCTGGCGCGAACAGGGCGACGAGGCCTTCCGCCGCGGCATGCTGCCCGCATTCGTCGCACCCGGGGCCGGCTCGTAACGTCTCGTGTGTCATCTGCCGGGATGACCACCGAAGCCGAGGTTTGCGAGCACGCCGAATCGCCGACGGGTCCCTCGAGATTCTCTTGCGCTACGGCATCGCCAGGATCCGCTTCGCGGTCGTCGCGACGGCGATTACGCGCGTGACACGACTCGACTAGGAGAGGCCCATCAGCTCCGACAGGCCGAAGCGGTGCCCCGCCGTGTAGCCGCCGTCGACGACCAGGGCATGGCCGGTCACGAACGACGCCTCGTCCGAGGCCAGGAAGAGGGCCGCGTTCGCGACCTCGACGGCCTGGCCGAAGCGGCCGAGTTGGTGCGCATCGCGGATGCGATCGGCCTGGGCTTCGAGACCGGGCATCTGGAACGTGCTCCGGAGCAGCGGCGTCTCGATGAAGCCCGGGCAGATCGTATTCACGCGGATGCCCTTGCGCGCGTAGTCGATCGCCATGTTTCGCGTGAGGAGCATCACCGCGCCCTTCGAGGCGTTGTAGGCGCTGCCTCCCTCGAAGCCCTCGATGCCCTCGACGCTCGCCACGTTGATGATGCTGCCGGCACCCTGTTCGAGCATCCCGGGAATCACGAAACGGCTGGCGAGAAAAGTGCCCCGCAGGTTGATGTCCATCACCCGGTCCCACTCCTCGAGCGGGATCAGGTGGATCGGACCTCCCGCACCCACTCCGGCGGAGTTCATCAGAACGTCGATGCGGCCGAAGCGCTCCTTCACCGCGGCAACCGCGGCCTCGAGTGCCGACGGATCGCGGACGTCGCCGGTAATGAAGAAGTGGCCCGGTGCCGTCTTGGCGGCCTCGGCCCAGTCGCCCTCGAATGCCTCCTTGAGATCGAAGCCCGCGACGATCGCGCCCTCCTGTGCGAAGCGCAGCGCGCTGGCAGCACCGATTCCCGATGCGGCGCCCGTGACGAATGCGACCTTGTCCTGCAGACGAGCCATGCCGAGCCCTCCGGAAGAAGGCGCAGCATACACCACGTCAGCAGGAGAGTTTGCGCACCTCGACGATGCGGAAGCCCTCTCCCTCGAAGACGATCGAGGCCGGCGGGGGAGAGCGAAAGAAGAGATCCCGACGGGATCGTCCGGTGAGAAGCCTGCGAACATGGCTGTCGAAAGGCTCGAAGGATCTCGCTTCGCGCATCACGTTTCCGTCGTATCGTCGCTTTGCAATCAGGAAGTGGGTCACACCCGAACCCTGCGCATATGCCAGGACCTGCTCGCAGTCTTTGGCGTAGAGGGCGCCGAGGGTCCTGCTCGTGCGCCGCCGCTGCAGGGCCCACTCGCCCTTGAACCAGGGCTGCAGGGTCTCGTAGCTCCCCATGGTTGCGCGTGCCGCGAAGAGCGGAATGCCGTCGCCGTCCATGGGGTGCGAAGCGATGAGAGCATCCTTCGGCAGTTCCGAAACGAACGCGAGCATCTTGCTGCCGCGGGCATCCACGACGCCGGCGGAAAACACACCATCCCCGAGAAGCAGCCAGACCCAGACGATCGCGGCGCTCGCTGCGACGCCCCGGGCGAAGCGTCGCCGTTCCGGCGCAAGCTGCCGGTAACCCACGAGGCCGAGACAGGAGACCACCAATGCGAGCCCGGCGGCCTGGCCCCCGTAGTCATGGAAACGAACGGGGGAGTAGAGCCTGAACGCGAGCACGCGGGCCACCCCATAAGACACGATGGCCCCCACCAGGAGAGCCAGCGCAGCGCGTGGGAACGGCGACCAGCGCCGCCACAAGACGAGACCGCAGACGGCGAGCCCAATCGCAGCGAGGATCATCTGGTGCGGGGCGAGGGCCTCCCCGAGAGCGGAGAGCCGACCCTGGGGACGTAGCGGTGACGAGACGGCGCGCCCAAAGGCCGCGACCGGATCGGGGAACGGAAGCACCTTGAGGCGCCCCGCCGGGCCGAAGGCCGGATCTCTGCGGGCCTCCTCGAGGGTGTGTATCGGGCCGCGATCGGGATCTTCGGACACGGCGAAGGGCAGCACCAGGACGAAGCAGACGGCGACCAACGCGACGTAGCCCGAAGCGCGCCGGAACAGCGCCCGCCGGTCGAGCCCGCGCAGCCCCAGGACTTCGAAGACGCCCTCGGCAACCACCAGCAATGCCATCGCCGACGGGTAGGTAAACGCGGCCAGCACTGCAGCGAAGCGCCGTGGCCCGGTGCGGTCGCAGAGGGCGCCCGCGATCCAGAGCGCGAAGCAGGGAAAGGCAAAGGCCCGGGGCAATCCGCTGGCGATTCGAGCCACCGCGTAACCCTGGTGGAAGAAGAAGAAGACGAGGAGCACGCCGGCACCGATACCGTGCGTTCTCGCCAGAATCAGACCCGCCAGCCCAATCAGCGCGAAGCCCAGGGCCTGGACTACCTTCGCGGCGCCGAGCACCCCGAACGCCGGCACCAGGACCCGGTAGAGAAAGCTCACGCCCGGTGTGACATGCGTCAGCATCTCGTCCGCGATGGGATCGCCCGCGAGGGCACCCTCCGGCGCATACCGATGGAAGGGAAAGAGGACACCGCGGGCGTCGTTGTTCTGGACGGCGGGCTCGACGAGAAGCTCCCAGCGGCCGCTGATCCAGGTGCCCAGATACGCCGCGAACAGAACCAGGGCGACGATCTCGGCGATCGTCGCCACACGCCGATCGGACGACATGGGAACCATTTAATCAGACGCGCCTCTGCACTGCACGCCCGATGGAGACCCCGATGACCGCCGCCTTCGACCTCAGCATCACCGACCGCCTGCTTTCGACCACCCGCGCCGTGCGCCGGCGCCTCGACCTGAAGCGGCCGGTGGAACGCGCCGTGCTGCTCGACTGCATCCGGCTGTCCCAGCAGGCGCCGACTGCGTCGAATACCCAGCGTTGGCACTGGGTCGTGGTCGACGACCCCGAAAAACGCCAGGTGCTGGCCACGCTCTACCGGGAACTATCGGCCGGACTGCCGTCCGCACGGGCGGAGTTCGCGAAAGACCTGCAGACGAACCGCGTCTACGACTCGGCCGAGTGGCTGGGAGAAAACCTCCACCGGGTTCCCGTCCAGGTAATTCCGTGCATCGACGAGCAGCCCTGGGGCATCGACACCCGCGCCACCGCGGCGACGGTGTACGGGTCGATCCTCCCCGCCGTGTGGAGCTTCCAGCTCGCACTGCGCAGCCGCGGCCTCGGCAGCGCGTTCACGACGCTCCACCTCTACCGCGAGGAGGAGGTGGCAAAACTCCTCGGCATTCCCGACGGCTTCCTCCAGGTGGCGCTGCTGCCCGTGGCCTACACCGTCGGCGTCGACTTCAAGCCCGCGCAGCGCCCGCCGCCCGAGACCGTAACGAGCTGGAACGCCTGGCAAGACTGAGCGCGTTGCGGAAAGTGGCAACTTCACGGGTTCCCCGCCCTGTAAAGCCTTTCACTGCAGCCGGACCCGCCGCTCGCAAAACGACCCGTCATCGGAGCGGATCCGCCGGCCGCACCTCAGGCAGTGAAGACCGCAGCGACTCCGCACGCTGCCGGCGGCGGATATGACTCGATCCACCGAGCCACTTCTACATGACTCACCGGAGCAGCGGCTGTCATCGCCAGACTGCTGCTGCATCACACCCAGGCAAATGCAACGCCCTTGACGACAACACTTGGGCTGGACCGACATCAGATTCGTCAATTTCGACATCCCGGACGCCAGGGGCGCAGAGACACTCCCATCCCTCGGCAACGGGGCCGTGACTGTTCCGGAACCCAGACCGCCCGCTCTCTTCGCCGTGGGTCTGGCCGGACTGGGGTTCGGGAGCCGAAAATATCGCACCAGACGGACCCGCAACTAGCCGCGGGGAACAGGGGGGGGCGGAACACGAAAGATCCTTGCGGGAAGCCGCTATTTTGATACGTGTTCCAGCCCCCATTCCACCGGAGCCCTCTCCATGTACATCGGCTACGACGAAGAGCAACAGGCCCTGCGCCGCGAGCTGCGGGCCTACTACGACGGGCTCCTCACGCCCGAGATCCGCGCGGAGCTCACGCGCACGCACCACGTGGGCGACTGCATGCGCGAGGTGGTCCGCCGGATGGGCGCGGACGGCTGGCTCGGAATCGGCTGGCCCAAGGAGTATGGCGGCCAGGGGCGTTCGCACGTCGAGCAGTTCATCTTCTTCGACGAGTCGATGCGCACCGGGGCGCCGGTGCCCATGCTGACGATCAACACCGTGGGACCGCAGATCATGGCCCACGGCACCGACGCGCAGAAGGACTTCTTCCTGCCGCGAATCTTGAAGGGCGATCTCCACTTCTGCATCGGCTACAGCGAGCCCCAGGCCGGTACGGACCTGGCCGCGCTCACGACCCGCGCCGAGCGCGACGGCGACGAGTGGGTGATCAACGGGCAGAAGCTGTGGACGAGTCTGGCGGGCGACGCGGACTACTGTTGGCTCGCCGTGCGCACCGATCCGGCCGCCCCGAAACACGCCGGGCTCTCGATCATGATCGTCGACATGAAGAACACGCCCGGGATCCGGATCGATCCCCTCGACCTGCTCTCCTCCCACGACATCAACGCCGTCTTCTTCGACGACGTGCGCATCCCCGCCGCCAACCTCGTGGGCGGCGAGAACAAGGGATGGAAGCTCATCACGGGGCAACTGAACCACGAGCGCGTCACGATCTGCTCGGCGGGAATCCTCGAAGCCGCCTTCCTCCAGACCCGGGACTTCGCGCGCCGCACCAAGCTCCCGGACGGTCGACGCGTGATCGACCAGGAATGGGTGCGCGTCAACCTGGCGCGCATCTACGCGGGTCTCGAGTTCCTTCGGCTCGCCAACTGGAAGGTCGCCTGGTCCTCGACCCAGGGAAGGCTCGACGTGGCCGACGCCTCGTCGATCAAGGTCTTCGGCACCGAGTTCTACCTCGAGGCCTTCCGGCTCGCGATGGAGATCGTCGGACCCCGTGCCTACATCCAGCCTGGATCGGAGGAGGCACTGGATTGCACGGGCCATCTCGAAATGCTCTACCGGAGCCTGCTCATCCTGACCTTCGGCGGCGGAACGAACGAGATCCAGCGCGACCTGATTTCGCTATTCGGTCTCGGCTTTCCGCGCGCGCCGCGCATCTGAACCAGGAGATTCCGTGGATTTTTCCTACAGCGAAGAACAGCAGGCGATCCTGGACCTGGCGGGCCAGATCCTCGACGACGGAACCCCCCGGGAGAGGCTGCGGGAACTCGAGCTCGGCGACGGCCCGCGCTTCGACCCGGAACTGTGGAAGCAGGTCGCCGGCGCCGGGCTGCTGGCCATTGCGGTTCCCGAAGAATACGACGGCGCGGGCCTCGGTTTCCTCGAAGTGGCCAGTGTGCTCCAGCAGGTCGGGGCCACCGCGGCGCCCATTCCTTATTTGGAGACCGTGGTGCTGGGCGCCCTGCCCCTGGCGGAGTTCGGCAGCGGCGCGCAGAAGGCGGCCTGGCTGCCGCGTGTTGCGCGCGGTGAAGCCGTACTCACCGCGGCGTTGATCGAACCCGAGGGAGACCCGCTCCGGCCGAGCACCAGGGCGGAAACCGACGGCGACGGCTTCCGACTCACCGGCACCAAGTTCTGCGTGCCCGCGGCGGAGATCGCCGACGCGATCCTGGTGACTGCCGACACCGGCGACGGACACATTGGGGTCTTCCTGGTGGATCCGCGCAGCGAGGGCGTCCGCATCACGCCACTCGGTACGACGGGCGGCCTGCCCGAGGCCAGGGTCGACTTCGAACGGGTCGCAGCTCCTGGCGATGCGGTGCTAGGCGATGCGCAACGCGGACGCGTCATCCTGGAATGGCTGCTCGAGCGCGCGAACGCCGCACTCGCAGCCACGATGCTCGGAGCCTGCGAGGCGGCCTTGGAGCTGACGGCCGAATACGCCAAGACGCGCAAGCAATTCGACCAGCCCATCGCCATGTTCCAGGCGGTGGGACACCGGGCGGCGGACGCCTACATCGACGTGGAGGGAATCCGGCTGACGACGCTCCAGGCCGTCTGGCGCATTTCCGAGGGTCTACCCGCCGCTACACAGGTAGCCGTGGCAAAGCACTGGGCCTGCGAGGCCGGCCAGCGCGTGGTCCACGCGGCCCAGCACCTGCACGGCGGGATCGGCGTCGACCGTGAATATCCGCTTCACCGCTTTTTTCTCATCGTAAAGCAGCTCGAGCTGACGCTCGGCGGAGCCACGCAACAGCTCGTCCAACTCGGGAACCTTCTGGCGGACGCAGAAGACGACACCTGATGCCTCTGTTCAACCTGCGTTACGACCTGCGCCGCCCGTCCTTCGCGAAGGCCACGTCGTCGCAGCTCGCCCAGGCCGCCATCGAACAATGCGAGTGGGCCGATCGCCTGGGCTTCACCACGGTCACGCTATCGGAGCATCACGGCTCGCCGGACGGCTACACGCCCTCGCCCATGGTGCTCGGCGGGGCCATTGCGGCGCGCACCCAGCGACTGCGCATCCTGTTGTCTGCACTCATCGTTCCGCTTCACAATCCGTTGAGGCTGGCGGAAGACATCGCGATGCTCGACGTGATCTCAAACGGCCGCGTGATCCCGGTCGTCTCCGCCGGCTACGTCGAAACCGAGTTCAACGCCTTCGGAAAAAAACTCTCGGACCGCAAGCAGGTGATGGACGAGATCGTGCCCTTCCTCGAGAAGGCGTTCACCGGGGAGCCCTTCGAGTGGCAGGAGCGGACGGTCCGCGTCACTCCGCGCCCGGTGCAGCGCCCGCGGCTGCCGATCTTCCAGGGGGGGGCGTCCAAGGCCGCGGCGCGCCGCGCAGCGCGCGTGGCCGATTACTTCCTTCCGACCCGGCCGGCACTCTTCGACGTCTATCGCGAGGAACGAATAAAGCTCGGCAAGCCCGATCCCGGACCGCCGCCCAAGGGGACGGGAAACTTCCTCTGGGTGGCCGAGGATCCCGACGCGGCGTGGGAGGTGATCGCTCCCCACGCCATGCACGAAACCAACTCCTATGGACGCTGGATGGCCGAGGCCGGACTCGACGACGAGAGCACCACCTACAAGATCTTCGACGACCCCGCGGCTCTGCGTGCGGCCGGGGACTACGCGATCGTGACGCCCGACGAGTTGATCGAGCGGGCCCGCAAGATGGGCCCGATGGATTTCGTCTTGCTCCACCCGTTGATCGGGGGAATCCATCCGGACTTCTCGTGGGAGTGCCTGCGGCTCGTCGAAGAAAAGGTGCTTCCGGCACTCGGCTGATTTGACGAAGTTCCTCCTCACCGCGGCATTCTTCCTGGTGCTCCTGGAGATCGCGGTGCGCACCGTGTTTCCGCTGCCCGAAGCCCTGGGCTTCGACCGCACCCGCTATTCCCACATGGGCTTCACCCCCGGCGCCCAGACACCTTCTTCGCTGGGCCACGCCAGCTTCACCTGGGCGTCGGATCCGGATGGATTCGCCTTCGAACACGCGCTCAACCTCTACGGCTTCCGCGACCGGGAGTGGACGCTCGAAGCTCCGGCTGGCGCCACGCGTGTCGCCTTCGTCGGCGACAGCTTCGTCGAGGGCTTCTCGGCCCCGGCCGAAGACACGATCCCAGCCACGTTCGCGACGCTCGCCGGCAACACCGTCGACGTGCTGAATCTCGGCCTCGGCGGCAGCGATCTGCCCGCCTACGCGCGGCTGCTGCGCGACGCCGTACCCCTTTTCGAGCCGGACGACGTGATCCTCGTGATCTTCGCCAACGACGTCCTGCCCACGCGTGTCGATCCGGCCTGGCTCGCGGACGCCCTCGAGCCGGAGCGCCCCAGCGCATGGACGCCGCGGCTCTATTCCGTCGTCCGGCGCATTGCCTCCGGACAGCGGGTGCCGCGACGCTGGCACGAGCCCCCGTTCGAGTTTCTTGCCAGCGTCCCGGACCCCCGCAACCCGTGGACCGACGGACGCACGGCCGGCCGGCTCGAAGCCTTCGTGCAACCCGATGTGGCGCGTGCGATCCGCGCGGGACGCTTCAACCCGGTGCTGGTCGACTACCTGCCCTGGTTCGGCCAACACCTGAAACGTCCCTTCGACATCGAAGACTACCTGGTCGCACTGAGGGCCTACCTGGAACAACGGGGCACCTCTCTGTGGGTCGTGTACGTGCCGACCAAGCACCAGGTCTCGGACCGCTACCTCGAAACCCACGCCCGCTTTTCCCCGCCCGAGTCCGTGACCTCGTTGATGGGCCCGGAATTCCAGGTGCAGGCCGCACTCCTCGGAGAAACCTGCCGGGCGCTCGACATTCCGTTGCTCGACCTGACCCCCGCCCTGCGCGAAGCCGAGGCCAAAGACGGCCCGCTCTACTGGAATTACGACGACCACCTGCGCCCGGCGGGCTACCGGGAGGTCGGGGCGCTCGTGTACGCCTGGTGGTCCGCGCGCTGACGCGTTCCCGCACGGCCTCGGTGCGTGCCCAGACGGCCTAGAAACGCACCCGGATGCCACCCCGAATGTTGCGGCCCGGCAACAAAACCTCGTCGGCCTTGAAGGAAACGACGTTTCGCGCCTTCTGATCGAGGAGATTGGTTCCCTGCACCAGAAATTCCACCGGAACACGCGCGAACAACGGCGTCAGATCCAACGTAAACGTGGCATTCAGGAAGGTAAACGCCGCCGTCGGGGTCTCGTTTTCGCTCACCGCGTCCTGGGGCTGGGTTCGCAGGAAACCGAAACGCGCACGCACCCAGTCCCCGAGGTAGTAGAGATTCGCTCCCCAGCGGATCGGCGGAATGCGCGGAACGTTCCGGTTCACACCGGAGGTAAACCGGGCCTGGACGTAGTCCATCTGCGCATCGATTCCAAACACACCGCCCAGCGCTTCGAGCAAGTTGAAGTCGAGTTTTACTTCCGTTCCCGCGAAGAGCACATTTCGTGGGATAAACGCCAGAACATCGAACCCCTCTCTCACATCGCCGGTCAGGTGGGCGTAGTCGGTGTAGGCACCTCTCAAACGCACCTCCCTCACGCCGTTCACAGGTGTGAACCAATCCCCTTCGAACTGCACTCGTGGCGCGCCAGAAGACAAAGGGGACAGAATTCGGAAACGGCCGCGGAGAAGCGTTGGCTCGCACCGGCATCGACACACGTCGAGGTCGACACCGGGCAATCGGCGTGAGCGTGGACGGCGGTTGAGTGGAGCGCCGGACCGGCCAAGAGGGCAAACAGACCCGCCAATGCCGCCAGCCGGAACGTCGTTTGCCTTGCGAAACGGGTCGTCAAAAAGCTCGACAGTCACGGTTAGGAACCCACTGTACGAACATCAAGACTACCGACGGCACGCTTGGGCCCGGGCCAGATGCCGCCTCAGCGCCGGCCCAGGTCGCCCAACGGCTCGGCCAGCGCCGCGAGCACGGGGCCGTACATGCCCCGCTTGAGCTCCCCCATCGCCGGGTGGGCTTTAGACGCCAGCCCGCCCGCGTGGGTCACCGCCGCGGCGAGCAGCTCGTCCTCGGCCAGCGCACCGTCGACGATGCCCTTCCCCGCCGCGAGCGTGCCCCCGTAGCGCGTCCCCGTGACGATCAACTCCTGCACGGCCGGCGTGGGGATCCGCGCCATCAACAGCGCAGTCATGCCCGGGTGAAGGGGCGACTGCATATCGATCTCGGGCATGCAGAAGAAGCCGCGGTCCGCACGCATCAGGCGGTGGTCGTGGGCGACAGCGATCTGCGCACCGGCGCCGAAGGCGTGGCCGTTGACGGCGGCGACGGTCGCGCAGGGAAAGACGAGCACCCGGGCGAGCTGATCCAGCACGCGTGCCAGATACACACCCGGTTCGACACCTCTGGACATCATGTGATCGAGGTCGAGACCGTTCGAATAGAACTTCCCGGTGCCCGTGGTAACGAGCGCCTTCGGCCCGTCGGTCTTTTCGACTTCTTCGAGAGCGGTGTCGAGAGCGTCGAGCAGCTCGGGGCCAAAGCGGTTTTCCCCGGCATCGAAGCGCAGGACGAAGACGTCCCCTTCACGGTCGAGGTGGATCACGGTGAGATCCTCCGGCCGGGTGTGTACCAGATCGGTGATGTCCAGGCCCGTTCCTGGATCGTCCGGGCAACCGCGGTGTCGCAGCAGGCTTCCATGCCATCGGGAATGCTCCCGGGATTCGCACAATCGACTCCCGCCGCGTTGCAGACGTACTGGTTCCAGCGGCAGCTCGGGTTCTCGACCACGCGCGCGTAGTAGACGGCGCGCTGCGCCGGATCGAATTCCGGGTCCCGCCACAGCGCGCAAAGCTCGTCCGCACCGCGTCCGCGCGGCTCGCAGTTGGTGAGATCCACGTCGGCCCCGTTCGCCGGATCGCCCGCCACGTCATATACGCGCTCGCGGCCGCGACCGTCTTCGACCCAGCCCTTCACGATCTGCACCCGCTGGAGCGCCGTGCCGGAACGGTCGGAGGTACCCGGATCCCTGCCGGCGCGAACGGCGAAAGCCGGCGCGCCCGCCGCGGCCGGACGGGTGGAAAGGTCGGCGCCCATGGGAACCCCCGACGCGTAGCCCCGGGCCACGAAGTCACTGCTTTCGCACAGATCGGCGGGCAGCTCCCAGCCGCCGAAGAAGCGCACCCGCATGCGCGGACCGCTCGTGCCATAGGTCTCGCGGCGGCGCATTCCGTCGAAGAGGGCGTCGCGCGAGTTTTCCTCGGCCCACACCACGGCGAGGCCACCCGGGTTGAAGCGCACGTCGTCCAGCATGGGCGGCACTTCGAGGCGCGCCGAAGCCATGCCGGCGGCGTGTCCGGCAAAGCGGTCTTCGGCCACGAGACCCGGCGCGCCCAGGTGAGTGTCGGTCGAGCCGATCAATCCGAACTTGAAGGGGTTCGCACCGAGACGTTCGTGCTGGACCAGGCCTTCGATCAGTACCTCCCGCGCGTAGACGAGCGGCGGGATCGGCGGCGGTGTGCCGAAGGGCGACAAATCCTGGAGACGCGCCAGGTTCAACGTCTCGAACCCGCACAGCTCGTCCTCGACCGGCGCCCCGGAACGGCACTCGGAATCGCCCTTGTGCTGCGTCACCTCGACCAGCACCTCGAGCGCGGCGCGGCGCTCCGCCGTCTCGCGATCGATCGGCGTGCCGTCGCGCTGCTCGAGCGGGAACATGAACCCGTTGCTCACGTTCGAGTTGTGGGGGATCGCAATGACGTCGCAACCGTCGTCGCGGGCGAGGCAATCGCGCTCGAGTGCCTCCCAGAGACCCTGTTCGTGGTTCTCGTCGATGAAGCTCGTCGGAAGCTCCGGCACCCGTTCGTTTCGGAAGATCACGTTGCGGTGGAAGTTGTTGCCGTTGGGCATGCCGGTCCACTCGTAGCCGACGAAGCTCGTGAAGCGGCAGGCCGAACTGCGGTCGTAGGCCTCCTCGGCGGCCTCCTGGGTCTCCCGCCAGGGGGTGCCGGCCGCCTCGAGGCAGCGGCCACCATCCTCGCCACAGAAAGAGAAGTGCTTCGGCGTCTCCATGCTGAAGATCCGGCCGTTCTGCGTCGTGTAGGTGAGGCTCGGCCAGCGGCGCAGCGCGATGCAGACGAAGCTGTCGTAGGCGGTGGAGCCCGGTGTCTGGCAGAGATGGGTTTCGCCGAGAAGCTCCGAGTGGTCGGTGACCACCGCGAAGTCGAGCGGGCGCCGCAGCCGGACCGTGCGCCCCGCCCGCCCGTCGGCATCATAGGGCTGGATGCCAATGGCCTCGCCCCGGGCAAAGCGATAGGCATCGCGCGGCCGGTTGCGCGTGCCCTGGCCCACCGCGTCGAACGAGAGCGCGGTGTGGACGTGCGTGTCGCCAAAGAAGGGACGGCGCAGCGGATCGCGCACGGCGCAGGGCTCCCGCTCCTCGGTCCGCTCGAAACCCGAGGCCGGGGCGCCCAGGCAGAGCGCCATCAACAGCAGGGCGGTGCGCCGCACGCCTACTGGAAGACCACGGGCAGGTTCGAACGCAGGGAAACCGAGGAAAAGGGCGTGACGTAGGGACGCGTCAGCAACGCACCGAAAAGCCCCAGTGCGGCGAGCCCGAGCGCAACGGCCCCGGCGCGGCGCGGCACCCAGGCGTGGAGCGCGCGGGCCACCGCCCAGGCGACGACCCACAGGAGCGCAGCGTAGACGAGGGCGTGGCCCAGGAAGAGCAACACCAGGGCTGTCGCGACCCAGCCTGCGCCCTCTGCAACGACGAGCGCCAGCGTCAAACCGGTCAGGATCAGGTAGCGCACCACGGGAACCTCTGCGCCGAACTGGAGCATCGGGAGGGGCACCAGCACCAGCGCGGCGATCCAGAGCACGCGACGCGTCGCCGGGGGGGACAAGGATTCAGACACCCGAGAGGATGTCGATATCGGAGTGCGCCCCGGCCGTCCAACCCCCGTCGACCACCAGCGCGGCACCGGTGATGAATGAGGCGTCGTCCGAGGCAAGGAACGCGATGGCCGCGGCGAGTTCCTCGGGGCGGCCCGCCCGGCGCATGAGGTGCCGGCCGACGAAGTCTTCGCGCAACTCGGCGAACGGCCCCTCGGTCGCCTGGGTCACGATCTCGGTCATCGGCGTATCGACGAGCCCCGGGCAGACACAGTTGCAGCGAATGCCGCGCCGCGTGTAGTCCACCGCGAGGTTTCTAGTGAACTGAACCACTGCACCCTTCGACGCGCCGTAGGGACCGGACAGGTCCGTGGCCACCAGACCCTCGATGCTCGCGATGTTGACGATCGCACCCGCAGCGGTTTCCACCAGCATCGGCAGCGCGTGCTTGCAGACCAGGAAGGTGCCCTTCAGGTTGATATCGACGATGCGATCCCACTCGGCCTCCTCCAGGGTCTCGATGTCGCCGCCCCCCGCAACGCCCGCGGCGTTCACGACGATATCGAGCCGGCCGTGCGCTTCCCGGATCTCGGCAGCGGCGGCCTTCACCTCGGCTTCCACGGCCACGTTCGCGGTGTGAAAGCTTGCGCCAGGTGCAGTCTCTTCCACCTGCTTCCAACTCGCCGCGTCGGGCTGCTGCACGTCGAGTCCGGCAACCCGCGCACCTTCGTCGACCAGCCGCTGAGCCGTCGCCGCACCGATTCCACTCGCCGCCCCCGTCACCAGCGCGACCTTGCCGTCAAAGCGTGCCATCGGATCTCCCTTCGAAAAATGGGAACCGATTATGACACGTGGAGCTATGTGTCGGAGCGGATCCAGACCTGGACGAGGGGACCCTCTTCGCGCCACATATAACAGGAGTTCGCACCGCCCCCGCGTGTCAGAAAGTGCGGGACCTTCGACAGCTTGCCCTTCGCGGCGCTAGCCACGAGTGGATCGAATATGCGGTCCGCCAGCGCCGGGGTGCACTGGACGAAGCCCGGGGCCAGCTGGAGACAGGCGTCCAGGAAGCCGTAGGCCGCCTCGGGCCGCGCCTCGAAGCGCCGCCTCAGTTCCTTGCCGAGACCGGGAATGACCGGGCGACCGACCAGGTCGGCGAGCCAGGCGCCCCGGTCTTCCCAACCGGCCTCCGTGAGCGTCGCCGCGGAGCGCTCGCGCTCGGCGGCGTGGATCGACGTGAACGAGACGTCCGCAACCGCGATTTCGGCCAACACCCGGACCTCGTGCTGCCGCGCCAGCAGTGCGTAGCGATCCTCGGCACCCGCGACGGGTGCGCTGTGATAATCCATCAACGAGATGGCGAGCTGGAGTTCACCGTCATCGGGGCAGAAGCCATCGACGAAGACGGCGCGCCGAAACAGGAGTTCACCGGGACGGCGCTCCACTCCGGACTTGGCGCGCTGCTGCTCTTCGAAGTCGAAGGCCAACGGCAGCGCCGATACCGCCAGGTGGAAGAGCGTCAGCAGGTGAGAACAGCCGCGCGGCCCGCCGAAGGCGCGGCCCAGCTCCGCCTTGAATTCCGCGTCGAAGGTGCGGCCCACCAGCGACTGGAGATTCGAGGCCGGGTCTCGGCAGCATTCGCCCCGGGTCATTTCGGAGGGCTCGACGGCCACCGCCCGCTGGTCCGTTTCGAGTGATTCGAGAACGCGGGTCTCCGGGTGAACGCGCGCGTCGAGCGTCATGTGGTGAATGATTCCGGCCGTCTGGAGTTCGTCCACCATGGGAACGAAGCTCGCCTTGCGCAGGTCGATCACCTCGCCCCAGACGTGCACGAGGCCGTCCCCGCCGCAGCGCATCTCGAGCGTCAGGTGCCGCGTGTGGAGCGGCTGTCCGCGAACGGGCAGGCGCAAGCTCAGACCCCCACCAGCTGGTCGCCGATGATGCCCTCGGCTTCGAGGCGATCGAGCTCCGGCCCGTCGAGCCCGAGCAGTCCGCCCAGCACCTCGCGATTGTGCTGGCCCAGCGTCGGTGCCGGGAATCTCGTCCATCGCTTCACGGACGCGTACCGGAACGGCAGCGTCGGGATCACGATATGGCCGACCACCGGGTGCTCGACGGACTCGAAGAAGCCGCGCGCCTCCATCTGCGCGTTCTCGCGACCCGTGCGGGGGTCCGCCACGGGCGCCGCCGGGACACCCGCAGCGAGCAGCGTTTCGACCAGCTCCTCGCGGTCGCGCTCGGCAAACCAGGGGCGCAGCTCGGCGTCGAGCACATCCCGCGCCGTGCGTCTCCCGTTGAAATCGGAGAGTTCGGGCTTCGCCGCCCAGGCCGGCCGACCCAGCACTCCGCACAGCGCTTCCCACTCCGCGTCGCTGCGCACGGAAAGCGCGAGCCAGTGCTCCTGGCCCGGCTCGCTGCCCGCACAGGGGTAGAGGCCCTGAGGCGCCGCCTCGGGACAACGGTTTCCGTCGCGTTCCATCAGGTTTCCGTACGCCGTGAACTCGATCAGCTGTTCGGCCGCCACATTGAGCACTCCCTCCACCATCGTGGCCTCGACGTGCAGCCCCGCGCCCGTGCGCTCGCGTTGGGCCAGGGCGACCAGGAAGGCGAACACCGCGTGCATTCCGGAAAGCGGGTCGCAGGGCCCGCGCTGGATGCGCGGCTGGTCGTCGCGGTGGCCGGTGAGCCAGGCGAGCCCGGTCATCTGCTCCATCGTCTGGGCAAAACCCGTGTTGTCGCGCCACGGGCCCGAGAGTCCGAAGGCCGGCATGCGCAGGAAGATGCAACGCGGGTTCAGCTCGTGGATCGCTTCCCAGCCGAGATCGAAGTTCTCCATCACCCGCGGCGTGAAATTCTCGACCACCGCGTCGCACTTCACCACCAGGCGCCGCAGCAACGCCTTGCCCTCGTCTGTCGCGAGATCGATCGCGAGGTCCGTCTTGCTGGTGTTGCCCGCCAGGAAGAACGGACTGGCCTCCCACCAGGCTTCGAACTTCTCCCCGAGCATTCCGCCTATCATGCGCATCCCGTCGGGGCGCTTGGCCGACTCGACGTGGATCACCTCCGCACCCAGTGCCGCCATCATCTGCGCCGCCGACGGGCCGGCCCACCAGGCCGTGAGGTCGAGCACCCGGAGCCCCGCGAGCGGGAGTCCGGCGGCGCCCGTGGGTTTGGGCCGCCGGACCTCGCGGGACTCGACCCGGCCGGTGTGCTCGCCCAGCCGCGGCGCCGGGCGCTGCGGCGCCGGCTCGCAATCGTCCAGCCTGTAGGGAGGGCGCGGGTGCTGGAAGCTTCCGGTCGGATCCTCGCGGAAGGTCCCGCGCGCCACGAGCTGCTCGTGGAAACGGACCGTGTCACCGCTGTTGATCGGCGCCACCGGGATGCGCAATAGCGACGCCTGCTCGATGGCTTCGGCCGTCGTGTGTTCGCGGGTCCAGGCGTGCACGATCTGGTTCCACTCGTCGAAGCGGGCCATTCTCCCGGTGACCTGGGCCAGCTCCTCGTCCTCCTGGAGATCGTCACGGCCGATCATGAGCAGGAAGTCCGAGAATTGCTGGCGCGAGTTCGTGCAGAAGCCCACGTAGCCGTCCTTCGTCGGCTCGATCGAAGGGGTCTCGACGCTCTGCGGGAGCGGACCCTCGGCAGCGACCCCGAGCATCTGGAACATGAGATCCACGTAGCTGGTTCCGGCGATCGTCATGACCTCCTGGATCGAGAAGTCGACGTGCTCGCCGTGACCGGTTCGCTGCGCCCGCTGCACCGCCGCCAGCGCGCCCACGGCGGCAAAGGTGCCGGTGAGCCACTCGGTGATACGCCCGCCGCATTGGAAGGGCTCGCCACCGGCGAGTCCGCGCACACCGATCGAGCCGCACTGGGCCTGCACCGTGAACTCGGTCCACGGGCGCTCGTCCCAGGGGCCGCCTCGGCCCCAGGGCGTGATCGAGAGCCACACGAGTCCCGGGAAGCGGCCCCGAAGGTCGAGCGGGTCGAGCACTCCGGGCTTGAAGTCGTCGACCACCAGGTCGGCGCCGGAGACGAGTTCGAGCACCGCGTCGTCGCCGGGCCGGCCGATCACCGAACGCTTTCCGTGATTCAGGTACCGGAAGAGCGCAGCGTCTTCATCGCCGAGCTCGGCGCCCGTTGCCGACCAGCGGCGCAGCGGGTCGCCGCTCGCGGACTCGACCTTGATGACGTCGGCCCCGGCATCCGCAAAGAGCTTCGTGGCGTAGGGCCCGGCAATTTCGCTCGAGAAGTCCACCACGCGCAGATCTCGGAGGGGCTGGGGGACATCGGGAGGCATGGCGTGGCGATTCTCTCCCCACCGTGATAGATCAGGACCGTCGAGAGTATCCGATCCGCGCGAGAGGAGCCTGCATGCGAGAGCCCGTACGAAGGGAACTGGACGACGGCGTCCTGCTCCTCACCCTGAACCGCGCCGAGAAGAAGAACGCTTTCGACGACCCGCAGTGGGACGCTCTGCGCGACGCACTCGACGAGGGCCGGCAAGACGACCGGGTGGCCTGCGTCGTCGTCACCGGGGCAGGCGGAAACTTCTCGGCCGGACAGGATCTGACCGCTTTCGCCGGTGACGCCCCGGAGCGGGAGGACGGAAAACCGAACGGATATTTCGGCTGCATGGACGCGCTGTTTGCGTTCGACAAGCCCCTGCTGGCCGCGGCGACGGGAGTGGGCGTCGGAATTGGCATCACGTTCCTCTTCACCTGTGACATCGTTTACGTGGGTGAGGGCGTCCGGCTGCGCCTGCCTTTCGTGAGCCTCGGTCTCGTCCCCGAGGCCGCGAGCAGCTACACGCTTCAGGCGGCGATCGGCACGCAGCGCGCGGCCGAGCTGTTCTACACGGCCGAGTGGATCGATGCGGCGCGCGCCGTCGAGGTCGGGATCGCCGCGCGCGCCTTTCCCGACGAGGAGCTTCTGCCCGCCACGTTGGAGAAAGCGCACCAGATCGCCCGCTGGCCCGTCTCGGCGCTGCGTGCCACGAAGCAGACCCTCATGCAGTCCCACGCGGCCGCCGTGAAGGCAGCCCTCGCCACCGAAGACGCCGGCATGCGGAAACAGGCGGGATCACCGGCCAACATCGAAGCAATCCGGGCATTTCTCGAAAAGCGCGAACCAGACTTTCGCAAGCTGCATTCCAGCGACTGAAGGAGGGCTTCGATGAAGACCGCTCGCATTCTATTCCCAGTTCTGATCCTCGGATTTGCAACTGCGGCACTGGCCGGCGACGTCATCGTCACCATCCGGCACGGTGCGCTCGCACCATCGCAGGTGATCGTCAGCATGGGAGACACCGTCACCTTCCGCAACGCCGACAAAATGCCCGGCGGACACTCGGTCGTGGCCGACAACGGCTCCTTCGAGAGCCCGGCACTCGACGAGGGAGAGCGCTGGTCCTACGAGTTCCCCAAGCTGGGCATGTTCCCCTACCACGTCGGCGAGCACCCGGACGTGAAGGGAAAGGTGATCGTCGAGTAGGCCGGTCAGCCCGAGAGAAGCTCGCGGGCGTTCTCGCGGAAGACCCGGTCGCGAACGCTCGAATCGTCGCGCGTGGCGATGAGCAGCTTGGCCAGGCTCGCGGCCTGGGGAAAGAGCGGCCAGTCCGTGCCGAAGAGGACCCGCTCGGGACCCACCGCGCCGAGAAGGCGCCGGATGTCGCGAACCCCCTGCCCGTGCGCCTCCATCCAGACATTGGTCCGGCCGCGCGCCACGGGAATCGCCTCGTCGATATCGCGCGCCCCCGCGTGGCCGAAGACGAAGCGCACGTCCGGAAACTCCGCGACCGGCGCCCGGTAGTGCGCCATGCGAGCGTAGGGCTGCATGAAGGCCGGCTCGACGCCGGCTCGACCCGCGTGGAAGAAGACGATGAGTTCTCGCTCGCGGCAGACCTCGTAGAGCTCCATCGTCCGGGGGTCGTCCGGTCGCACGCGCTGCATGGTGGGGTGGAGTTTCACCCCGCGCGCACCGCGATCGGCCAGCGCGCGCAGCTTCGCAGGGGCAGCGTCGTCCGCGGGATGGACCGAGCCAAAGACCACGAGACGCTCCGGCGCATCGCAATGCGCCACGGCATCGAGCCAGCGCTCCGCCAGGTTGTCGCGGAACGGAAAACCGGGGGCGAGCGGGAGCAATACGGCGCGCTCGACTGAGTTGTCGTCCATCTCGGCGAGGAGATTCGGAATCGTATGAGTGCGTCCCGCCGCGCTTCCGATCAGGAACGTCCGCACGAGTTCCGAGGTGAGCGCGGACTGCATTCGCTCGGTGGTGAAGTGGTTCATGTAGACGTCGAGGTCGAGCACGCACTCGGCGTCTGCGTCGCAGTCGAAACTGTAATGAGGCGCGGAGCCCGCGGCGTTGTAGTCGATGCCCGGCGCCAGAAAGAACGAGAACCCGAGGTGGGCGTGGAAGTCGACGCCAGGCGGAAGCTCGGCAGTCGTGACGAGGCGTCCGCGCGCGTCGAGCTCGAACCAGGGCAGCTCCACGAGCCCGCGGTAGCCCCGCACCCGGAGCGTCTCGAGCGGGTCCCCGACCAACGGCTCGGGCGGCGCGCTCGACTCGGACGGCCCGCAGCCCGGTAACGCCGCGACCGCACACGCCGCACCGGCGCCGAGGAAGCGGCGGCGAGTCAGCTTCACGCCGCTTCTTCGGGCGGGTCGATCTGGCGCCAGCGCGCCTCGGCCACCGTCAGGCGCACGCCGCGGGTGTCGACGATCGCCCCCTCGACCCAGGCGTCCCGCCCCTCCCGGCGCCGGAGGTCGCCTCGCACGACGAGCGGCACTCCCACGGGCACGGGTCGCCGGTAGCGGAGCTTGAACTCGACGGTCACCACGTATGCCTCCTCCTCGCTCCCGGCCGTGATGGCCATGCCCATGGCCTCGTCGAGGAGCACGGCTTGGATCCCGCCGTGCGCGACTCCCGGCGCGCCGCAATGCTCCGGTGCAATCGTGCAATGCGACTCGACCTGGCCGGGAGCGAGCTCGAAGAAGCTCATCTTCAGGCCGCTCGCATTGTGCGGGCTGCACCCGAAGCAGGTGTTGTTCGGCTGGTCGTTGACGATCTCTTCCGGTGCGTCCACGAAGGCTCAGTCTAGCCAGCCGCGCTCGAATCCGGGAATCACGTGCTTCCCATCCGCTCGATCGTCTGCACGCGCTTCTCGTGCAGGTCGAGGAGGCAGAGCAAGCTGTCGACGCCGGCTTCCCCATCGGCCCGGGCGCGCTGGATCACCTCGTCGAGGTCTCCGACGATTACCGGTCGACGAACTTCACCAGGGGTTTCTCGCACTTCGCGAGCGCCGCGCGATCGATACCGAAGCGGCGCCTCAGATCCCCGGGAGGCAGGTCCGTCGGCATGCCATGGGGTGCGCTCTCCCTCAGATGACGTCGAGCTTGCGCAGCTCGGCGATGCGCTCCCAGTCATACCCGAGCACGTCGAGCAGGATCTCTTCGGTGTGCTGACCCAGTTCGGGTGCCGCCCTCCACACAGACCCCGGCATCTCGGAGAAACCGACCGGCATGCCCAACATCTGCGTCGGGCCGAAGTTCGGGTGGTCGAATTCCGTGACGTAGCCATTGGCCTGCATCTGCGGATCATCGGGCAAGTCGCCCACATCGTTCACGATGGTGAAGATGAAGTCGCCCGGCGCGGCTCGCAGAATGGCGATCCACTCGTCGCGGGGCTTCGCCGCGAAACGCTCGTCGAGAATGCCGACCGCGGCTTCTGCGTTCTGTGCGCGGCTCGGCAGATCCTTGAAGCGCTCGTCTGCCGCAAGTTCCGGGCGGCCTATGGCCGCAGCAAAATCCGCCCAATAGCGATCGGCCTGAAGCATGGCGAGCGCGAGCCACTTGTCGTCCGCACACCGGTAGTGATTCCAAAGGCAATTGTTCGCGCACCTGCGGTTCATGCGCGGCATGGCAGCGCCCATCATGAGCCTCATCGAAAGCGAGAGCCCCTGGAGAAACGCCATCGAACCCAGGTGCGACGCGTCGACGTCCTGGCCCACACCGTGGCGCTCACGCGCGACGAGCGCAGTCATCACACCGTAGGCCAGCATGACGGCACCCATCTGGTCGGCGATCCCTCCGGCGATTCCGACCGGTGGCATCCCGGGCTCACCGGCGGCGAGCATGATTCCCGAGCGTGCGAGGCCCAGATGATCGAAGGAGGGCTCGCCGCTGTCCGGTCCCTCGGGCCCGTAGCCGGTGGCGCTCGCGTAGATCAGCTTCGGGTTGCGCGCGCGCAAGGTCGCCGAGTCGAGGCCCAGGCGACCCGCCACACCCTTGCGGAAATTCTGGACGAAGACGTCGGAGTGCGCGACGAGGTCCTGCACCAGGGCCTGCCCCTCCGGCTTCGAGAGATCGACGGTGACACTGCGCTTGTTGCGGTTGTTGGCTTCGAAGTAGAAGTTGGGGCGATCCTCGACGGATGCGCCCATGACGCTGAGGATCCCCCGACCGGGGTCCCCCCGCTCGCGCTCCTCGATCTTGATCACGTCGGCGCCGAGATCCGCGAGCATCGCGGTGCTGACGGGTCCTTGCTGCCAGATGGTCCAGTCGACCACCCGGATTCCCTCGAGCGGCATGGTCACGGCGATTCCTCCTCGCGTTACTGAAGGTAGTTAGCACCACCCGAGCGTGTGGCCTTGGGGTCGAGGCGCACGTGCACGAGGGCGACCCGGTCTGCGGCCAGCGCCGCTTCGAGCGCCGGGCGGATCTCGTCCGGACGATCGACGCGGAACGCCGCACCGTCGACCATCTCGGCCATTTTCTCGTAGCTCGCCGGCAGCAGCGCCGCGATCCGCGGCGAATCGGGCGGAAGCATGTGGTCCTGGAGCATGTGGCCGGCGATGCCCTCGTTGTTGGCGACGACGAAGACGGGCTTCGCCCCCACGCGGGCAGCGGTCTCGATCGCCATGGCCGCGGCGCCAAACGCGTAGTCCCCGACGACGGCAACCGAGGGCCGGTCCGGGTTCGCGAGTGCCGCGCCAACCGCGTACGGAACACCGGTGCCCATGCACCCCGTGGTTCCGGCGTTGAAGCGCGACCGCGGCGCGTAGCTCGGAAGGACCGTGCGGCAGATCCCCATGATCGTCTCACCATCGACAGCAATCGCCGCGTCCCGCGGCAACGCGTCGCGCACCTCGCGCACCAGGCGATAGGGATTGATGGGGACAGCGTCGCTCTCCAGGAGTGCCGCCAGACCCGCTTCGTTTCGCTGCTTCTTCTCGCGCAGGGCGGCGATCCAGCTGCCATCTTGTGATGCGAGCTTCCTGCCCTCGAGCGCCTCGCACAGCGCATCGACGGCCACCGCCGCATCCGCGACGATGCCGAGTTCCACGTCCGCGGAGCTCGTGAACTCCTCGGGCGCCACATCGATCTGCGCGATGCGCGCGTCCGGGCTGTAGCGCGGCGGCCGTCCGAAACCGAAGATCCAGTTGAAGCGCGCCCCGACCACCAGGATCGCGTCGGCACCGGCGAGCGCCGCGGAGCGCGCGGCATTGAGGAAGTGCGGGTCGTCGTCGGGCAGTGTCCCGCGCGCCATGGGCGACGTGACGTAGGGAATGCCGCGACCCACCAGGCGCTCCAGGGCGGGTCCGGCGTCGGCCCAGGCAGCGCCCTTCCCCACCACGACGAGGGGCCGCGAAGCGCCGGCCAGCATTTCCGCGACGCGGTCGATCGCGTTCGGGTCCGGGTGGGCGCGCGTTACCTCGGGCGCACGCTCGCGCAACGGAGCCGAAGCTTCGTCGACGCGGTTGGCGACGAAATGACCGGGAAAATCGAGGTAGACCCCGCCCGGTCGACCGTGGAGCGCGCGCGCCAGCGCCAGGTGCACCCACTCGCCGATGCGCTCGGTGCGATCCACGCTGCCCGTCCACTTGCAACCGGGCTGAGCGAAGGCGACCTGGTTGGCCTCCTGGAAACCGCCGACTCCCAGCGTATTCGCATAGGTCGAGCCGCCGAGCACGACGAGGGGCATTGCGCTCTCGGTGGCCACGTAGAGCGGCGTCACGCAATTCGTGACCGCGGGGCCCGAGCCCGCGACGATCACACCGGGTCTGCGCCTGGCCCAGCCCCACGCCGAGGCCATGAAGGCCGCGTTCTCCTCGTGGCGGCAGCCCACCACCTTGAGCCCCTCGGCCTGGGCGCCGGCGAAGACCTCGATCATCGGCCCCGCAACGACGCCGAAGAGAACATCGATTCCCGCTGCCTTCAGCTGGCGCGCCGCCAGCCTTCCGCCGTCGATCTCGGCCATCTACGGATCTCCCGCGAGTGTGCGCGGCCAGCCTATCACGGGCCGCATCCTTACAGTTAGCTGAACGCAAAGAAACGCAGACTTCGCTGGCCGCCGCTCCCCGCTTCGACCCCTACCGGGCACGGGCGAACGAGTCCGGCGTCACCGCGGTGTTTCGCGGCGGTGACGCCCAGCTCCCTCCGGCCCGAGCGCGCCGGAGCCCCGGGACATCAGCCGCGAAAGCGGCGGAAGAACGTTCGGATGTCTTCCACCAAGAGTTCCGGCTGCTCGAGCGCAGCGAAGTGGCCGCCGCGCGGCATCTCCGTGTACTGCACCAGGTTGTAGACGGCATCGAGCCAGGAACGGGGCGACAGGATCACCTCCTTGGGGAAGGCGGCAAGGCCGACCGGCGTTTCGAGGCGCTGGCCGAGCAGCGCCGGGTCGCTGAAGACCCGCGACTCGCGGTAGATGCGACCCGCCGAGGGGGCGGTCCCCGTCACCCAGTAGAGCATGACGTTCGTGAGCAACTCGTCGCGGGTGACGGCATTTTCGATCACACCGTCGCAATCGGTCCAGGTGCGAAACTTCTCGGCGATCCAGGCGAGTTGCCCGACGGGGGAATCGTGGAGCGCGTAGCCAACGGTCTGGGGCTTGGTGCCCTGAATCTGTGCGTACCCCGACTCCTGGGTCGTGTAGCGCTCGAGACCCGCGAGCTTCGGCTTGTCTTCGTCGCTCGGTTCCGAAGCGTTCAGCGGGGGGGTGGCGAAGAGGAAGTTCACGTGGATGCCGAGGCAGTGCTCCGCGTCGGCGCGCGCGACACCCACCGAAACCGGGGAGCCCCAGTCACCACCCTGGGCCCCGTAGCGCTCGTATCCGAGGCGGGCCATCAGTTGCGCCCAGGCCCCGCCGATTCGCCCGGGCTCCCAGCCCTTCGCAGTGTGGGGCTGCGAGAACCCAAAGCCCGGGAGCGACGGCGCGACAACGTGAAAGGCATCGGCAGCATCGCCCCCGTGCGCTTCCGGGTTCGCCAACGGATCGATGATCTTCACGAACTCCGCGACCGAGCCCGGCCAACCGTGGGTCACGATCAGGGGGATCGCGTCTTCGCGCTCCGAACGCGCGTGCAGGAAGTGGATGTTCTGGCCCTCGATCTCCGTGGTGAATTGTGGAAAGTGGTTCAGCGCCGCCTCGTGCTTGCGCCAGTCGTACTGCTCGGCCCAGTAGGTGGCGAGGTCCTGCAGGTAGCCCTGCTCGATCCCGTAGTCCCAATCCGGATCGTCGAGGGCCTCGGGCCAGCGCGCGTTGCGCAACCGGGTGCGCAAGTCGTCGAGCACGGCGTCGGGAACCTCGATGCGAAACGGTCGGATCTCGCTCTGGGACATGGAGCCTCCGGGGTCGGTCTCCTCACCCGGGGCACTCCGATGACTTCGCTCGCGGACGCCTCGGGCGGAGTAACTGCCGATGGTACACCGCGGCGAACGGATCCTGCGAGGAGATCCGTCGCGGCCCGGGACCTGGTGATCCGCGGCGGCCGACTTTCGCAAAAGCCTCCCCGCAATGCGGAGCCTCCATTCTGGCACAATGCCGGCTTGTCCCGAATCCTCGCCGCCACGGTGCTGCTCCTCGCGCTGCCCGCCTGTATGACACCCAATCCGGCCGACGAAGCGGACCGCCTGAGCGCACTCGTCGCACAACTCGAAGCGTGCACGGATGCGGCATGTCGCAGCGACGCAGAAGGCGAGCTGCTCGAACTGGCCCAGGCGGCGGCCGCAGCGGCGGGCAGAGCCCGCAACGAGCAGCGGCGCATCGGCCACCTGCGGGTCGCGGGTCTGGCCGCCTGGCAGTCCGGCGAAGCGGGAGAGGCCCTCGCAGCCCGGGTGAACGAGAACGCGCTGACGCGCTGCCGAACTCTGGACGAGCTGGCGCGCGATGGAGTTCCCGTCGGGGCGCCCGACGACTGCGCGGTGCTCGAAACCCTGCCGACGCTCGTCGCCCACGCGAGCGCGCTGCGCCAGATCGCGACCCTCGCGACCGCAGCACCCGGCGCGCGAGAGAAATTCGCATTCGAGACCCTGGTTGCCGACTACCCATCCCAGACCTTTCTGCTCCTCGGCGACCTCGAACCGCGGCTGCTCGCGTACGAAGGTCTCTCCCCCGCGACCGCGCGCTGGCTCGTCGCCACCCGCCGAAGCGCCTTCTGCGACTACCGGCGCATCCGGGACGTGACCGCTGCCTGGCCCGGGGACGCGCTCCTGGCCCGAGAGGTCGAGCGGGAGTTTCGGCGCGCCGCCGGTGCGACCGGCAAGGGCTTCGACGGCTGCGACGCCGTCGTGCCCATCGGCCTGCCCCCGAGCGGATGAGCCGCGTCGCGTTGCCCTCACGGGTCCCGGAGAACGGGCCGGCCCATCACCTCGCCGACTGCGGCGGCCAGGGTCTCCGCCTGTTCGCGGCTGCTCAGGCTGAAACGCGGGCCTACCGAGCCACCACCGACGAGCCGGACGAGCACCTCCCATGGCTCGGCCCGTGACACGCGCACTTCCGAGCCGTGCGGCTGCTGCTGCCGAATCTCGAGCGCGTCGATCTCGGCCGCAGGCCACTCGGAACGGCGACCGGCGAAGCCTTCGCAGGACAGCGCCTGCGCGCTGACCTGCCACACGGTGCGGTCGAGCCGCGTGAAGGCCGCGAACGCGACCAGACACGCCGCGGCGAGTCCCACGGCCACGACGTTCGCCGAGGCCGACCCGCGCAGCCACAACACCACTGCCGCCGCGACCGCAATCGCGGCGGCGGCGCCCACGATGCGGCCGGCCTCGTCTGACGAGGCGCGGCGCACCTCGAGCCCCCGGCTTCCAGGGGTCAGGCGATACCGCCCGATGGCCTCGGATCGCATGGACACAGCCCGGCGGCAGACGCCGGCTAGGACCAGCGGGGCTCGAGGAATTCCGCGATGCGCGCGATGGCCTCCTTCGCCTCGGGCACGAAGTCCGCGAAGGCGTGCCAGACGTGGATCATCTCGTCGGCCACTTCGAGGGTGACGTCGACCCCCGCCCGCTTCGCGAGCTTCGCGAAGCGACGCGAATCGTCGAGGAGCAGCTCCGCCGTACCCACCTGCACGAGCAGCGGCGGCAGCCCCGCGAGATCCGCGAAGAGCGGCGAGGCCGTCGGAGCTCGCGGATCGCAGCCCTTGCAGTAGGCCTCGGACGCCTTTTCGAGCAGGTCCTGCGTGACCATGACGTCCTCGTCCAGCTTCGTTCGACAGCTCTCTCCCGACCGGGTGAGATCCAGCCACGGAGAGATGCAGACGCCAGCGGCCGGCAGCGCATCCCCGTCGTCGCGCAGCCCGATCAGCGTCGCGACCACGAGGCCGCCTCCCGCCGAGTCTCCACTGATCGCAATCCGGCCCGGATCCATGCCCGACCGGACCGCGTACCGGTATGTGGCCACGGCGTCCTCCACCGCCGCCGGGTGCGGGTTCTCGGGCGCGAGCCGGTAGTCGGCCAGCAATACCGGTGCCCGCGTCGCTCGCGACAGGTGCACCGCGAGCCCCCGGTGGGTGTCGAGAGAGCCCATCACGTAACCCCCACCGTGCAGGTGGATCAGCGCCCGGTCGTCCCGCGCACCGGGGGCACGCACCCACTCGGCCGGCACGCCGGCGGCATCGACCCTCTCGCACTCGACATCCTGCGGACGCGGCAGGTTTGCGACCGCGGCCTGCATGCTCGCGCGCATCTCGAGCGGGGTATCCCCCTGGATGGGCGGGTTGTCCCGCAGCATCTGGATCGCGATCTGCAGCTCTGCGCTCGCCACGCTCAGGCTTCCACCAGCGGCTTCAGCGCCTTCAGCGCCCCGCCATACGCTCCCTCGAGCGCGGGCGCGATCTGTTCCTCGGCGACGCCGTCGGGCAGGTCGAAACTCGCCGACCAATCGACGTGGCAGCGATTCTCTCCGGTCTCCTCCACGCAGATCGTCGCCAGGTAATTCTGCGTCGGCATCGGCCCTTCGACGATCGAATAGGAGAGACTGCGCCCAGCGTCGTCGAAAGCCTCGAGCCGCTCGACGATGGTCATGGGACCCATGGCCACCCTGCGGGTAGCGCCCAGGCCCTCGCCTTCGACTTCGCACTTCTCGACACCCGGCATCCAGCCGGCCAGGCCACCGAAATCTGCGAGCTTCTTCCACACGTCGGCGGCAGTTGCCGCGTAGTCCTCGTTGACTGCAATCTTCGCCATGGGGGGTCCTTTCTATTCAGGGTTTCAGATGTTCAGTACGGTCCGGATTCCCCGGCTCGCGCGCAGGTCGTCCATCGCAGCGTTGATTTCCTCGAGCGGCCGGCGGGAAGTGATCAAGCCCTCGAGGTCGAGGCACCCGTTCTGCCAGAGCGAGAGCAATCGAGGCACGTCGCGCAGGGAATTGCAATTGCCGAGCATCGTGCCCATCACGTTCTTGGCACTGGCCGCGAAAACAGCCGCCAGTCCCAGATCGACGTTCTGGTCGATGGGCGGGGCGCCGATGCAGACCACGGTTCCACCGTTTCGCACGGCGGCCAGGCCTGCGCTGATCAGCGCGGCGATGCCGGCGGTCTCGAAAGCGTAGTCGACGCCAATGCCACCGGTCAGGTCGCGAGCCGCCGTCGGCACGTCGTCCTGGGACGGGTCGAGGAGATCCGTCGCGCCCAGTCGCTTCGCAACCTCGCGCCGCTCGGCTACCGGGTCGGAAACGATGATCCGCGCCGCCCCGGCGATCCGGGCGCCCTGCACCGAAGAAAGCCCGATGCCACCGGCTCCGAGGACGAGGACCGTCGCTCCTTCCTCGACGCGCGCCGCATTGAGCACCGCGCCGGCACCGGTCTGCACGGCACAGCCGATCACGCAAGCGACATCGAGCGGAACGTCCGGATCGATTTTCACCGCCCCGGTGGCTTCGACCACCGTGTACTCCGCGAAACCTGCGACGTTCAAGCCGCGGTAGACACTCTCGCCCTTGCGGGAGAGACCCGTCCGGCCGTCGGGAAAGGAACTCGTAACGATGCCGGCCCCATTGACACAGAGTGCCGCCTCGCCGCGCACGCACCAATAACAGGTTCCGCACGGAGGACACGGTGTCAGAACGACGGAGTCTCCCGGTGCGAGACGCGTGACGCCTTCCCCCACCGCGTCCACCACGCCCGCCGCCTCGTGACCCAGAATGATCGGCGTGGGGGCGGGAAACTTGCCGTCGACGATCGAGAGGTCCGAGTGGCAGATGCCGCAGTGTTTCACGCGCACCCGGACCTGACCCACAAGGGGTTCCTCGATGTCGACGTCGTCCACCACCTGGAGCGGGACACCCGGGGACTCGAATAGTGCAGCGCGCATGGCGATTTCCTCAGTTCTCCTCGACGGGCGGGGCAAAGGGTGGGGTTGCGGGCCAGACGGATATCCTGGAGACGCCTACTTCCTCAGTTCTCCTCGACGGGCGGGGCAAAAGTGGGGTTGCGGGCCAGACGGATGTCCTCAAGACGCCTACTTCCT
>MPMD02083770.1_pt1 | contig 77876 bp, 74 predicted proteins | sample 1617291 | NCBI WGS metagenome assembly MPMD02 (sample SAMN05944810, study PRJNA350692) | marine metagenome | biome: marine; feature: ODZ; material: water; isolation source: 120 m water sample filtered on 30 um supor filter | place: Pacific Ocean | collected 2012-04-09 | depth 120m m | reverse complement strand
TGCCCCGCACCTTTACGAACGCCAGGGCGACGTCAGCCGGATCGAACAAATTCAGGACATCATCGAACAGGTGGTCATGCAGGTACCCGACGACCAGGTACTCAGCGATCTCGATGCGGCCGTCGCCTGGGCGCAACACAGCGGCGAAAGTGATACCAAGCGTCTTGCCATCACAGATTTGATTGGTGTCTGACACCAATCAACCTCCCTGCCGAATAACCCCCAAAAACGTCTCCCCATATTTCTCCAGCTTTGCCTGTCCAACCCCGCTAATCTCCAGCAATGCCTCCGGATCCGTCGGCCGCTCGTTCACCATCTGTCGCAACGTGCTGTCATGAAAAACGACGTACGGCGGCACGTTATGCTCTGCCGCCAACTGCTGGCGACACTCCCGCAACGCCTCCCACAGCACGATATCCACGATCTCAATATCCTCGCCTCGCGACGCTGAGCGATTCGTCCTTCGGGACCGTACCACCACCGGGTCTTCCCTGAGCCGCACGTCCTGCTCACCGCGCAACACCTCGCGGCTTTCTTTCGTCAGCACCAGCGCCCCGAACCGCGCAGCATCCACCCGCAAAAAACCCTGCACCACCAACTGCCGGATCGCTGAACGCCAGGCCTTTGCCTCCCGATCAACTCCAATCCCGAACACACTTAACTCGCCATGCCCGTTTTTGCGCACTCTGTCCGTGTCCTTGCCGAGTAACACATCAACCACATAGGCCGCACCGAACATCTGCCCCGTGCGATACACGGCGGACAGCAGTTTTTGTGCATCCTCGGTGCCGTCCCGGGTCACGGGTGGCTTCAGGCAGTTGTCGCAATTGCCGCACTCTTCTTTGAGTTCATCGCCAAAGTAGGCCAGCAAAGGAATACGCCGGCAGCGGGTAATCTCGCACCAGCCGAGCAGGGTATCGAGTTTTTGGCGCTCGAAGCGTTTGTATTCCTCGCCGGCCACCGACTCATCGGCCATCTGGTGCAGGCGCACGACGTCTTGCAGGCCGTAAATCATCCAGGCGGCTGCGGGCAGACCGTCGCGCCCGGCGCGGCCCGTCTCCTGGTAATAGGCCTCGAGACTCTTGGGCAGGTCGAGGTGGGCGACGAAGCGCACATCGGGTTTATCGATGCCCATGCCGAATGCAATCGTGGCCACGATGATCACGCCGTCTTCGACCAGGAACCGGCGTTGATTTTCGGCGCGTGTCTGCGCATCTAATCCCGCGTGATAGGGTAGGGCCGTATACCCTTCGCTCACCAGCCACTCGGCAGTGCTTTCGGTTTTCTTGCGTGACAGGCAGTAAACAATACCGGCTTCGTCACGGTGCTGGCTCACGAAGCGCGCAAGCTGGCTGCGCCCATCGGTCTTCGGCTGCACCTGGTAACGAATATTCGGTCGGTCGAAGTCGCTGACCAGTCGCGCGGCATCGGTGAGCGCGAGGCGCTCGATGATCTCCGCCCGCACCCGTTCCGTGGCCGTGGCCGTCAGCGCCATGCGCGGTACCCCGGGAAACCATTCGCCCAAGCCGCCCAGCGCGAGATAGTCCTGTCTGAAGTCATGCCCCCACTGCGAGACGCAATGCGCCTCGTCGATGGCGATGAGTGCAATGGGCAGGCTGCCGAGTAGTGCGCGCGTGCCCGGCTGCACCAGCCGTTCGGGCGCTATATATAAAAGTTTTAACTGCCCGCCGCGCAGCCTGGCGATCACGTCGTCCTGTTCATCACGAGACAGGGACGAATTCAAAAATGTGGCCGGCACGCCGAGCTCGGTCAGTGCGCTGACCTGGTCCTGCATCAGCGCGATCAGCGGCGACACTACGAGTGTGATGCCATCCGTCAGCAGTGCCGGCACCTGGTAACACACGGACTTGCCCCCGCCCGTGGGCATCAGCACCAGCGAATCCTGTCCCGCCAGCGCACGCTCGATGGCGGCCTGTTGCTGGCCACGGAATCCATCGTAGCCGAAGACGTCTTTGAGGATGTTAAGGGCGGGAGAGGTCACTGCGGGGAGGATAGCAGGTTGGTGTCAGACATCCAGAAAAGGGGTCGAACCGATTTTCCGGGCGGCTATCCGGGTCTTCTTGGCCCTATTTATCATCAATGGTTGTGGCCGCCCCGTGTAGTCCACTCAACGAGATTCGGCTTTTCTTTATATAGCATCGACGCCGCTCTGCGCGCATTCTCGTCCGGCGTGGTCCACGGGTTGTAGTGGAAGTAGTTATAGAGCTCGCCGTCGATCCGGGCCAGCGCGATGCAGCCGTGTTTCGACCAGAAGCATCCGTGGTTGATGTAGGCGGGCCGCCAGAAGTAGCCGCCGGTCGGCAACTCGCCGAATTGCATCATCGAGCAGTCGCCGTGTATGTGATATGCCTCTTCGGCGCAGTCGTGATAGGAAATATTGTCCTGGATGAACTCCGGGATCGCGGCGTATAAAAAGGTGTTGGCCTTGGTCGCCGGGTTCATGCGTAGCGACTTGACGGCGAAGCCGCTGGCGACGCCGGGGTTGCGCCGCGCTGTGCCGAGCCAGGGCGCATCGAGATAGGCATTTGTTGATACAAAGGCTTCATTTAGCGCCAGCTCGTGATGCTGATCAGATTCGACGTGGCTCGGCGGCCCGTCGTTATAGAACACCAGCGCCTCGAAACCATCGGCCGAGTGCATCGCACCCATCGAGATACCCGCCGGGATGAAGAAGTACTGGCCGCGGCCATAAGTGTGTTCGCCGACTTCCACGCGCCCCTCGAGGACGAATAGTTCTGCGTCTGAATAGCTCATGCCGGGCGGCCGGCTGTAACCTGCATCGAAGCGCATCTTCAGGCTGCAGGCGCCGGTGTCTTCGTCCAGGCTCAGCGCCTTGTAATGCGCCCCTGCAGGGAAGTCGCGCAGCGTGAAGGGCTGGTAGTCGTCGTTGAGTTCGACGTAGGGCTCGATGTGCGGGCGGGCCATCAGAACGTGACCTTGAAGGGGCGGTCGGGTTTCTCGGGGAGCTCATCCTTGTCGATGAGCTGCCGTTCATCGCAGTTGGTATTGAAGCCGCGTGTCTGGATGCGCTCGAAGAAACCGTCGATCCAGGCGTCGCGTTCGGGGGTGAGGGCCTCCATCTCGGCCACGATCGCATCGTGCCGTTCGCGCTGCGCGGCCGCGTTCCTGGCGATCCAGTCCTTTTCTTCTTCGGTCAGTGGCGGCGCTTCGGTCTGCACGCGTTTCATGGCTGGTTCTCCTTATCCCTGCGGGTAACCGGTCGGCGTGAGGCCGGCGGACCCGGGGTTCGCGTAGTAGATGATCATGTCGCGGATCTTCGCCCCGTCGAACTCGAAAAAATTGCAGTTCAGCAGGGTTTGTTCTCCCGCATCGGCGTAGCGCCCGTCGGTTTTGGGTGCCAGGCGCACGGTGAACCGGCTCGCGGCGCGCGCGGCAGCCGTGTCGACGACGTGCCAGAAGTCGCCGAACCAGGCTGCGTAGTTGCCGCAAAGGTGCCGGTAAAAATCCTCGAGCGGAACCGCGTCAGCCGTCGATTGCACGGCGAATCGGCGCACCGCCTGGTCACCGTGCCGGATTACCACGCGGGCATCCTCGGTGAAGCAGGCCATCGTCGCATCGAGATCGCCGGCGCTGACGCTGCCGAAATAGTCATGCTCTATGAACGCGATGCAGGAGTCCCGATCCATTGCGGGATAGCAGAATCCATCGTGGACGGGAAGTCAAGTCAGTAATAAATAGGGTCAGAGTAAAAATCGGATGACGATCATCGTGAGGCGAAGATAGAATGGTTGCAGGTGGATGAAGGGTCGCCGGATGCGGGGGATTTCAACCCATGACAAGTAAGAAAAGGGGTCATTAAAAAGGTGCCGGGTTTATTTGTTGCCAGGGTCTGACCACGGACGCGCTGACCGGAAAATAAACCCGGCACCTTTTCATAAAATCCGACCCCTCCGTAATCAATTTGCTATTCTTGTTACTTAAAGCCTGGAATCTAAGGAACTGCGTACAGTGTCAGATCAACAATCGGCAACCCGTAGCCTGAACATCAAGTATTTCCTGGCAGGCGCCGTTGTCGCAGCGATTGCTCTGTTTCTCCTCTATCGGTTCCCGGGATCGAGCGAGGGCTTCGACCACAACGGCGACGGCAACCTGGATGAAATTCACACCTGGCAGGGAGATCTGATCAGCAAGATCGAGCACGATCGCAACGGCGACGGGAATATTGATCTGCTGTGGAATTACGGTTTTGATGGCGTTATCGAGTCCATGAAGGCTGATAACGACTTTGACGGGGCATTCGAGCAGACCGTGCAATACGAGCGTGGGATGCCGGCGGTCGGAAGGATCGATTCAAGCGGAGATGGCACCAGGGATGTTCACAACAATTATCAGCACGGCGTGCTGACCAGTTCTGAATACTGGGACCCGTTCACGAACCTCAGGAAAAAGATCATTTACTACAATGCATTCGGCAAGGTTGTCGAGTCTGAGTTTGATTCAACCGGTGACGCCCGGATGGATCAGAAAACACAATACGATTCTTTCGGAGACCCGCACTTGAGCAAAAAATAAGGCTCTGACACCTTCTTTCTTCCCTTTTCTCCCGCCAGGAGACCTGGATGAACAATAAAAAATCAAAACCCACAGCCAACCACGCCGCCGCCGGACACTCCGACGACACCCTCACCATCATCACCGACAGCGACGGCCTCGTTGCCGGCTTCATCGACATCCCGACCCCCGACGGCACGATACCGGGCTATCGTGCCCGCCCCGATACCGACGCCCCGGCGCCGGTCATCCTGCTGGTCCATGAAATCTTCGGCCTGCACGCTTATATACAGGATCTGTGCCGGCGGCTCGCCAAATCCGGCTACTGCGCCATTGCCCCGCACCTTTACGAACGCCAGGGCGACGTCAGCCGGATCGAACAAATTCAGGACATCATCGAACAGGTGGTCATGCAGGTACCCGACGACCAGGTGCTCAGCGATCTCGATGCGACCGTCGCCTGGGCGCAACACAGCGGCGAAAGTGACACCAGGCGCCTGGCCATCACTGGCTTCTGCTGGGGCGGTCGCTTTGCCTGGCTGTATAGCTCACACAACCCGGGTGTTCGTGCCGGTGCGGCCTGGTACGGGCGCCTGGCGGCCGTCGGGCCGGGGGTCATGAGTGACATCGGCAAAGGCCGCACCTATCCGCTGGACATCGCCGACCAGTTGCATGCGCCGGTGCTCGGGCTGTATGGCGAAAAGGACATGAGCATTCCGCTGGAGATGATTGATGAAATGCGCGAGAAACTTGACAGCGTGAACGATCCGTCGGAGATTATTGTCTATCCCGGGGCGAACCACGGTTTCCAGGCCGACTACCGGGCTGCGTTGTATCATAAAGAAGCGGCCGAGGATGGCTGGCGGCAGATGCTGGCGTGGTTTGAGCGCTACGTTTAAAAAAGTACCGGGTTTTTTTACGGAGCGGGCCGGACAATAAACCCGGTAGTTTGTCGTACCTTTTCTATTTTGTACCTTTTAATATTTTCATTGCCACGGATGATGACACAATGCATATCAGGAAATTGACCCACCCTGGCGCCCTGCTGGCGGCGCTTCTCATGGCCATGACCCCGGCGTGGCCGGCCTTTGCCGATACGCTGGTGTTTGGCGGCACCCGCGGCATCGGGCTGGAAACGGTTCGCCTGCTTGCCCGCAACGGCGCAGCGGTCACGGTACTGGTGCGCGAAACGTCCGATCTGACCGCGCTGAATGAAATCGACGGTGTCAGCACCACGGTGGGCGATGCCATGGATATGGCATCCGTCACCCGTACCTTTGCCGCCGGTGAATACGCAACGGTCATCAGTACGCTGGGCGGCAGTTTGGAGGCCGGCTTTGCGGTCGATTCGGTGGGCAATATCAATGCCATCGACGGCGCCAGGGCGGCGCAGGTCGAGCGGTTTGTCCTCGTGACGTCGCTTGGTGCCGGAGACAGTCGGGCCGCGGCGCCGACCAAGATGTTAAAGACGCTGAGTGCAGTGCTGTTGGAGAAAGAAAAAGCCGAACGCCACCTGATCGATTCCGGATTGAAATGGACCATCATCCGCCCCGGCTTTCTCAACGACAACCCGCGCGACAAGCAGGGTACCCTGACGCAGAAAACCTCCGCCCTCGGCATGATCAGCCGCGCGGACGTCGCGCGCCTGGTCGTTGAGTCGATCGGCAGCGAAGCCACATTTGGCATGATTTATTCGGCCATCGACGAGCCGCGCTAAACCTGCCGGACGAACAAAACAAGGGTGTCTGACACCCATCAGGAGAGATCAATGACCGAAACAACAATCAACCTCGAAGTGATTTCCGACTGGGTATGCCCCTGGTGTTTTGTCGGCAAACGCCGGCTGGAAGCGGCGCTGGCAGAGCGCCCGGAGCTGAATGTCACCGTGACATGGCAGCCCTTCCAGCTGAGTCCGGACATCCCGCGTGAGGGCCTTAACCGCGAGCAATACTTTCAGCAAATATTCGGGCCGGAGCGGGCCGTAACGATTATGGACCGGCTTAAACAAACCGGCCAAGAGGAGGGTATTGCGTTCGGCAGTCATGCGGATGCGATGGCGCCCAATACCTTGTCTGCACATGTGTTGATGAACTGGGCGAGCGCCGATGACCGACTCGACGCAAGTGAACTGGCCGAGAAACTGTTCCATGCGCACCATGTCGACTGCGAGGACATCGGGGATCACGCCGTGCTGACCCGGATCGCCGGCGAAGTCGGGATGGATGCGGATGCGGTGGCCGAACGGCTTGCCGCCCGCGAGGACGAGACCCTCGTCAAGGAACGTATTGCCAATTCAAAGACACGCAGCGTTTCCGGCGTGCCGTTCTTTGTCATCAATGGTCAGCATGGACTTTCCGGGGCACAACCGACTGATGTTTTGCTCTCAGCGTTTGACCAGATAGAAACAGGGGATTAGCAAAAGGCGGCACTGCAATCGAATGGGTTAACGATCCGACCGGCCTGATGACCGAGTCGTACCCGATCGAGCCCGCGGGCTGGACGGCGTCACTTGGGCCCCCGACATTGGATTCCGTAGTGCCATTGAAGGGTCGCCGGAATCCGGTTGTTAAGGATAAGGCTTTGGCCGCACTGTATGTTGCCGGTGTTAAAGACCGCATTCGAAAAGATATTCCGTACAGAAAGCAGGCCGTCGTGTTGATGAATCATCACCTGCGTGCGAATCAGCAGTATTTCGATCCGAAGATCAATGACACGCTGGTGTTGCATAAAAATATCCGCAAGTTGCTGAAAAGAAAATACCGGGGGCTAAAGGCAAAGAACATCCTCGGGGCCTGGTTCGGCCGCAAGGAAACCAAGCCGAACATCATTCCCGCGCCGCCGACATTCTCACAGCAAGAACGCACGCGTAATATGCGTGCCGAAGCCCTCGATGACAGCGTGACCGAGGACTGCTGTTTCGTCATGGGCGGTTGTCCGGTAACGGGTCAGCCGTATCCGCCGGAACGTCAGTCGTTGGCGACCAGGGCAATCAGCCAGCTGGATTCGCATCTCGGTTTCGACGTGTCCGAGTATGGCCACCTCGGTTATGACTCGGCCGCCGGTGCGCCCGACGTCAATGCGCCCGGTGTTTTTTTTGAGCTACCATATAATTAGTCATTGCGCGGATACAGGCGAATAACTCGAACATGCTTTTGCGATTAATTGGCGTCTGACACCTTTTAAACCGAGCAACACCTTTGGTGGTTAACATGGAAGAAAATTTTTATGAAAACGAAGAAAAGGTTGATGGCTACGCGGAATTCACGCCGACACATGATGGTACGTTACTGATTGACGTGCTCGGTGAGTACTTGCCGGAAGCGGCGGCCGTGCTTGAACTGGGCATGGGTCCGGGCAAGGATTTTAAAAAGCTGAGTCAGCGCTACCGGGTAACCGGTTCGGATTTCTCGCAGTTGTTTTTACAGCGTTACCGCGAGCAAGACCCTGCAGCGGATCTACTGCGTCTCGATGCACGTACTCTTGAAACGGATCGCACTTTTGATGCCATCTTTTCCAACAAGGCGCTCATTCATTTGTCATCAGATGAACTGCAGCAGTCGTTCGAGCGCCAGCACGAGTTGCTCAATGACAATGGCTTGATCTTGCATTCGCTCTGGTTCGGTGAAGGTGAGAGGTCTTTCAATGATCTGACACTCGTCTATCACAATGAGCAGGACCTGACGAAGATGCTGGAAACATCATTCGATATCGTTGCGCTTGAGAAACACGCAAAAATGTCTGACGATGATTCGATCTACGTACTGGCCCGAAAGAAATAGCGTTTAATTGGTGTCTGACACCAATGCTTGAAATTCCTGACAATGGCCTGAACGGTTGCGCTGCATCTTATTGCGATATTCATAAAGGTCCGGTCGGTACAGGCTTTCCATGACGAGAACCGGGTGGTCTGCTTCCAGTTCACCGCCGATGATCTTCTCGCGCAGGATGCTGTAGACTGAGTGATACAGGGGGGTCAGCCCGGGTTCTCCACTGCCGATGTGATCCGGGCAGCCTGTGCATTGTTTATTATCAATTTCTCTGCCGGGTTTCTGACCTGCCGGTACTATCGGTCATACAGTTTTATACAGGGGGGATGAATCATGCTTATAAATTTTTGGTACGTAGCCGCATACAGCGAAGCGGTGACCGCAGACAAGCCGATCAAGGTCAGGATGCTCGGGCAGAACTTTGCCCTGTATCGGGATTCTGCAGGGGTCGCGCGTTGCGTCAGTGACATCTGTATCCATCGTAGTGCGTCACTGGCCAGCGGAAAAATCAAAGGCGATTGTATTGAATGCCCGTATCACGGCTGGCAGTTTAACGGCGACGGTCAGTGCACCAAGATCCCGTCGCTTGGTATTGATGGCAAGCCGCCGCCTCGTGCAAAAATCGACGGCTATCCGACCGAAGAGCGTTACGGTTTGATTCACGTATTTCTCGGTGATCTGCCTGCCGAAGAACGTCCGCCGATCATGGAGATAGAAGAATACGGCCAGGAAGGCTGGCGTTGTATCCACCTTGAAGTGGAATGGAAGACAAACTGGGAACGCTCGGTTGAAGCGGGTCTTGATCCGGCACATGCGGAGTTCGTGCACACCGGGATGAAGTTTGCCGGCTCGGATGCCGAATATATTGTGCCGGCGCTCGCTGTCAAAAGAACGCAATGGGGTGCGGAACAGGACTTCGACCTGTTGACCATCGCCGCCCGCGGAGACCTGGGAAAAATCAAACCCAAGGCTTCGTCGGTGAATGCGTTTGCCGCTTTCTACGGGCCGACGTGTACGGCCACGAAGCTGACGTTTGCTCCCGGCCATAAGGTCATGCAGTACGTGTTCGAGACGCCTGTCGATGAGTTTCACATTAAGAAACGCCTGGTCAGCGTGCGCTCAGTCAACCTCGATCCCGGCTACGACAAGGCCATGAACGAGACCAACCTGTTCGTTGCCGAGGAAGACCGGATCATTGTCGAGGAAGTGGATCCGATCATTTACCCGGAATCGAATTCGAAGGAATTGCTGGTGCCGGCCGATGAGCAGATTGCCGTTTACCGGGAAATGATCGCCGAGTGGGAAGCGCGTGGCTGGCGCATCGACACCCGCAAGGTTGCCGCAGACCGGGGCCGTGTCGGTTATGCAGTTCCCTGCCCGGCGCGCCGCGAGCAGGGCAACTGGGTGCTGGATGCGACACCGATGCTGCCGGGTGATAAAGGCGCGGCAGAAAAGGCCGTGGCGTAAGCGAATTTGGCGAAGTCGGCGATAATAACGGCCGGGTTGCCTAATTCTGCAGTTGTGCTTTTTGTGCGGCTCTTGCCTGGCAGTAATTGACTCCGCTGCCGGGCGCAGGGTTGCCCATTGCATCGATGCCGACAAACACCCGGTAGGGTTGGTAATTGTCGAGGATGCCGTATTCACCGGTGTACTCGTAGCAGAAAAAATTCTCGAACAGGAACGTCTTCGGCGGGAAGTACGTGAAGGTAGAGAACATCAGGATCAGCGAGGCATAGATTGCTGCCGTGTATCGGCCGGTATTGGCCGTCAGTGGTGCGCCGCTCAGCAGTGTGAAACTAACCGTCTGCCCCGCGCAGATGCCGAACAGCATGATGCCGAGCATGATTGGCAGTGATGGTGTCGTATCGCTGGTCAAGGAATATTCCAGGTAGCCGAAATAGCTGACGAAGATCACCAGCGGTGTGGTGGCGAGTGCCAGGGCTTTACCCAACCAGAAATTGTTGGCGATATCGCGGGTGTATGTGTACTGCACCAACGCAAAGGTCAGGCCCGGCCAGAAATACATTTTGCTATGTTCCCAGGCGCTTTCGTTGGCGGCACCGAGCAGTGCCATGGGTTTCCAGTAATCACTGAGTTCGAAAGCAAAATGCAGCATTGAACCTGCGACGGCAATCCAGACAACGCAGCCGGCATCCCACAGACCCAGTTTTAGTTTTCTATTCATAGTGTGGCTCACGGGCCTGCATGCTGGTCACGCCAGACCGACCAGGAAAGCAAAACCAATCCCGGCGATTGCACCGCCGGCTATCCTTAAAATTAACTTGCCGCGGACGTAGCGTTGAGCGATGTCGCCGATGATGACGCCGCACAGGTGCAGAGCCGCTGTGCCGGTGAGAAAACCGATGGAATAGATCACCGGTCTGGCCACCTTGGGCATTTCTGCGCCATGAGCGTAGCCATGAAAAATTGCGAAAATCCCGACGAAGGTCATTGCCATGGACAAGGGCAGCTTGCGATCCATCGTGATCGCGAAGCCCAGGGCGAGTAATGAAAAAGCGATGCCGGCCTCGATGGCCGAAAGTCCGAGATCAAGCATGCCCAACAGTCCGCCGAATGCCATCACGCCGACAAATGTTGCCGGTACGCTCCAGATCGCCCGCCCGCCGATCTGGGCGCTCAATATGCCGACACATACCATCGCCAGGAAGTGGTCGACACCGAGGACCGGGTGTGCCAGTCCGCCGATAAAAGAACCAAAACGCATGCCCACCACTTCATGTGCGCTTGCCAGTTGCGGAATAAAAATGGTGGCCATGATCCAGGGGTATCCGGATTTATCGAATCGTGTACTCATTGCTGCAGGGTTCCCAGTGCGTGCTATTGGGTCAGGTAGTCGATGACTACCCGGTTGGCTTCGTCGGGTTTGTCATAGATGGCGGCATGGCCCGCGCCTGCGATGATCCTGGTGTTCACGGTGGGCATGACCCTGGCTGTCCGTCGGCAGATTTTTCGCGGGTCATAAAGGATCTCGTGCTCGCCGAATATCAGCAGGCCCGGCACCTTGAGTCGTTTTAAAACCGAGCGCGGCTCTGCAAGGAAAAATTTTCTCAGCACGCGCAGTGCCCTGGCAAAATCAATCTTGCCGGTTTTCTCGTTATGAATACCGACTGAGCGGTCGACGCGGTAGTGTCGGGTGCAAAGTGCCATCAGGCGCGCAAGCTGACGATCGAAGGTGCCGAATGAGCCGCCGTGTGTTTTCGAGGACACCGATTTGGCCGTCAGGTCATTTTCCAGCGCATCGGCATTCTTGCGCTTATTGAGGACTTTAGTGATCCAGATCTTAACGGGTAGTTTTGCCCGGGAGATGCCGGTAGGACTCAGCATGACAATTTTGCGCACACGCTCGGGAAACTGCAGGCCCATGCGCAGCACGATCCAGCCACCGACACTGGTACCGGCAAAGTGAGCACGATCGATGTCCAGCCCGTTGAGGACATCCTCTAACCAGAAAACATATTCATCGTTCAGAAAGGATGGAGGGTAGGGGTCACTGCGGCCCGGCTGGCCGACTATATCGAGTGCATAGACTCTGAAATGCCTGGCAAAGTCCGGCAATTGACGGCGCCACAGCGGCGCACAACCGGCAACCCCGGGAATCAGAATCAATGGCTTGGCATCCACCGGCCCGCAGACCAGCATATGAGTGTGTCCGAAACGCGTTTTGATGAAACGCGACTCTACTTCGATATCCAGCAATTTAAGTACATCGTCATACCAGGACATGATCGCCCGGTAGCCTTCGGCGCTCTTATATAACCGCAATCTTTCATCGGTTTGTTCGAGTGGCCTGGTGGCCTCGGAAATGGATTCGGGGTGAGTGACACCTCGCGTGGTTACCGCATGTCTTGTTTGCATCTGCATCCACCTGTTCGGTTTAGGCTGCCCGGTTGCTGGCCAATCTGGCATGCCCGTAGAAATAAATTTGAACTCATGGGCTTTTACGCTGGAACTCACCATTTAGATTCATGCGCAGGGGAAAAAGGATCTGGTGAGGCGTTTTTGCATAACGTGAAACGGCGTGCAGTCCCATCGGGAACTGCCTGCGGGAGTCACTACCGTTTCGTCAAGGTCGGCGGCGGATGCCGGCGTGGTTTGAGCGTCAGGTTAAAAAGGCGCCTTTTTAACCGCCCCGCGCGGGGCACTGGTGTGGCTGCGCAGCCGTGGTTGCATCTCGGCCGGACCCAGCTGATCGAGAAAGTACTGCAGTGGGTAGTAGTGTCCCGGTCGGTCGAAATCCCTCCGCCCGGGTGCCTCGGTCAGATCGATGTTGTGGGCGTGATCGTAGGGCTGGTTGTGACCCGGCGCAAAATCATCGGCGACGTAGACAGAGCGAGCAAAGTCGGCGCAGCGGCCGTGGTTGCGATAGCCCCAGTTATAATCCCGGCCTCCCTTTATGCTGATTCCGTCGAGGAAAGTCATCTCGATTCGTGCCGGCGGTGTTGTGCGTTGTACCCAAAGTTAACAGTCTCCGCGTCGGTGGGGTGCACAGTTATTCTAACGAAAACCGGGTTGGTGAAAAACGCGCCGATCATGTATGGGCATCCCCTGGACCGGGCAATTGCCGCGGCCCGCTGCGGCGATTAAGAAAAGCCCGGGTTTATTTATTGCTGAAAAATAAATCCGGTACCTTTTCTGTGGTTTAGAATGGTGCCTTATGAAAACCGATAAAAAAGACGGACGCTGTGAATCTTTGCATGCAAACGGTCAGCTGGAGTGGCAGGGAATCCGCAGTCACGGAGAGTGGCACGGGCTCTTTGAACAGTTTTACGAAAACGGTCAGCCGAGCAAGCGGGTCACCTTCAGGAACGGAGAGCGACACGGGCCCTGGGAGGAATTCCACCAAAACGGTCAGCTGTGGTCTAAGGGAACCTACAAGGATGATCAGCCGGATGGGTTGTTTGAGAGTTACGACCAACAGGGTTGCTTGCAAGAGCGGGCAGTGTTCAGGAATGGAAGCTGGGAGGGACTCTTTGAGGCCTTTTACGAAAATGGTCAGCGGAGTGCGAGTGGAACCTACCGGAACGGAGAGCGGCACGGGTCGTGGGAGGAATTCCACCAAAACGGCCAACTACGGGAGCGGGGAACCTTCAGGAACGGCAAGCAGGATGGCCCCTTTGAGCAGTTTCACGCCAACGGTCAGTTGGAATGGCGGGGGGTTTACAACAACGGCAGGGAAGACGGCCCCTATGAGTCTTTCGACAACAACGGCCAACTGGTATCGCAAGGTGCCTACCAGGATAGTGAGCGGTTCGGCCCTTTTGAGAGGTACTATGACAATGGTCAACTGGCAGCGAAAGCAGCCTACAAGAACGGCAAGCAGGAGGGACCCTTCGAGCGCTTCTACAAAAACGGTCAGCTGGCAGCGAAGGGGACCTTAAAGAATGGCAAGCAGGATGGCCCCTATGAGCAGTTTCACGAAAATGGTCAGCTGAAGTCGAAGGGAACTTACAGAAACGGAAAACGGATTGAGGAAGAAAAGGGGGCAGAATAATTGTTGTGAAACGCCTATTCAACGGACAAAAAAGAGGGGCCCTTACGGGCCCCGTCAATCATTTATTACAGGTTAATTATTGTGGGCTGGTCACAGACAGGTGTTGCCGGTTTGTTGCAGGCAGTCAAAATTGTTGTAAACCTTCTGCTCCTGATGCGGCCCCGGTGCCCCGCTTGGTGGCGTCTCTCCGAAGCCATTGAAGAGGACCTGGCGGAAATGGCCGCGCGGGCCAAGCGGCAATACGAGCATGTTACTCGGCGGCTGATGTTCGATGTGCGTCGGGAAGGCCTGGATGATGTCGTTGCCCGGTGATATATCGCCGTTGCCCGGAAACTGGTGCACCGGGCACAGGATGTAACGTGGCCCGGATGCGCCGCCTGGCACGCCGTCAGCACCGTTCCGGTAGCGGATCGATACGAGGCCGCGCTGGGTAAGCTCGAAGATATCGTCGCCCGAGTAGATCAGCGGGTAACCGATGTTCTGCGCACTCGTACCGTTGGCCGCGAGCAGGTCATGCTGGTATATGCAATCAGGATCGACGAAATCAGTCCGGCAGGCCGCCGCTTTCGACGTGTACTGGATCAACCCCATCCTCCAGAGACCTAGTGGACTGTCCGGCCAGTAAGAACCAGAGGCAGAATCGCCGGAGAAATCCGCCCTGGTATTCATGATCTTGGTCTGCGTGCCAACCGCGAAACCACCGGCAAACGGATCAGTGAAGATCGGTGCCGGCTGATAGCCTTCCGGATAGAACAGGCTCGGTGGAGATTTTTCGAAGTTCTGCACGACTTCATAGAACACAAAGTGTTCGGCTCGCTCGTATGCGCGCCGCCCGGCCTCGTCGTTGGTGAACGCATCCTGGTCCATCTGGCCGTTGGTCGTGAAATAACACGGCGTGCCGTCGTAGAAGTGACAGCCTTCGTAGCGGGTGCGGCGTTTGTGGGTATGAAACTCATCGCAGGGCACCGGGTCCCCGTTTTCGTCGAGATCCCAGACCCACGGTGCCGGCGTGCCGCTGTTACCGGTTCCGTCATCCGGCGGGAATGGTGCGCCAAACGTTGTCAGGATCTTGTCCGGTTCCACGCCGAAGGAGCGCATGACGTCCGGAGCAATTTCATACGGCACGCAGCGATCATTGAACGTGAAGGGCACCGGGTCGTCGGCCAGCGCCACATTCCCCAGGGTTAGTAGCACGAGCAAAACCGCGCCTGAAACAATCTGCATTACAATAAATTTCATGGTCTTCTCCTCATCAGGAGTTTTCATAACTTGGTTCGATGTAGAGGACATTGCATCACCTGTCTAGCGTGAGTCAGAATCGTCGTCATTGCTTTCCATGAACGGCTGCAGGCAACGGCGCTGCCGCTTGCCATTGGCACCTACTTGCCGGATGACCGTGCTTCGGTCTATACCCTGTCCGCTGCCGTCATTCCTGAGTCTGTTGCCACGTTTTTGCCTGTGACCTTCCGGCAGGGTGATCTCGGGATGATCGAACGGGGCACGCTCGCAGCGCACACGCTCGTCGGTCAGCGCTTCGAGGAACGCGACGATGTCATCAATCTGCTGGTCGTTGAGACCGAGCGGATTGATATTCGGCGCCAGGTCGCCAAGGTTCTCGATGGCGAAATCGCCGCCGCGGTTATAGAACTCTACGACTTGCCGTAGTGTGGCCTGACCACCGTTGTGGAAGAACGGACCGGTCAGCGACACGTTGCGCAGGTTTGGTACCTTGAACGCGCCGCCGAGAGCCGTTGGCATGTTCTGGATGGCCTGCAGGTTAGCCACGTTTGGGAACGGGAAACCGTTCGGGTCATAGGCCGGCACGGCTTCATCGCCGCGGCCCGGCCGCGGCGGGAAGAACTGCGGCGCAGTGATGAACTCGGGTGGTGACGTCCACAAGAATCCACCTGTTTCACAGGTTACCTGATCGGCCGTATTGAACGGTGCTGGTGCTGGTTGTCCCGGCGGGAAACCCGGCAAAGCACAGTAGTCCGCACCGAACGCTGGATTATTGATCAGCCGATGCGTCAGCCAGGCATAGCCGGCGAAGCCGCCCGGGAAGAACACCGAGTCGCCGTACCAGCTGAACGGTTCTGCCACCCGTGCGAAGTTCAGGCTGTTGAGCCCATCGACATCCGCGCCCGGTGTACCGAGTAATGAGTCGATCCACTGCTGTGTGAACGACAACGGATTGCCGAACGGATCGTTGGCCGCGATGCCGATATCCTCGGCCGTCGGGCGTACACCGATGTTATAAAATGCTGTGTCGTACAGCGTCGGAATTTCCAGCGTGAAGTCGCCCGCTACGGGACCCGAGGCCAGCGTGGCCCCATAGATCGGCGGGATCGGGTAACAGATCGGGCATGGTGCCGGTGCGCCGGCAAAAATGACCTGTTTGATCTCGGCGGTATCCGAACCGACGCCGTTATCGACGATGGTAATTTGAAGTTCAAACGGTGGGCCACAATCGACCCGGAACACGGTGTCCTTGGTGCTGTGGTCGGCAAAATCCGACGGGCCGGGTGGCTCGGGCGGGACGCCCGAGCCCGGCATTGGTGCCGGTTGCGTACGGTCCTGGTTCATCAGGAACGAAGTGACTTTGCAGCCCCCCCCGTTCAGCGTGATGTCGCCGCCGACTGCGGGCGAATAAATGCTCGGCAATTCCCATGAGCCGGCGCGGCCGTCAATCATAAAGCCGCCGACCGTACCCTGCCCGTGAATGAAATAGCGGAACAGGTTCTCGGCGGTGTTGACGCCGTCACCCCGGCGCATGCGCTCGACGAGTTGCTCACGCTCCGGGAACTCGCCGGATTCGGCTTCTTCGGTGAACGGGAACGTCGCGGTGGAAAAAAACGGACCCTGGTGGCAGGTGACACAGTTGCCGCGTTCGCCGATCGTATTGGAGAAGAACAGATCCATGCCGCGCATCTGTGACTCGGTCAGGATGCCCTTGGTGTTCGTTACCACCGGTGAGCGGCCACCTGGCGCCTCGGCCCACTGGTCGAAGGGTGCATCGTCGGAAATCAGTGTGCGAATGTAGCTCTGGATTGTCAGGCCCCAGATCATCGCGAAATTGGCTTCGATCAGCGTGTGTTCACCGTCGACCAACCCGGCGTAATCCCAGAAGCGGTCGGCAATAGCGGCCTCGATTAACGCCTGGTAGCTAACGTTCAGGCCGCGCCTCCCACCCTTGTACGAACCCAGCACGCTGTCCCTGCGGTGGACCCTCTGCAGCCCGAGCGGCTTCAGGGTCAGCAGTTTTTTACCGATATCGGGGAACACCCGGGCCGCGCACGACATCTCGAAATCTGATAGCGGTGGCCCGACGGCCTGTGATGCGAGACTCGAATTCTGCAGCGCGATCTGGATTGCTACCGGGCTGCCGCCCTGAACCTCGAGTACGGTTGCCGCCGTGTTGCGCTGGCCGAATGGATCTACACCGTTGAAGAGATTGTTGGCGCGTCCATCCCAGAAGTTACGATGATTAAACGCTGCGTTAATGGTTGTCGGCGTGTTGCGTGGTTCCACGCGCCGCGTGTTGATGCCGCGGATGTGAAAACCGACCGGATCAGGCGTTATCGGCGTGCAATCGTCGATCGGATCGCCGTCAATCACACCGTTGAACATCGAAAAGAATGCGCCCGACGATGAAGTCACATCGTCGGTATCGAACAGCACGGCCGAATCACGGTTGGCCGGATCGGCGAGTTCGTGAAACGGGAAATCTCTGGGTTGTAGCTTTTTATTCGGCCCGAGCTTGCCGCTCCGGGTCGGGTCAAAAACATTGTTGCCGCCCTTGAGCCCCGGACTCAACTGGTTCCTCTGCCGGTTATCCGCTCCGGCGTGATAATGACAGGTCGCACAAGCGACTTCGTCGCTGCCGGCCTGCATTTCCCAGTACAGTGCCTTGCCAAGCACGATTGCAGCCTGCTCGTTCTTGATGAAGCCGTTCGCTCCATCGGACGTTGCCTCGTCGACTAATAGCTTGCCCGAGATGGTGTCAAGAACGACCGGCAGGTCGAGACCTTTGGCCGACGGTGGCGGCGGTGCCGGAGTTTCAATGAATTGAGCAACTGCGGGCGCAGCTACAAATACGGTCAACAGCAATGCGACCGGCGTAAAGGATGGCTTCATCATGCATCTCCCCTAAACGAGAAATACCATCCCTGGCTTTGATACACGGTACAGCTTCCTGCCAACCGGCTATGCACCACACCCAAATTTAGCTTGGTTTGGGTATTTTATTTATATTTTTCCCAACTATTCGACCCTATCAACAAGAAAATGCCCAACGCAAGAAAAGACTTGTCAGCGGAGTGAAATGAAACATCGCGCACCAATCAACTTAAAATAGAGGTTTAGCATATAAACTTTTCGTTTAACAGAAGATTTCTCCTGATTGTCCTGTGGATTACGGTGACACTTGGCAAGGCCACGTATTATGTTAATAAATTACTTGACCACAATGCGGTCAAATTTTTTTCGGCTGTCCTTTGCTATCAGGATTCCGGGAACCTTTTCAGCGTAAGCTACACTGTTCGACTCTTGGAGAAATTTAAGATGTATGTGCCGCTACGTATGTTGAACCTGGTCCGATTCCTGTCCCTGTCCCTGTCCCTGGTTTTTCTTTTGTGTCCACTGAATATTGATGCCGACGAACCGGCCAGGAATACCATCGAGTCGGGCAAGGCTGTCTCATTGGATTACACGGTGTCACTGCCCGATGGCACAGTGGTGCACAGCAATGCGGACGGCTACCCGATCAAATACAGACAGGGTGACGGCAAGCTACTGCCTGCTCTTGAGGCCATGCTGGTCGGTATGGCTGCCGGTGACGAAAAGTCTGTAACACTGCCTCCCGAGGATACCTACCCCGTCAACCAGGATGCTTTTCGTGAGGTACCGCTCGATCAGGTGCCCGAAGACGCGCGCCGGGTCGGTGCAGTGTTCCGGCCAGAGGGATTCCTTGGCAGCATCCGGGTTGCCGGGATCAACGAGGGAATGGCACTGCTGGATTTCAACCATCCGCTGGCCGGCAAGACACTGAGGTTCGATATAAAAATCCTCGCGGTCGAGTAGAACAGCTGATTTTTCTGATTCAGCGAGAATTCAGCAGAAATTTTTCGCCGAACTTCGTCACCCGGCTTGCGTGCAGCATGCCGGTGGGCAGAACCTCAATGCGAAAAACACGCGAGCGACATCGGCATTGTTGTGCCACATGCCCGGTCTGCCAGGCCAATTGTCTCGAATCCTGAAAAAGGTATAAAAAGGCGGTTAAAACAGGCATCCAGAAAAGGTACCGGGCCGGGGGCTTTTACAAATATACCTTTTTGCTTATTGCGAGCCGGCGTTGCCGGGCCGGGGATTGCCGGGATCGATTGCCTGCCACCTGAACCTGCAGCGGGCATGGCCAAGCGCCAGGGTTTCGGTTCGTTCAAGATGTACCTTCAGGGCATCACCGATCCAGTAGTCCGCCGCGCAGAAAGCCCCGCTGCAAAGATCCAGCGCGTTTTGCTCGCGGCAGGTCGCGGCGATGGGACAACTGCTGTAGTCGAAGCCGAAACCATCGGGCCCGGCCGCCACATCGACCCGTTTCCAGGCGGGCGGGGCGAACGGAAAAAATTTATTCAGGCCGGCCCAGATGCGCCGTGAGCGGCTGATGGCTCGTCGTCCCAGCAGGCAGGCGAATAGCGCAGCAACGCGGAGCAGCGGTTTGAGCAGGCGCAGATTGCTGCGGGCAATGATGTGGACGGCTTCAGCTCGGTCGACTCCGGCAGCTTCGATGGCGTGAAAAAAAGCAATCCCCGGGGCTATGAATTTGATCACCAGTCGGGCGCCAAAGGTCTGTTCTCGCGGCAGTGAAGACAGCAACTGCCGATGTCTTCGGGTCGCTTGCCTGGTCAGTCGGCGGAACTGCTGCGCCTCGATCCGGGGTGACAATTCTGTGCGGCAGAGCTTCACGAAGCATTGTCTTAACAGCCAGCTCAGCACCTGATTCTCCACCTTTCCCGGTTACCTGTGTATCATCCTGATAATACGTGAAAAGTAAATTGGGTATCTTTGCTGATGAAAACCCGCACCTTCCAGTTTGCCGAATATGGCCAGCCCACTGCAGTCTTACAATTAACCGGGCAGGATCTTCCCGACCCCGGCCCCGGACAGGCGCTGGTAAAGATTAAAACCGTGGGGCTGAATCGATCCGAGCTCAATTACACGCTGGGTCGCTATGTGCCGGCCCGCGAGTTTCCCAGTGGCGTAGGCCAGGAAGCCGTCGGCGAGATCGTCGCCCTCGGACCGCCGGCTGAACAGGGGCCTGCACCCCATCCGGCGACGCCGTTAACCGTTGGTGCACGGGTGGCGCTGTTGCCCGGTCGCGTCGATATTTGCGGCATGGGGGCATACCGCGAAGTGGGTCTGTACGACCAGGCTGCATTAGCACCAGTGCCCGATCACTTCAGCGATGAAGAAGGCGCGGCTTACTGGATGGCTATCCTGACGATGGGTGGCTGCCTGGAACTGGCGGGACTGAATCCCGGCAACACAAAGGGAAAGAAAGTACTGGTGACCGCCGCCACCAGCAGCATGGGCATCGTTGCTCTGCAGCTGGCCAAAGCCTGGGGTGCTGAAACCCTGGCCACCAGTCGCAGCGCCGACAAGGCAAAGAGGCTGGAAGCGGTGGCCGACCATGTCATCGTCTGCAACGACAGCGACTCGCTTAGTGCAGGCGTCAATGCCGCAACCGATAACCAGGGCGTCGATGTTTCGCTCGATCCGCTCGGCGCCGACTATTACGCCGGCCTGCTTGCGGTGACCGCCAACGGCGGCGAGATCGTCAGCTATGAAATGATCACCGGCCCGGTTGCCAACGTGTCGTTGCCGACACTGATGATCAACGACCTGTCGATACACGGCTTTACGATCTTTCGTGTCTACAAGAACCCCGCCCTGTTCGATACCCTGATCCGTCAGGGCATGGAGTACAGTGACCAGGTGCGCCCGATTGTGTCGGCTACTTTCCCCCTTGAGCAGGCGCCGACTGCACTGGCAGAGCTGGGGACATCACAGCATATCGGGAAACTGGTTCTGCTGGTTAGCTGAAGAATCGGCGCAGGCATCAATGTATTTGCTGTTTCGCTGTAAGCAATAAATCCGGCCTGTTTATCTTTGTCATTTCAAGCCGGTGCCGGCCGGCGGACCACCGCGATGGCCAGCATTGCGCATGGCACCATGAGCAATGCGCCGATCATATAGGCTGACCCGCTGCCCAGTTGCGCAAACGCGACGCCGGCATAGGCCGGTCCGAGCACTCGCCCGAAACCGCCAACCCCCTGAAACACGCCGAGCAGGACGCCACGTTCCGTCGGCAGTGCATATTTCGATACCAGGCTGGTGCTGACCGGAGAGAACATACTGTGTGATATGGATAACAGTGTCATGGCGATCAGCGTAGCGGTTACGGTGGTCGCATCCGCCATGGCCCACAGGCCGAAGCCCATGGCGACCACGGTTAGCAGCAGCAGGGCCGGCTCGCCGAAGCGTTTGGTCAGCGGCCCGATCAGGGTGAGCTGACATAGCGCGCCGATAAATCCGGAGTACATGAAGATCAGGCCGATGTCCCGCGGGCCGAGCTCGAGCACGCGGTTGTTCCACAGCGCGAAGATCGACAACAGTGCCGACCAGGATATATACAGCAGCATGGCGATGACCGACAGTATTGCGAAGGTACGGTTTGCAAACGCCGTGCGTAATTGTGCGCCCAGTGTCGCAGCGGCGCTATCAGTTGTGTCACTGCGGTATTCCGCCTGCAGGCTTTCGGGCAGCAAAGCCAGCAGGCACAGCAGGGCAACGACGGTTAGCCCGGCCGCCGAGAATGCCGGCAGCATGAAGTTTGCGGTCTCGACATCGGCGCCGGCCAGCACGCCACCGATGACCGGGCCGAACATGAAACCCAGGCTGAACGCAGCGCCCAGGTAGCCCATGAACTTCGCCCGGTCGGCGCCGCTGGAGATGTCGGTGACATAGGCAAAGATCACGCCGACATTGCCGGCCGCGATGCCGCCGACCGAGCGGGCGAGGATTACCAGCCACAGGCTGTCGGCAAAACCAAGCAGCAGGTGCGACACAATCACGCCGACCGTCGTCCAGATCAGCACCGGTCGGCGCCCGTAACGGTCGCTTAGCCGCCCGATGGTCGGGGCGGTCAGGAACTGCAGCAGGGAATACAGCGCGATCACCAGCGTAATGATTTCCGGCCCGCCGCCAACCCGCTCGATATAAAACGGCAGCAGCGGAATGATCAGTCCGAAGCCGAGCAGGTTGACGAAGGTGATAAGAAAGAGGATACGCATAAGAAAACCAGATAATCTTTGCCAGACAGCAATATACTTTACCGATGCCCCTCGCAACCAGACGTGACCTGATCAAGGGTCTGGGCGGCCTTGCCGCCGCCAGCGCAAGCGCTCGCTTGCGTGCCGCACCGGAGCGTGCCGATGTGGTGATCATCGGCGGCGGGTTTGCAGGCTTGAATGCCGCAATCATACTCAGCGATGCCGGCGCCAACGTGACCGTGCTGGAAGCCGGCGGGCGGATCGGCGGGCGTGCGTACACGGCGGATCAATGGATAGATCGGCCGGAACTGGGTGCCTCACAGGTCGGGCCGCTGTATGGGCGGATCAGGAACGCGGCGGATCGGTTCGCAGTGGCGCTCGAGCCGTTTCCACAGCAAAGCGAACCGTTTGTATTTGCAGTCGACAATCAGTTGATCGCGGCGAGCGACTGGGCACAATCACCGGTTAACAAGACCGTTGGTGAAGAGCGCGGCGTGCCGCCGTCTTTTTTATTGCCCTTTTATATATCCCGGCACAATCCTTTTACCAGCATTGATGACTGGTTACAGCCGGGCGCCGCCGAGTTTGATGTTGCCGCCGCCGGCTGGCTGCGCGCTCATGGCGCATCAAATGAAGCGTTGCGACTGATGAACGCCGGCGTGGTGGCCGATGACCTCAGCCGGGTGTCGTTATTGACTATGTTGCAGGAATCAACGCGCCTGATGCTCTCTATTCGTGCGGCTGCCACGGCCAAATCGGCGCTGGCAAAAACCGCCCAGGTAGCCGGCGGCACGTCGCGGCTGACTGAAGCCATGGCCAGGCACCTGGGCGAACGGGTACGCCTGAACCAGGCCGTAACCGCTATCCGCATGGAGCAGAGCAGTGCCGAGGTGGTGACGTCGGATGGCACCCGTTATCGCAGTGATTTTATTGTCTCCGCCGTGCCGTTTGTCAGCCTGCGCGAACTGCACATCGAACCTGCATTGACCGGTGTGCAGGGTGAAGCAGTCGCGCGTATGCCGTATGCGAATACCAGCCAGGTATTTTTCACTCTCAAAGACGGTGAGGATTATTGGCAACAGGACGGGCTGGCGCCATCGCTGTGGACAGATGGCGAGGTGACGATGTTTCGCAAGATGACCGGTACTTCGCTGCTGGTGGCAGTGAATACCGGCTCCAAGGCCGATGCGATGGATCGCTTGCCGCCGGCTGAACGCGGTGCACGAGCGCTGGCCGAACTGGAACGGCTGCGACCGGCGACCAGGGGTCGCGTAGAGTTTGTCGGCGTACATTCGTGGCAACAACAACCATACATTCGCGGCTGTCGGCATTCATACGCACCCGGCGAGGTAAGCCGCTTTGTACCGGCGATGTTTCAACCACATGCACGGCTGCACTTTGCCGGTGAACATACCCGGCAGCTGGAGATGGGCATGGAGTCTGCCATGGAGTCGGGTGAACGTGCTGCCGTGGAGATCCTGACCGGTTAATTGATGTCGGGCGCCCCTGCCCAGGTGAGCATCTGCCGGACACACCGCTTTACGAAAAAGCCGGCGTACCGGTTTTACTATTACCCTTGCGGTATCGAGTCACAAATAAATTCGCTACCTGTGCTGGAGAAAGCTGTGATGCAATGGGAACGATTGCTGAAGGTCGCCCCCTGGGGCAAGCGCGCCATGCCACGCGGCGGGCAGATGGACGGTTATTTCTACATTATCAGTGGCCGTGTCGGGCCATTCAAAATCTATAGCGACACCTGGCGCAGTCCCGACGGGATTAACTGGGAATGCATGTCAAAAAAATCCGGTTGGGGCAAACGCTGCTATCCGGAAATCGATGTCGTGCAGGGCCACCTGGTGCTGAACGGCGGCCAGAGCCTGAATACCTTTTATAACGATGTCTGGCGTTCCGCAGACCAGGGCCGCAGCTGGGAACAGGTTTGTGCCGATGCGCCGTGGGGCGTGCGGGCCGGGCACCACAGCCATGTCATGGATGACGAGATCTACATGTTCGGTGGTGCACGCAATTCCAATGAGCGGATTTTCTACCCGCAACTCTGGGTCAGTGCCGACCTTGGCGAAACCTGGGAGTTGCGCTGTCAGATGCCCGAAGACATGGGCCGGGCCGGCATGCAGGTCTGTCACATTGACGGCACGCTTTATTTTATGGGTGGTGATCATGACCGGCCGGTATTCCTGCCCAATTGGGAAGGTCGTCGCAACGATGTCTGGAAATCAGAAGACAAGGGCGCGAGCTGGGAATTACTTGGGCATGCGCCGTGGATTCCGCGCACCGGGCACCAGATCGTTGCACACAATGGCAAGATCGTCATGATCGGTGGTCACATCCCGGGCCCTAAAGGACATGCATCGAAGATCCAGGCGCTCGCCCACGACCTGTGGCTCTGGGATCCCAAGGATGGCATCGACGGCTGGCAGCTCATCACTAAAAACGTCTGGGGCGTTGCAGACGATTCGTGGTCTGACGGCAAGAGTGATTTTCGCATTGAGGTGCGTGACGACAAGATCTGGACATTCGGTGGTGACCGCGAGCGGTTCATGCCATGGCCGATGGACAATGATGTCTGGGTTGCTGACTGGCCCGGCTAATAGGTGTCAGATACCAATGAATGAAAGATCTGCCCGGTAGACTATTTTTGGTGTCAGACACCAATTTTTTAAAGACAGGAATTACACCATGCGAGTTGACCTTATCATTCAACCTCACCTCCCGGCAGAGGAGTTCGCGGCGCTCGGTGAACTGGCCGAGAGTTACGGTATTTCCGGTGTATGGGTATCCAATCATCTTGATGGCCGCGATCCGTTCGTGAATTTTGTGCCGCTGGCCCAGCGTACGCAGCGGTTGCATATGGGGCCGACGGCGCTGAGTCCGTACGAAGAGCATCCGATGCAAATGGCCAAGTTGCTGATGACGCTGAATGAACAGGCCGGCGGACGAGCGCAGGTAGCGGTCGGTGGCGGCGGCGGTACGATCGATTCGATGGGGATCAAGGCGGTGCGCATGGTGCGTGCGGTGCGTGAGTGTCTTGAGATACTGCACCTGGCGGCTTCACGTGACCGGGTATTCTACGAGGGCGAGTTGTTTCAGATGCGCGGGCTTAATACGGGTTGGGCAAAAGCGCCGAAGCCGGCGATCTTTGCTGCGGCGAACGGTGAGCAGATGCTGCGTATGTCGGCGCGTTATGCCGATGGCATCATGACCAGCGACTTCACGCCGGAAAGGCTGCGCTGGGCACGGGAACATATGGACCCGGTACTTGAGGAAACGGGTCGCGACAAGAAAGCATTTCCGCTGATTAACTTCTGGGCCTGTCATATCAAGAAAACACATGAAGAAGCCATGGCTGAGGCACGTCTGTACCTGATGGCACGTGGCACGATCTGGGATCCCTATATTCTTGACGTCGTCAGCGCCGCGGAAGCTGCCGAAATTGCCAAACATTACCCGGCTTTCGTGCAGGCCTATCGTAAGACAGATGACATCCAGGGGCCGCCGCGCGACCTCGTCAACAAAATTGTCGAGCGCGGCGTTACGGCTTGTGCCGCCAGCGAGATCGACGGGCAGATCGAGCGCTTTCAGCAGATGCGTGCTGCGGGCGCGACGGGTATCGCGCTGTGCCTGTATAACGATCCGGCAGACGCCATCCGGGTGATCGGTGAACACGTTGTGCCGGCACTTAAAGAGTAGCCAGTCCACCCTGTTGTGAGCCATGCCGGAAGGACCTGAAATTCGCCGTTTGGCCGATCAGATTTCTGCGGTGCTCGTCGGCCAGCCGCTGGAGCAAGTATTTTTCGCCCGGGACTCATTTCCAGAACTTGCGCCTCGTTCTGCAGAGCTGGCGGGCCAACATGTTGTGCGCGTCGACACGCACGGCAAAGCCATGCTAACCCGCCTCGACCAGGGGCAAACCATCTACAGCCACAATCAGCTCTATGGTCGCTGGTGGGTATGTCGGCGTGGAACCCTGCCGGAAACGAAACGTTCGCTGCGTTTGGCGCTGCATACCGTCGAACACAGCGCCTTGCTCTACAGCGCGTCCGAGATTGAATTGCTGAGTGCTGATCAGCAGGCGCAGCATCCTTACTTGTCCGGGCTGGGGCCAGATGTGTTGTGCCGGAATCTTGACTGGACAACGCTGCGTGACCGCGCCCTGTCGCCCGAATTCAGACGTCGCAGCCTGGCCGCTTTATATGTTGACCAGCATTACCTGGCTGGACTCGGTGACTATTTGCGCTCGGAAATACTGTTTGCAGCCAGGCTGAATCCACGCCGCAGGCCTGGTGAATTGTCCACCCGGGCGCTGTCACGCCTTAGCCGGCAAACACTTGTGATCGCGCAACGGAGTTACCGGACCGGCGGACTGACCAATCCACCCGGGTTGATTGCCCGGCTGCGGGCAGAGTGGCTTGCTGCTCACCAGCGGAGCGGTTCTGAAAGCGCAGATCCAGCAGCGGCGCAACAGAAAAAACACGCAGCTAAAGAGGCCGTTCGCTTTGCGGTATTTCGCCGTGGCGGTGAGTCCTGTTACACCTGTGGCAGCACCATTGAACGGGTCAACGTAAGCGGGCGCGCGCTTTACTATTGTCCGGCCTGCCAGGATTAATTGCAGCAGAGTTACTGGCTGAGACAATTAATACATGTTCGCCGCTTCGATCAGGCAGGTCGTTTCTTCGCCATAGACGCTTACGACCATGTGCCGGTCCGGGTCGAGACGCTTAATCGTCGTGGCGATTTTTTCACGTTGTTGCCGGCGTGCCGCGCCTTGTTGCGGGGATAATAGTTCGGCATTTTCATACCTGTTCAGCCAGACCTCGAAATAGCGTTCTGCGTAGGTTTCAAGCGCCGGCAAGTGATTTTCCGGGGTGGCAAATACGAGCAGAAAAACCGGCGAGCTAAAGGCTCGCATGTGCACCATTCGTGACGGCTGGAGTACGAAGCGATCGTCCAGGCGCGCCGCTTCGTAAATTTCCGCAACCGGTGCGTACTGCTCCAGGTAGGTATCGATATTCGCCAATACATCGAAATCCGGGAACAGGTCCATCGATACCTGGCTGCCTTGTGTCGTGAGCATGCCCTCGAACAGGAAGCGCGGGATATCGTATTGAGGATCGGGAATGAGATGGAAATTGAAATATCGCATGCCCGGCATCATATCGATTGAAACGCTGGTGCCTTTTTCGAGTCGCGTGGCGGTAAATGCTTTCACATAGCCGGTACTCTCGCCGGCGAGATTTTTCAGGTCGAGCAATTGCGCGTGTTGCTCCATCGGCCGAGCCTGGAGTTCGGCCATCATGCGTTGTTCGAGTGCCCGGCCCAGGGTAGCGATGGGGCTGGTCGGCGTGTCGCTCATGGTTGGTTACCTCGGAATATCAAAGGGCCGATATCGCTACGGCTAAAGCTTTGCATACGGTTCAAGTTGTCGGTTCCGTTACCTGTTGCTGATCCGGTAACCGGCTGATCAGGATGGCGGCAATGAACAGCACCAGGTTGATGAATCCGACCAGTACAAACGGAGCGGCAGGACTGATCGAATCGAAAATGCGCCCGCCGACGCTGGTAATAAACATCACGCCGGCGGCGCCGAAAAATGAAAACATGCCGATGATCGAGCCGCGGTTTACCGCCGATGCCTGTTGCCCGATGAGTGTCTGGCTGGCCGTAATGGCACTCATCTGGCCGATCCCGAGCAGTATCGCGGCAGGATACATCCAGCCGCCGAGCGGGTCGGAGATCAGCCCCATTACCGAATAGCCGATTGCGCACAGCAACATGGCCAGCGCCATCGCCCGGGTGCGGTCGAGGCGGTCGTTGATAAAACCGGCGATCGGTGCCCAGATCAGTGCACTGCTCATGGCCAGGGCGAAGAAACCACCCGCGGCGCGCACCGCATCGTCGGGACTCATGCCGGCGGCAATCGCGGTCTGGTTAAGCCACAGGGTAAAAAAAGTGCCGACAACGACGAGGTCTGCGCGGGCGACAAACGCACTGCCGTACGCCAGGGCAATGCGTGCATTCTGCCGGCCGGCCCGCAGCCCATGTAGCATGCTGCGGGTAAAGGGAGTCGGTTGGTCGGGTTGCGGCGGTCGCCCCCCTTTTAACCCCAGGCGAATCAGGATAGCCAGCAACAGAGCAAGGCCGGCCATCGTCAACATCGTGTTACGGCCCGCAGCCAGTTCGTCCATGCCCGCATCTACATACCAGTAAGGCAGTCGCGAGAAGACAACGCCAATCAGAACCGCGCCGATACCGATGGCAAAACCGGTCAGGCCGACGAGTTTGCCGCGCGAATTTTCCGCCGGGTAGTCGGCCTGCACGGCCTGCACCAGGACATTGACGATGGCAATGCCAAAGGCCAGGAAGATGCGTGCCGCCGTCAGGGTGGTGACGCTGTCGACGTAGCCGAACAGGCTGTAGCCAATCCCCAGGATTAGTGCGCCGACAGCAAAGATACCGCGTCGGCCGAAGCGATCGGCCAGGGTGCCGACGGCAGCACTCAACAAAAGCACGACGATCTCACTGTAAAAGACCATGTCGCCGCTTACCTGCCCCTGCTTGTCTACCGCCAGGTCGATTTGAACGGTTAAAACATACGGTTGTATGACACTGATAAACGTCGTCAGGCTGATGCCGATAAATGCCGCAAACAAAAAACTTCCGGCATGCAGGGGCCGGACGCCGGGAGCCAGTTCAACGGGTCCCAGTCGACATGGATTATCGACCATGTTGCATTATCCTGCTTACTGCCATTCTGGCGATGGTAGCGGAGAAATGCTTGCAGACACCAAATTTATTACTGCTCTGTGCGATCATTGGTGACATCGACTGCGGGTTGGGGGAAGGGTTATGCCGGGATTTTTCGTCAGAACGCTGATTACGGCTATCGGGCTTTGGTTCGCCAATGCCATGGTGCCGGGTATTGATATTGCCATGCCGGGCACCCTGATACTGGCAGCATTGCTAATGGGCCTGATCAATGCCCTGGTGCGGCCCATTGCCATATTGATGACGCTGCCGCTCACAATTATGACGCTGGGGTTATTCCTGCTGGTTATCAATGCGGCGATGTTTGGCTTGGTGGCGGCGCTGCTGGGCGGTTTTCACGTCAGCGGTTTTTTTGCCGCATTACTGGGCTGGCTGATTGTTTCTGTTACCGCCATAGTGGCGTCATGGTTCATCGGGGCCAATGGACGCTATGAAGTGCTGATTGTCGACCGCCGCCGGTAAAGGGTGACCGACACCAATAGCGGAGTTTGTTATGACCACCATGGGTTTTATTCGCTACCGGAGTGACTATAAGTATCAGTTGGCCGAAGGTTATGAGATCAGCACGCTGATCAGGCCCGGGGTGGATATCAACACTGATTATATTAACCTGGATGTCGCCGGGAAGCTCCTGGTTAAAAAGTCTTACGCCTGGGATGGTCCATCGGGGCTGGTGAAAGATACGCAGAAAAATATGCGTGCTTCGCTGGTGCATGATGCCTTGTATCAACTGATGCGCAACAAACATCTCAGCGCAAGAACCTGGCGCAAGGCGGCGGATATTCAATTCATGGAGTTATGCAAACAGGATGGCGTGTCGAACCGTACGGCAAATCTCTGGTACCGGGGTTTGCGCCGGTATGGCAAACCAGCGGCAAGCCCGGAAAATAAAAAGAAGGTGGCGCGTGCGCCACCGGTTGATGAATAACTCTGGTTGAGCAGTTATTTTTTTTCTGCTCGTTTTTTTCTCCACACTTCCTTCTTGCGCTGTTGTGCGCCTTTGAAATATTCATCCCAGCCCGGCGCTACATCGCGTTCGAATAAATCTTCGATATAAACCATCGCCGTTTTCGGTGATTCGGCCCAGTGTATGTACCGCCAGCCCGCATCGGTTCTGCGCAGCACGGCACTGACACGGACATTTTCGCCGATTGGCTTAGACGCAATAATTTTCATCTCAAAGTGCATCTCCCAGACGGCAATGGCCAGGTTCGGTGCAATCAGTTTGACCTGAATGTTCGACATCTCCTCGCGAATCGCCTCAACAGCCGGATTGGGCTGCGCCGGGTCGAGATAACTGCGTAACCGCTCCCAGCCGATAAACCACTGCGTCTGTTCCTCGGCAAGATAGGTTGGGAACGGTTCGGCCGGATCCCACAATTCGAGCAGCGTGGAGAAATCCTGCGAATTCCAGCGGTTGGCAGTTTCATGAATGACGGCTTGAACTTCTGCCTCGATGAGCGGGTCAATATCGATCTGCGGCGGCGGGATGAAAACCTTGTGGCCGCCGGCCTGCAGTGGTGAAGAAATACCCAGCAGGGTGGTGATTAGCAAACCGGCCAGTGAGAATCCGACCATGTGTATGCGGGAAAATGCTTTCATGTTCATTGGCGTTGACCCCGTGGAAAGTTATTTGCGGCTGACCTGTCATTGTCATCAGTTGCTAATCATGGCAGACAATCATCGGCACTGATATATAATTTCGCAACTTATGCAAGACCAACTCTGGATTGTGGCACTGATTCTGGCCGGCTTTGTCTGTTATGTAGCGGGTAAGGTGATTGCGGCCATGAATAAGAGCAAACGACAGTGGCAGCAGGTTGATAAATCCAAGCTTAAAACCTGGGAAGATGATGACGGCTAAAAGAATCGGTATCAGGCGCCAATTTCTGTTGCTCCAATTGCTCATGGTCTTGTGCTTCATCCTGTTGCCGGGTGTCAATGCCTGTGCCTCGCCGGAACGCAAGGTCGGGGTTGTTTATGTTGTACATGGTGGTTTTACCCAGACTTCGCAGCAGGGTTTGTGGTCTGCAACGCTGCAGATTTTCGCCTATGACCCGCACAGTGCGGTGTATAAGAATGTTATCTGGAATCCGAAAATGTGGCCGCGGATTCTGAATTTTGGTAACGCGCCGAAAGAACGGGGCAAGTATGCCTTCGAGTTTGCGCGTATCGGCGGGACCGATCCGGCCAATACACACACTGGCGCTCGTCTTGGTCAGTTACGTGAGGCGCTTAAGGCTCGTGAATCTCAACTGGGTGTCAAATTTATCGTCGACTATGCGGCGTGGATTGCCAGTGACCCGGCTCATCATGCCAACCCACGTATGCTCTATGAGCCGGGGGTCGAGGGTGGCAGCCCGCTAACCTACTGCGGCAGCGTGGCCGACGGCGGGATCGGGCCGGACCGGACCTGGCCGGATTGTGATCCGCAACGCTTTAATATCGACGGCCCGATTGAGCGCATGCTGAAAGCCGGGGCCGATGAGATTGTGATGATCGACATGACGACCAGTGGTGTGCGTTTTTTCAAATCTTTTGATGTGGTAAGTGCTGCGCGTGCTGTCGTTGCGCAGCACAATGCAGTGTCCGGAACTGACATTAAGGTGCATTGGTTAAATGATCCTGAAGACCTGATGCGTGATTCATATCCTGATCAGCCTGCCGACTGGACGCGGACACTCGGTGAACCCGAACATGATCCACGCATCCCGCTGGCAGGGCGGCCTAACCCGGTTTCATCCGACCCGCGGCTGGCGGCATTTCATGTGGATGGTATAGAGCAGCGGTTGCGCCCGAAACTGGCACTCGCCAGGACGGGTGTATTGCTGGTCAACCATGCCACGCGTACTTATAACCAGTTATTCGACCCGAAGATTGATGATACGCTGGTGTTAAATGAGAACATCAAGCGCGAACTCATCGCACGCCACCCCGAAATCAAGACCGATAACATTGTCGGTGCGTGGATGGGGGTCAAGGAATACAACCCACAGATCAAGCCGCAGCGGCCAAACGGCAGCCGGTTTGAACGTACGCGCCGGATGCGGGGTGAAAATCTTGGCCATGCCTACCTGTACGAAACTGATGAACAATTACCGGGCGGCGAGTGGGGCTACCGCTACTGGGATGCACTGGAACGGCTTAAGAACCAGGGGGTCGAACACATCGTGGTGGCCTTTCCGCAGATTATGGTCGATTCCGTGCTCAATCTCGTCGAGCTACCCAACCAGATTGCCCGCGAGATCGGTTATCGCAGCTGGTTGTATGACGGCCAGCCCGACTATGCGACCTATCCCGGGACAGGTCATCCGTTTACCGACTACTGGGGCATCTGGGTCGACACCGAGTGCCGTGTTGCCGGGCAACCGGAGCAGACCCGGCCGTGCTGCTTTGACCTTGGCGGCTGTGGCGACGGCCGGTCTTATCCGCCACCACGTCAGACCCCGGTGGATGTGGCCCGTAACGATCTCGATCCATCGCTGGCCTGGGATATCCCGGCCTTCGGACACCTGGGCTATGATCCTGAAGACGGTCCGCCCACGGACGATCATCCGGTATCGGGTCAGTACCGGGGCAGCTGGGTGATCTGGCAGCCGCCCAACAGCCGACCGGAAGTGGCGGTTTTCCTGGCCGATCATGTGATTGAATTTTTACAGCACTAAAGCCCGAATCATGAGCAAACCTGCGCCGGAAAAAATCAGTATCTTTGTTGATGTGCAGAATGTTTACTACACTTGTCGGCAGGCTTACAAACGCAATTTTGATTACAACAAGTTTTGGGAAAAAGTGACTAAGGGTCGTGAGGTGGTCAGTGCGTTTGCTTATGCCACTGATCGTGGTGATGAAAAACAGGCGCAGTTCCAGAATATTCTGCGTGCGATTGGCTTTACGGTAAAGTTAAAGCCGGTGCTGAAACGTCTTGATGGAACCACCAAGGCCGATTGGGATGTGGGCATCGCGCTGGATGTTTATGAGGCGGCGCCCGATTGCGACAAAGTCGTGCTGGTTTCCGGTGATGGCGATTTCACCGTCCTGCTGGAACGGATCGAGCAACGTTTTAATACCAGTTCCGAGGTGTATGGTGTCGTGCGGTTAACCGCCAATACACTGATCAACGCCGCCGGCGATTTTTTTCCGATCGGCGAACCCCTGCTGCTATAGCCTGTTTAAAGCCATGACAGTGGTCTATTGGTGTCTGACGGTATAACTGAAATATAAATATGTCCCATCAAACCGGTTTTGCTTTCAGTGAGCTGACCCTTAACTATCGGTCTGCTCCAGGGCACCCTGAAAGTCCCGAGCGGTTGCAGAAGCTGCTGGACAGGGCCACTGCGACAGGCATTCTTCAGGACACCGTGGACGTTTCTGCATACCATGATACAAAGCCGTTTCTTGCCAATATTCACAGTGAGGAACATATTCAATCGATTTGTAGTGAGCAGAACAACGCGAGGCAGGCGGCGCTGGAGGCACTGGGCCTGGCGCTGGGATCAGTGCGCGATGTTTGCAGTGGAAATATAAACAATGCATTTTGCGCGGTTCGCCCGCCGGGTCATCATGCGCATAACAATGGCGCGAACCATGATGCATTGGGCGCGGGAGAGGGGTTTTGTTTTTTTAATAACATCGCCATAGCAGCCCGTTATGCTCAGAGTTTGCCCGCTATTGCCAGGGTGTTAATTGTCGACTGGGATTATCATCATGGTAATGGCACGGAATGGGCTTTTTACCGCGACCCGTCGGTTTATTTTTTTTCCACGCATGAATGGCAGGCTTATCCCGGTACCGGTAGCCCGGAACGTTTGGGCGCCGGACCCGGAGCGGGTTACAACCTTAATGTTCCCCTGGCTGCAGGGGCCGGGGATGAAGAGGTGCTACGCGCCTTTGCGGAACATGCGGTTGCGGCTGCGGATAACTTCAACCCGGACCTGATTCTGATTTCGGCAGGATTCGACAGCAGGGTGGATGATCCCCTGGGTACTTTTAAGATTACCGATACCGGTTTTAGCCGGCTGACCAAACTGCTCATGGAGCTAGCCGACCACCATTGCGAGGGCCGGCTGGTGTCATTTCTTGAGGGCGGATATAACGAGGAAGGTCTTGCGCTGGCCGCCTGTGCGCATTTGGAAACGCTTAAATCAGGGTTGTAAGCACGGTGTCTGACGCCAATGCAATGAGTGGGGTAAGTCATGCAGGAAAACCTTAAGTTCTATATTAATGGTGAGTGGGTCGATCCGCTCAGGCCACACCCGTTTGAGGTAGAGAACCCGGCGACCGAGGCAGTGATCGGTCGGATTAGTCTTGGCAGTGCCGCCGATGTTGATCGTGCGGTGCTGGCCGCCCGGGCCGCTTTCACGACTTATGCCCTGACCTCCCGGCAGGAACGTATTGACCTGCTTGACAAGATACTCGCTGGCTACCAGGAACGTATGGGTGAGATCGCCGCGACCATTTCTGCGGAGATGGGCGCGCCGTTATGGCTGGCGAATGCCGCCCAGGCACCTACCGGATTCGGTCACCTTGCCACTACGATAAAAATTCTCAAGGACTTCGAGTTCGAGCAAGTGCGCGGCAACAGCACAATCATTAAAGAGCCTGCAGGTGTTTGCGGTTTCATCACGCCTTGGAACTGGCCGATGAACCAGATCATGTGCAAGGTTGCGCCGGCACTTGCTGCGGGTTGCACCATGCTACTCAAGCCGAGCGAGATGACACCGCTTTGTGCGCTAATCGTTGCAGAGATCATGGATCAGGCCGGTGTGCCGGCCGGTGTGTTCAACCTGGTTAACGGTGACGGGCCGGGGGTTGGTAACGCGATTGCAGAACATGCAGACATTGATATGGTTTCCTTTACCGGGTCAACCCGCGCCGGTGTGCTGGTGGCCCAGTCTGCGGCCCGATCCATCAAGCGTGTCACCCAGGAACTTGGTGGCAAGTCTGCCAATATCATTCTTGAAGATGCCGATCTTGCAACGGCAGTGAAAGCCGGGGTGCGCAACTGTTTTGCCAATAGCGGCCAGTCCTGCAACGCGCCAACGCGTATGCTGGTGCATGCAAGTCAGCATCAGCAGGCACTGGAGATTGCCCGGGCGACGGCTGAAAGCGGATCGCAACCGGGTGATCCGCAGAGCAGCGAGAAGGTCCTCGGCCCGGTCGCCAGCAAGGTGCAGTTTGACAAGATTCAGGGGCTGATCAGCAAAGGTATTGAGGAGGGCGCTACGCTGGTTACCGGCGGCCTGGGCAAGCCTGAAGATCTTGCGACCGGCTACTTCGTCAAACCAACCGTGTTTGGCAACGTGACCAACGACATGACAATAGCCCGAGAGGAAATCTTCGGCCCGGTACTGTGCATCCTGCCCTACGAGACGGAAGCACAGGCAATCGGGATTGCCAATGATTCGGACTACGGGCTGGCGGGCTATGTTCAGTCGGGTGATGCAGCCCATGGCCGCAAGGTGGCGGACCAGCTGCGTGCCGGTCAGGTCATGATTAATGGCGCCGGTGCAGACTTCAACACGCCGTTTGGCGGCTACAAGCAGTCGGGTAACGGCCGCGAGTGGGGCGTTGAAGGTTTCCAGGAATTCCTCGAAATCAAGGCCGTGGTTGGGGGTTAGAACCGGCTGTGATCAATGGTGCCTGCCACCAATTGCGCTTTGTTAGCCGTTAAGCGATCCCGGATTTACGCAAGTAAAACGTATATTTCTTCAGTGTTATTATGCTCATGCAGCGGATCTTTTTTATCCCCATAGGCAGCGCTGCCTTCACGGCGTCATATGGGCGATATTGACGTTGACTTTTGCTTGGTTAACATAATTATTTAGCCGTAGTGCCAGCAGTTATATTTCCGCATCAGGCAAAATGAACCCGGCAGCTTTTTTGGAGCCCCGCAACATGCACATTACTCGCACCTTGAATGTCACTGCAATTTTGTTTGTTTTGCTGCTGTTGCTAACGGTCGGCCGGACCCGGGCCGAAGTCGGGCCGGATGCGGTCTCCGGTGCCAGTCCCGAAGGCCCGGCGATCGACAGCAGTAAAGAGCTGCCGGTACGCTTTATTCCCAATATACCGCCGGCCGGGGAAGGCTATTACGCACCGGATGACTATCATTTTATCGCCCAGGCTCGTGATCCCGATGCGCAGACCAATGGTGATGAACGGATCGGCGGCGCGCTGACCTATATTTTTACCGATGACGGCAAGCTGACCCGGCGGATTAACCATCGTGGCCAGGATGCATGTTCGTATTTTTTCCAGGATCAGGAACGGGTGATCTGGACTTCGACCAGAGACAATATGGAGATGCCGCTCGGTGACTGGGCCAGCCAGGATAACTATCCGCAAGGGGCCGAGTTGTACAGTTCCGACCTGCACGGCGACGACATTGTCCGGCTTACCAACAATCAATGGTATGACGCCGAGGTGACCGTATCGCCGAACAATGAATGGATTGTGTGGGCCCGGCAGATCGACGGCAACATTAACCTGTGGCGCATGCGTTCGGATGGTACGGATGAAACCCAGATTACCTTTACTGAAGACTGGCAGCCGGGTGCGCCGTTCTACCTGGCCGATAACGAAACGATTATTTTCCAGGCCTGGCGAAACAGTGAATACGGCAAGATCACACCGACACCCATGACGGTATTCACCATCAAGTCTGATGGCACCGAACTGACTCAACGCACTTTTAATCGCGACATGCAGTGGGGGCCGGCTCCCGCGGGAGACGGGCGTCATTATTTGTTCACCCGGATGATCGATGGCTATAACTTCGAGTTGTTCCTCGGCGATCTGGGCGGCGACGAACCGCGACGCCTGACCTATAACACCGGTTTCGATGGCATGAAGTCACTGTCAAAAGACAGTAGCAAGATGATGTTTAATCGGGCCGCCTATAAAGATGATCCCACGCTATATATTCACGTAATGGATCTGTCATCGCTGAATCTTGGTCCGGAGTATTTCCAGGGTATTGCCGATACCCCGGTACCGGAAGGCGCTGTGCTGATTAACGATTTCACCGTTGAGTAAATTGCACCGGGCACCAATTAATCTTGGAATGATCTTATGTGGCTGTTGATTCTTGGTTTTGTGTTGTTCCTCGGTGCCCACCTGGCGCCGGGTGTGTTGGGTCTGCGAGAACAGCTTGTGACCCGGCTTGGTGAAGGGCGTTTCCTCGGGGTTTATATCGGCACTTCGGTGACCGGTATGGTCGGTATCATAGTCGGCAAGGCGCTGGCACCGGAAATCGATATATGGGAGCCTCCGGACTGGGGGGCCAGGGTCTCGCTGCCGCTGGTTGCGGTCGGTTTTGTCCTGATGGCGGCATAGCTGTTGCCGAGCAACATTCGCCGCTTTACGCGCCACCCGATGCTATGGGGCATGACTGCGTGGGCTGCCGGGCATTTGCTGGCCAACGGGGACCTGGCTTCGATAATCCTGTTTGGCGGATTTGGTGGATTTGCATTGCTTAGCATTCACTCACTGACTCGACGTGGTGCGCAGCAGACAACCGTGAAGGTTGCGCTTTGGCGAGATGGCGTTGTGCTGGCAGCCGGGCTTGGTGCCTGGCTGGTGATGTTGCAGTTGCATTCATTCCTGTTTGGGGCGTGAAAAGCTATAGAAAGAAATCACCGCTTCGATGGCAACAGCGACCGGGGATTCACAACCGGGGATATATTTTTAATTGCGCGAGCCAAGATAAATGGCAGCCAGCGCAATCACCGCGCCTGTCGCTTCCATAACAGTCAATACGCGCCCGAACCATAGCACTTCCCATAAATAACTCAGGGCAGGTTGCAGCAGTAGCGCCAGACCGGCTTCGGTGGCTGTGACTTTGGGCAGGCTGGCCGCAATGAGCAGCCAACCGATGCAGTGCGACAGTATTCCGTAGGCGAATAACCAACCGACATCGGCCGGGGTCGGAATCAGCAGTGAGGCTCCTTCCATGCCGACACTGATGCCAAGCAGCAGGGCAGTGGTTAGCGACACGATCGCCACTTCGCGGGTTGGCATTCGATGGCTGGACAATGAACGTGCCGTGCGCAGGCTGAGCAGGTATCCGGTGTAAGCCATTGCTGTCAGTAATCCCAGCCCGATGCCGAAGCGATAGTTTGCGGTCAGTGTCTGCCATTCGAAACCGACCAGCAGCGCAAGTCCCATGATTGCCAGCGGTACCGCAACCAGTTGTCTGGCGCGTGGTGCCTGGGCAAGCAATAAAATTCCGGCCAGCATCATGAAAAATACCTGGAAGTTGGCCAGCAGGGTGGCCAGACCGGGCCCTACGTAAGCAATGCTTCGATGCCAGAACCACAGATCCAGCGAGAAAAAAAGCGCCGCGACCAACAGCATGACAAGGATCCGGCGAGATAAATCAAGCCGCTGGCGAGTGACCATGAGAAATATTACCAGCGCAATGCCACCGATCAGGACCCGGTAGAATGCGCTGACTGTCGGGGGTACCGTAACCAGCCTGACCCATATGGGTGACAGGCTGATCAGTGTTGCACCCACGAACAGCAATAAATGGGGTCGAACCGAGTGTTCTTCTGGAGAATCTTCAGTCACGATGGCGATGATAACCGGATAGCACGGGGCCGGATGTATTTATGACCCGAAAAAGTATCCACTATGCCTTGTAATAGAGAAAAAGCTTTATTTCAAGCCGGTATTAAGTGGCGTTATTTATTTGCGGTCGTTTAGTTGACGATTGGCTCGTGCCTGATGGTAAAAATTTTCATGCGGGAGAAATCACCGCCCAGCAAAGGTGGCAAACAACTTGCTTTTCCGGACTTTGACGGTAATGGAGCTTTCATGAGTGTGGGCAATATTTTGTAAAACTCGCAGGTTGGAATGTTGTTTGCGGATCATCTCCAAGCCATCCGGGTTGAGATCGAACAGGTGGCGCCCAATTGTGCTGCCCATGTTCCCAAACCTGTGCCGTCAGGAGAGCCGAAGTAAATGCCGCAAGTACATCCTGACACCAGTGCAGCGCTCTTTGACTTGCCGGGTGCCGGGGTGTTGACTCCAGTACCACGAAAGTAGACAGGCAACCATTATCTTTCAATAAATTCGATCGTCTTTCTGGCCAGTGTTTCCGGGTTTTCCTCGATCAGGAAGAAACCGGTGTCCGGGTAAATTTCATGTGGCTGGTTGCGGGTGCCGGGAATCTGATCGTGAAGTTCTTCCGGTTTGAAACTGCGTTCGGCAATCTGTTGGCTGACCAGCGTCAGTGTCGGTTTGGTCCAGTTGCCGAGTTTTTTCCACACTTCACGATTCAGCGCATCGGCGGGGTTTAGCATCGTTGCCGGGATCAGCATTGGCAGGCGGCGCGGGCCACCCTTATAGGATTCGTTGGGATATGGGGCATCGAGTCCTTTGCGGGTATCGGCATCGAGGTCTTTAACGGTCATGTCCGAGACCATGCCGCTGATTGGGAATATATCCGGCTTCAGGGTATAGCGTCGCCATCCGGCGACCCAGACGGCACTCAGGATGCTGTTGGCGCGTGGCACGATCGTGGTGACCAGTATGAGTCGGGAAAAGATCTCGGGGTGCTCAACGGCCACAGGCAGGCCAAAGTAGCCGCCCCAGTCAAACATAAAACCGGTACTGTTCCTGATGTCCAGCGCCTCGAGAGTTGCGGTCAGCCAATCGATTTGCTTTTGGTAGGTGTGGGCATTCCAGTCCGCGGGTTTATCGGAGCGGCCGAAACCAATCAGGTCCGGAACCACCACCCGGTAACCGGCAGCGGTTAGCAGCGGGATCATTTTTCTGTAGGAATAACTCCAGGTAGCCTGTCCATGCAGCAGTAAAATTATGTGTCCGTCGGCAGGCCCTTCATCAAGATAGTGAACACGCAGGTTGCCGAGGTCAGAGTCTCTGATCTCGACATAGCGTGGTTCGTACATAAAGTCATGCAGGGATGCAAACCGGGCATCCGGAGTACGCAGAACAGGCGTGTAAGAATTAACCGCAACAGCATCGCCGGCTGATTGCACGTCATAGTGGTTGAAAGTGAAAAGCGATAATACGCCAACCAGTAATACAATAAGTATCATCAGTATTTTGCGCATGCCAGACCTCCAAATATGCGTAGAATACTTTTACTTGTAATATTTTTTTGGCAGCCGGTTCAGTCGTTATTCCCGCTGATCTTCGTTGCTAAGGCGGTTACCAGGGTAAGACAGAACCATCTTCGTAGGTTAGGAACTTGCCGTTATCTTCCGGGGTGAGGCCGTCGATTACCTTTAGCATTTTTTCTACGCTTTCGTTGGTTTCGATCATGTTGGGAATTTTTATGCCCTTGAATTGATCGCTATCCTCCATTGTATCGACCTGTCCGGGTGACAGCAGTATCAGGGTGATGCCTTTCTTAGGTGTTTCGAACGAGAGTGTATACATGTACATATTCAACGCGGCCTTGCTGGCGCGGTAGCTGTACATTATCGGCATTTTCGGGCTGAGCCCAAATGAGCCGCCCTTGCTGGAAATGATGATCATTTTCTTTTGTTCGGAAGCGGCGACTGCAGCCATGAATGCCTGGGCAAGTTTCAGCGGGGCGATGGCATTGACGGCCATGCTGTTTCGCGCTATATCCCAGTTCACACCGGATACACGCCTGAAAGCAGATTTGTACTTCGGGGTAATGCCGGCATTGCTGAGTAAAACATCGATGGTTTGCTCGGTATATTTAGCCGCGAGTTCATCGATGCGGGCAAAGTCGGTGACATCGAGCTGCTCGATAACTATCTTCTCATGGGTGGTAACCAGGGCTTGCAACTGTTCAGCTTTTTCAGGCTTACGCGTGGTTGCAATGACATTCCAGCCAAGAGCAGCATATTGCTTGACGAATTCAAGGCCGATGCCGCGATTGGCGCCGGTGATAAACACGGTTGGACTGGCTGGATCAAGGTCTGCCCATGCGGTTGATGAGATAATGAGCAGCAGCAGGCTGAGTGATTTTACAGGGGCTTTAAGCATTATTATTTCTCTGGTTGGGCGCATTTATTGGTCAAATTATAGCCGAGAAAAACACGCCAATGAACGGGCATCTTTGCTGTTATTCACTTTTGGGGTTTTGATGGCCCTATGCCCGGCCAGGGTTTGCCGAATTTTGCAGTCACGTTATCGATGAGATCAAGGATTTTTCCCTCTCTGAGCCTGTGGGCAGACCCACGCAGGTCGACTACCGGCATCGGAGCGAGAAAAACCGCTACCTCATAGGGTGAATTACCGTCAGGCCATCAGGTTGGCCGGCTTCGGAGTCGAGTTTGGCAATCAGTGCCGGGTAGCAGCACTTTTTAATCTTGTGCTTATGCCGGGTGCAGGTCATTACTCAGCATCTTCGGGATGGTAGAATTACCCATAAGATTTTGCTGGGGTCTGTATCTCAGCGCAGTTTGCCGGGCATAACCGGATGAAGTGACTCAGGGAACAATAACCATGATGCTGCAACAATTTCAGGTATTGGCGGCTTACCAGCGGCAAATGAATCAGCAGTTTTACACTGTCTGTGAACAGCTTGGAGAAGAGGAGCTCAGGCAAGACCGGGGCGCCTATTTTAAGTCAATATTTGGCACGCTCAATCACATGCTGTTGACCGACCGGCTTTGGCTGAGTGGTTTTCTCGGTAACCCCATTTCATTTAGTTCGCTTTTCGAAGAGTTGTATGACAACTTCGCCGAACAGCGCAGCGGACGTGAGCAAACCGATGCCGATATCAAAGTCTGGGTAGAGGGATTGACGGTTAAATCGTTACAAGTGCCATTCAGTGACGGGCTGCAGCTCCCTCTATGGGTTACCATCACCCACTTCTTTAACCATCAAACCCATCATCGTGGTCAGCTTTCGACCCTGCTAAGCCAGGCCGGGTTGAACTTTGGTGCGACAGACCTGCCGTGGATTGAGGGTGTTAGAGCGCACGTTACAGCAGGACCATCTTGAACAAGACCGGGTTCCAGTACCCGTGTGACAGTTATCCCGATCTGCTCGCTGAATTTTATGCTGATATAAATGGTCGTGAGGCAACTGAAGCGCCAAGCGAAAAACAAGCCGAAAATTGGTGGTGTCGGTCGCAAACTTCGCGTGGTGCAGTCCTGGATAAGGCCGGTTATGCGATGCTGCATATCGTCGACGGTAAAATTTATAACAGTCCGGGTAGTATCAAGCTCTTTGAAACCCTGGCGTACCCGGTGAATCCACGGGTGCCGGGCTTGATATTTTTAATGAATCTGAATCAGACTGAGGCCGCCGGAAAGTCAGTAGTCTTCTGTATTGATGTTTTTTTTCAGAATAACAAGCCGAACCCTGCAGCGATTGAGATTCTTACGACTGCCTTGAAGCCTGTCTATGAACGGCATGAGCGGGATTTTGACGATCGTTACAAGGGGGAGTCTGGCCGAATACTCGCCGGCCTTGTCTCGGAATGCGGTGTTATGGACTTTTTTGCAGCGAGCGATTCCGATTCATTCCCTGATGAATTGTTACATGCCGGGCTGGCGGCTTACCGCGACATAGTGACGCTGACAAGTGACGATGTCCCGACAGATGATGATCATGTGGCCATGAATCAACACCGGCAACGTCTGCTCGAATGGTTAACCGTTGATGACATCGGAATTCAGTTTGCGAAGGAAAGTGGTGTGCCGATGTCGGTCATAGAAGCTTACGGCTATCCACCGCTTGTTCGGTATTAAAGTATGCCGGTAGGGTTCCATGACCCTGACAACAGGAGATTGTAATGAAGTATGTGTGGTGTATGAGCCTGGTTTTACTGATCAGCGGGGTGATCGCATGCTCACCGACCCACGATCTTTTCTGCGCTGCTGAACAGGCTGATGATTTTGAGCGCCGGGCATTCGGTGGACGGCTGTTCGACATGTGGTATGACGAGATCGAGGAGAGCTTTATTCCGGATGATCCGGATACCCCCGGGGTTGACGGGCAGGGTGGCCCGCATGGCAATGGCACCCTGAACGGTGCCGATGGTGAGCCGATCGAGAATACCGGTCACAACTATCGGCTCAAGAACCTGTTCGGTTGGGATATGCGTGGCGATGCCGGTATCTACGGGCGTGAGCATCAGGCCAAACCGTGGGTGCTGCAGACTGGTCCATTGAGCCCACAGCATGCCGGTGCAACGCGTGGGTTCTGGGTTGCCGCTTTGACGAATGGCAATCGGGGGCTTGGCATCCCGGTATACGGTGATGTTCTGCTCCCGGATGAGATCGGGGCACTGGTCGATTTCATGCTGGCGGTGCGCGACGGGCAGTTACCGCATCCGGATGATCTGTATGCTCTGTCCGGCGAAGCGCCGAAAGGTTTTATTCTTGCGCCCGGTGGTGATGCCGAGCGGGGCCACCGGTTCTATGCCGCGCAGTGTGCCGAATGCCATGGCGAGGATGCGACAAAAATTATTTTCGATAACGGTGAGCAAAGCCTCGGTCAGCATGCGCGACACTATGGTTATGCCATTGCGATGATTGCGTTGTCCGGTGAGCCTGGCTCGGAGATGGGTGCAGAATTGTCATTGAATCTTACCGCCACCGAGCAGACCTCGGCTTTGCTGGATTTACTGGCCGCACTTTGCGACCGTGAGCGATATCCTCGTGGCGCCGGAACCGATCCGGAAGTGCCGGATGGCGATCCTCGTTGCCGGGAGTATCTTCGCTAGAAAACAGAGGCTCGATTGTCAGGCAGCCGTTGGTCTGTGCCGATATAATGCTCCACAACGGTAATACTTCGGCTGGAGACTTTAATAGTGAATACCAAGTGGGTCCGGACTCTATTACTGATAGCGGCTGGCATGGTTGCGATAATGGCCTGGCAACTGGTCGGGCGCTCGCAACCGGTGCGTGTGGGTGTCGTTCCAGTCGAGCGTGGCGAGGTGATGTCGACGGTGTCCAATACCCGGGCCGGTACCGTTGACGCCTGTCGGCGGGCGGGTATGTCGCCGTCACTTGGTGGTCAGATTGCCGAGTTACCGGTACGCGAGGGCGATACGGTCAAGACCGGGCAGATCATGCTGGAATTGTGGAATGACGATTTGCGCGCCGAACTGGAGTTGACGCGACGGGATGTAGTGGCCAGTCGTGGGCGTATGGAAGAAGTTTGTGTGCGCGCAAATGTCGCCAGGGATGAGGCGCAACGTCTGACCAGCCTGCTGGCCAGGGGTCTGGCCGCCGAAGAAGAAACCAACCGCGCCGTCGGTGAGTCCCAGGCGCGGCAGGCCGGCTGTGCAGCCGCCCGGGATGTAATCAAGGTTGGTGAGGCTCAGGTTGACGTTGCAACCGCACGGCTTGAGCGCACCTTGCTACGTGCTCCTTTCGATGGTGTTATCGCCGAGATAAACGGTGAACTCGGTGAGTTCGTGACCCCATCTCCGGTCGGCATTCCGACCCCACCGACCGTCGATCTAATCGATGCCAGTTGCTTGTATATAAGTGCGCCGATCGATGAAGTCGATGCGCCGGCTGTGCGGACCGGGCAACAGGCATTGATTACCATGGATGCATTCCCGGGTCGTAAATTTCCCGGTGTTGTCCGCCGGGTCGCCCCCTACGTGCTTGATATAGAAAAACAGGCTCGTACGGTCGAGGTCGAAGCGGAGATAGGCAATCCGAATGGGGTTAATACCGACGGACAGGTTCTGCTGCCCGGTTACAGCGCCGATGTTGAGATCATACTGGTGACACGCGAGAACGTGCTGCGCGTACCGACCCAGATCATTCTCGATGGCATGCGGGTATTCGTACTGGACGGGACCTTGCTTGCAGAGCGCGAGATAGAAACCGGTATATCGAGTTGGGAATTCGTCGAAGTCTTGTCCGGTCTTGAGGAAGGCGAACTTGTGGTGTTGACGGTAGATCGCGAGGGTATTGTCGATGGCGCGACTGCGGTGGCCGAGTAGGCAAAGGCACCTTTGATGTCATGATTAAACTCGAGGGTCTTTGCCGGGACTTTCAGGTCGGCGATCAGGTTGTGCATGCGCTCGATCATCTCGATCTGGTGATCAGGCAGCGCGAGTATGTATCCATCATGGGGCCATCCGGTTCCGGCAAATCTACCTTACTGAATATACTGGGCCTGCTGGATTCTCCGTCTGCGGGCAATTACTGGCTTGATGACATCAGCACAGCAAGTATGCAGGATGATGAACTGGCGAGTGTTCGACAGAAGAAAATCGGCTTTGTATTTCAGTCCTTCCACCTCGTGCCGCGCATGAACGCAGTGGAGAATATCGAACTGCCGATGGTGCTGGCGGGGCTTTTGCCGGCGGATCGCCGTGACAAAGTTGCTGCTGCGCTGGAGCGTGTCGGCCTGACAAACCGGGCTGACCACCGGCCTGATCAATTATCCGGCGGTGAGCGGCAGCGTGTCGCGATTGCCCGGGCTATTGTCATGCAGCCGATGATTTTGCTCGCCGACGAACCGACCGGCAATCTTGACCGACAATCCGGCGAGGAAATTGTTGACCTCATGGAGAATCTGAACAATCAGGGGCTGACCCTGATTGTTGTGACCCACGATCCGGCTATCGGTAACCGGGCGCAGCGTAAGGTGCGGATAGAGGATGGTCGCATCAAGATTGACATACAGTGAGTGAGTTGCGGTCATGAGGTTTTTCGATTGCAACCGGATTGCGTTCGGCGCCGTGATTCGCTACCCACTGCGTACCGGCATGATGTTGCTGGCGACCTCAATCGGTGTCGGTGCGGTGTTAATGCTAACTGCACTCGGGGAGTCGGCACGCGGTTATGTGGGGCAGGCATTCCAGACACTGGGTACCAATATCGTTATCGTCATGCCCGGCAGGACCGAAACGGCAGGCACCGCACCAGGTGCGATGGTGGGTACCACCGAGCGTGACCTGACCCTTGATGATGCCCGTGCGTTGCTGCGCAGCCCGGCGATCCGCTACATTGCTCCGGTGATTGTCGGCTCGGCGACCGTATCGCAGGGTAACCTGGAGCGTGAAACGACAATACTCGGATCGACAACTGATTTTGCGACCATTCGGCAATGGACCATGGCGCAGGGGGAGTTTTTGCCCAACGTTGATCTGGATCGTGCTTCACCGGTTTGTGTCATTGGAAATGTGATTCGGACCGAGTTGTTCGGTGATGAACCGCCGATTGGCAAGTGGTTACGCATTGGTACGCGCCGCTGCCGGGTAACCGGCGTACTGGCAGATCAGGGAACCTCCATCATGATTGATGTCAATGAGGTCGTCATCGTACCGGTGGGTTATACACAAATGTTATTTGACGTGTCCGGCCTGTTTCGGATTATTGCTCAGGCCACCGATCGTGAGTCGATGGATCGGGCCAGGCTGGATATCATTCGGATCATCAAGACACGCCATTACGGCGAAGAAGACATTACAGTGATTACTCAGGATGCTGTCCTGCAGACATTTGACGGAATTTTCGACACCCTGACCCGGGCACTGGCCGGTATCGCGGCAATTAGCCTGATTGTTGCCGGCGTACTAATCATGAATGTCATGCTGGTTGCTGTCAGCCAGCGCACCCGGGAAGTCGGCCTGCTCAAGGCGCTTGGCGCCACGCACCGGCAGATTGTTGCGCTGTTCCTGACCGAGGCCGCGTTCCTGGCTGTGTTAGGCGGTATCACCGGTCTTGGTTTTAGTTACCTGGTCATCATCGGTGTGCGTGGACTGTATCCGGAATATATTTTTATGCCGCCGGCCTGGGCTGCTGTCGGGGCGTTCACGGTGGCACTGGTGTGCGGCATTTTCTTCGGCATCTGGCCGGCACGCAAGGCCGCAGCAATCGACCCGATTATGGCTTTGGCGGGGCGCCAGGCATGATTTCCGCTGACCTTATTCGTTTTACCCTGTCATCGGCAAGTTCGCATCGCCTGCGTAGTGGGCTAACTGCGCTGGGTATTGGCATCGGTGTTACGGCGGTTGTGTTGCTGACCTCGATCGGTGAGGGTCTGCAGCAATATCTGCTGCGCGAGTTCACCCAGTTCGGTACCAATATCATTTCGGTCAGTCCCGGTAAGGCTTCGACCTTTGGTGGTTCGATGGCCGCCGCATTCAATACCACCCGGCCGCTTAGTCTGGGTGATGCAGAGGCATTAAGTCGCGTACCGTTTGTGACTCATACTGTAGGTACCGTGCAGGGTAACGCTGAAGTGGAGGGCAACGGTCGCTCACGGCGTACGATGGTTTCCGGAACGGGGCCATACATGCCCAGGGTCTGGTCATTTGCCGTGGCTTTAGGGGAGTACCTGCCGGCAGATGAGCAGTCGGCACCGCGCCCGTTCGTCGTTCTGGGCAGCAAGGTCCATGCTGAATTATTTGCTGCCGCGAATCCACTGGGCAAGTGGATACGTGTTGGTGGCAGCCGTTTTCGTGTTATCGGGGTTATGGAGTCAAAGGGCACGGTGCTCGGCTTCGATATGGATGATGCGGTTTACATACCCGTGTTACGCGCTTTTGAGTTGTTTAACAAGGATGGTCTGGTTGAAATCGGCGTACAGTATGAGGAGTCCGCTTCTGTAGAAGAAGTTGTGGCTGGAATTCGCCGTATGATGATCGCCCGGCATGGTGGGGAAGATTTTACCATTACGACACAACAGCAGATGCTGGAAGTGCTTGGTTCGGTGCTGAATATTGTGACGATAGCGGTAGCCGGGCTCGGCGGAATTTCATTGCTGGTTGGCGGTGTCGGTATTTTTACGATCATGACGATTGCGGTACGCGAACGAACTTCAGAGATTGGTTTGCTGCGTTCACTCGGTGCAGTGCGAAGGGATGTGCGGGATATTTTTCTTGGTGAGTCAATTATGTTGGCGGCATTTGGCGGCATCAGCGGGTTGCTTGTTGGCGGTTTAATCGTCGAGATTACCAAGGTATTGGTACCCGCATTGCCGTTGAGTTATTCGATTCCCTACGCAATAGCCGCGGAAACAGTGGCGATCCTGATTGGCCTGATAGCGGGTGTATTACCGGCCCGGAAAGCGGCGAATCTGAATCCGGTTGATGCATTGCGTACGGAATGACGGGTCTGACCTGGTGCCGGCACCACTGCCGCCCGCTGGTCATACACCAACGCATAAGTGACTGTAATTAAAGGCATTGCAGTGACGCCTGGCTTTTCAGCTGCCAGGCGTCACGGCTATAGTTGCTGGCTTATCCGGTAGCTTCCTGGTCGCGATCTATCTTGCCCGCGATCAGCGGTATTGCATCCAGCACCCAGTTACCGGAAGTTTTTCTACCCGGAGAGGGGATGGTGTAGACCGAATTAATGCCGTTGTTTTCATTAAAGGCCTTGGAGTCAATGCGCCAGCCATTGTTGTCAAATTTCTGCAGCCATTGACGATAGGTCAGGATGGCTTTGTCGGCCGGCATCATCACTTCCTTGGTATTTGTCATCGGCGTTAAAGTTGGTGTGACTTCAAGAAGAATATCAATATCCTGTTTGGCAATAATCTTGTTACGTTCATGGATAGCCACATCTTTTTTCCGGTCCAGCATGAAGTTACGCATGTTGAGAAAGAAGATCCGTGTTTTGTTTTCGGTAACGGGTTGCTCAAAAAAGTATTGCCGAAACATTTTTTCCGGGGTCAGGGTGATGTAGGTTGCCATGGCATTGGGGCCATAGGTTCCGCCACCCGGGCGAATCATTGACCGTTCGGTTTTTTCCTTACCCCATGGTGTTCCGTCCTTGGCAGTTTCGTGATCACCCTGCGGTAATGGCGGGGTATCCATAGTGACATTAAACCAGAAGCCCCAGCCCTGACGGTGGTCTTCAGTGTCATACTCACGGACCCGGTAAGTGTCGCGGTACTTGCCGGCGTGCCCGTGGGTTGGATGGACGAACTCATTGTGAGCGGGATCCAGGCCGTTCTCCATGGAGCGCTCGTAGTTATAGTCAACTTCAAGAACCAGTAATTCATTCGCATGCCAGCCTTCCTGGCCATATTCTTCAACATTCAGTAATGGCGGGCGTTCTTCCTCGGACAAATCACCGAGGAATGCAAAGACGATGCCGTATTTTTCTTCTACCGGGTATGAATCGACTTTAGCGCGCGGAGGAGTTTTGGTTCCATATCCGATCGACGGAATGTTCACGCACTCTCCCTTACCGTTAAATTCCCAACCGTGATAAGGACAAACAAGACAGCCGTCTATAATTCGTGGTGCACTGCCCATGGACCATGCGCCGCCAAGTGAAGCGCCGCGATGGATGCAGGTATCGCTTAAAACGTGGGCCTTGCCATTAGTATCGCGAAAGGCAACCAGGTTAACGCCCAGCACCTTGGCCTTCTCGGGTGTATCCATGCCCAAGTCGTCACTTTTTACAATGGGATACCAAAAATTGATATACATGACATTTCTCCTGCGAATGGCTTATTCTTTTACTTAATCAATCAGGGTAACAAGCCCGGTGTACCGAACCAACTCGTATATATCCCTACAGGGCTGAAATTGGTGGAAACCGAGACCGGTAAACAGGCATTTTACCAATAATGATCCCGTGCCTGATTCACCCTGTGGTTTGGAGACCTGTAAATGAAAAATCTTATTTGTTATCTATGTTCCTTGCTAGTCGGTGGCGTTCTGTTGGCCGGTTGCGTTCCGACCGAAAACCGAAGGGTGGACCGGGTAGCGGTTCCTGATCTGGTGCCGGTTCCGCAACTGGTGAGAGCTGATGGTTCCTATCCCACCCGGGTTCTCGAGAAAGATACGATTGTCGTCAAGGTCATTCAGAGTGGCGCGATCAATTTGCAGGAATCTGCAACCGTAGCAGCAGGGCTTAAGGGAAATCTTGAGCACATGGTCAGGCTTGCGAGGCAGGCCTGCAGTGAAGGCGGTAAACCGGATTTTCTCCTCTATAACGAGTTTCCCTTAACCGGATATTCAACCGGCACGCGTGAGGAAAAACTCAGATTTACGCTGCAAATACCCGGACCGGAGACGGAGCGGTTGGGGGAAGTTGCCAGGGAGTGTGATAGCTATATTATTTTCGGCAGCTATGCCAAGGATGCTGACTGGCCGGGGCACATACTTAGCATTAATACCGTCATCGGCAGAGACGGCAAGATCGCACAGAAGTTCTGGAAGACCCGTAACATCAAACGTCTCTCTCCGGGTATCGAGATTCCGACTACCACGGTTGAAAGCGTGCGTGACAAGTACCGCGTCCGCTATGGAATCGAAGCCGAATTCCCGGTGCTGCAGACGGAATTCGGTAACATTGCCGTCAGTACCGTACAGCTTGATCCGTTTGTCTTTGCCGCTTTTAGTATGCGTGGGGTCGAGATCATGTTTCGCACGGCGACACTTTTTTCACCCGTCGATGTCAAGGCAACTGCCTGGTACAACAATTTTTACTCAGCCATGTCGAACATTATCTTTCCGGCTGATAGCGAAGCAGCCAGGTTTGGCGGTAAGTCGCTTATCGTCGGGCCACAAGGACAGGTCCTGGCGGAGGATCCGAGTAACAACGAGGGTATTATTGAAGCGCAGATTCCGATCGCCGAGTTCAGGAACAACCGGCGTATTCCACGCTTCCCGCTAGAGGTAGTGGCGCCGGTGTTTATGCAGTATCAGCAGGAAGCGCCTCTGAATCATATGGATATGCCCGCCGAGCAGTTACCGAAGACGCGTGAAGAAATGAAAGTGTTACTCGACAACGTCAGTCGCTGGCTGCATGAGTGAGGTGGGAAACCGTAAGATCTTCATGATGTATTGCGGGCAAACATTATTTGCTCAGGGCAAGGATTTTTTCGCTAAATTCCTCTGCCGAATAAATGCCTTGCAAGCGCTCGGCGACTGAGCCATCCCGCGCCAGCAGATAGCTGGTTGGCAGTATTCCATTCCAGGCCGGGTCAATGACGCTGGTCATGCTGTCCATGTCACGCTCTATGCTCAGGTAGCTGGTAAATCCTGGAAATTGTTTGTTCATGAAAGGTTTGACGCGTGTTTCGACACTGGCTGCGTCGTCCAGCGAAACTGCAACCAGGCTAAAGCCATTGTCCTGGAGCTTGGTTTGCAGTTGCATGAGGGTTGGAATTTCCTCAAGACAGGGTCGACACCAGGTTGCCCAGAAGTTTATCAGTACCACGCGACCTTCAAGCGCCGAAAGTTCGGCGCGCAAGCCAGCGACATCCAGTGGTATTAGCCGGTCCGTGCCATGGGCCGTCGCCGTCAGGCACAACCAGATGGTACAGGCAAAAGCTGCAAGTTGCCGGCGCATCACTGATCAGCCATGCTTGCCGGCGGCAGCAGGGTGGTGATGAATACTTCTTCATTGGCCTGTTGCCAGGCAACATAGACCGTACCATCAGTTGCAACGGCAGTTGCCGGGTAGGTCGATTTCCCTTCCGGTGTGGCGATTTCAACCGGCGTGGAAAGGCTGGCGCCCTGGTCAACCGACAGGGCAGTGAACAGGCGGTGCGGGCCACCCAGCTTGGCATGCCAGACCAGGCGGACTATGCCCTGTGGATCAACAGTCAATGCCGGGGCATCGGCATAGGCTGCTGCGGGATGCACCTGTTGTTTACCGGCAAAGGTCTTGCCGCCATCACCGGAGACCGTGAAGTAAAGTCCGGCCGGATCTTCACCACCGGTATAGGTTGAGGCGTACAGACGCTCGCCGTCGCTACCGAGTTCGGTTGGTTTCAGCGGACAACCTTGCAGTTCCCAGGGGGCCAGGTCGAGTCGCCCGCCAACGCTGAAGCTGTTGCCGCCATCCGTGGAACGGGCGATCACACTGTCGCGCCATTTATCAAATATTTTCCTGAATCCCATGTAGATCGTGTCGTCATTGAAGGCCAGCGTTAGCTGGCAACATGGGCAGACATCGTTGCCGGGTAACACGATGCGTTCTGCGCTAAAACTTACTCCATCGTCGGTGGAAACGGCGACGATGCCAGCACCATCACCGGAGTTCTGCATGTCGAGGACATTCTGCCAGGCCGTGATGATCGTTCCGTCTGGAGCCACACCCATGGTGCCGAACGAGTTGGCCATTGCCAGCCCTTCGCCAAGTACATCACTGCGATCCTTGCCAGATGGGCTGTTTATGGTAATCGGTGCAGAAAAACTCTTGCCCTGATCAGTCGAACGCCGGTAACGCGCGCTGACAATATCCATACCGATAGCTGCAGAGCGATCATTGGCCGGATAAAAAACATGTAGCGTGCCGCCGGGTCCGACTTCTATGCGCGGCTTGCTAACCGAAAACCCCCAGATCTCACCGGGTTGTTCGTTGATCATGACCGGCGTGCGCCAGGTCTTGCCACCATCCTCGGAACGGGTGAAATACAGATCAGTCCAGGAGCGATGACTATGTTCGCCGTGTTTGTGGGGTTTGGGCGGCGGTCGATCGGCAGTCATGCCCTTGTCGAGCCAGATGACATTGATGGCGCCGTCGACGCCAACTGCGATTTCAGGACTGACAGCGCGTCGTCCTGCATCGCTGATGCGTTGCCCGTCCGCCAGTGCTGTTGAGCAAAGAGCCAGTAGGCAAATCAGCAGTGTATGAGGCCATCCAAGCATAGTAATTGTATTCATGAGCGTTCCCGGAATATCTTTATTTGCCAACAGATTCTACCTTTCCGATGTCATCCACCCACTGGCTGAAACCGCCACCCATATGGCTGACATTTTCAAATCCCATATTTTTAACCGTCTGGGCGGCCAATGCGGACCTCAGGCCCAGGGCGCAGTGAAAGATAATTTCCTCGGCCTGATCAAAAAAATCTTTGTAATAAGGGCTGTCCGGATCGATCCAGAACTCCAGCAGGCCACGCGGCACATTTATAGAACCGGCAATTTTGCCTTCCTTTTTTAACTCCCGGTAATCACGAACATCGATTAGCAACACGCCGTCGTTGCCGATACGCTCATTTACTTCGCCGGGTGTTAACGTTGTTATTTCACGCTCTGCCCGCGCAACCAGTTCTTTGCTGCCCAGTTTTAGTTTCATCTCAGGTGTTTCTGTGCCTGGTTAGGGCAATTATTTGATTGCCTGAATTGTTTTTTTTCGCTGTTGCAAAAGATGTGATTGACGGCGGTGACTTCAAAACCAGCAACCAGGCCGTCAGGGCTACGCTCACCTTAGCGATGAAGGCATTGGTGAGCAGATCACCGATGAAGAAATAAGGTCGCTTTTCCATGGGGTTCCCGGTCAGCTTATAGCTCGATTCTACCGCGAGGAGCGAGAGTCTGAAACAGAAAATATTTAAAATCGCTTCGAGCGCAGCAATTGCTCCGGCCACCTGGTCGTAACCCGTTGCAGTGCTTCGGGTGCTTCTCTTTCGAAGACCGCCCGGTTGAGCTCCTGATAGAACGGCGGGCCGCCTTCCTCAGGCCATTGGCGGGTCGCATCGATAATAACTTTGCTGGTAGATTTTCGGTCAGGGGCGGCCGGGTCCAGCGCGAACGCACGGCGATTTTCAAATATCCGGGTCGCCAGTGACGGTTGCCAGCGGGAACCGACGGCGAAGCGTACGGCAGCCGAATCCATGATATCGATATCATCATCAACAACGATGACGACTCGTGCCAGTGGGTTGAACATGGCCGTGGGTTTGGCCACTTCGATGGCCTGGCCGGGCTTGTTCTTCTTAATACTTATATAGACAAGTCCCTGCGAATCATGCGGCGAATGGTAGTTGACGACCTCGGGATGCGACTTGCGCAGTGTGTACAGGACAGACGCGGTCTGTGGTGCCGTGATGTACTCGGCGATTACGCCGGTAAAGCTGTTCATGACCCATGGATTATTTCGGTGAGTCATGGTGTTAACAGTCATGACGTAGTTCTTGTCTTTGGGGATGCCCATGTAGCCGTACATTTCGTGGTATGGACCTTCAGGCTCAAGATTAATGATGTCGACCGTACCCTCGATGATGATTTCAGCCTGTGCCGGCACGAGAAATTCATTGCTTTCGGTGCGCACTACATCGATAGCTTTGCCGCGTAGTCCGCCGGCAACAGCCAGTTCATCGATCGGCTTGCGATTGCCGAGGCGATTCGGAATGCGTGAGCTGCTGACCATCCAGGTTATGGGGTCCTGACCGATCACCAGCGCTACCGGAATGCTGACTTCACCACGCTCCAGTGCCGCCTTGACCATCTTGATACCGGTTTGCCCGGCTTCAAAATTGACCATGATCTTGCGCGGCCCCTTGACCTGGCAGCGGTAAGTGCCGAGGTTGACGCCCATGTCAGGGTCTTTGGTGAATACCGAAGCGGTATTAATGTAGGGTCCGCCGTCACCCGGGTTGCCGCGAAAAAATGGGAACGCGGTGACATCAACGGCAGCGCCGGTTTTTCTGATTGTTTTACAGGGCGCTTCTTGTTTGGCAATTTCGTGTGGTTCGATCAGCGCGTAGTCACCGGCATTTTTTTTCAGTTGCTCAAGATGCAAATTTTTTGCTGCTCTGAAAGCAGTGGTCGGGTCATGTGGATCGCGCGGCAGGTCCCACAAAATGGCTTCGGCATCCCAGTGACCTTGCAGGTTGGCGACTACCGGGCTGTTGAATGACTGACCGTTGGCTGTGATATTGTCGAACCAGACGGCCGGCGCACCATGTACGCCAAATGAGTCGACCAGTTGGTACATGATGGCAGTCGCCTCGTAGCTATCCTGGTCGACACCGGAAAAGCGTTGCAACAGTCCGTGTTTATCCAGCGCTTCGACATAGTCACGCATTGAAGCAAAAGGTGGTTGCGGTGCATTGACATCGGTGTTCGGTTTTGTTGTTGGGCGCGTCCCGGCAGCTTTTGCTGTAGTGTCGGTCAGTACGACCGGAGAGGCTGCCACGGCCATGCCGGAAGCCAACAGTTTACGCCGTGTGAATTCGAACGGGCGAGTATGATCGGTTGGTAAATTGTGCTTCGCCATGTGTTTTACCTCTTTATCAATTTGAGCGGTATTCTTTCATGAAATTAGTGTCTGATCCCATTTAATCCTACTATCTACCGATGGAGCTCACCTTGCAGTGTTTGTTGGCATTTCTGACCGTCACGACGGTCGCCAAGGCCGATGACAGTGCCGAGGTGCTGGTGTTTGGCGGTACGGGCCGGCTGGGAGCGCCGATCGTACGGCTGTTGGTTGAAGCTGACTACCCGGTCACCGTGTTTGCGCGGCCGACATCGGATCGTGGCCGCCTGGCTGGTCTCGAGCTTGCTTACCTGGTCGGTGACCTGATGGACGCCGATAGCGTGGTTGCGGCGCTCAAAGGTCAATCGGTTGGCCTGGTGATTGATGCTTCCGCCCGGGGTTTGGGGGGGGATCCGTTCTATGTTGCCGCAATGCGAAATATACTGGCGGGTGTGGCTGCGAGTCCTGTTAAGCAGTTCATTCTGCACGGTTCGGTCGGTGCCGGCGAGAATATGCAGCAATTTCCGGAGGTTGGTTTTGAGCGAATACGTGATGTCATGATTGCCAAGGGAGAGGCCGAGGACTTGCTGAAAGCCAGTGGCATTCCGTACACGATCATACGTAATGGACTGGTCAAGCCGGATGGTACTCCGGCTACCGGCAGCGCACGATTAATCGAGGATGATCGGGTCCTGGGAGTCGCGACGCGGCTGGACCTGGCGGCTCTGACCCTGCAATGCCTGGAAAACAGGGATTGCCTGAACAAGACTTTTCATGCGGTAGATGACAGCTTCTGATCGGGGTCAGAGCGGCTGTTCGTTACCGGGGAGCGGGTGCGGATGCTTGAGAAAATTCAGGTCATAGTTTTTCCTGTCTTGCGCGGGTTGGTATTTTTTGCCGGGCTGATGGGTATCAGCCAGGGCCTTGTGGCCTGGAACGCAGCGTTGTCACCGGGTATCCCCTGGTTTCCGGTCCCGGCATTGGTGCTTGTTATTGCGGCAACCTGGTGGGTTAATCGGCGCTGGCCGATTCATCTGGCCCGACCGGCGGGCGGCAGGGCTTATGTCGTTATCCTGCTGGCAACCTATGCCGTAATCAGCCTGGGGGTGCTTGAATCCTGGTCCCATGACCTGGTAACCCCCGCACCTGCCTGGCCCGATCAAACAGTTTCCGCGGGCTTTCAGCTGGTTTTTTTGCTGGTGATTCCTTTCATCGCCGCGCTACTGGCGGAAGTCGGATTTCGCGGCATGATGCAGACGGCGCTGCAGAAAGTGTTGCCCGTCTGGCCCATGTTGTTGCTGATAGCGGTCATTAACTTCCTGATGCATTTCTATGATCCCGATCAGGGCAGCCAGGTGCTACGCATGATTACGCTGAACCTGGCCTGGGGTTATATTACCTGGCGGGTACAGTCCATTCGACCGGTGCTGGTTGCGCATATCGTAATGAATATCGCTATACCCTTGTTGCAATACGGGTCTGAGCAATATGGGCCGGGGCCGGTGTCGTTCGGTACATTTTCACCCGGTGCGCTGCTGATCTCGGCGGTCAGCGGAGTCATTGCGCTGGCCGTTGCGCTGGTTATCGGCAAGCATTTACCGCGGACAGCGTAGCAGGGCATGCTGCAAAAGCGGCTGTCTGACACCAATGGCCTGGCCAATGGTCCATGCAAGAGGTTAACCGGTGCTTAAAACTGCCGTTACCCGATCGGCTATTGCCAGTGCTGACGTCAGTCCGGGTGATTCAATACCGTAGAGATTAACCAGGCCGCCTATTCCGTGTTGCCCCGGCCCCTGTATTAAAAAATCTGCTGCCGGTTCTGCCGGTCCACACAACTTGGGGCGAATGCCGGTATAAGCTTCTGTGAGCAGTGACTCATCGAGACCCGGGTAGTAACGTCTGATGGCATCGACAAATTCTGCTTTTCTCGTGTTGTCGAAGTCGTAATCGAGTGTCTCAACCCATTGAACGTCAGGGCCAAAACGCCCCTGTCCGGCCAGGTCGAGAGTCAGGTGGATGCCCAGGCCGGCCGCGCCGGCAATCGGGTAGATTAACCGGTGAAAAGGGGCTTGCCCGGATAACCTGTAGTAATGGCCCTTGGCAAAGCGGTGTACGGGAATCAGTTGTTGATCAAGCGCATTGATGGCAGCAGCAACTGTTGGCGCCCAAAGGCCGGCGGCATTTACCAGCAGCCGGGTTGAGACGATGTGTTCCTCATCGCCGGTAACCCGGACCATGAAACCTGCATCTGCAACATCGATTCCGCAAACCGGGCTACGGCAAATAACCGCGCCACCGGAGGCTTCGATATCAGCTTGCAGGCTAACCATGAATGCATGTGTGTCTACAATGCCGGTCGAGGGAGACAATAATGCACTCGTGCATTTAACTTCAGGCTCAAGATCAGATACTTGATCCCTGTCCAGCCAGATCAAATCCTGTAAGCCATTCTCGATTGCCCGGGCACGGTATTGCTGCAGGATGTTGACCTCATCCGCTGAGACAGCAAGAATCAGTTTGCCGAGCCGCTTGTAACTGATCGCTTTATCCCGGCAATAGCCGTAAAGTTTTTGCTGGCCTGCATGGCAAAGCATTGCTTTCTGTGAGCCGGGCGGGTAATAGATTCCGGCATGGATAACTTCTGAGTTGCGACTGCTGGCATGAGTCCCGATCCCGGCTTCGGCTTCCAATACAACGACTTCATGCCCGGTTAATGCCAGCGCTCTGGCTGTCGCCAAGCCGATGACTCCCGCGCCAACAACAATGCAGTCAACATTGTGCATAACTTAGGCTGGAGCAACTGTGCCGGTGATCATTCAATTTATCACCGGCACCATTTGTTAATCAGCTTTTATTCACCACCTGGCAGCAGTGGTACCGGATCCAGCACCCAGTTGCCTGATGTGCGCCGGGACGGGCAGGGAATGGCATAGGTCTTGTTGCGACGACTCGCGCACAGCGTGTCAATGTCGATGCGCCATCCCTTGTCTCTCCATTGTTTGAGGAATTTCCGGTAGCTGACGACGGCGCCATCAGACGGAATCAGCACCTCATCGCTGGGATTGACCGGGGTGCAGACCGGATCGAGTTCCTCGAGGATATCGATGTCTTCCTTGGCGATGTTCAGGTTGATATTCACCAGCCGGTTGTCATTTTCCGGGTCGAGCATGAAGGTGCGCATATTGACGAAAAATATTCTTGTGTTGTTTTCGTCTATGGGCGCCTCAAAGAAATATTGGTGGAACATATTGTCTTCGGTGAAGCGAATCCAGGTGATCATCTGATTGGGACCGACGTAACCGGATCCCGCGGTCACTTGCGGCACGGCCTGGCTCGGGTCACTCAATACCCGTGAGTCGGTAATTTTATTGTCGAAAGTGACGAGGAATTCACTTCCCCAGGGACCATCCGTCATCTCCAGCGGATTTTTCAGGTAATCCCGGCTCATGACCGGTGATCCCTGCGCCGGGTGCACAAATTCGTTATGCGACGGGTCGAGGCCATTTTCAATCGAGCGCTCATAGAACGTTTTGACTTCAAAAACGACAATTTTGTTGGCTCGCCAGCCGTCGGTGCCGTATTCCTCAATATTGTGCAGCGGCGGACGCTCTTCCTCCGGCAGGTCACCTAAGAATGCGAACACGACGCCGTATTTTTCCTCGACCGGGTAACTGTCAACTTTGGCGCGCGCCGGGACTTTATCATTATCGAGGGTCGGGATATGTTTGCACAGGCCGTCGCCGCCAAATCGCCAGCCGTGATACGGGCACACAATAGTGTCATCTCTGACCCAGCCATTGCCCAATGCGCCACCGCGATGGATACAGACATCGCTTAGTACATGGGCAACGCCCTGGCTGTCGCGAAAGGCAATTAACCGTTGGCCGAGTACCTTGGTTCGATGAGGTTCATAGGTGATGACGTCTTCGCTCTTGGCGATCGGATACCAGAAGTTGATGTACATACCATATCTCCACAGGTGAATAATTGTTGATTATTGCTATGCTTATCCTTGCTGTTAATGGAGCATAACGCCAAACCTGCTCCGTCTTCATTTGCAGTTCAGGCTGTCGCCATGCCGCGGACAATCGCAAACCCATAACTGATTTTTTTGGGCTGGTTAGCGCGGCACAAATAAGTCGCAGGCCCGGGTCATGCGTGGGTCGGTCGGGCCGGTGACATGCCAGAGGGTTTCATCCGGCTGCTGGCAATGGAAAACGCAGGTTCCGTTGAGGTCCGGTGCATCATCGCGGTCGCTACAGCTGCTGGCGTTAAACAGACCACCGGCTCCGGCGTAACGGTTTTTTGCTGCCCGCAGTGCTGCGACACTTGCGTGGCGCTGGGTGCATTCTTCTTGTGCCGCTGCCCGCGACCAGCCGCCGCCGCTGTAGTCCTGGCAAAACATCGCATTGGCCGGTGCGAAGTAAAACAGGCAGCTGCCAACGGTAGAGGTCATTGAATTAGGTTGAGTGCAGTCGGAATCGTCCGGCGGAAACAGCGATGTGTCTTTGCTGAAGGCGCCGATGTGCATCCAGCGTTGCATGGCGGCAAGTGTGATTAGTTTGCAGTGCCGGGTACCCTGGAAAAACTGCCGGTCTTCCGGGTTCCAGGGCACGCGTACCGAGGGTGATTGAATGGCAAGGTCGTTGCCGGCTTCGCCAGCTGGCTGGATAAAAGCATCCATTGTGATGGGCAGCCATTCGCCGCCGGTTGCAATGTAAGCATCGTCGGTAAAAGTTAGTTGTCTGCCAGTGGTGAGGTATTGCGCTCGCTCTTGCTCAGACAGATTATTCAATGCCCGGTCATAGGTTTGTTCATTGACGTCCCGGCACTGATGCTCCGGTCCGGGTAATTGCAAGCCCAGTACATCATTCACCCGCGCGCGATCTACCGTTTTGCACGCAACATAGGTGGTCAGCTGTTTGCCGTCGAAGTGGGCAAAGTTGCGGGTCATCGCAATTGCGACCTGGCGTTGTTCGGCATCGATATCCATCTGAATGACATGAAAGCCGTTGCCGTAGCCGATTTGTTCGATGACCGGGAACATCTGCGGACTGGCGTTGACTAAAAAATGTTGTGCATGGCGACACAAGTGTGCGTCGTAATCAGCGGTTGCTGTGGTATCGGCCATGACCGCCGCGATCGACAACCAGGAGCCGACCATGACCGGCAGGAGGGTGGAAAAAAACTTTATATAAGATTGCCTGATCATTAGCGTCAGTTTAGCAGTTCGAACTTCTCAACCCAGACCGGCATAGTATCGCTGACGGCAAGACCATGTTCGGTCAGCATTGCGTTCCAGTAATTCGTGTGCAGCGGCTTCCAGACGGCGAGGTCGCGCATGGGCGTGCCGTCGACTGCAGTATGTGTTGCGGTGACTGCACCGAAGGTGACTGGTTCGATCTCTGTCAGGCGCACGATGAGTCGCGGGTGTCCGCCGAAATCGATGAGGATAATCACATCACCAACAGCAGGCATTGGATGTGTCGTGTGTTTAACGATCCAGGGCAGCGTGTAGGTGCCGGTCTTGTCACCGGCACGGATCAGGTTGAGAACCTGTTCAGTGGATTCGTTGTTCAGGCCAATCCAGCGTACCGAGTAGTGCGGGGGGAGATTTGCTGCCGGCAGAGTTTGCCTGGCATGAGTCCAGAAGCTGTCCAGCTCGGTTGGATCGGGGGGTGTGCAGCCAGGTGGGAGGTAGGTCATAAAAAAAGGGTCAAACCGCAATTAACCGTGGAACGGAAATGCGATTCGACCCTTTTTGGTCTTGTTGGCTTTATTAACCTAGAGCTGGTAAGTGGCCGTGAACATATACTCTACGGGAGCCATATTGATGAAGCCACCCAGAGAGCGACTGCCCGTCGTGAAGTTGTCTTCGTCGGTCAGGTTCTTGCCGGTAAGCTTCAGTTCCCAGTTATCTCCCACGCTGGCAGCGATGAAACCATTCAACGAGTCCCAGCCGGTATTGAAGCCGTCATTGGTGGCAGAGGTGGTGTAGTCATCGATCTCATAATAATCCAGTCCGAAGGACAGATTGCCAAACGGCACATCGAGGGTGTAATCGAAGCCGATGCTATAAGTGAAATCCGGTGTCTGAGGCACAGACGCTTCGGAAACTCCAAAAACGTACGGTGCTCTTTCTGCGGAACTACAGTCTGACGGTTGAGTGGCCAGCGGACCGCATTCAGAACGATGGCCCTTGTAGTCTCCATCTGTGAAAGCCGTACCGCTCAGGAACAGATTCAGACCATCGATGGGCACCGCGGTAATCTCAAACTCCAGACCCTGGAGATCAACATCACCGGAGTTCTGAACCGGGAAACTTGGGGAACCTCCGCCCGCTGGGGTGACCGTGGAATTTTGCTGAATGTCTTTGATCTTCGATACGTAGTAGGCGAGGTTGGTCCTGAGCCGGTTATCGAACCATTCGGCCTTGAGTCCGAATTCAGTGGTCTTGTTGGTTTCCTCGGTATATATTTCGTGTACGGGAGACCCTATTGAAATAGCACTCCAACCGCCACCCTTGAAGCCTTCGGCATAGGTAGCATAAAGCAGCATGTTGTCCAGGGCCCCGTCGGTCTCGAATATGTAATCAATGCCGAGTTTCGGCGTCCAGTCATCGGGCTTTTGGCTTTCGCTGAATGGTAACAAAGGCCCTGGTTGCGGCGGGACTGGTCCCGACAGAGACCGGAAGGTGAAATCAAAATCCTTGTCATCTTCAGTGTAACGCAGGCCTGCAGTAAGTTTTAAGGCATCCGTGATGTTGTAACTGGCCTCGCCGAACACGGACATAGAGTCGGTTTCAATGTCGATTGTACTCTGGGAAGAAATGAATCCCCCGAAGAGATTCCAGCCCCACAACTGGTCCGACTCCTCGTTCAAATAGAAGACGCCGGTTACGAAATTCAGCTTGTCGTTCAATGCGCTGCCCACGAGCCTGAATTCCTGGGTGATCTGGTCGGAATTTGTTTCCGAGCCACCGTTAAAAGCTCCGTTGCCGCCAAAGTCAGTCATGAAGTTCCCGTCCAGGCCGACGTAACCGGTGATCGACTTCAGGCTCAGGTTGTCGGTGAGGTCCCAGGTCAGGGTGAGTCCGACAATGGTCTGCTCGGTATCCGCCTGGGGCTTATCCTTCAGTGGTTCCGGGCTTTTGGGCCACGTGGGTGAGGAGACACCGCGCGGGCCATTGGTAAACACCAGGTCGTCATAGGTGAACGTCGTGGTGACGCCAGCAGGGCATGTGCCGGTAACGGGATCCATGACCGATGGGTCCTGACAACTGCCCGGAATACCCGGGGTCGTGGCATTCACCAATTGGTTGGAATCATTTGAAGAATCGGAAAAGGCCACCGACAGCAAGCCATCGAAATTGTCCCGACCCATGAAGCGGATCTTGCCGCGCAGAGTCAGATTCTCTTCTTTGCCTGTCTCTGAATTCGTTGCGAAGTTGAAGTACTGGCCGTCCTTCTCTTTCCACTGGGCAGCTAAAGAGCCCGCCCAGTCCTCTCCCAAGGGTCCGCCTACGCTGCTTTTTAACAGCAGTTGATCATCGTTACCCATACCGACGGATGCGTTGAGCCATTGGTCCTCGCCCGGGGTGCGCGAGATGAACCGGATGGCACCGTAGCCGGTGTTGCGACCTTATAGTGTGCCCTGGGGGCCGCGCAGTACCTCAACCCGTTCGATGTCAGACATTGTTGCGTTATTGCTGTTCAGTCGGCCCACATAAATATCGTCCACATATATGCCGACCGGTGATTCTGCCACTACCAGTGAAGCATCCTGCTGCAGTCCGCCGCGCAGTGATAGCGCCAGGTTGCTCGGGTGGGTGATGTTATTGAACATGTTAAGGCTGGGTACGTAGCGTTGCAGATTCCGTGCCTCGTTGATCTGCAATTTGTCCATCTGTTCCACGTCCATGGCGCTCACAGCGATAGGGACATCCTGCAGGTTTTCCTCGCGATGTTCGGATGTCACGATCATTTCATCAATTGCAGAGAAAGACGGTATAGCGGTGAGCATTCCGATCAGCCCCGTCAAAAAGATAGTGATTCTGGTGGTTGGTTTCATGTTCCGTTCCTTCGGTGCAATGAAATTATGATGCGATTCTAGCAGAGCCAGACTTGCCTGACTATTTTGAACCTACCAATGAACAGCACGGCAATATGTGCCCGGGTCGCTGAATTAATGACCGCTTGTTATCGACATAGATCAGCGGTTGCAGCAAACTTGCTGGCGTAACTGTATTGCCGCCATAAATCAGGCAGATTTGCCATGCCACAAGAATTACAGGGTAAAACCATATGGATCACCGGGGCCTCGTCCGGCGTCGGCGAGGGCATGGCGACCGTTTTTCATCGTGCGGGCGCTGATATCATTATTTCCGGGCGCCGGGAAGCTGAATTGCAGCGGGTTAAAGCCACGTGTACCGGCGGATCCGGCACGGTTACGGTGTCAGCCTTTGATATCGTGGACCCGGTGCAGCGCGAAGCTGCGGCGCAGTCAGTTCTTGAACGGTTCGAGCGGCTTGATGTGCTGGTTAACAATGCCGGAATTGGTCAGCGGAGTCTTGCCCGGGATACCAGTCTGGATGTAGACCGGCGCATCATGGAGGTTGATTTTTTTGCCCCCATCGCACTGACCAAACTGGTGTTGCCGCGCATGCTTGAGCAACAGGGTGGCCACCTGATCGTAACGTCATCGGTTGCCGGTAAACACGCGGTTCCGTTTCATGCCACGTATTGTGCGGCCAAGCATGCGCTGCACGGCTGGTATGACACGTTGCGTATCGAGCACCTTAAGGATGAGATCGCGGTTACGTTGCTGGTTATTGCCGGTATCCGCAGTAACGTTTTTGAGCATGCCTTAACTGGTGATGGTTCAGAGTATGGCAGCAGTGATTTTGCCGGTGGCTCAGGGATGACGGCCGAGTCCTGTGCCCGGCGTGTTGTCACGGCCATCGTGAATCGTGAGCCTGAGGTTGTGATCAGTATTGAAGAGGCGAAGCAGGCCATGCTGCTCAAAGATAAAGATCCGCTTGCCTTTACCGAACGCATGACCAACCTGATGACGTGGATGAAGGGTCAGGACTAATCGATGTCTGACACCGGTTCGCCGGAAGCCATTCCTGCCGACAGTTGCGGGTCCGGCTGTTTGATGGTGAAAAACTGCAACTCGCCCAGTTCTCCCTCCAGTTCTATGTCTTCAGCCGGTTTGGTATCGCTGAGTTGGTCGGCCCACTCCTGTGCTTCGCGCAGATAGCGTACGTATAGTGCCTGGCGTTCTTTGGCCGGGCGCGTGGTTGGTTTGCAGCCACATGCCTCGATCGCAGCCGATATGGTTAGTGTTTCTTCCAGCGGACTGCATTGTTCGTGGGTCCACGATCCGGACTGCAGGTCAAAATGGTATTGCGGCAGGAAGCAGTGGCCATAGGAGGCGATGAACTCGATGGCATCGATGACGTAATCGGCTTCGGCATCGTCCATCGTGTAGTGGAAGCCTACCCGGCACCAGCCGGGTTTCAGGCCGACATATCCGTTGGCTATCTTGTGGCGGTAGCGTTCCGACAGTTCCTGGTCTATACCGAGCAGGCGATGACCATACGGTCCGGCACATGAACATCCGGCTCGTGACTGGATGCCGAATAAGTCGTTGAGCAAAGCGGTCAGAAATTTTGGATGCAGGTAGCGTCCCCGGGACTCCCTGATATTAAAGGAAACAATTCCGATTCGCCGGGTCGGGTCCGGGTTGCCCATAATTTCGATTTGCGGTTTGTGTTTCCAGCGTTCGAATGCCCGTGACAGAAGCTGGTGTTCTCTTTCTTCAATGCATGCAGAGCCGATTTCATCTTTTATCGAAAATACCATTGCCGCCTTGAGGGTCTGCAGTACCCCCGGGGTTCCGGCTTTTTCCCGTTCTTCGATGTCGCGGATGAAATCATGGTCGGCCGGGCTGACATAGTCCACGGTGCCGCCGGCGGCTACGGTGGGCGGGAGCATTTCGTTGTAGATGCGCCGGTTAAAAACCAGGATGCCGCTGGATCCGGGGCCGCCGATAAATTTGTGTGGTGAGATGAAAATAGCATCAATCGAGGCATCGCCCGCATCAGTCTGCGGCGGATTCATGTCTATCTCGACATAGGGGGCACTGGCGGCGTAGTCGAAGCAGACGATGGCATCATGGTGATGTAACAGGCGGGCGATTTCATGGATTGCCGAGCGCATTCCGGTCACATTTGAGGCCGCCGAGAATGAGCCGATACGTAAACGACCCTGGTATTCAGGCAGTTGCAGCAATTGTTCCAGGTGAGCCAGGTCGATACTGCCATCCGTGGCCAGATCAACTGTAACAACGGTTGCCAGGCCTTGTCGCCAGGAGATTTCATTGGAGTGATGCTCGTACGGACCGGTAAATATTACCGCCTGCTGTTGATCCAGGAAGGTTGCGAATTCCTTGCGGCGTTGCTCGCCAAAAAAGTTATCCAGCGAGTGGTTGAGAAACTCATGGGTTGCCGGCGGGCATGTAACGCCGAGAATCTGTTGCAGCTTGTCAATAGCGCCGCTGGCGCCGGTTCCGACGGAGATAATGCGTCCGTTGTCTCCGGCGTTAACGGCCGACTTGATGGTGGCTTCGGCCTGCTGCAGCAGCGCGGTCATGCTGCGACCGGTAATGTCATCTTCGGTATGCGTGTTCGCATAAATACGTTGCAGGCTTTCCAGGTAGTTTTCGACAAACAACAGGCAGCGGCCGGATGCCGTGTAGTCGCAATACACCATCAGGCGTTCCCCGAATGGGGTGGTGAACATGCTGTCACCGCCAACCAGCTGCTGACGCAGAAAGTCGAAACATATGCCGGGTGAATCTTTAGCGGCTGACATTATTGCTGTTTATCGTGAGTGACCGGAGCGCCACAGTAGATATCGTGCAAAAGTTCTATGAATTGCATGACCGGTCCCGGTTGCAGGGAATAGAAAATTGTTTGCGATGCCCTGCGGGTTTTAACCAGTCCATCCCGGCGCAGCAGGGCAAGATGCTGTGACAGTGCGGACTGGCTGAGATCGATCCGTTCGTTGAGCTGGCTTACCGAGGCTTCGTTTTCTGCCAGCACGCACAGAATCATCAGGCGATTGTCATTGGCCAGCGCCTTGAGAAACCGGGCCGCGTCACCCGCATGGGCGCGCATGTCTTCATGGCTCGTCTCGGCGGGGAGGTGGTTAGTGGTCGTTGGTGCGTTCATTCATTCATCCGTCAAGCAGGCAGAATCAGGCGACAAGCAGTATAATGCATTAAACAAGTAATATCTAATTTACAATATACTAAAATAGTATTTACTTATTAAGTAATAGTTAATATAATCCGCTCGGCTAATTTTGGCCGATACCATTGCCATGCTGTAACAGCGTCCGGCGCCTGTTTGAAGCTGGATTCAGACTTGCCGAAAGACACCGAATGAAGCAACAGACTATTCAATTGGCTATCCGGCGCCCCCGTATCATCTATGCATTGATGATACTGCTCACGGTTTTGCTGGGCGGGCAAATAGCCCGGATCAGCATCGACACGGATCCGGAAAATATGCTTTCCGCGCATCAGCCTGAGCGGGTTTTTCACAACCTCGTTGAGGAGCGCTTCGGGTTGCACGATGCCATTGTTGTTGGCCTGGTCAATAAAACCGATCCGGCCGGCATCTACAACGTTGCTTCCCTCAGTGCCTTACATCAGCTCAGCGGAAAAATTCTCACGCTGGAAGGCGTTGTCGAGTCGGATGTCATGTCGCTGGCAGTTGCGGATAACATCACCCAGGCGCAAAACGGCGCCTTGCGTTTCGAATGGATGATGAAGGAGGCCCCGGTTACCGCGGGGCAGGTACAGCGAGTCGCGCAAATGGTTGCCCGACTGCCGTTGTTGACCAACACACTGGTGTCCGCCGATGGCAAGGCCGCAGCGATTTACGTGCCGATCACCAGCAAGGATCTGAGTTATCCGCTTTCCATCGAAATCAACACCCTGGCGGAGAGTCTCGGTGCGGATGGGGATGCCTGGTATATCACCGGTCTGCCGGTGGCCGAAGATACCTTCGGCGTCGAGATGTTCATTCAGATGGGGATCTCTGCGCCGTTGGCCGGGCTGATGATTTTCCTGTTGCTCTGGTTTTTCTTTCGCAGTGTGCGACTCATCATTGCACCGATGGTGGTTGCGATGGTGACCATTTTCGCGACGATGGGTGTGATGATCGGTCTCGGTTTCACCGTACATATCATGAGTTCCATGATTCCGATTTTCCTGATGCCGATTGCGATCGTGGATTCGGTGCACATCATGTCGGAATTTACGGATGACTATGCTCCGGGCAAAGATCCCAAAGCGGTGATCAGTGGCGTCGTTGAACAACTGTTTACGCCCATGTTGTTTACGTCCCTGACTTCGGCCACAGGATTTGCGTCACTGCTGTTAACGCCCATTCCACCGGTACAGGTATTCGGTGCGGTGGTGGCCTGCGGTATTTTGCTGGCATTTGTATTAACAATCCTGTTTATTCCTGCCTACGTGGTGCGCATGCCGGTTGCAAGCCTTGAAAAGCTCGGCAAGCAACCAGTTACGGATGAAATCGACACGCCATTGGCAAAATTTCTGCGTCGTGGCGGCAGTTTTGCCTTTGCTAACGGCAAGCTCATTGCAGTTCTGACCCTGCTCGTGTTTGCGGCCGGGGTTGCCGGAGTCATGCAAATCCAGATCAATGACAACCCGGTCCGATGGTTTAAACAGGATCATCGGATTAGGCTGGCCGACCGGGTGTTGAATGAACATTTTGCCGGTACCTATGATGCATTCTTCGTGCTTGAGTATGAGAACAGTGCAGCGATCAGTAAGTTTCGCCAGCAGGCCGAAGCCCTGCTGACCCGGGAGGAACTCACGGCAGGTTCTGCCGGTTTGCAGGCATTGATTAACGCTGCAGCAGTTGATCCGGGTGGTTATTACGGCCGGATTATCGCCGCGGCAGATGATGCGTTATTTGCGGCGCGGGATGATACGGCATTGGCATTGGAAGCATTGCTGGAGATAACGGAAAGTTACCAGCTGGCGGCAAAGTATTTTCAGCGACCGGACAGCCTGGCCATGATAGAGGGGCTGCAGCAGGCACTGATGGATAGCGGCAGGGTGGGTAAGACCAATGCCTTGCCGGATGTCGTCAAGGTGGTGAATCGCGAATTGCACACGGGTGATGAAGAACATTACCGGGTTCCGCATACGGTTCCGGCCGTCGCTGAGACCCTGTTGCAGTTCCAGTCGTCTCACCGGCCACAGGATCTGTGGCACATGGTAACGCCTGATTTGCAGTCGACCGCCATCTGGGTGCAGCTGACCAGCGGCGATAACCAGGATATGAGCCGGGTCATGGATAGCCTGGATAAGTACCTGATCGAGAATCCATTGCCTGCGGGGGTAACGGCGCGCTGGGCCGGTAAGACTTTTATCAACGTGGTCTGGCAGCGCACCATGGTGGCGGGCATGCTGAAAAGCCTGCTGGGTGCCTTCATCGTGGTACTCCTGATGATGGCGTTGTTATTTCGTTCCGTACTGTTTGGTTTGCTGGCCATGCTGCCGCTTAGCGCGACTATTCTAACCGTTTATGGATTGATCGGCTGGACTGGCAAGTATTACGACATGCCGGTTGCCGTGCTTTCCTCATTAACGCTGGGCCTGTCTGTGGATTTTGCCATTCATTTCATCCAGCGCATGCGCAGCCTGTACGAGCAGACCGGTTCGTTCGCCGAGACGGCGCGGCTTATTTTCGAGGCGCCGAGTCGTGCCATTACGCGCAATGCGATCGTGATCGCACTGGGATTTACACCGTTACTCCTTGCGCCCCTGCTGCCGTACGTCACCGTGGGCGTTTTTATGGCATCGATCATGGTGATATCTGGTGTGGCGACACTGGTATTGCTGCCGGCGATGCTGTCCCTGTCGCGCGCGGTGTTGTTTCGCAGTTCCGGGAAGGTGCGCTAGCCAGTGAAACCGTTATTGATAGCGCTGGGTTTTGCCGTGTCGGGCCTTGTTTATGGTCAGGTGCTTACCGATGGCGATGAGATTGTCGCGCAGGCCAATCTCGCTGCTTACTATGCCGGTAAGGACAGCAGGTCCGAGGCACGCATGATTATCATCGATGCCCGGGGACGTGAGCAACGTCGCCAGTTCACGGTTTTGCGACGCAATCTTGAAGCCGGCGGTGATCAGCAGTTCCTGGTGTCGTTCAGTCGGCCCTCGGATGTGCGTGGAACCGTATACCTGGTGAACAAGCATGTTGGTCGTGATGACGATCGTTGGCTGTATCTGCCGGGTCTCGATCTCGTCAAACGTATTTCGGCCGGTGACGAACGCACCAGCTTCGTCGGCGCGCATTATTTTTATGAAGATGTTTCCGGGCGTGGTCCTGCTGAAGATACTCACGAATTGATAGCAACCACGGATCAGCACTATGTGCTGAAGCATGTGCCGAAGAACCCTGCACAGGTCGAATTTGTCAGCTACGTGACCTGGATTGATCGTCAAACTTTCCTGGCGAACAGGATTGAATATACCAATACCAGCGGCAAGCTGTATCGACGGGTCGAGGCGCTGGAAACCAGGGAGATCGACGGGTATCCGACTGTGGTCAGCAGCCGCACATCGGATCTGACCAATGGTGGGTACACGGATATGCGGTTTCGTTACATCGCCTATGATCTCGGCATGCCGGCAGCGGTATTCACGCAGCGCTCGCTGCGTAATCCTCCCCGTCAGTGGCTTAAGCGGCCCGACGCAGAATAAGCGGTTCGCTATTGATGACGGTCAGGTCACTTATCCTGTTGTTGTTCGTCAGCCTGTCTGTGGCGGCACAGGATGATGCCTGGGATGATGACTGGGCAGATGAAGAAAAAACCGGTTTGCAGTGGAGCGGATTTATCGAAGGGGCTCTCGGCAGTCGCTGGGATACGGATTCTCAGACCGGCAGCAAGGGAACGTTACGAGAACTGCGCGCACGGTTTGAGAATGATTGGGCAAATGACTCACTAGCCATCGGCTTTAAAGGTGATGCGCTTTACGATGAGGTCATCGAGGAGTTCGATCTTAAGATACGTGATCTGACCCTGGCGCTCTCGCCGGGAAAAAACCTGGATATAAAGCTCGGCCGACAGGTGCTGACCTGGGGCACGGGCGATCTGCTGTTCCTCAATGATTTATTTGCGAAAGACTGGATTGGATTCTTTGCCGGCCGGGATAGCGAATATCTCAAAGCTCCGTCCAATTCTGTCCGGTTCAATCTATATACGAACCTGGTCAATATTGATTTTGTCTGGACACCTGTTTTTGAACCGGATGAGTATCTAACCGGTGAACGATTTTCCTTCTTCTCGCCCCTGGCGGGTAGAAAGGTAGCGCCGGATCCGCCGCTTTCAGCCGTTGAGCCAACTGGCAATCTCTCCAACGGGGAATTTGCATTGCGCTTGTTCAGAACCATCAACGGAACAGAATATGCTGTGTACGGTTACCGGGGGTTTTTTAAGCAGCCGCTTGGTTTAAATGTTCAGCTGTTGCCTTATTTTCCGGCCATGACAGCGCTCGGTGCCAGTTTGCGCCGGAGCCAGTGGTCCGGGCTGGTTAATGCAGAAGTGTCGTATTACTTCTCGCGGGATGACAGCAGTGGAACCGATCCGCTGATACCGAATGATCAACTGCGCCTGTTGCTTGGTTTCGAGCGCGAGGCGGTTACTAATTTTAATATCGCTGTGCAGTATTACCTTGAGTGGACCCGCCAGCATGATCGGTTGATCGAGCATTCGCTCGCCCCGGAGTTTGAAACTGAAGAGCATCGTCATTTGTTTACCACGCGCCTGACTTATCGGGCGAAGATGGATAAGCTGGTCTGGTCCCTGTTTGTTTTTTATTCGCCGAGTGACAAGGACTATTACCTGCGTCCGAAGTTAACTTATAGGCGCAGTGATCAATGGACTGCAGAGGCTGGGGTCAGTTTGTTTGCAGGTGCCGATAAACATACTTTCTTTGGGCAATTGGACGATAACAGTAACGCTTATGTGCGAGTTCGGTATCATTTTTGAGTTTGCTTTAGTGGTGTTTTGATTCGTTCCCTGGCCGATCTTTATACTCTTGCAAAACGCCGCAGGGCGCGGCTTTAAGGTTTTGCAAGGGCATACCGAACACAAAAGACCTTGAATGCACCGCGGCTGACTTTGTACAGGAAACAAACATAGCAGGGCTTAACGTACCAATTGCATGGTGGGCCAGCAATGCAGAGTTCCTATTTCCTGGCCGGCGGCCCAAACCCCTCATCCGGAAGCGCGGTAATCTCATCAATCTCGCCCAGTTCGGCATCGTCAGGCCGCCACAAGCCGGCTTGCACATTCTGTTCAAGCTGTTGTTGCGAGGTAACACCGGCAATCACACTCGATACGGCCGGCTGACTCGCCAGCCACCCCATCGCCATATCCAGCAAAGAATGATCATAACGCTCGCAGACTTTTTTCAATGCTTCGACTTTATCGACCTTCTCTGCAGAAGAGAAAGCACCGGCTGCAAAATTCTTCCATTGATCCAGGCGCGAGCCTTCCGGTGCCGGTTTCCCTTTCTGGTATTTGCCGGTTAACAAACCACTTTCCAACGGGAAATACGGCAAAATACCCAGCTGGAATTTTTCACAAGCCGGTACCACTTCCTTTTCGATCTCACGGGTTAACAGGCTGTAGCGGTTTTGAACCGAAACAAACCCGTTCAGGTTTGTTGACCGAGCGATCCATTCGGCATCCGTGATTTGCCAGGCCGCATAATTTGAGCAACCGATGTAGCGAACCTTGCCCTGGTGGAGCAGATCATCCAGGGCTCGTAAGCTTTCTTCGATCGGTGTTTCGCCGTCGAAGCGGTGCATCTGATAAAGGTCGATATAATCGGTTCCGAGTCGCTTCAGGCTCGCCTCTACGGCCTGCATGATGTAGCGTCTTGATCCGCCCTGCATGTCAAAGCGTTCGGATGACATCGGTCCGGCAAATTTGGTCGCGATGATTGCCCCCTCACGCCGGTCACCGAGGCCCTTACCCAGAAATTGTTCCGATCTACCGCGCTCGCCATACACGTCAGCGGTATCGAACAGATTAATCCCAAGGTCTAAGGCCTTATGAACCATGTCGACAGATTCTTTCTCGTCATTCATCATGCCGAAATTCATGCAGCCAAGACCGACGACAGAAACCTTTAGCCCTGAACGGCCGAGATTCTTATATTCCATCCTTTTTCCCCTCAGGGTGTCAGAAGAACAGTGTTGATAATCGCTTATTTTCCCCGTCGGGTCACAAATTAATGACTCCGGCACCAAAACCCGGATATGCTTGTCGATTATGGCAATCAGACGTGTTATCCGGATGGGTCACCCGCTGCTGCGGCAGCCCGCACGGCCTGTTAAGTCCGATGAGATCGGCGGCGAGGAACTCGCCGGGCTGATCGAGGATATGGTCGATACACTACGGGATTACAGTGGTATCGGCCTGGCTGCACCGCAAATCGCCGAATCGCTCAGGCTGGCCATCATCCAGATACCGGATAAGTCTCCAGGTTACGAAAACCCGGAGCCGCTGCCTTTGATGGTATTAATCAACCCGGTCCTCGAGATTATCGACCCGGCTACTTACGGCTACTGGGAGGGTTGTCTGTCGGTGCCCGGGTTGCGTGGTTTTGTCGAGCGGCCGCAACATGTGAAGATCATTTATACCTCCATGCAGAGCGAAACTATGGTGCTGGAGTTGCAGGGCTTTGCGGCGACGGTGTTGCAGCATGAGTTGGACCACCTGGATGGGAAATTGTTTATTGATCGGGTCACGGATACCCGTTTGCTGGCGTTTGAGGCTGAGTACAAACGTTATTTATTGCCGATGGAGGCAGTGTATGACAGTGAAAGTGTTCACCATTAAGTTGCTCGGCAGGCTAATCCCGTTTCCCCTGATTCTGCTCGCCGGTTGTGCGGCAGTTCCGCAGGTATCTGAGCTTGCAGCGGAGTACGAAGTCGAGATTCTCGTGCCCGGTTCTGCGATGCACGGGGTGCATGGGCTCGTATTTGACCAGCATGATGTGTTGTATGGTGCCAGCCTGGTCGGCTATTCAATTTATCGGATCGATACCCGGACCGGTGAGGTTAGTACCGTCGTCGGGCCGCCACGCGGCAATGCGGATGATGTTGCAATCGGCCCGGATGGCACAATTGCATGGACTGCCGGGGCATTTTCTGCCGTGCATGCACTGACCCCGGATGGCGAGTTCAAGGTGCTGGCCGGCAATCTGCCCGCGGTAAATTCGATCGACTACGCGCCGGATGGCCGGCTGTTCGTGACCCAGATTTTTGGCGGTGATGCACTCTGGGAAATTGATCCGCTGGGGGTGACCGAGCCGCGGCGACTGGCCAGGCGACTCGGCGGCCTGAACGGTTTTGAGGTTACTGCCGATCATCAACTCTATGGCCCCTTGTTTCTGAAAGGCAAAGTGGTGCGGGTAGACCTGGCCTCCGGCGAGGTCACCGAGATCGCCGCCGGTTTCAAAGTGCCGGCTGCTGTTAACCTGGATTCACAGGGGCGACTCCTGGTTGTCGATTTCGATGACGGCAGTGTGACCCGGCTGGATCCCGAGTCAGGAGATCGGGAGATTATCGCGCAACTCGAGCCGCCGCTCGATAATCTGGCGATTAACAGCCGCGATGAAATTTATGTTTCCAATCCTGCTACCAATACGATTACCGAGATCAATCCGGATACCCGGGCGACACGTGAAGTCACCAGTGGCCAGTTCAGTGCGCCCGGCGGTATCAGTATGGCGCAGATTGATGGCCGGACCGTGGTGATGGTGGCGGATTTCTGGGGCAATCGCTACTTCGATACGCTCACCGGCGAGCGTACGATGTTGCCTTCACCCACGGGCGTCATGGCTTCCGCAAGTCTTGCCGTCAACGATGAGGTGCTGGCGCTGGCATCTATCTGGCCTTTCGGGCTGGTTTATTTCATCGATCGCCAGGCGCATAAGGTGCTTAAGACCGCCAAGTTCAAGGCGCCGTATAACCCGGTATTCCTCGCCGATGGCAGTGTTGTTGTTGCCGATTACAAGGCTGGTACGCTGACCCGGCTTGCCGCGGGTAAAAATCGCGACAAATCTGAAATTGCGCGCGGTCTTGATGGGCCGTTGGGTCTCGCGGTGGCTGGCGATTTGCAGCTTTATGTCGGTGAGTACGATGGCGGGCGGATCTGGAAGATTGATTTGGCGGGTGGTGCACGTCAACTGGTGACCGACGGGCTGGACCGCCCCGAGGGTCTTGCATTGACCCCTGATGGACGGTTGCTGGTAGCGGAAACCGGCACCCGACGGTTGCTGCGCATCGAGCCGGGTTCCGGTGTTGTTGATGTTGTGGCGGACAACCTGGCGATCGGACTTGAGGGCGGTGATGATCTGCCGCGGCCGTTCATTCCGACCGGGGTTGCGGTCGATGCCGGGGGCAACATCTATATTTCGGCTGACATCGATAATGCGTTGTATAAACTGACCCGGAAGTAATCACGACGAACCCGGGATCCGGTTCCGCGTGACGTTCGGTTTGCACCCGGATTGGTTATATTGGCTGCGCCGATTGACATCGACCAGATGGCGTGTGATCGTCATGTTGCGTTGAATATACAGGGCAGTAGTTGCACCGGCCTGTACGCTGCAGATTCTTGCAGTCGACTGAGCATTTGTGAGGTCAGGACATGTATGAAGAAGAATGGAAAGGCTTTAGGGCGTTCTATGAATTGCTGTTTGGCACGCCAATTGCGTACCTTTTTTTGTTGTTAGTCTGGAAGAAACTGTTCAGGGCAGATCATGCCGGCTGGAAATATGCATTGATTACCCTGATCGGCAGCAGTTTCTTTATCTTGAATCACTATTTTTTTCACGCACCGTTCTATAGCTTATTGGCGAGAAGCTACGCAGTCATTTTTCTGCTGTTTTACTACATTCTTCTTATCCGTCCGCAGGCCTTTTCTCTGCTCAGGCAATGTGTCGCCGTGCTGTCGGCGGTAATCTTTACCGGTGTCTATATCGGCGCGGAAGAAGTCGCCCGGGCACTGGCCGACGGCAGAATGTTAAACGGTACAAAAGTGCCGGAGTTTTTATTTGTGCTGACCGCATTCCTGGCTTTTGTAATCATTATCCTGCTGCAGAGAAAACCTGCATCGCGAATGTAGCCAAGTACAGGATAATAAAAATCAGAAATTTTTCTATTGGGGGCAACATGAAAAGGATATTTTCTAACCTGAAATATCCATCCGCAGGGATTCGCTGGGCGGCAACAGCAGCGTTCATTTTTTTCGTCATGGCGATACCGTTTACAGTATCGACTGAAGATTAAGCGCCGACGATCCTGATAACCGGCTCAAACGCCAGCCATGGCTGACGGCAGCAGAACTGTTCGGGCAGATAAGCACCTATTCACCGGAAACTGTTCGTTACTACATTGGCTGGTCCTTGTTTGACACCGTGTGGCCCCTGATTACTTTTACCACCATGCTGTTTGTCAGTGGTTGGCTGTTTGGCTTGCTGGCCGAGAAGTGGCGGCCCCGTTTTCAGTTGTTATTGCCAGCGCCGGTCTGACTGTATTGCTGGACTGGGCGGAGAATATAGGCTTTGTTGCCCTGGTCACCATATCGCCTGGTGAAGCGCAATGGCTGGCAGTGTTCACACTCGGATTGCATGCGGGTAAGCTGATTTTTATGATGGTATTTAATGTGTTGATCTGTGTTCTGCTGGCCGCGGTAATTTTTCTAGTGATCAGGCAGGAAACAAAATAGGATAAAAATATGACCGACAGTTCCTGGACACTCGACCCTGCGATTAATGCCTCTATGGAGACGTTAAAGTTACCGCCTGAAGAAGATCTGAAAGCGCTCATGGCCAAGCGTGCGCCCATGGAAGCAAGGGCACCGAAGGTTGGCGAACAAGCGCCGGCATTTACTGCTGAGCGGTTATCGGCTGAGGGTAAAGTGACGGGTGAACAGGTTAGTCTGGCTGATTATCGCGGCCGTGATTTTGCGCTCATGTTTGGCAGTATCACCTGCCCGATTTATCGTGGTCAGATTCAACGCTTTAACGAGATCTATGCCGAGTTAAACGAGCGGTACGCATTTTTGTTGATTTATATTAGTGAGGCACATCCTGAAGATGGCTGGCAACTGGATATCAATCACGACCAGAGCGTGGTTTATAATCAACCGGTCACCAAAGCTGAGCGTATTGCGATTGCGCAGGATGGTGTCTGTCAGCATGCGATTAAATTACCGCTCGCGGTCGATGATATGGACAATACGATCGACCAGTTGTATTCGGGTTCGCCGGAACGTCTCTATCTTATCGATGCTGAAGGTGCGGTACGTCATCGCTCGGTGCCCGGACCGTTCAAGCTCGATGTCATCGAGAACTGGTATCAGGCTCTGAAAGGCTGATTCAGCGGATGACTCCGTTTAGGGACAATCCGATTGGGTTCCGGAACCCGGTTACGGTAAGTGGGCAGATTATTTATTGTGTTTCGATCGGTGAGTACTGCAGGTTGGTTTAAGAGCTCAACAGTATCAATATTATGAAATTTCTGATCCGGTTAGGAGCGTTTCATGGGTAAAAAAATTAGCAGGCGCACGGTTATTCAGTCGAGTTCGGCTTTGGGTCTGACAGCTATGTGGCCATTTGGCGTACGGGCCGAAATTAGTGGTTTGCCGCGCAGTGAATACGGCTTCGCAACGACGGCAGAGGAGGTTGTTGCCGGTATCGATTTGTCCGGTAAAACCGTGTTGGTTACCGGTTGTAATTCCGGGCTTGGTTATGAATCGATGCGGGTTATGGCGGCACGCGGGGCACATGTTATCGGAACCGCGCGTACTACTGTGAAGGCCGAGAAAGCATGTGCCAGTGTTACGGGTCAGACGACACCGCTGGTTTGTGAGCTAACCGATTTTGATAACATCGTGGCCTGTAGTGAACAGGTGCAGGCATTAAATCTGCCGATCGACATATTCATGTGTAATGCCGGCATCATGGCATTGCCAAAACTTGAGCAGGTTAACGGGATTGAAAAACAGTTTTTAGTTAATCACCTTGGCCATTACCTGTTGACCCGGCGACTGTTGCCGCAGGTTGAGGCAGCCTCCGCCGGGCGTATCGTGGTGTTGTCCAGTATCGGCTATCGCAATGCGCCGAAGGTGGGTATCCAGTTCGATAACCTGAGTGGTGCAGATGATTACAGTCCGTTCCGCAGCTATGGCCAGAGCAAGCTTGCCAACGCCCTGTTCTCACGGGAACTGGCGCGGCGTTATGCTGATACCCGTGTTACTTCCAACACGCTGCATCCGGGCTATGTGGCGACCAATCTTGGTCGCCATGTCACCGGTAAGCTGCATGATCCCAGTGAGCCGTTGCGCAAGGGGTTCAAGACCGCTGATCAGGGTGCTGCGACCCAGGTGTACCTGGCGACCGACGCACGTCTGACGGGTGTCAGCGGTCACTATTTTGAGGATTGTAATCCGGTAGAACCGGATGGTCCGCATATGCATGACGATGCACTGGCCCTGAAATTGTGGCAGGTGTCAGAGGAATTGACTGCCGCTTACCTGTAGCAGCCAGGTCGAACTATATTTTCATAGATAAGAAGAAATCATACGTGATTGTCGGCATGCTAAGCTACGAGTTTTCCGCACCGGCCCAGGTTGGGAGTATCCAATGAGAACAAGAAAAAGCAAACAGGAATCTACACATAACTGGTCGCATAAACTGTGGGCATTGATCCTGGTCTGGTCGGTGACGGGTCTCGTGCCAGCCGTGGCGAAAGAGGCTGCTCCGACGATCCTGATAACCGGCTCAAACGCCAGCCACGGCTTGGCGTTTGCTGAGGAATATGCTGCGCTGGGATGGAATGTTATCGCCACTTGCCGCACGCCGGCCAAGGCCGACCGGTTAAATGCACTGGCCGAAAAATTTCCCAACGTCGTCGTCGAGGAGCTGGATATTGTCGATGTCGATGAAATAAACGCACTGG
>MPMD02247786.1_pt1 | contig 78264 bp, 65 predicted proteins | sample 1617291 | NCBI WGS metagenome assembly MPMD02 (sample SAMN05944810, study PRJNA350692) | marine metagenome | biome: marine; feature: ODZ; material: water; isolation source: 120 m water sample filtered on 30 um supor filter | place: Pacific Ocean | collected 2012-04-09 | depth 120m m | reverse complement strand
CTTCCGCATGCCCCCCGAGCTCGCCTAACCGCCGGAAGGCTGAGGCTCGCCGCCCGCCCTCGGAACGACCTCGTCAGAGGCGGATGATCTCACCTTCTGCGGCCACGAACATGCCGGCCGCGCGCACCGCCGCGGCGGCCTCTCCGGCAGGGTCCGCGGCGGGGTTGGTGTGGTTGAGGTGGAAAAAACGCACGCGAGCGCGCTCCTTGGCCGGTCGATCGGCGAAGAGCGCCATGGTCTCCACCATGAACGGATGGGGGATCTCGGCCATGCTGCGTCCGGGAATCTCGCCCTCGGCGAAGAAGCTGCCGTCAAGGAGCGCCACGTCAACCTCCGCCACGAGCTCGGTGATCGGGCGCTCCCAGCGCTCCCACTTGTCTATGTCGGGCAGGCAGAGCAGGGTGCGTTCGGGGCCCCGGACGAGATAGGCGTAGGTGTCGGTGAACTCCTCGCGGTGCGGGACCCGTAGAGCCGTGATCGACAGGTCCGGTGCGAGCTCCAGGGGTTGGTCGGCGATCATGGGGACGGGGCGGATGTGCTCCCGCTCGACGAGCAGGGACCACGGCCCGTTCGATTTCAGGTATTCCGTCATGCGCGGTGAGCCGTGGACGGGCACAGTCCCCGAGGCGTAGGCCTCCGGCCCGAGCTGTAAGAGGCCCGTGACGTGACCGAGGTGGGCGTGGGTAAGGAAGATGCCATCGAAGAGCGGCGCGCGGCCGTGCTGCGCGGGGCGCATGACCCCGTGACCCCGAGCGCGTTCGACCTGCTCCGCGAGGTCCGGCGTGGCGTCGATCAGCCAGCGCGAACCCGAGCGCGGATCCACGATCAACACAGACGCGACCAGTCGGCGCCGATCCGGATCGCGCCGGGCGGCCTCACAACACTCCTCGCGGCAGGCGATCTGCGGCAGGCCGGCGTCCTGCGCCGTGCCGAGCACCAGGGCGTAGGGCGTGGCAGGTGCGGCCGGCGGCGGGGCGGCGCAGGCGGTCAGGGCCGCCGCGAGAGCCAGGGCCGATATGCGGGGTCTCTGCATCGGCACCAGCATAGGCGATCGGCGCAACGCACTCAGCGTCCGGTCTCTCAGCGCGCGCGAGCCGCGCGGATCAACTCCTCTGCATAGTCGATCCCCGCAGGTGTCCGGGAGCCATACCAGGAGAGGTACTCGCCATCCGCCAAGGCGAAGCGCTCGGCGGGCAGGCCCGTGAGCATGGCGAGCTCGGTGATGTGCCCCGCCTCGAATGGAAACGGCTCCGAGCACAACAACACCAGCTCGGGATCGGCCGCGGCCAGCTCGGCGGGCTCGACGGTCGGGTAGCGCGCATCGCGGTCCGCGAACACGTTGCGCCCACCGGCCAGGGAGAGCAGCGCGTGACAGAAGGTGTCGCGGTTGACCGCCATCCACGGCTTGCGCCAGATCAGGTAGGCCCAGCTCACCTCGCGCTCGGTGCTCGCGGCGGCCTGTACGCGCACGGCGCGCTGCTCGATGTCGCAGGCAATCTCCTCGGCCACCGCAACGCGCTCCAGGGCGGCGCCGATCGAGCGCACCATCGCCGCCGTGTCGTCGGTGGTGCGCGGAAAACTCGTGTGGCACCTCGCCCCCCCCGCCACCAGCGCTTCGTGATCCTCACGGCGATTCTCCTCTTCGTTCAGGAGCACGAGGTCGGGAGCGAGAGCGAGGATGCGAGCGATGTCGGGGTCCTTGGTCCCTCCAACCGTCTCCAGCTCGCCGAGCAGCCCCGCGGGATGCACACAGTAGCGGGTGATGGCTATCAGATCGCCTCCGCGCCCGAGGTCGAAGGCCAGCTCGGTCAGGCTCGGGCAAAGCGAGACAATGCGCATCGCTCAGCCCGCCGGCGCGCCGAGCTGTCCGGAGGTCGCTTCCACCCCAAAGCGCCGTCCGTCGCGCCGGATGCGGGCGAAGGCGTGGTCGACGTCGTGATAGAAGAGCCCGATCCAACCCTCGTCCGCGGCGCGCTTCAGCCAGCGTGAGCGGACATCGAACGAGCGCACGACGTCGATGTCGTAGGCCATGATGTAGGGCGGCTGGGCATGGTGCGTGGTCGGGACGACGTCCGACCAGAAGACGGCCGTGTCGCCCTCCTCTTCCTCACCGAAGGTGATCACCGAGACGCCGTCGGAGTGCCCGCCGAGGACGTGCGTCCGCAGGCCGGGGAGCAGCTCGACGCTCCCCTCAAAGGCCTGGAGCAAGCCGTGAGCCTCGATCACGCTCACATCCTCAGAGCGGTAGGAGCCCTTGCGTGCGTGGTCGGGGTTGCGGGCCATCTGCACCTCGACAAGCGGAGCGTGGTGGACCGCGTTGGCGAAGCGCGGGACGAGCTGTCCGTCGCGCTCGACGACCTGCGCGCCGATGTGGTCCCAGTGGCAGTGGGAGGCGACGACGTGGGTGACCTCCTCCGGCGTCACGCCGCAGGCGCGCAGGGTGTCCTCGAGAGTCGCGGTCGGGAGGATGTGGTAGATGTCGCGCCACTTCTCCTCCCAGCGATCGCCGATACCCACCTCGACGACGACCTTGAGGTCACCGCGCTCCGCCAGAAAAGGGCGCAAGGCCAGCAGGATCGTGTTGTCCTCCAGCGGCGGCGTCATCGAACGCCACAGGTTGGCCGGCACGACGCCCCACATGGAACCTCCGTCGAGACGGAAGAAACCGTCCGAGAGCGCGGTCAATCGCCAGCCTCCGGCCTCCACCGAGCGCCGCTCCCACTCCGGCGGTTCCTGACTCGCCGGGCCGACGCTCATGCCCGATCGACCCCGCGCAAGACGCTGCGGGCGATGATCAGGCGCTGGATCTCGCTCGTGCCCTCCCCGATGGTGCATAGCTTGGCGTCGCGCCACATGCGCTCGACGGGATACTCGCGGCTGTAGCCGTAGCCGCCGTGAATCTGGATCGCGTCGTAGGTGACGCGCATCGCGACCTCCGAGGAGTAGAGCTTGCCCATGGCCGCAGCGGTGCCGTACGGCTCGCCCGCGTCCTTGAGGCGCGCGGAGTGGTAGACGAGATGACGCGCCGCCTCAATCTCCAGGGCCATGTTCGCCAGCTTGAAGGAGACGGCCTGCTGTTCGCTGAGCTTCTTGCCGAAGGCCTCGCGCTCGGAGGCGTAGCGACGCGCGCAATCAAAGGCGCCCTGAGCGATGCCCAGGCCGAGAGCGCCGATCGAGATGCGCCCACCCTCGAGGGTCTGCATGAAGGTGCGAAAACCCTCGCCCTTGGGCCCGAGCAGGTTGTCGAGGGGAATGCGGGCATCCTCGAAGACCAGGCTGGCCCAGTCGGATCCGCGCATGCCGAGCTTGCGCTCGCCCTTCTCGAGGATGAAACCGGGCGTCTCGCGGGTCACGACGAAGGCGCTGATGCCTTTGGGGCCTAGGCTCTTGTCGGTGACGGCCGTGACGATGAAGGTGCCCGCGTGGTTGGCGTTGGTGATGAAGCACTTGCGCCCGTTCAGCACCCACGCGTCTCCGTCGAGCACCGCGCTCGTCTGGGTCGCGCCGGAATCAGAGCCCGCGTTGGGCTCGGTCAGACCGTAGGCGCCCATGTACTCTCCGGCCACCAGCTTCGGCACATGCTCGTCGCGCAGGGCGTCGCTCCCCCACTTGAAGATCGGGTAGGTACCGAGGCTCACATGCGCCGCCAGGGTCAAGCCGGTCGAACCGCAGACGCGGCTGATCTCCTCGACGGCGATGGCGTAGGCCAGCGTCCCGCCGTCCGACCCGCCGTAGCACTCGGGAAAGGGGATGCCCGGCAGCCCCAGCTCGACGATTCGCTTCCAACTGTCCAGCGGGAAGCGATGCTCTTCGTCGATCTCGTGAGCGATCGGTTCGATCTCGGCCACGGCGAACTCGCGCACCATGTCGCGGATCATGCGCTCGTCCTCGGAGAGGTCGAAGGCGTGCGTGATCGGAGGGAGCGAGAAGTTCGTTCCGGTTCCGTTGGAGTCGTTGGCGGTCATGGGGGGGGGCCGGTTCAGTCCAGCTCGATCTTCCAGCCGCGGGTGCGACGTACGTTGTGTCGGTCCGATTTCTCGTCGGCGACGGAGTCGCGGTAGAAGTCCGCGCTCCTTCCGCGACCGACCCAGTCGATGAGGGCGCGGCGCGAAAACTTCCACTCCCGCCCGACCTTGCGCGCGGGGATGTTCTCGGTGTGGAGCACGCGGATGAAGGTCTTCACGCTGACGCCCACAAGCGCGGCGGCCTCGTCAATGTTGAGGATCTCGCGCTCATCGCCCGTACTCATTCCTGACCGCCTTTCGCCGCCAGACGTTCGCCCATGCGGGCCTGGATCCACTCGGCGATCTCCTCGGTCGGCGACCCAGGACCGAACAGCCGCGCGTAGCCCGCGGCCTCCAGAGCCTGCGCATCCTCGGGAGGGATGATCCCGCCGCCCACGAGCATGATCTCGCCCATGCCGCGCGCCACGAGCTCGTCCCGCACGCGCGGGAAGAGCTCCATGTGAGCCCCCGAGAGGATCGAGAGCCCGACGACGTCCACATCCTCCTGGGCCGCGACCTCGGCGATCATCTCGGGCGTCTGGTGTAGGCCCGTGTAGATGACCTCCATGCCGTGATCGCGCAGAACGGTGGCGACGGTCTTCGCGCCGCGGTCGTGGCCATCGAGGCCGGGCTTGCCCACCAGCACCCTGATCTTTCGCTCCGTCATGGTCTCACTGAAGGGTCAGAGGATCTGCGGTTCCTTGAAGTGTCCGAACTCCTCGCGCAGCACCGAAGCCATCTCGCCCAGGGTGCAGTACGCGTGCGCAGCGCGAACGAAACATTCGAGCAGGTTCGTGTCGCCACGGCAGGCCTCGCGCAGCGCGTCGAGTTCGCGGCGCACCGCGCCGTCGTCGCGCCGCGCGCGCAGGGCCGCCAGGCCCTCCGTCTGCTCCGCGCTGACGCACGGATCGATGCGATGGACCTCGATCAAGCCCTCCCTGTCGGCCTCCTCGGTGTAACAGTTGATGCCGACGATACGCTTCTCGCCCGCCTCAACTGCTCGCTGGTATGCGTAGGCGGAGCGGTGGATCTCGCTCTGGAAGTAGCCCGCTTCGATGCACGGCACGACCCCGCCGCGCTGTTCGATCTCGGCGAAGATGGCCTCCGCCTCGGCCTCCAGGCGCGCGGTCTGGGACTCGACGAAGTAGGAGCCCGCCAGGGGATCGGCGACGTGCGCCACCTCGGTCTCCTCGGCGATGATCTGCTGGGTCCGCAGGGCGATCTTGACCGACTTTTCCGTCGGCAAGGCGAGGGTCTCGTCCATGGAGTTGGTGTGCAGCGACTGGGTGCCGCCGAGCACCGCCGCCAGGGCCTCGAAGGCCGTGCGCACAATGTTGTTCTCGGGCTGCTGCGCCGTCAGGGAGACGCCGGCGGTCTGGGTGTGGAAGCGGCACATCCACGAACGCGGGTCCCGAGCGCCGAACTCGTCGCGCATCTTGCGTGCCCAGATGCGCCGGGCGGCCCTGAACTTGGCGATCTCCTCGAAGAAGTCGAGGTGGCTGTCGAAGAAGAACGAGAGCCGCGGAGCGAAGGTATCCACATCCATGCCGGCCGCCACGCCACGCCGCACGTACTCCATCCCGTTGGCCAGAGTGAAGGCCAGCTCCTGAGCGGCGGTCGAGCCGGCTTCGCGGATGTGGTAGCCGCTGATCGAGATCGTGTTCCACTGCGGCGCGCGCTCCGAGCACCACGCCATCATGTCCGTGATCATCCGCAGGGCGGGTTCGGGCGCCACGAGCCAGGCGTGCTGGGCCTGATACTCCTTGAGGATGTCATTCTGGACCGTCCCGCGGATGTCCACGGGATCCACGCCCTGTTTCTGTGCCGCCGCGATGTAGAACGCCAGCACGATCGGCGCGGGACCGTTGATGGTCATGGAGGTCGAGACCTTGCCCATGGGGATGCCCTCCATGAGCGTCTCCATGTCCGCCAGGCTGGAGATCGCCACGCCGACCTGACCGACCTCGCCGACGGAGACCGGATCGTCGGAGTCGTAGCCCATCAAGGTCGGGAAGTCGAAGGCCACAGAGAGCCCGGTCTGTCCGTGCTCCAGGAGGAACTTGAAGCGCTCGTTGGTCTGGCGCGCCGTCCCGAAGCCGGCGAACTGACGCATGGTCCACAGCCGACCGCGGTACATGCTGGCGTGAACGCCGCGGGTGAAGGGAAACTGCCCGGGCCAGCCGAGGTCGCGCTCCGGATCCAGATCGACGTCCTCGGGTCCGTAGACGGGCTGCAGCTCGTCGCCCGAGATCGTCGTGAAGCCCACCTCGCGCAGGCGCGACGAGGCCATCTGCTCGCTCCACAGGGAACGGGCGTCGATGGGCGTGATGGAGTCGGTGTGTGCACTCATGATCCCGCGATCTCCTCCGGCTCGGACAGGCCGGCGGACACGTCCGCCAGCAAGTCGTCGGCTACATCGTAGGGTGTCGCGCTGGCCGCCAAGAGTTCCCGTGCGCGCTCCGCCAGCTCGCCCGTCCCCCAGAGCCTACGGTCCAGGCCCGCGGCGACAGCGCCACGCACCTGGGCAAGCCGCAGCCGCAGGCGACGGGCCTCCAGTCGGCCCTCCCCGCCCAGGTAGGCCCGGTGGCGCTCAGTGGCCTCCCAGACCCCCTCAATCCCCTCGCCACGGCCCGCGCTGCAGGAGATGACCGGCGTCTCCCAGGCCCCCTGATCCCGCCGGCGTAGGGCAACGGCGTCCTCGAGGTCGGTCTGCAGGCGCTCGGCACCCGCCACTTCCGCCTTGTTCACGACCAGCACGTCAGCGACCTCCAGCAGGCCCGCCTTCATGGCCTGGATACCGTCGCCCGCGCCCGGGCAGAGCACGACCAGCACCGTGTCGACGGCCTCCATCACGTCGAACTCCGCCTGGCCGACGCCCACGGTCTCGACCAGGAGCTCCTCGAAGCCGAAGGCGTCCATGACGTCGCAGGCGTCGATCGCGGCGCGCGCCAGGCCGCCGTGGCTCCCGCGCGAGGCCATCGAGCGGATGAACACACCCGGATCGGCGCTGCGCTCCTCCATCCGAATGCGATCCCCGAGCAGGGCGCCGCCGCTGAAGGGGCTGGAGGGGTCGACCGCCAGGATGCCCACCGAGTTATCCGCGCCGCGCTGCAGGCCCGCGAGCTCGTTCACGAGCGTGCTCTTGCCTGCGCCGGGCGGGCCGGTGACGCCCGTCCGCCAGGCTCGGCCCACGCGTTCGAAGAACGCTCCCAGCGCCTCGCCAAAGCGCGGGTCGCCGTTTTCCGCCCACGAGATGAGGCGCGCGACGGCCGCGCGATCCCCCGCCTTCAGGCGCTCGACGATTTCGGCGGCGGAACTCAAGCGGTCAACAGGTTGCGGGAGATGACGATGCGCTGGATGTCGGTCGCACCCTCGTAGATCTCGGTGATACGCGCGTCGCGGAAGAAGCGCTCGACCTCGAAGTCGTCGGTATAGCCCGCGCCGGCGTGAATCTGGAGGCACTCGTCCGCGCAGAAGTTCGCGGTGGTCGAGGCGGCGAGCTTGGCCTGCGCCGCTTCGAGGGAGCAGCGCTTGCCCGAGTCGCGCACGACCGCCGCACGAAGGGTCAAGAGCCGCGCCGCGTCGAGGCGCGTCGCCATGTCAGCGATCTTCCACTGCACGGCCTGAAACTCGCCGATCGGGCGGCCGAACTGCTCGCGGTCGCGGGCATAGGAGATCGAGGCGTCGAGGCAGGCGCGTCCAATGCCGACAGCCTGCGAGGCGATGCCGATGCGCCCGCCATCGAGGGTGTCCATGGCGATCATGAAGCCGCGGTCGAGCTCGCCGAGCAGGTTGTCCTTCGGGATGCGCGCGCCCTCGAGCAGCACCTCGGTGGTCGAGGAGGCGCGGATACCCGTCTTCAACTCCGCCTTGCCCACCCGCACGCCGGGCGTGTCCATCGGGACCAGGAAAGCCGAGATGCCCTTGGCCCGCGAAACGTCGGGGTTTGTCCGCGCGTAGACGATCGCGAGGCCCGCGATGCCGCCGTTGGTGACCCAGACCTTGGTGCCGTCGAGCACCCATTCGTCGCCGTCGAGGACGGCCGTGGTGCGCAGGGCGGCCGCGTCGGAGCCCGCGTTGGGCTCGGTCAGGCAGTAGCAGCCGATGACCTCCCCGCTCGCCAGCCGCGGGAGCCAGGTACGCTTCTGCTCGTCACTCCCGTAGCGACACAGGGGCGCGCCGAGCAGGCTGTTGTGCACCGAGACGGTCACCCCCGTGGAGGCGCAGGCGTGGTTGAGTTCCTCCAGCACCACCACCATCGCCTGAGTCCCCATCCCCGCGCCGCCGTACTCCTCGGGGATCGTCAGACCCCACAGGCCCAGCTCACCGAGCTGGGTAAAAACCTCAGGATCGATGTAGCTCTGGCGGTCGTGCTTCGCCGCGCGCGGGGCGAGCTCGGTGACGGAGTACTCGCGCGCCATGTCGCGCACCATCGTCAACTCCTCGGACAGCTCGAAATCCATGTCTCGTCTTCTCGTTCAGTCGTAGTCGTAGAAACCACTGCCCGCCTTGCGGCCCAGACGGCCCGCGGCGACCATGCGCCGCAGCAAGGGACAGGGACGGTACTTGTCATCGCCCAGACCTCGATGCAGCACCTCGAGGATGTCGAGGCACACGTCGAGGCCGATCAGATCCGCCAGGGCCAGGGGCCCCATCGGGTGGGCCATGCCCAGCTTCATGACCGTGTCGATCCCCTCGCGCTCGGCGACGCCCTCGAAGAGGCAGAAGATCGCCTCGTTGATCATCGGCATCAGCACGCGGTTGGACACGAACCCGGGGTAGTCATTGACCTCCACCGGGGTCTTGTCGATCGCCTCGCAGCAGGCCATCACGCGCGCGGTCGTCTCGTCCGAGGTCTCGTGGCCGCGAATGATCTCGACCAGCTGCATGATCGGGACCGGATTCATGAAGTGCATCCCGATCACGCGCTCGGCGCGAGCGGTCGCCGCGCCGATCTCGGTGATGGAGATCGAGGAGGTGTTGGTTGCGAGGATCACCTCCGCTCCCGTGCGTGCGTCCAGCTCCTCGAAGACCGCGCGCTTGATCTCCGCGCGCTCGACGACGGCCTCGATCACCAGGCTCTGGTCGGTGAGCGCGGCGATCTCGGCGGCGGTGGAGATGCGCGCCAGGGTGGCCCGGGCCTCCTCAGCGGTCGCGCGCTCCTTCTTGACCATGCGAGCGAGGCTCTTCTCGACGGCCGCCGTCCCGCGCTCGAGCGCCACCGCGTCCAGATCGATCAAGAGCACCTCGACGCCCTGCCAGGCAAAGACCTGGGCGATGCCGTTCCCCATCGTCCCGGCCCCGATCACCGCAACGCGCTCGAAGGGTTGGGCGCCCATCAGACCGCCCTCTCGACCGCCAGGGAGACGGCGTTGCCGCCGCCCAGGCAGAGGGAGGCCATGCCCGTCGCCGCCCCGCGCTGCTCCATGGCGAAGAGCAAGGTGACGAGGATTCGCGCGCCAGAAGCGCCGATCGGGTGGCCGAGAGCCACCGCACCACCGTTGACATTGATCTTCTCGGGATCGAGCTCGAGCCGCCGCGTGAGGGCGATCGCGGCCGCGGAGAAGGCCTCGTTGATCTCGTGCAGGTCGACGGCGCCCGGCGCCACGCCCGCCTTCTCGGCGCACATGGGGATCGAGTGCTCGGGAGCCATCATCACCCACTCGGGCGCGCAGCCGCCCGTGGCGTAGGCGCTGATGCGCGCCAGGGGTTCGATTCCCAGCTCGGCCGCCCGCTCGGCGCTGGCGACCACCAGCGCCGCGGCGCCGTCGTTGATGGCCGATGCGTTGGCGGCGGTCACCGTTCCGTCCGGCTTGAAGGCCGGCCGCATGCCCGCGATGCTCTCGGCGGTCAGACCCGGGCGGATGGTCTCGTCGGTCGTGAACGAGATCGCCTCCGCCTTGCGTTGAGGAATCTCGATCGCAAACTTCTCCCCGTCCAGGCGACCCGCCTCGGTGGCCTCGGCCGCCTTGCGGTGACTCTCGGCGGCGAACTCGTCCTGGGCCTCGCGACTGATCTCGTACTTTTCCGCCACCAGCTCGGCGGTGATGCCCATGTGGAAGTCGTTGTAGATGTCCCACAGGCCGTCGTGGACCATCGAGTCGAGCAGCCGTCCGTTCCCCAGGCGCACGCCGTCGCGCGCCTCAGGCAACAGGTAGGGAGCGCTCGACATGTTCTCCATGCCGCCCGCGACCAGCAGGTCCGCGTCACCGGCCCGGATGGCCTGGGCGGCGAGCGCTACGGCCTTGAGACCCGAACCGCAGACCTTGTTGATCGTGAGGCTGCCAACCGCGTCGGGGATGCCCGCTCCGCGGGCGGCCTGGCGGGCGGGGTTCTGGCCCAGTCCGGCGCAGAGCACGTTGCCGAAGATGACCTCCTCGACCGCCTCCGGGTCCACCTCCGCACGCCGCAAGGCCTCCCCGATGGCGAGCGAGCCCAGCTCGGGCGCACGAATCCCCGCCAGGGAACCCTGAAAACGGGCGATCGGCGTGCGGCAGGCGCTGAGGATGACAACGTCTCTCACGGGACACCTCTGGAGTTTCTGAAGGGGGCCGGGAACCCTCCGGTGAGGTCCTGGAGGGGCCGGTCGAGAATAGACCGATGACAACTATAGTGCCCGGAGATGGCCTCGCATAGGCCCGCCGGGCCCCACCGGGCGTCCAGGCACGGACCGCTCCTCAGGGACCGAGCAGCCCTCTCTCTCGGATCCAGGCGGCGATCCGCTCCGCGCAGACCTCGTGGCCCAGGGCGGAGAGGTGGACGGCGTCGAGCTGCAGGTCCTCCGGCGCCAGGCCGCGCGCGACCATCTCCTCCACGAGGACCGGGAGCAGGTCGAGGCAAGCCAGGCCCCGTCGCTCGGCGAAGGCGCCCATGATTCGCTGCGGAGCGGCCAGGCGCACGGGGTCCTCGAACTGGACCGAGATGGGGAAGAGCACCAGCGCCAGGGCCACCTCGCGCTCGGCGCACCAGTCGACGATGGCGGCCACGCTGCGCTGAGTGCCGCGCCAGGCCTCCTGGACGTCGTCGCGGTTGGGCTCGAGCAAGAGGTGATACATGCCGAGCTCCTCGCGCTCGCGGGCGCCCCCGACGACGTCGGAGCCGAACTCCAGCCGCGCCCACGCGCGCCGGGCGAAGTGGGCCAGGGCGCTCTCCTGGAGCCAGACCGGGCCGCGGCCGCTGCGGCTCTTCTCGAGCTGCGCGCCCTCCCAGGTGCCACCGAAACGCTGCAGGGAGAGCTGCTCGGTCACGTCGTTCAGGACGAAGCAGAGCACCACCATGTCAGGCGCGTAGGACGCCCCCTCGCCCTCGAGGAACAGGTGCTCCTGCCAGGGCGAATAGCCGCCGACCGCGCCGTTGATGCACTCCACTGGCCGCGCGGGCGTGGAGAGGGCGGCCTCGACGCGCGCCGGGAAGACCAGCTCGTCGTCCTCGATCAGGAAGCCGAAGGTCACCGAGTCCCCCAGGAACAGGATGCGCCCTGTGCCCGGCGGCTTGGCCGGCGCCCGCTCGGGGCCACGCAGGCCGCGCGAGTTGATGCGGGTCGGGATGCCGCCCCAGAAGTCCGCAGCCCCCGGTCGCAGGCGCCAGCCAAGGTCGGGATCCCGCAGAAAGAGGGTCGTGGGGCTCTCGGCGTGGGGCGCAAGGCACAGCTCCAGGGCGACCAGCGGCGCCAGGCCGGTGGCCACGAACAGCACCGCCCGCAGGGGGAGGCGGCGGGAAGGCAGGCGGCGGGCAATGAGCGCCAGGGCCGCTGCCAGGACCAGGAGCCCGCCGAAAGCCCGCCAGGCGGCGAGGCGGGCCTCGGGAGGGAGGGGGTCGCGCTCGGCCAGGGCAGCCACGGCCCAGGGACCCGAGAACAGGCCCAGCAGCGCCAGCAGCGCTGCCAGAGCGGTCAGGAAGGCCCGCGCTCCCTCGGAATCCGCCTTGCGGCTCGTCTCGCTCATATCGAGGTCAGCCCCCCCATCGGGGAGCGCGGGCAGTCTAGCTCTGGAACGCCTGTTTTCCCGCTGTTGAAATGGCCTCCGCAAACCCGTAATCCAGGTTAGCCAACGGGCGAATCGGTGCCCGCCCGGGGCTGGGGATGAGCGGATTGGACGAGCAGCAACTGGTGCGCGGATTGCGCGAGCGACGCGAGGATGTGGTCACCACCTTCCTCGAGCGCTACCGCTCCCTTCTATTCCACTGCATCGGCCACTTCGAGGCGGACCCGACCTCGCGCGACGACCTCTATCAGGAGCTGGTGCTCTACGCCCTCGAGCGCCTGGACGCGGGGCGCTTCGACCCCGCGAAAGGCTCCCTGGGAACCTGGCTCTACCGCGTCGCCTGGTGCCGCTGCGTGGACCTCAAGCGGCGCGAATCGGGGCGCCCGATCTCCATCCAGGCGGCCAGCGAGGAGAGCGTCCCCGAAAGCCCCGACCCGCGGCCGGACCCCACCGAACAGGTCGGGGAGGCGGAATTGAGCGAGCTGGTGCGGCGCGCCATGGGCCTGCTCGACGCCGAGGACCGGACCCTGCTCGAGCTGCGCCACATGCAGGGAGAGAACCTGGCCGCCATCTCCGAGCACCTGGACCTCTCTTCCGAGCAGTGCAAGTACCGCCTCAAGCGGGCCTCCACGGCCTTGCGGCGCGTGATCCTGAACGACCTCTCCCTCGACCGCCTGGCGGGCGAGGCGGGCTTCCTGCAAGAAACGGCGAAGAGCTGACCCTGTGGCCATGGAAGCACCGGAAAACTCCGCGGAGATGCGCACCACCCGCACAGGAAAGACCGTGATCCAGCTCGCCACGGCCAGCCGGAGCGAGGTCGAGGCAGCCCTGGCCCACTGGGACCAGCTCGAGCACAGCTCCCTGGAGGCCCTCGCGACGCACCCGGTGCACGGCCCACGCCTGCGGATGCTTGAGCTGGCCGAGGCCTGGCTGGGCGAGCAAGGCCCAGCAGGGCGCTCCGCGGCGGTGCGCGACTGCCCGAGCGCCTCGGAACTCTACGACCACGGCTGCGGCCTCGGCGGCGCCGTCCTGGACGCCGAGCGGCGGGCCGAGATCGATCGCCACTTCCTGCGCTGCGGCGCCTGCCGGCGCCTGTCCGCGGCGGCCTCCTCGCGCCCACCCTCACCCCTGGAGGTCGCCCTGCCGAGCGCGCCCCCGAGCTCCCCGATCGGCTGGCGACGCGAGCTCGACGAGGCGGGCGGCGCGGGCTGCAAGCGCGGACGCGAGATCGATCGCGCCTTCCTGCGCGGCCTGCAGCACCGCCTCGAGCACGACCGCGCCCAGGCCGACGCCCAGACCGACGCCCCGCCCGAGCCCGCCACCCCAGCGCCCTTCCCAGAGCGCTTCCGGCCGAGCACACCCCGAGCGCGCAAGCGCTCGCGCTCCCTCCAGCGCCTGATGCCCCTGGCCGCCGCCGCCTCGCTCCTGGCCACGGCCCTCTTCCTGCCTCGCTTCAGCGACGCCGGCCGCATCCCCGCCCTGCCCGAGGCCCCGCTGCTGCGCGGCACGACGAACGGCGATCTGGCCTTCCCGCGCGACCGCGTGCTGCACATCTCCGCCCCCGACGCCTGGCACGGTTTGCCCTTGGGGGCCCGGCCGATCTTCGAGTGCCTCTCGCAGGCCGGAGCCGGCACCTACCGCGTGGAGGTCTTCGAGAGCGGCGGCACGGTCTTCGACGCCGGCCGGCGCGTCGCGCACCTGTTCGACCCCGACCCGCTGCTCTCCGGCATCCACTCCCTACCGCCGGGCGCCTACACCTGGCAGGCCTGGGCCGTGGTGGACGGCATGCAGTGCGAGCTGGGCGAGCGCGACTTCCGGGTCTTGCCCGACCGCCTCCTGGAGGCCGAGCTGGAAGCCCTCGAAGGGCTCGGTGAACCGGTGCGCACGGCCCGCGCCGTGCGCCTGCTGCACGAGGCAGGATTCCTGAGCGACGCCCGCACCCTTGCTCGCGGCCTGCCCCCCGGGGCCGAGCGCGACGCCTACCTGGGCCGCACGCCCGAGCGCTAGGCGCCCGTGCGCGCGGGCCAGCTAATCCTCCTCGCCTGCCTGGCGACCGGCGCGTTCTGCGCGTCGGCGGCCCCGGCGGGCGATGGCCCGGCCTACGAGCGCGACTACCGCCGCTTCGGCGCCCTGCTCGAACGCTTCCGCCAGGGTGAAGACAGCTTGCTGGACGAGCTACGGGGAGCGGCCGAGCGCATGGCCCGTGACCACGGCCGGGAGGACGCCCTGGCGGTGGCCGCCCACTACGCGGGCATCGACGCCGCCGGGCGCAAGGACGGCTGGCAGGCGTACGGGGACTTCCTCGCCCTGCACGAGCGCGTGCGCAAGGCGCGCGACAAGGGCGACTGGGGCGAGCTGCGCCCGGCGCTCCTGGCCGACCTGCGAGCCCTGGCCGAGCGCGCCGGAGTGGCGGCCGACTTCGTCCCCGCCGCCCGCGCCCTGAGCCTGGCCGCACGCATCGAGGCGCGCGAGCTCGAAGCGCGCGCGGACCTCTCCCATGGCGACCGCCGGGCCCTGCTCGCGCGCGCGACGGCGGACGCGCGCGCGGCGGCGGCGAGCTTCGAGCGCGCCGGCCAGCGCAAGCCCCAGCTCGAGCCGCGCTGGCTGCTCGGGCGCCTGGCCCTGCTGGACGGCGACGCCGGCGCCGCCCGCGAGGCCTTCGAGCGCTGCCGCCGGACCGCCGTCGGCGTGCGCAACGACGACTACCACCAGCGCGCTCTCCTGGGGCTGGTGCGCCTTGCGCGCGAGGCGGGCGACACGGCGGGCGTGGACCGCCTACTGGCCGAGCTGGCCACCTTCCGCTCCGTCGAGGAGTGCTGGCCCCTGGCCCGCGAGCACGCCCTGCGCCTGATCCACGAGGATGCCGCCGAAAAGGCGCGCGAGTTCCTGCGCGGCACCGCACCCCTCGACGCGCGCGAGCGGGCCGATTGGAGCCGCTGCGTGGTCCTGGCGGACCTGCGTCTGGGGGAGCTGGAGGGGGCGCGGGCCCGCCTGTGGACCCTGGACGGGGGGGGCGGCGCCGAACGCCTGACGCGTGCCGCGATCGAGCTGGCGGATGGGAACACGCAGCGCGCGCTGGCGGAACTCGACGCCTTCGAGGCGCGCGACGCCCACGAGCGCATGGTCGCGAGCTCCCTGCGCGGCGAGGCCCTGCTGCTCGACGGGCGTTGCGCCGAGGCCCTGACGAGCCTGCGCGCGGCCCTGACCGAGGCCGACCGCTGGGAGGCGCGCCTGGCGGACCAGCGGGTGCTGAAGGGCACGGCTTCCTCGGTCTTCGGCGAGCGCCTGGGCCTGCACACGGTGGTCCTCGCCGCGCGCGCCCTGGCGCAGCTCGGAAGGCCCCTGGAAGCGGCCGCTCTGGGCGAGCAGTACCAGTCGCGCGGCTCGCGCGATCGGCGCGCGGTCACCGCCGCCGACCTCGCCGCCTGGGCGGGGCGCTTCGAGCACGGCCTGGTTACCTGGGTGGTCGGCGCCGACGACGCCCTGTGTGTCTGGGTCGCACCCGACGGCGCGGCTGAGAGCCTGGCCATCCCGCGCTCCCGGCGCGAGCTCGCCCGCGGGGTGCGGCGCTTGCGCGAGGCGCTGTGCGCCGACGACGCCCCCCACTGCGCCACCCTGGCCGAGCAACTCGGTCGCGCCCTCTTGCCCGCGGGCCTGCGGCGGCACCTGCGGACCGCTCGCGGTGGCGACGGGCGCCTGTTGGCCCTGGTCCACGGTCCCCTCGAGCGCCTGCCGTTGGAGTCGCTGACGATCGCCGGGCGCGACCTCGAACACCTCGCGGCGACCCTCTTCCTGCCAGGGCTGCCCGGCGAGGCGCCGGGCGCGCCCCCCGCCGCGCCGGCCCAGCCCTGGCGCCTCTTGGGCGACCCGCTCGACAGCGGAGGCAGGCCGCTGTTGCCCGCCGCCGCCGAGGAGCTCGCCGCGGTGAAGGCCCTCCACCCCGACGCCCTGCTCGCGCGCGCGGGCGCCTTCCACCGCGAGGCCCTGATCGAGGCCTTGACCTGTGGCGCGCCGGTGCACGTGGCCACCCACCTGCGCCGCACCTCCGCCTGCGGCGACGGCCGCCTCGCGCCGGTGGGCCTGGTGCTCGACGGCGAGGAGATGTTTTGCGCCGCAGAGCTCCTCGCCCTGCGCACGCCGGCTCCGCTGGTGGTTCTCTCGGCCTGCGAGAGCGCCGAGGGACGCTTCGTGGACGCCGAGGGCCTGTTGGGCCTCGCCCGCGCCCTGCTCGACGCGGGAGCGCGCAACCTGCTCGTCACCCTCTGGCCTGTGACCGACGACGCCGCGGCGGCCTTCACGCCTCTCTTCCACGAGGCTCTGTGCGAGGGCGCGTCCCCGGCCCTCGCCGCCCGCGACGCCCGACGCGCCCTGCGTGCCGCGGGCCGACCCGCCGCCGACTGGGCCGCCTTCCGGCTGTTGGGCCGGGACTGAGCAGCGGGCGCTGCGGGGGGACGCCTCCTGCGCCCATCCCCGCGGGCTCCTCTCACGGCCTGAACCCAACCTCCACGCCGTTGGTCAGGTTCGTGCCGCTGCCGCAGGGCCCGGCGAGGTCGCGCTAGGAGCCCAGGAAGCGGCGGCGATGCCGCTGCGCACGAGTCGTATGATCGGGCCATGCCCCTCGTCGGACCGAGTCGCGCGAAGTTGCCGCTTAACCGCGCCGCGAACGAGTTCAGCGACATCAGAGAGCTCACGGGGGCGCGACTCGACGAACTGGACCCCGCGGAGATCGCGACGAGGGCGTTCCATCCCCTGGGCACCTACGGCATGGGCCGCGTCGTGAACGCGAACCTGCGCCTGACCCGACACCTGCTCGAGGCCTCATGAAGCGCACAGGGCAATCGGACCGGCGCGTCCTCGCGCTCCTCGCCCTGGGCGCCGCGAGCGCCTGCGCGAGCTCCGGCTCCGGCTCGCCGGAGAGCGAATGGACGCCGTTGCTCACCGCGGAGCGGCACGCCGACTGGGAGATGACGGCCTTCGGCGGCGAGGGCGAGATCGAAGCCGAGGACGGTCTGCTGGTCTTCGAGATGGGCTCGCCCTTGACCGGCCTGCACTGGGCGGGAGGCGAGCTGCCGCGCTGGGACTTTGAGCTGGAGGTCAGCGCCTGCCGCCTGGCTGGCACGGACTTCTTCTGCGGGCTGACCTTTCCGGTGGGCGAGAGCCACGCCACCCTGATCCTCGGCGGCTGGGGCGGCGCCTTGACCGGCCTCTCGTGCATCGACGGCGCGGACGCCTCGATGAACGAGACGACGGCCTTCATCGCCTACGAACAGGGGCGCGAGGTCACCGCGCGCGTGCGCGTGACCAGGCGGCGCATCACGACCTGGCTCGACGGCGAGCTGCTGCACGAGGTCGAGCTGGCGGGCAAGACCATCGACCTGCGGCCCGAGGTGCTGCTCTCGCGACCGCTGGGCGTGGCCGCCTTTCAGACCCGCGCAGGCCTGCGCGCCCTGCGCATGCGGCGCGTGGGCGAACGGTGAGTCACTCCGGGCGGATCGAGAGACCGCCCGACGCGCGCAGCTCGACGGAATAGCGCCCTCCCGGGCGCAGCTCGGTGAAGGGCGCTTCGCCGTGGACGGCGCGCAGGCCCGCTCGCTCGGCGAGCTCCCGATCGTTGGCGTAGTCCCAGAATCGTCGCCAGAGCTCGGCGTGGGGGCCCGGCGAGACCTCGTCCCCCGCCACGAGGCCCGGGCGCAGGCCGACGATGTCGAGCTCGGTGCCCTCGACGGGCCGCTGCCGCTCACCCCAGACGCGGCGGAAGAGGCAGATCGACCTCCCGCGCAGGGCGTCGCCAGCCTCGACGAAGTCGTCGGCGAACTTCACGACCTGGGATTCGAGGTAGAGGAAGCGCCCGCTCACTTCGATGGTCCGCGCCGGGGCCAGGGAGTCTCCGTCCGGGCCGAACTCCTCGAAGCGCACCCGCGACACGATGCCGTCGGGGGTCTCGCGCTGATCGACGACCTCGATCGTCGCCAGGCGGTGGTCGAGGCGCAGCAGGCGGTTGCGCAACTCGAGTTCCCGTTTTTGCCGCGCGAGCTGGCGGTTACGTTCGCTGACCCGATCCACCTCGACCCGCGCCAGGTGCAGCTTCGCGCCCTGCTCCTCGATCTCCTCGGTCAGGCCGGCGATGCGAGAATCACGCTCGACGAGGGCGCGCTGCTGTTCGATCACCGAACCGCGGTAGTGGTGCGTCCACCACCCGACGATGCCCACCAGCCCGCCCAGGACCAGCAGGGCGAGGACGTTCAGAACCCTGGCCATGCCCTCATCTCCATCGGCCGTTCGCGGTCCGCTCCGCCGAGGTTTCCGCTGCTTTCACGCCCGATCGGGGCGGTGCAAAGGGCGTGGTAGGCTACGAGGCGTCGGGCCCGCCGCCGCGCTCCCCCGCACCCGCCGCACCTCGACCCCGAAGGCCAGCCATGCGCACGCTCCTCGCCCTCGCGTCAGCCCTCGCCCTCACAGCCTCCGCCGAGGCCGGGGACTGGCCCCGTTTTCGCGGCCCCGACGGCACGGGAGTCTCGGACGAGGAGGGGCTGCCCGAACGCTGGAGCGAGACCGAGAATGTGGCCTGGTCGGCCGAGATCGCGGGCCGCGGCTGGTCCTCGCCGATCGTCACCGACGGCCGCGTGCTCGTCACCAGCGCGGTGCCCGATGGAGAGGACGTCGAGCCCCGCAAGGGCCTGTACTTCGGCGGCGAGCGCAAGGAGCCGGTGGAGATGGACTATCGCTGGACCGTGACCTGCCTCGACGCGAAGAGCGGCGAGGTGCGCTGGGAACGGGTCGCCCACCAGGGACGGCCCGCGACGCCGATCCACATCAAGAACTCCTACGCCTCGCCGACGCCGGTCACCGACGGCCAGCGCTTCTTCGCGAGCTTCGGCGACGTCGGCCTGTTCGCCTACGACCTGGACGGGCGCGAGCTCTGGAAGCGGCCCTTCGAGCCCGTGGCGACGCGCCGCGGCTGGGGCGCGGCGGCCTCGGTCGTCCATCACGATGGCCAGCTCTTTGTCGTGAACGACAACGATGACGACTCGTACCTGATGGCTCTCGACGCCGAGAGCGGCGAGACGATCTGGAAGATCGAGCGCGACGAGGCCAGCAACTGGGCGACGCCCTTCGTGTGGGAGACGAAGGAGCGCACCGAGCTCGTCACCGCGGGAACGCGCCGCGTGCGCTCCTACGCCCTGGACGGAGCGCTGCTCTGGGAACTCGCGGGCATGTCGAGCATCACGATCGCCACGCCCTACGCGGCGGGCGGGCTGCTGTATGTGACCTCGGGCTACGTGATGGATCGGCGCCGGCCGATCTTCGCGATCCGCCCCGGGGCGCAGGGCGACATCAGCCTCGATGGCGAGAACGCCAGCGAGGCAATCGCCTGGTCCCACGGCCGAGGCGCGCCCTACAACCCCTCGACCCTGGTCTACGCGGGACGGCTCTACGTGCTGCTCGACGCCGGTTTCCTCGCCTGCTACGACGCGACGAGCGGCGAGGAGGTCTACGGCAAGCAGCGCCTCGGCGGCCGCACGGGCTTCACGGCCTCGCCCTGGGCCTACGGCGGCAGGGTTTTCTGCCTCGATGAGGACGGCGACACCTTCGTGATCCGCGCCGGCGACGAGTTCGAGCTGCTGCGTACGAACTCCCTGGGCGAGATGTGCATGGCGACCCCCGCCACGGCTGACGGGAGCCTGTTCGTGCGCACCATGAGCCGCCTGACCTGCCTCCGGCGCTCCGGCGACTGACGCCGCCTGGGCGGCGGATTCCCAGCATCGGTCTCCGGCGGCAGCGATCCGGCCGCCCTGAGACGACGGGAGAGGCGCGCCCTCAAGGCGAGGGGGCCGGGGTCCGATAAGCCCGCCTGCCGGTGAAAACGCCGGAACAGTGGGAGGAGACCCGAAATGATCGCCAGCCTTGCCTTGACCGCCCTGACCGCCGCCGCCCCCGGCCTCCAGCAGGTCACGCCCCTCGACGACCTGAGCGAGGTGCCCGAGGTGCTGATCGCCATCGAGGCCACCGGCATCCGGGCCCGGAGCTTCTGCGCCGAGCCCCTGCTCCTGATGCTCGCCACCCCCGATCGGCGCGCGACGGTCCTGCACTGCCTCGCTCCCGGAAGCAGCGCCGAGGGCTCGTTCCCGCGCGGCGCCCTCGACGACGCGTGGATCGAGGTCTTCCTGCCCTCCCAGGCGGGATGGATCAGCACGGGCGCCCTCTGCCTGGGCGCCGCGCCGCGCACCGGCGCGTGGCTGTGGGTCCGACCCGGTGGCCGCCTCGCCGCCCGCGCGGCCGGCTACGGCGAGCTGGACCTCTCCGGACAGACCCGCGGGACCCTGCTCCCCCGCCGCATCCAGCCCTTCGTCACTCGCAGCGAGGGAGCGAGCGAATCACAAAGCCACGCGCTCCCGACTCATGTACCGATCCCTGACCCCGGTGGGAAACCGCCGGGCGACACACCCCCGGAGATCGAGGAAGAACCCCTCCCGCCGTTCTGAGAGAGCACACGGGAGGTTGCAGAGAGAGACCCTCGGGGGCTGGCGGCCACGGCTGCCAGCCCCCACTTCGTTCCGCGCCCGCTGGACTCCGATCGGACGGCGGTAGATCATCGCTCGCCAGGATGAGCCCCCAGATCGCCTACGAGAGGAAGAGGACCCAGCTCGCCCGCGTCCATCCCCGGGGACGGCTGGGGGGCCTGCGAGGCACGGGCCGGTGGTTGGGCGAGGGCAGAGCGCGATGAGCCTTGACGAACCGGTCGAGCTGCTCGCCGAGGGCGAACTGGACGCCTGCCTGGCCGCGCTGGATCGGGGCCGCGGGTTCAAGGAGTGTCTCGAGGAGCTGCTCTTGAGCCTGGACCCCGAGCGCTCCGAGCGGCTGATGATGCTCTTGCGGGAAGCGCGCGGCGCCTGGCATCTGCTGTTGAAGGGACGGCCGGGAAGCACGCTGTTCTGCGGCGACGCACTCTCGGGCACGGTGCTCTCCCTGATCCTGACCGGGCACCGCCCCCTGCTGGTCGATCGGCGGGCCGATCGCCTGGCCTTCGCGTGCCACCGAGCCGCGGCCCTGACCGGCCGGCGCCCCGAGGTCGTACTCGCCGAGGGTGAACGCCTGCCCTTCGCCGCGGGGAGCTTTGATCTGGTGATCGCCGAGGGCGGATCTCCCGGTGAGAGCGCGGGCCTGCCGATCCCCCCGGCCGAGGCCCGGAGGGTCGCCCGCGGCGAGGTGGCGATGACCGTCGACAACCGCCTGGGCTACAAGCGCTCGACGGGTCGGCGCGGGTACTTCACCGTCCCCGGTCCCCTGGGCTACGCGCGCGCCGTCCTACACCCGCGGGCCGGGGAACGCACCCTAGGTGCCTACCGGCGCGCTCTCAGTGCTGCCGGGAGGGAACGCACCAGAGCTCTCGCGCTCTACCCGCACTCGGCGGACTTCACCCATGTGGTGGCCCTCGACGAGCCCTGGCCCACCCTCCACATCGGCCCCAAGGAGCGCGGAAACCGCTGGAAGACGGCGGCCTACACCCTGGGGCTGTTCCCGCTGCTGACGCCCTCCTTCGCCCTGGCGAGCGCTCCGGCGAAGCTGGCCGCAAGCTCCACGCACCTCGAGCGCATCCTGGCCGCCCTGGCGGAGCGCCTCGGCGCCCCGCAGGTCGTCGCGCAGGAGATCATCGCCACGCGCGGGAACACTGCGATCATCCAGACCTCCGGGCGCGACGACCCCGAAGAGACGAACGGCCGGCTCACCGTCCGCATCCCCCTCGGCCCGCACCTGCGCCCGATGGTCCAAGAACACCACGACCGCCTGGGGCTGATCCGGCGCGAGTTTCCCTCGATCCCGGTCCCCGAACCCCTCTTCGCCGGTGACCTCGAGGGCATGTGGCTCACCTGCGAGCGGCGCCTGGGAGGGCTCACAGCGCCGCAGATCTCGGGTCGCCACGGGCTCGTGGCCCGCATGCTGGCCGACGCGGCCGACCATCTGGCCCGGCTGGTGATGCGGCCGGCGGCTCCCCTGGACGCCGAGGGGTTTGAGGAGCTGATGGGCTGGCGCTTCGAGATCGTCAGCCGCCACGCCGCCGTCGCGAGCACCGTCGCGCGCCTCGAGCGCATGCATGACGAGCTGCGCGAGCGGATGGTGGGGCTCTCCTTCCCGCGCGTGCTCTCCCACGGCGACCTGCGCTCCAAGCACGTCCAGACCCGGCCCGACGGCAGCGTCCTCGGCTATCTGGACTGGGGGACGAGCCGTCCCGACGACCTCCCCGGCTGGGACCTGCTGCATCTGATCGCCCACGAGCGCAAGCAGGAGCAGGGCCTGCGGCCGGCCGAGGCCTGGCAGCAGATTCGCCGCCTGAAGAACCTGTACGACCACGAGCAAACCGCCCTGGAAGAGCACGCTCGGCGGTTGGGCGTGGAAATGGAGGTCCTGGAGGCCGGAGCAGAGGCGTACCCCCTACTCCTGGCGGCGATGGCCGAGAGTCACTGGGACTATTCCCGGCCGCGCTGGGTCCACCGCCAGTTCGATCTGTAAGCACAAGGAGGCCGAAAAGGGCCCGGATCGTCCGAGGCAGCCGGTTCGCACCAGTAATCCAGACAAGTTACCCCTATCCGGCGATTGGTGTATGCTTAGAGCAACATCCCTGGTCGAGCCCCTCCCCACGCACGGTGCTATCTGCGACGTCGCATCAATCGAGGGAGTCGGGTTGGCCTGACGGTTTCTGGTGATTTATCACCACTTCATTCACCTGCTTCAGAAGAGTTTCAGCATGAAAGTTTCCGCAATCGCGTTGGCGGTTGTTGCGGGCACGGCTGTTTCGCCCGCTTTCGCCCAATTTACCGACGCTAACAGCGCTGGCACCCCCAAGGTTCCCACGTCCTTCGTGTTGACCCCCGGTGGTGGTGGCTTCCTGGGTGGCAGTGATGCCTGTGCGTCACCCCAAGATATCGGCTCCGGCCAGGTGTTCGGTCAGACCTTTGACACGACCGCCGCTACAACCGGTCCCGAGCACCAGTCCGAGTCACTCTGCTACGCCTTCGGCACCTCCGCCGTCGACACGGACGTCTGGTTCAAGTGGACCTCAGCGGCCGGCGGCAACGCCTCCGTGACCACCTGCAACGGCACGTCCGGCGACACCAAGATGGGTGCCTACGACGACACCGGCGGATGCCCCACGGGCAGCGCCATTGCCTGCAACGATGACTCGTGTGGCTTGCAGTCCACGGTCACCTTCGCAGCGACCCCGGGCAACGCCTACGTGATCCAGCTCGGTGCATTCCCTGGTGCCTCCGGCACCACCGGTGCATTCGACGTCACGGAATCCGCCCCCCCGCCGTGCGGTCAGTACGACAACGGTTCGACCGAGAACGCTCTGGGCCTCACCGCTGGCGGTGAAATGGCTTGGTTGCACTTCTGGGACTGCGCCGGCGCCGTCACGACCGTCCACAGTGCCTACGGCTCCGCGATGTTCCCCGGCTCCGTCACGAACGGTAACAACAGCCAGGTTGCCCTCTACACGGGCGGCGACGCCAACAGCGGCCCCGGCGCGGCGGTCCTCGTGGCCTCCACGACGACGACCGTTACCAACGGCGACACCGACATCCTGAACCCCATCCCGCTCGCGGGAGACATCACCGGTGGCGGCTGGGCCCTTGTCTCCGCCGACCAGATCGGCGGCGAATTCCCGGGTCCGATGGACCAGGACGCTTCCGGTCCCGAGGCGTGGGTTGTGGGTAACACCACCGGCCCCGGCACCATTGACATCACCAACCTCAACAACAACAACGTAGCCCCGCTGCAGATGCAAGCCATCGGCTTCGCGGCCTACTGGTTGCTCCGCATCGACGCTTCTGGCGGCGGCAGCGGCATCGGCACGAACCAGTGCTTCGGTGACGGCTCCGGCACGGCTTGCCCCTGCGGCAACCCGGGTGCGAACGGCGGTTGCGCCAACGCGACTGGCGACGGTAGCACCCTCGGCGCTGAGTCCACCGCTGGCGGTACCCTGAACGCCGGCAACGCCATTCCTGGCCAGCCGGGTCTGTTCTTCCAGGGCGACAACAGCATCGGCGGAGGCAACGGGATCTCCTTCGGTGACGGTCTCCGGTGCTGTGGTGCGAACGTCGTTCGTCTGGGAGTTGTCGTCCCCGACGGCAACGGTGACGCGTCGCTCGGCGATGCGCAAAACCTCGGCGGCGCGAGCGCCGGCGACACGAAGTGCTACCAGTACTGGTATCGCAACCCCAACGGTTCTCCCTGCGGCGCGGGCTTCAACCTGTCGAACGCCGTCTCGATCACTTGGTAGATCCCTACCTTGTGCTCGGAGGGTCACCTGACCCTCACAGGACCTGACATACAAGGTGGCGTCGCTCCAACGCGGGTGACGCCACCTTTCTTTCACTCCCTCTTCGAGCCCCGCGCTCCCGGCTTCTTTCCATCGCTCAGGCTTGAATGGCCTGCCACAAAGTGCGACGACGAGCCCCGGATCGGGGAAAGCGCTCGCGGGCGTGCCCCGTGCCCGCGCAGCCACTCAGGCTCGATCGCACGCATTCCGATAACGAGTTTCGACCCCGGTCATGATCACCCTCACTGCCCTCGTCCTCCTCGGCCTCTCCTTCTGGTTGCTGCACATCGGCCGCGCATTCCTGGCCTGGACCCTGCCCCCTCTGCTCGGCCTCGCCCTCTGGATTGTGGACGGCATCGAAGCCACGGCCTGGTTCTGGACACTGACCGTAGCCTTCGCCTTCTCCCTGCTGGTGCTCGCCACTCCCCCGGTCCGACGGATGCTCGTCACGCGGCGCTTGATGAAGCTGCTCGCACCGATCTTCCCGACCATGAGCGAGACCGAGCGGATCGCCCTCGAAGCGGGCACGGTCTGGTGGGATGGAGACCTCTTCTCGGGCAGACCGCGCTGGCAGCGACTGGTGGACTTTCAGGTCTCTGAACTCAACGCGCGCGAGCGTGAGTTCCTCGACGGACCGACCGAGGAGTTCTGCCGCATGCTGGACGAGTGGGAGATCCACCAGCGGCGCGACCTCACTCCCGAGACCTGGGAGTTCCTGAAGAAGGCCGGCTTCTTTGGATTGATCATCCCGACCAAGTACGGGGGACAGGGGCTCTCCGCCCAGGCTTGTTCGGCGGTGCTGACGAAGGTCTCGACGCGCAGCGCGCCGGGCGCCGTGACGGTCATGGTCCCCAACTCTCTCGGGCCGGCCGAGCTGCTCCTGCACTACGGGACCGAGGAACAGAAGGACCACTTCCTGCCGCGCCTGGCGACCGGCGAGGAGATGCCCTGCTTCGCCTTGACCGAGCCGGGCGCGGGCAGCGACGCGGGCTCGATGCAGAGTTCCGGCGTCGTGTGCCACGGGCGCTACAAGGGCGAGGAGGTGCTCGGCATCCGTCTCGACTGGAACAAGCGCTACATCACCCTGAGTTCCGTGGCGACGATCCTGGGGCTGGCCTTCAAGCTGCGGGATCCCGACGGCCTGCTGGGCGGCGAGAAGGAGCTTGGAATCACCTGCGCTCTGGTCCCGACAGACACACCGGGCGTGGAGATCGGCATGCGCCACGATCCCCTGGGCGTGTCCTTCATCAACGGCCCCACCAGGGGTCACGGCGTGTTCGTGCCCATCGACGCGATCATCGGCGGTCCTGAGAGGGCCGGCCACGGCTGGCGCATGCTGATGGACTGCCTCTCGGCGGGGCGCGGGATCTCCCTGCCGGGCCTGTCCTGCGGCGCAGCCCAGGCCGTCTCGCGCGGGATCAGCGCCTACGGGAACATCCGCGAGCAGTTCGGCATGCCCATCGGCCGTTTCGAAGGCATCGAGGAGAAGATGGCCCCGATCGGCGGCATGAGCTACCTCATGAACGCGGCGCGCACGCTGACGGCGGGATCGATCGACGCCGGCCAGAAGCCGGCGGTGATCTCGGCCATCATGAAGGCCTACCTGACCGACGGCATGCGCCAGCTCGTGATCGACGGCATGGACATCCTGGGCGGCGCCGGGATCTCGCTGGGCCCTCGCAACTCCCTGGGCCTTGGCTACCAGGGCCTTCCGATCAGCATCACGGTCGAGGGCGCGAACATCCTGACGCGCTCGATGATCATCTTCGGCCAGGGCGCCATCCGCTGCCATCCCTTCGCCCTGGAGGAGATCCAGAGCATCCAATCCAATGATCTGAATCGCTTCGACGCAGCGTTCTTCGGTCACATCGGCCTGGTGTTCTCCAACGCCACGCGGGCGACGACGCTGGGCTGGACGTGCTCGCTCCTGGCGAGCTCTCCGGTGGATGGACCGGCGGCCCCCTACTTCCGCGGGCTTGACCGCATGAGCGCCGCCTACTCGGTCTGCGCCGAGGTCTCGATGATGACCCTGGGCGCCACCCTGAAGTTCAGGGAGAAGCTCACGGGTCGCCTCGCGGACGGATTGGCCTGGCTCTTCCTGGGCTCCGCGGCGCTCAAGCGCTTCGAGGACGGCGGCCGCAGGGAGATCGAGGTCCCGTTCCTGCGCTGGTCCATGGAGACCGCGCTGTTCAAGATTGAGGAAGCTCTGCTGGGCCTCCTCGACAACCTCCCCAACCGCCCGATCGCCCACGCGCTGCGCTTCAAGCTCTTCCCGGTCTGGTCCCGGCACCGCGGTCCCAGCGACAGCCTGGAGAGCCAGATGTCGCGAGCGATGCTCACCAACCAGGAAGTACGCGAGCTGCTCTCGCGTGAGATGTTCATGCCCGACGAGAACGAGCCCGGCCTGGGCGCGCTCGAGAAGGCGCTGCACATCGTCCTGGCCGCCTCGGAGGCTCGCAAGAAGCTCAAGCAGGCCATCAAGGACAAGACGGTCACGGGAGCCGACAAGGAAGCGCGGCTCGACGCAGCCGTTGAGGCGGGGGTGCTGACGGCAGCCGAGCGCGACCTCGTCCGGCTGGCCGCCGAGACTCGCGACGCGATCATCCAGGTGGACGCGTTCGAGTTCCCCGGCTACCCCCTGCGGGTGGTGAGGGCCGAGCCCGAGGCGACGCCGTCCCCCACTGCACGGTCAGGATCCACCAACGTCGACGCTGGCTGACCCTTCACCGATCGGCGCTTCGCTCCTCGGCGATGCGCTCGTCGAGCCAGCGACGCAAGCGCCGGCCCAACTGGGCGAGGTCCAGATCCAACACGGACTCCACGGCTGCCTGCGACGATTCGCCCGCGCCAATGCGGCGCAGGAGCACGACGGCTTCTTCGGGTCGTGCCTCCACCAGATAGGCGGCCAGCACGTAGGAGAGCAGCATGTCCTCGGTGGTTAGAGAGTTGACCGATCTGCCAAGCGCATAGATCAGCTTGGGAGAGCGCTCGCCGGCCAGGATGCGCGCCGCCTCGACGAACCAGTCCGAGCCAGGCTGGAGCAAGCGGCTGCGTAGGGCAGCATCCTCCTCCGGCAACAGGTAGTCGGAGGGCTTCACGAACCAGGTCAGACGCGTGCCCACGAGCTCGCGCGTGATGTACAGGCCGAACCCCTCGAACGCCCAGCCGTGATCCCCGTCGATCCGGAAGGCGTCGCCCAGGAGGTACTGCAAGCCGAGACGAGCCAGTCCATCGAGGCGCTTCTCGGGCGAATCACACCAGGCCGCCACGTCGTGGCTTCCGGGGATCGCGCCCGCGACGAGTTTTTCCATGAAGCGCCGGATCCGCTCATCGGCGTCGGGATGGGCGGCAATGAAGCGCCTGCCCTGATCGGCGTCGGTCAGCGCGTAGGCGGTAAAGCGGCTGGGAAAGTCGGCTTCGAGCCCCAGGACCTGGTTGACGAACGAGCGCTGGGCGAGCAACACGCGCATGATCCGCTCAAGTTCCTCGCGTGGGCAGGTCCCCAGCACGCGCACGCCTCCCGCGGAGAGGCAGGCGGTCCATTCCAGGCCGAACGCCCGCTCGCGGGCGCTGGGGGCAACCGTGACGGGGCCCGGGGCGGCCGCGAGGAGCTCGCGCGCCAGAGGAGAGAAGGTCCCTCGGCGCTCTACCGCGCGAGACGTCTCCCCCAGCACCCAGCGCTCTCCGACGCGCACCTCACCTCGGCCCTTGCGGACGACCGCGTCATCGGGATCGAGCACCAGCAACTGCTCGCGCACGGCCCGCGCCCGGCCGATCTCAAGCTCGCTCTCGTGCTCTTCGAGCAAGCGCAGCACGCGGTCCCGGAAGGCCAGCGCGACCTTGAGGTGCCTGGCGGGGAACTCCTCCAGGGCCCGCTTGTCGAAGTCGCGTGGGACGCGCGGCTTCCTGGGGGCGACCCACTCTCCGTCGCGGTTGCGCTTGTAGCCGAGGCCGCGCCGCGCCTGCTCATGACCATCGTCAAACCCCAGGACGGAACGCCAGACGCCGGCGCGGGCTCCGTACAGCTTCTTGCGGGTGCACCAGCCCGCGAGCTCCTCGAGCCCTCCGACGAGCTCACCCACCGCATCCGCGTGCGCCGCCTCGAACTCCTCCACCTGCGCCGATGCCTCCGAACCGCTCAGCCCGATGCCGAGGGTCGCCGCCAGCAGGATGGAACTCGACAGGCGCATGGAACAGCCTCGGGGAACTACTTGGAGAGCCGCCGCAAGACGAACTGGAGGATGCCTCCGTTGCGGTAGTACTCGACCTCGTTGGGCGTGTCGATGCGTGAGATCGCCTCGAACTCCACGACGCCACCATCGTCGGCTGTCGCGCGCACAGCGATGGTGTTGCCCACGGCGAAGTCCTCCTCGATCGCGGCCGCGAGGCCCGTGAAGTCGAAGGTCTCGCGGCCCGTGAGGCCCAGGCTCTCCGCCGACTCACCCTCGGCGAACTGCAAGGGCAGGATGCCCATGCCGATCAGGTTCGAGCGGTGGATGCGCTCGAAGCTCTGCGCGATGACGACGCGCACGCCCAGCAAGGCGGGCCCCTTGGCCGCCCAATCGCGCGAAGAACCCGTCCCGTACTCCCTGCCGGCCAGGATCGTGAGCGGCACGCCCTCCTCGCGGTACGCAGCCGCGGCGTCGAAGATGCTCATCTGCTCCCCGTCCGGCTGGTGCACGGTCAGGCCGCCTTCGGTCCCGGGCGCGAGACGGTTCTTCAGCCGCACGTTCGCGAAGGTCCCGCGCATCATCACCTCGTGGTTGCCGCGCCGCGATCCGTAGGAGTTGAAGTCCTCCCCGGCGACACCGTTCGAGATGAGATACTCCGCCGCCGGGCTCTCTGCGGCGATGGCGCCCGCGGGAGAGATGTGATCGGTCGTGATGCTGTCGCCCAGGAGACACAGGGCGCGCGCGCCCGCCACATCAGCCACGCCGCCGACCTCGGCCGCCATGTTCTGGAAGAACGGCGGGAGCTTCACGTAGGTGGAGGTCGGGTCCCAGGCGTAGGTGTCTCCCTCGGGGACGGGCAGGGCGCGCCAGGCGTCGCTGCCGACGAGGACGTCCTCGTAGCTCTCGCGGTACATGCCCGCGCGAACACCCGTGCGGACGACATCCTCGATCTCCGCTTCACTCGGCCACAGATCCGCGAGGAAGACCGGTTCTCCGTCCGAGCCCGTCCCGATCGGGTCCTTCGTCAGGTCTGTTTCCAGACTTCCCGCCAGGGCATAGGCCACGACCAGAGGCGGCGAGGCGAGGTAGTTCGCTCGCACCTTCGCGTGCACGCGGCCCTCGAAGTTGCGGTTCCCCGAGAGCACCGAGCAGGCGACCAGGTCGCCGCGGTCGATGGCGTCGGCCACTTCCGTGGGGAGCGGACCACTGTTGCCAATGCAGGTCGTGCAGCCGTACCCGACGACGTGAAAGCCGAGCGCGCCGAGGGGCTCGAGCAGTCCTGCTTCCTCAAGGTACTCGGTGACCACGAGCGATCCGGGAGCGAGGCTGGTCTTCACCCACGGCTTGCTCGCGAGGCCGCGCTCGAGGGCCTTCTTCGCCAGGAGGCCCGCGGCGACCAGCACTGAGGGGTTGGAGGTGTTGGTGCAGCTCGTGATCGCGGCGATGACGACGCTCCCGTCGTCCAGTTCGTACTCACCACTGTCCCCTGAGACAGCCACCGGCCCGACCTGATCTAGGCCCGCGGTGGCACGAATCTCCTGCGCGCTGCTCGCAAAGCCCGCGCTTGCCTCTTCGAGGGACACGCGGTCCTGGGGGCGCTTGGGCCCGGCCAGGCAGGCGGAGATGGCCGACAGATCGACCTCGACCACGTCCGTGTAGCTCGCCTCGGGTGAGTCGGCGGTGCGGAACATCCCCTGCGCTCGGGCGTAGGCCTCGACCAGCGCGATGCGCGCCGCCGACCGCCCCGTCAAGCGCAGGTAGTCGATCACCTTCCCGTCGATGGGGAAGAGACCGCAGGTCGCGCCGTACTCCGGCGCTATGTTGGCGATCGTCGCCCGGCTGGCAAGCGAGAGCCCGTCCAGCCCCGGCCCAGTGAACTCGACGAACTTGCCCACGACGCCGTGGGCACGCAGGACCTCCACGATGCGCAACACGAGGTCCGTGGCGGTCGCGCCCTCGGGCAGCGCCCCGACGAGCCGCACGCCGATCACCTGGGGAATCAGCATCGACACGGGCTGCCCCAGCATGGCCGCCTCGGCCTCGATGCCGCCGACGCCCCAGCCGAGGACGCCCAGCCCGTTGATCATCGTCGTGTGCGAGTCGGTGCCCACGAGGGTGTCGGGGTAGGCCAGGGGCGCGTCGCCCGCGCTCGGGGCGTCCATCACGACCCGCGCCAGGTACTCCAGGTTGACCTGGTGAACGATGCCGGTCTCGGGCGGCACGACCTTGAAGTTAGCGAGAGCGGTCTGTCCCCAGCGCAGGAAGGTGTAGCGCTCGCTGTTGCGCTCGTACTCGATGCGAGCGTTCTCCTCGCGCGCGGAAGGGCTGCCGAAGCGGTCCACCTGCACGGAGTGGTCGATGACCAGCTCGACGGGCTGCAAGGGGTTGATCGTGCGCGGATCGCCGCCCATCGACGCCACGGCATCGCGCATGGCCGCCAGGTCGACGACCGCCGGGACGCCGGTGAAGTCCTGCAGCAGGACGCGCCCGGGCGTGAACGCGATCTCGCGCTCGGGAGCGGCCGCGGGGTCCCAGGACGCCAGGGCCTCGATGTCGGCCGCCTCGACCGCCACGCCGTCCTCGGTGCGCAGCAGGTTCTCGAGCAGGATCCGCAGGGCGTAGGGCAGGCGGGCCAGGTCGTGGCCTCGCTCCTCGAGGGCGCCGAGGCGGTGGATTGTGTAGGTGCTGCCGCCGACCTCGAGCGCGGCACGGCTGTCGAAGCTGTTCATGGTCATTGTCCTGGATCGGTGATTCCCCTGGAATCATACGGGCATCGGCCCAGGGGGTCAGCGACCGAACGGGCAGTGATCGAGCAGGGGTGCGGCCCCGAGGTCGCCGGCCGATCCGTCACTCGAAAGGTGGTCGGGACACACGAACAGTTCCTCTCCCAGACTCCCGCCCGCCATTCCATCTCCGACCAGCACCGATCCCGCGATCACGCCCCGCTGCATCTTCGAGATGGCATTCGTGGCTGCTTCCACATAGGAATCGACGAGCCACAACTCGCTGTCCGACGCCCCGATGATCCCGCCACGCAGGATGCCGATCACGGCGCAGCGCTCCAGCAGCGCGGCACGCGCGCCGAAGATGGCGCCAATCCCCGACTCGATCCGGCTCTCGCGGGCCAGCAGGAGCGACCCCCCGGTCATCCGGACGCCGCCGGAGTTCGCGTTCGATCCGCTGCCTAGGAGGGTCGTGTGCGAAAGCTCCACCACCGCCCCGGAGGCCTGGATACCCACGAGCGATGCCTCGATCGTGCAGTCTCGCAGAGAGACGCGGGCGGACATGCAGGACACGGCGGTGCTCCCCACCGGGGCGATGCGCAGGCCCTCGAGCGCGACCTCCGCTCCGTTCTGGATCGACAGGCCGAAGCCCAGGACGCACTCCCCTTCCCCCACGATGCGCAGTCCGTCCACGGCGATGCGCAGGGTCCCCGACGACGCTTCGGCCGGATAGACACCGGGAGGCAGGAAGAGGTCGACGTTTTCGATGCCCGCCGCCTCCAGGTCCGCGACAGCGGCGAAGAGCAGCGGTGTGCTGGGTTCCTCGATGCGCAGGGACTCGCGTTCGACCCCGCTCTCGCCGGGCGCCCGCTCCAGGCGCAGATCGGCCAGGTCGAGGGCTCCCTTGAGGCGCGCGCCAGGATCGTCGATGACCGCCAGGGCGGCCTGCATGAAGGGATCTGGCGAGGAGACGGAAGCGGAGTCGGCGCGCCGGGCGAGGAGCGACTCGGCCAGCAGGGCGCGCCGCAAGGCGGCGGTCTCCCTTTCGAGGGAGACGCCGCCCACGAGGGACGGGTCGGCGTGTTCCAGATCGCGCAGAACCTGCAGGCGCACCAGGGCACTCCAGGGATCTTCGAGGTCGATGCGCCGCGCCAGATCGGCGCGCAGGGCCGCGGCGCTCAGCACTTCCAGGCCGCCGAGGTCCCAATCGGGCGGCCCCGTCGGCGAGGCCCCCCCGGTGCGAGCGATCCTGCCGGAAATGACCTCTCGGGGAGCGGCGGCGAGTTCCGGCACGAGCGCGGCCAGCAGGCGCACGCCGGCGGCAGGATCGGCTTCCGCCAGGAGCGCCCGCCAGCGCTCCAGCGCCGCGTCATCGGGTGCGGGGAGAGTGGTGGGGGCGCCGAGCAGGTCGCACAGCATCGCCAGGGCGCGCGCGCCGGGCGCGGGCGCCAGCCAGTCGGCCGAGGGCGGCGTACCGAGGCCATCGGCGAGTGCACGGGTCTCGAGCAGCACGCCGGCGAGGCTCTCCACGCCCGCTCGCCTGTCTTCCGTGCTCCCCGCCCGTCCGGCCTCGATCAGATCGCGTGCCGCGGCCGCCCGTTCGGGGTCAGCGGAACCGAGCGCCACCCGCAAGCTCGGGAAGGCGGGCTCGCCGATGGCCGTCAGGATGTCGCGAGCCTCCGAGCGTCGGGCAAACTCCGGGTGAGCGAGGTCCGCCACGCAGCGCTCGATCAGCTGCGCGGTGAGCGGCCCTCCGTCGTCGCCGACGAGTATGCCCAGCGGTGGGCCGGCAAGGGAGCGCGCGCCGTCGGGGAGGGCGTAGCGGAAGCGGTAGCGCACGAGGCCTCCCGCCCCCGGGTCGGCGTCCACCAGCTCGCGCTGTCCGCTCGTGCCCTGGACGCAGGGCGCCCAATCTCCGGCCTGCCCCCCCTCCCGGCGCTCGACGACGATCGAGGCCTGCTCCGCCTCGGAGCACTCAAGGGCCGCGGCTGGAAAGACGAAGGTGACACCTCGTCCGCCAATCCAGGTGAGGTTCGGCGGCGGCGGCGAGGGCAAGAAGGTGCGGCCACCGGTGAGGTTGATCTGGCGGCGCAGGATGACCTCTCCCGCCCCCTCGACCTCCACGCTCACGCGCGCGAAGAAACCCTCTGGCGTGACCACGGCCAGGGCCTTGCCGACGGGGACGAAGATGCGCTCGCTCTTGTAGGTGCGTTCGGAAGGTTCGGGCAAGCTCCAGGTGCGGGCCTCCACGGGAGCGAGCAGGTGGGCGCGCACGAGCGGGCCGACGGAGAACTGGGCGCCATTAGTGCCCACGTACTCGACCCGCAGGTCGACGCGAGCGCTGGCAACCGAGCAGCTCACCAGGTCGATGCGCCGTCCCTTGGCGAGGGGCAAGGCCTCGCTCTCGGGCGCGAGCCCGGCCACGCCGACGACGCGGTTGCCGAATCCGGAGCTCGACGCCTGGCGTCGGACTCGGTACTCGAAGCTCGCTCCCGGTGGCGCGGACTCGTCGCGCCATCGTCCGCCCTCGACGCGCGCGGTCTCCTCCCACCCATCACCCGCCGTGCCGACGCCGTACCCGAGCGGCCGGCGTTCGATGCGTACGGGGCCCGTGCCGGATCCTTCCCAGGTCAGCTCGATGCCCTCGCGCAGAGAGCGGGCAGCGAGGAGCGCGGGATCGCGCTCGAGGACGTCAAGTTCTGGATCACCCTCGAACGCGTACTCCAGACGGCAGGTGGACTCGCTCGCTTCCACGACGCGCAGGTAGCCCCAGCCGCGCTGGCCGAGATCGAAGGCTGCCTCGACACCGGCGACCACGGACAATTCGCTCGTCTGCGAGCCCTGGTCGCGGGCGATGCGCCGACGCGGGCCCACCGGCGCGATGCCGTCGAGGAACCGCAGGGGCACGGTCGCCGTCAGCCCGCGCTCTCCCCACTCGAGCAGCGGGCGATCGGCGGAGTACGGTCGGTCGCTGACCCTCCCGCGCTCCAGATCGAGCACGAAACCGCGCGGCAGGGAGAGCTCTCGCCAGGGAGTCTCGTGCAGCTCGGCGGAGGGCGCCGGACCCTGGACCGGCAGCACGCCGAAAGCGCAGGAGACGAGAAAGAGGGCTCGAAGCATCACGGCTGGGCGCACGCTGGAAGGGGTGCGTGGAAGAGATCGTACCAGGGCGCGGGCCGCCGCTGCGGACCGGCCGGCCCCTGCCCACCCGCCCCTTCCCATCGCTCATCACTCCACCCATGCCGTCCAGGGTCAAATGAGCATTCTGAAGCGGAAGTCGGCGAGAGATGCGGGTTAGAATCCCGCCCCGCGCGAGGAAGCCCGCGCGGCTCGGGGACGTAGCTCAATTGGCAGAGCGTCGCGTTCGCAATGCGAAGGTCGTGGGTTCGACTCCCATCGTCTCCACCATGCGGCGGGACGGGCGACAAGTCCGCCCCGCCGCGCCCTACACTCGCATGCACCGCCAGGCCCGCACGGCCAGGATTAGCCCTGGTCCAGGGCGCGGGCTGCTAGCGCCGCCGGCGCCGGGTGTCGATGCGCCCGTTCGAGAGGTCGCTCTGCCAGGTGCGCACGACTTCCACCAGGGAGTCACCGTAGCGCTCGACCTGCCAGGCGACCACGCCGCGGATGCGCGAGAGGGCTTCGACACTTTCGGGGCACTCGCGAACAACGCGCGCGAGGGCATGGCGGTTGAGCACCAACGAGGAGTCGAAGTCTTCCTCGTGCGCGCGTTTCTTGCGCCAGGTCTTGAGGCGATCGAACAGCTCCAGAGCCTCCACCGAGAGGCCCGCGGTGCCGTCGCGCGAGGGGAGTTCGGGCATGCGCGCGATCGGATCCAGACGGCGCGCCGCCTTGAGGGTATCGAGCAACTCAGCGCCGAAGCGGCGAACCTGGCGCCAAGACAGGCCGGGCATCTCGGCCAGACCGTGCTCGTCGCTGGGTGTCAGGGTCGCCAGCGCGATCAAGGTAACGTTGCCCATGACCTTGAAAGGAGGCAGATCACTCCGCTCGGCCAGGCGATCGCGCAGGCAGCACAGCTCGCGCAGGGTTCTGCGCTGGGGCGGAGCAAGCTGGCGAGCTCCCTTGACACGCACCCAGTCGTCGGGCCGAAAGGCCACCGCGGGAGCGTCCATCTCTTCCAAACGCGCGCACTCGCCCTCCACGATGGCCGCCCGGCCGCTCTGCTCGAGTTCGGCCTTCAACTCGGCCATGAGAGGCAGCAGGTAGTTGGTGTCGAGGCGCGCGTAGGCTATCTGACGGTCGGAGAGCGGGCGCGCGCCCCAGTCCGAGCGCTGCAGTGACTTGTCCAGTTGAACGTCGAACCGTTCGTCGAGGACGTTGGCGAGACCGGGGCTCTTCGAGCCGAGGGTCGCGACGGCGATGCGCGTGTCGAAGAGGTTCGCAAACTCGAAGCCGTACTCGCGCTTGAATAGCAGGACGTCGTACTCGCCGTCGTGAAAGACCTTGATGCGCCTCGGATCCGCCAGGACCTCTCCGAGGGGAGCGATGTCCACATCCGCCAGCGGATCGACGAGGTAGTCCCGGCCGCCGGCGGTGATCTGGATCAGGCAGACCTTTTCCCGGTAGCTGAAGAAGGAGTCGGCCTCCGTGTCTACCGCCACCTCATCGACGCCCTCGAGGTCCTCCAGCAGCCTCGCGAGTCCCTCTTCATCCTCGACGATTGTGGGATCGGGAAGGGTCTCCTGCATGGGGCCTGGGCCTGCTCGGTCGGGCTCGGAACTCACCCGGCGGGGCGCTCCACGGGCACCGGCGACGCGAGCAGCGGGGATGGCGAGGATGACGGGACTTGAACCCGCAACCTCCGGCGTGACAGGCCGGCACTCTAACCAATTGAGCTACATCCCCGCAGATTCGGGGTCGAAGTATAGCCTCCGGCGAACCTCCGTCCAGCCCGGACTCGGGCCGAGAAGGCGACTGTTCGCGCGGAGCACGGAGCGGATGGCCGCCCGAGGTCCGCGACCACCGAAAGCGCCCTTTCCTGTCACGATGAGGTGAGGCTCGGCGTAATTAACCATGCCGGCACACAGCCCATGCTTCTAGCCACGACACTGCTCATCCTGCTCTCCACGGGCCACTGCGGGGACGGGGCGGAGCCGGCGGCGCGTGCGGATTGGGTGGCGGGGCTCCACGAGCACCATCCGCGGACGCGCCTGGTGGACCTGGTCCTGCCCGGCACCCACGACTCGGGTTCTCACGCCATCACCCGCACATCAGCCTCCGCCCCCGGCAAACCGGAGCTCTACGCGAGCTTCGGTGCGCTCACAGCCGCCTGGGCACGGACGCAGGAGCGATCGATCGCGGAACAGCTCGCTGAAGGCATCCGATACCTCGACCTGCGCGTGGCGCGCCACGAAGGAAAGCTGGTCCTCGTCCACGGCCTGGTCTCCCGCGAGCTGGCCGGAGCCCTCGAAGAGGTGCGGCTCTTCGCTCACGACCACCCGCGCGAGCCCGTGTTGCTCGATTTCCAGGCCATGCCGACGGCGGCCGCCCACGGCGAGCTGGATGAGCATGTGCAGCACGCTCTCGCAGACCACCTCTTCGAGAGCTCCGCTCCTCTCGGCGAGTGGACCCTGGCCTCTCTCTGGAGTTCCAGCCGCAACCTGATCGCCATCTTCGATCACTCCGGCTTCGCCGCGCGCAGGGCCACGTACCTCGCGCGCGGAGTGCTCGACAGCGTCTGGACGGACGCGCGCACCCTCGACACTCTCCGCGAGCGCCTGGACGCGCGCATCCGTTCCCGGGCGCCCGACCGCCTGCAGTGCGCCTACCTGACCTTCACCCCCAACCTTGAGACGATCGTCTCCGACCCCATCTGCGCGCGCCGCGGCCTGGAGGGCATGAGCAAGCCGCTCTTCGACCTTCCCGGACGCTGGATCACCCGCTGGCTCGACAGCGGCCTGAGGCCCAACGTGATCTCGGTCGACTTCTACGACCGCACAGACGTCGTCGCAGCGGCCATGGCCGCCAATCGGCGCCTGCTGAACGCCGGTCAGGGCCGCTAGCGCCCCCCGAGGATCGTCGCTCACCCGGCCCCATACCGGCAGACGAGCGGACTGCGCAGCGGTACACTCACTGCCTGAGGGACCGTCTCGCCGCGGGCGCCGCCGCCTGCTGCGGGCCGTAAGGGATACCCCCACGACCACCACGCTCTCCAAGCACCAAAATGGAGCCGGGTTTCGCGAGATGAAGGGCTGGATCAAGGCCAACCAGCACGCCTACGGCATCCGCCAGGCGCTCGACTTGACCCAAGCGACCTACGGCCTCGTGCGTCGCCTCGTCTCCCGCGACGATCGGCCTGCGATCGGCGGAGGCTGGCCCGTGAGGCTCGTCCCCATGCCTCCCCCACGCCCCTTCACGCGCTTCGAGCGCCGCGCCCTGCGCCGAGCGGCGCGGGCCCAGAGCACTTCCTTCTTCGACGGTGAGCCGGTGCGGCGCTTCGAGTCGATGCTCGCCGAGCGCTTCGGCTGCCGGCACGCCCTGGCGGTCTCCTCCGGCACCTCCGCCCTTCACACCGCATTGATGGCCGCTCGTGTAGGACCGGGGGACGAGGTGATTGTCCCCGCCATGACCTACGTCGCGACCGCGATGGCCGTCATGCACCAGGGCGCCGTGCCGGTCTTCGTCGACGCCGATCCCGAGACCTGGAACATCGATCCCGCGCGAATCGAGGAGGCCGTCTGCGACCGCACGCGGGCGATCATCCCGGTCCACATTGCGGGCGTCGCCTGCGACATGGAGGCCATCGGCGCGATCGCCGAGCGGCACGGCCTGTTCGTGATCGAGGACGCCGCCCACGCCCACGGATCGACCTGGCGCGGGAAGGCGCTGGGCACGGTCGGCCACCTCGGCTGCTTCAGCTTCGGCAGCCCCAAGAACATCACGACGGGCGAGGGTGGCGCCGTCATGACCGATGACCCCGAACTCTTCGCTCGCGCGCGCATCGCCATGAATCTCGGCGAGAGCGCGCCCGACGGGGGATCGCCCATGGAGCACGCGTTCTTCAACCCCGAGACGCGCCTCGAATACCGGATGGTCGGCTGGAACTACCGTATGAGCACGCTCCAGGCCGCCCTGGGCATCGGGCAACTGGAACGCTTCGACAAGATCCGCGCGGCGCGCACGCGTAACGGTGCGTTCCTCCATGAGCGGCTAGGCGCCCTCGAGGGAGTCAGGGTGCAGCACGTCCCGCCGGACGCGAGTCCCTGCTACTACACCTTCCCCTTCGAACTGGAAGAGGACTGCGCCCTCGAACGCTCCGTGCTTCTGCAAGGCCTGGCGCGCGAGAAGATCGACGTCCGCCTATGGTCCAACCTGCCCCTGGCAACCTACGAGATCTTCGGTCAGACCGGCGAGTTCCCCGTCGCCGAGCGCCTGTGCGCCCGCTCCACCGGCATGCGCACCGATCCGAGCGTCCGCCCCGCCGAGCTGGCCGACATGGTGCTGGCGATCCGTCGCCTGCTCGAGTGGAGCCGTTCGAAGTCGCAGGGTTCGTAGACGACGCGCATGGAGTGGACGGCGCCGCCGCTCCTGGCACGAGGCGATCGACTCCGTGCGCACGCTGGCCGATGTTCTCTCGTCACGGGTGCTCGCGCCGCGCTTCGAGGCGCCACGAGCCGTCGGTCTGCGCACTCGGGTACTCCGGCTCGTGAGCGGTCCGATCAGCGCGGAATCGCCGGTTCGGAGGACGGAGGCGGAAGGCGGAAGATCTCCAGGTACGGCCCCAGGGCGCGGGCGCGCAGGATGCGCATGGCGCGGTGCGGCAAGGGGACGTTTGTGGCTTCCTGGTAGCCGATGGGCAGACTCACCATCGGGTGCTCGTCGGGCGAGAGGCGCAGGAGCAGCTTCGCCTCTTGCTGCAAGCCGATGCGAACGTCCTCAAGTTCCGTCCCGACAGATCGGCCGGTGAAGACCTCGTTTATGCAATAGCCTCCCGCGAGCGAATGCACGAACTCCCTGCGAGAGCGTCGCGCCCACTGGAGCAGCTCCATGTTGTGGAGGGGGAGCCAGCGCGTCCGGTAAGCCTGGTCGGAGTCCGCCTCGCCGACCGCTTCCTGGTAGTCGTACCAGCCCAGCCCGCGCCCGGGAAAGAACGCCTTCTCCGCGGCCAGGGAGGCGGCAGTAGAGCGCACGGGCAAGGTCATGGGAATGCTCAGGTGGACGATGTCCTCGGCTGGGTCCACCGTCTCCTGGATCCAGGCCGCGGCCTCTTCGTAGGTCGAAGGCAAATTCCTGAGTTGAGCAAAGCGCACGGCGACGACCGAAGGAAAGACCAGTAGGCCGAGAAAGACGGCGGTGATGAGCGCTGGTCGTCGGTCAGAGAGAAGCCTCCACAACCCCCAGGCCGCGAGGCAGGCCAGGAAGGGAATGAGCGGCAACAAGAAGCGCTCGTTGCTGCGCTCGTAGAGGCCGATCACCACGGCGTAGGGAAAGGCGAAGGAGAGTGCGACGAGGCGATCGGCAAGGGGAGCCGAGGCACCACTGGATCGCCGGGACACCACATCCACGAGCCACACGATCAGGCCCAGCCCCGCACCGATGGCCAGGGCCGGATCCCAGGACCAGAGGGAGTGGACGAGCAGCGGCGCGCCCTTGCCATTGAATAAGTCGAGGAAGAGCTTGTGCCCCGCCTGGTCCAACTTGATGCCCGAGAGCTCCACGCCGCCCGCGGGTGTCGCGGCGGACTCCAGCAGAAAGGGATAGAGGAGGATGACCGCCGCCGCCGCCGTGGCGAGGAAGACGAGCAACCACAGGTGTCGCCGGACACCTGAGCGGGGCGCGGCGAGGAAGTGGGCGAGGACCAGAGGAATGAAGACGGCCACTCCACTCTGCAGGGAGCCGAAGGCCAGAGCGACGGCCAGCGCCGCCAGGAGATAGGTGCTCGCCCGCGGACGCCGACGCATGAGCACGCAGGCCAGGACGGCCAGGACCATCAACGGCGCGGCGGCACCGTGGGGCCGGGCCTGGACGGCGAAGTTGATCGAGAGCAAGCTCGTGCCGGCCAGAGCCGCGGCCAGCAAGGACCAGCCGCGCGGCATGGTGAGCCGCGCGAGCAGCCAGGTTGCCGGGAGGACGAGCAGGGAGAGGAGCGCCACGACGAGGCGTACGCGCATCACCGGGTGGATGGCCTGGGTGACTTGCTCGGCGAGGCCGCCGGCCGCGAGCGCATGCCACCCCACGCGCGGCGTACAGGCGGTCGTGATGTGGGCCAGGAGCAGCGGGTACTTCCCGTAGTTGGCGTTTTCCAGGGGCTCGGGCGCGGCGGTCTCGATCAGCTCGACCTGAACCGGGATGTGAGCGTCGGGCTCGAAGAGGGACGGCAGCAGAAAATCGAGGCCCCACAGGCGCACGCCGGCGGAGAAGGCGAGCAGCGCGAGGGCGCCGAAGGCGAGCGGAACGGTCCCCCTCACGAGAACGCCCGCTTGGCCTCACTCCATGCCGCCATGAGTTCCTCCAACGAGCGCTCACCGAGAGGACCTGCGAGCCGCTCCTCCATGAAGCGAAAGCGCTGCTCGAATCGGCCCAGGGCGGCGCGGCAGGCCCGCTCGGGATCGACGCCCAGGTAGGAGCCCAGGTAGGCGCCGGCAAGGAGCAGATCGCCCAGCTCCTCCTCGATCCGCACCGCAGTCTCCTCGTCCACCGCTACCTCGGGCTGATCCAGGTCCACTCCCTCCAGGACCTCCCGCAGCTCCGCGAACTCCTCGACAACCTTCTCCAGCGCGCCCGCCGCACTCGCCCAGCGGAATCCGGACGCTACCGCTCTCTCGCAGGTGCGCTCCGCGCGCTGGAGCGCGGGCAGAGAGCGCGGAATGCCCGTCAGGGCACCTTCGTCGCGCCCCTTGTCTCGCCGCTCACCGGCCTTGATCTCCTCCCACTGGCGCAGCACCTGCTGGGGATCGCCCGCCTCGGCGTCACCAAAGACATGGGGGTGGCGCCGCACGAGCTTGTCCGACACCGCCCGCGCTGCATCGGCCAGATCGAAGCGGCCCTCCTCCGATGCGATGCGGCAGATCATCGTCAGGGCCATGAGCACATCGCCCGCCTCCTCAACCGTGTCGCCGTCGTCGCCACCGTCTACGGCCTCGACCAGTTCGTGCGCCTCCTCGACGACATGTGGGGCCATGCTCGCGACAGTCTGCTCGCGATCCCACGGGCACCCCCCGGGCTCTCGCAGGCGATCGATGATCTCCAGCAGGCGCTGCAGCGCGCGCAGGCGTTCGTCGGGCAGCGCATCAGCTCGAACCTCCTCACCCTTCATGAGCTAGAAGCTACACGGCGGTGCACCGAGCGGCTACTGCGCGTAGGCCAGGGGGTCCTCGCGATCCGCCTCGCGAAAGCCCTTGAGGCGCAGGGTGCACGCATCGCAGCGCCCGCAGGCCAGGACGGGCGGACCCGCGACGGGGTCGTAGCAGGTGTGCGTCAGGCCCAGGTCGCAATCCAGGTCTTCGGCACGCAGCACGATCTCGGCCTTGGTCATCTCCAACAGCGGGGCTCGGATCCGCACGCGCACGCCCTCCTCCGTCCCGGCGGCGGTCGCCAGGGCGGCGAGGCGTTCGAAGGCCTCGAGGAAGGCCGGGCGGCAGTCAGGGTAGCCCGAGTAGTCGAGAGCATTGACGCCCAGAAAGATGTCGCGCGCCCCCAGCACCTCGGCCCATCCGAGGGCGACCGCGAGGAAGACCGTGTTGCGGGCCGGGACGTAGGTCACCGGAACGCCCTCGGCGAGCTCCGCCTCGGGCCGATCCAGCGGCACCGCGATCGCATCGGTCAGGGCCGACCCCCCGATGGCGGACAGATCCACCTCCACCGTGCGGTGCTCGACGGCGCCCCCGGCGCGGGCCACGCGCCGCGCGGACTCCAACTCGACGGCGTGTCGCTGGCCGTAGCGGAAGGAGAGCGCGTGGGGTGCGAACCCCGCCGCGCGCGCCTCGAACAAGGTCACGGCCGAATCCATACCTCCCGAGAGGAGACAGACGGCGGGTCGCGGGCTCTCGGCGCTCACAGGATGAGTGTACGAAAGGAGACGGGGAGAGCCCCGCCTCCCCCAACCCGTGCACTCTACTTCTCTGCGGACGCCCCTTCGGAGCAAGATTCGTCGCCCGCGGTCAGCAGGGCGCCGGTAGCCGCCTCGATCGAGCGCAGCACCTCGACGATGTTCGCGACATCGCGAGCACACCCGCTGGCCACAAAGCTGCCGCCCACGGCGACGATCCGCAACCTGCTCGGATCGGGCACCATCACACGCAGGGCATTGACGCCACCGCGCACATCAAATCCACTAAACGCCACGGTGGTCGTGATCGAGAGCGCCGGGTAGTGCGCGAAAGTACCCAGGTGCTGCTCCTCGACGACCGTCGCTTGAGGGCCGCCGAATCCACCGCCCGCACCGCGCGCGTCCTGGATGCCGAGGAGCTTCGGCGAGGTGTCGCGAATCTCGGCCATCGTGAAATCGTGCTCGTACAGAAGCCCACTGACGAACGAGTAGACCTCCTCGGATTCGACGGTGAGGCTGCGCGACAGACCGACGGCGACGGAGTCCACCCTGCCCCGAGTCTCTTCGTTCATGAAGAGCGCGTGCTCCGCGACGCCCTCGAAGGCGCGCAGGACGTCGCCCAGGCTCAGCTCACTGATGGACACGCCAGCCTCGGCTCCGTCGATCTCGATCACGAGTGCGCCGGAGGCGGCAGGGAACACATCGCCTCCCCGGGCGCACCGCCCTTCGGGAATGGCGCTCAGGGGCAAGCAACTCGCGAGCCCCACGGCGAGAATGATCTGGTGCGTTTGCATCGTCTTCAACTCCTTGCGGACACTGCGGTCCTTGCGACGGGCCCGGCGGAAGGTGTGGTCTGGGGGATCCTTGCCGGGCTGCCCCATGGACGCGCCGTCCCGGGATGTCTTCCCGGCTGATCGCAATCGAGCGGGTGACGACAAGCCCGCGAGGCGTCACGCCCTCCCCTAACTGGACGCTTGGTCGCTCCGCCGCGGCCTCAACCGACATCACTCTCTCCTTCACGGGAGAGTTCTCTTGCCGGACCGCGCAGCGGCAATAGAGTAAGGGACTGTCCCCCCCCCCACCCCGGCGGCCGCCAGCCGACAGGAGCCATTTCCGTGAGCCAACCCACCCCCGACCAGATCCTCGAGGCCCTGCGCGGTGTTCAGGACCCTGACCTGAACCGCGACATTGTCAGCCTCGGATTCGTCAAGCGCCACACCGTGGAGGACGGCCGAGTCAACGTGACCATCAACCTCACGACCCCCGCCTGTCCGGTGAAGGACCAGATGAAGGAGGAGGCCGAGCGCCTGATCCGCGCCATCGAAGGCGTCGTGGAGGTGTCGATCGAGATGACGGCCGAGGTTCAGGGCGCCCCCGTGGAGCGCAGCATCGCACCGGAAATCCGCCACATCTTCGCTGTCTCCAGCGGCAAGGGAGGCGTGGGCAAGAGCACGGTCACCGTCAACCTCGCCTGTGCCCTGGCCCGCACGGGAGCGCGCGTCGGCGTGCTCGATTGCGACGTCTACGGTCCGGACATCCCGATCATGATGGGTCTCGCCGGCCAACCCGACCAGCGCGACGGCAAGCTGGTCCCCAAGGAACGCCACGGGGTCAAGACGATGTCGATCGGCTATCTCCTGGATGACGAGAAGCCGGTCATCTGGCGCGGCCCGATGGTTCACAAGCTGATCGAGCAGTTCCTCGCCGATGTCCGATGGGAAGGGCTCGACTACCTGCTGGTGGACATGCCCCCCGGGACGGGCGACGCGCAGCTCTCCCTGGCCCAGCTCGTCCCGCTCTCGGGCACCGTGCTCGTGACAACTCCGCAGGCGGTCAGCACCTTCGATGTCGGGAAGGCAATCGGGATGTTCCGTCAGGTGAATGTCGAGATTCTAGGCATCGTCGAGAACATGTCCGGCCTCGCAATCAGCGGCCGGGTCGAGGGAGCGAGCGGAGGGCAAGTCCTGCTGAACACGGGCCTGCGCGAGGAGCAGCTCGAGCTGGCCGAAGACGGCGGCTTCTCCACCGTGGTCGATGTGTTTGGCACCGGCGGCGCCGAGCTCCTCGCGAACAAGCACGGGTTCCCGCTGCTCGGCCGCGTGCCCCTCGACCCCGCCGTGCGCGTGGGTGGAGATGGTGGCGACCCCGTGGTTGTCGCAGCACCGGAATCCGCAATCGCGCTCAGCTTCGCGGAGATCGCGGGTCTCGTTGCGCGCCGCCTGGCGATCCGCGAGCACGCACAGCTCCCCGTGCTCCAGTAGGCAGGGCTCAGTCCCCGATCTCGGAACGCGGAGTCAGGCGCTCGGCTCCGCGGAAGGCGCCGGATGCACTCGAGAGACAGTATCTCGACGAATCTTCGCCCAGCCCCTTCCCATTGCCTGCCCGGCCGCTATGCTGCCCGCCATACAAGGACGCACTGGCAGGCGATCCTTGCGCGCAGCAGAGAGTCTTCCGAGATAAGTCCCGGCACCATGTCGGCGACCCCCAGGAGGATTTCGCGCACCACCCCCTTTTCGCACCGTCTCACTCTGTTTCTGCTGAATGAGTGGAGAGGACCGCCGCAAGCACGGCGGTACGCAGCATTCACAGATTTCAGACAACATGAAACCGATCCGATCCACGGAATCGAAGGGCTCGTTCAGCACCTTCGGTCTGTCCAAGAACATCCTCCGCGCCGTCGCTGACGTCGGCTTTCTCGAGCCGCGACCCGTTCAAGCCCGGACCATTCCCGAGGCCTTGCGAGGTCGAGACGTCCTGGGCCTGGCGCAGACAGGAACCGGCAAGACGGCGGCCTTCGCCCTGCCGATCATCGAAACACTGGCCGCGAAGCGCGGCCGCAATCCGCGCGCATTGATCCTCGCACCGACGCGCGAACTCGCCATCCAGATTCACGGCGACATCGAGCAACTCGCCCGCTACACCAACGTACGCGCGACGACAGTCTTCGGAGGAGTCAAGGCCGCAGCACAGGTGCGCGCGCTCCGCAAGAACCCCGACATCGTCGTGGCCTGCCCCGGGCGCCTCCTGGACCTGATGGGCAGTGGCGATGTACATCTCGACGGCATCGAGGTGCTGGTGCTGGACGAGGCGGACCACATGCTCGACATGGGGTTCCTGCCGGACATCAAGCGCATCCTCGCGAGCCTGCCCGCCCGCCGCCAGAACCTCCTCTTCTCGGCCACGATGCCGCGTGAGATCCGGTCGCTCACGACGCGGATGCTGCACGACCCCCACGAGGTCGAGCTGGAGCTTTCCACGCCGCTGGAGACCATCGATCACGCCCTCTATCCGGTCGCGCAGAGCCGCAAGACTGATCTCCTCTGCAGCCTCCTTGCAGGCGAGGATTGCACCTCCGCGCTCGTCTTCCTGCGCACCAAGCACCGAGCGCGGCGACTGGCTCGCGACCTCGACCGGGCGGGACACCGCGCGATCGCACTGCAGGGCAACATGAGCCAGGCTCAGCGCCAGCGTGCGATGCAGGGCTTCCGGAGCGGGCGCTATGACGTGCTCGTCGCCACGGACATCGCGGCGCGCGGCATCGATGTGGCAGGCGTCAGCCATGTCATCAACTTCGACATCCCCGGCACGCCCGACGCCTACACGCACCGCATCGGACGCACGGGCCGCGCGGAGTGCAACGGCAAGGCCCTCACCTTCGCAACGCACGAGGACTTTCCTGCGATCAAGGCCATCGAGCGCAAGCTGAGCATGCAGATCCCGCGCATCAAGCTGCGCGAGTTCGGCGGCAGCGAGGCGCCGGAATCCCGATCGGGATCGGCCCGTCCGCGCTCCGCTAGCTCAGCCCAGAAGAACGGGCGTCGCTCGCACCGTGGTGCGACGTACGGCCAGAACGGAAGCGGCGGCTCGAACAGCCAGGGTCATCGGGGCGGTCAGAGCAGCCGAAACGGATCGACTTCCTACTCCGGGAATCGCAATGGCACCACTCGCTCCAGCGCTTCCAAGCGCGGCGCACGAGGCGCGAGCTCGACGACCAGCTTCGGCGCCGGGGTCACCACGACTGCCTCCCACCGGGACGAGACGGGAAGCCCCCGCTCCCGGCACGCGGCGCACAAGCGCAGGCGGCCGGCGAATGCTCGCAGGTCTCGCTGACCGAGCTGCGCTCCCGCGCTTCCTTCTCTTTCGACCCATGCTGGGAATTACCCGCTACGGCTACTCGCTGCCGGCGGGCTCGCCCGCGGGGTTGTTCTGCCCGTGAGCCTGGGAGGCGAAGTCAGCCAGGGAGAGCCGTGATGGAGTGCCCTGACCGCGCTAGCTCTCCAGGCGCCGTTTCGGGCTGGGCCGGAATACGGTACGGTGTTGATCGAGTCATGACCTCCTGCATCCGTTCCTCGCCCACTCCTTCGGTATTTCTGCGTGCGGCGCTACGAACCCTGGGCGTGCTGCTGCTCGGCGCCGAGGTTGCGATCGGCATGAGCGGTCCCGTGGATCGGCAGGACGAGGCCCCCGACCACCGCGACAGAGTCGCTGAGCAGCTCGACGAGCTCTCCGGGCTCCTGGGCAAGAGCGGCAAGAACGACCCCGGTGACTCGCGCGCGATCAGCCTGATTAGCAGCCTCAAGGGCGAGTTCTCTTCCTCCGGTCCGTCCGACCGAGCCGACATTCTTCGCGCCACAGGCCGCGTGTTTCTGGCGCATCGTCGAGCGAAGAAGAACGGATCCCGAGACACGAAACTCTTCATCGAAGCCGCTCGTGCCCTGGGGACCATGGGGGAGGACGCCGACAGGCTGCTGCTGGAGCGAATCGACAGCAAGCGCCACCGCGATGACCTCGCGCTTCAGAAGGAACTCATCCTCTCACTCGGCAAGACGCGCACGAAGCGGGCACGCACCAGCCTCGTGAAGTTCCTGAAGGACTATCGACCCACCTTCGTCGCCTCGGCGGCGACAGCGCTCGGGAACTACACCTTCGAGCCCTCCAAGATCCGCAAGGTCCTCTTCGAGGATCTGCTCAAGGCGCTCCTCCAGGCGCAGGGCAACGCCCAGGGCCAGAGTTCAACGGCCGCAGCCATCTGGAATGCCCTGCGAGGCCCGGCCAACGCCACCATGCGCTCCCTCTCCGGAGCCAACGCCGCGAGCCCCAGCGCCTGGCAGCGCTGGTGGAACAAGAACAAGCGTCGCGACTGGAACTGACGGTCAGATAGCCGCCAGGACCGATCGAGTCGCGTGGCTCTTGTTCAGGTTGTAGAAGTGGATGCCCGGCGCACCGCCTTCGAGGAGAGCGCGGCACTGGATGATCGCGTGTTCGATACCCGTCGCCATGCACTTGGCGGCGTCGTCTTCACACAGGGCCAGACGCTCTCCCAGCTCCTCCGGCAGGGTCGCTCCGCACATGGCGGTGAAGCGCTCGACCTGTGCCCTGTTGGTGATGGGCATGATCCCCGGCACGATCGGGACATCGATGCCCGCCGCTCGCGCCCGCTCCACGAAACCGAAGTAGTGGGCGTTGTCGAAGAAGAGCTGGGTGATCAGGAAGCGCGCGCCGCAATCGACCTTGTGCCGGGTCCAGCGCAGGTCCTCCTGCGCCTCAACGGACTCGGTGTGGCCCTCTGGATAGCAGGCGCCTCCGATGTCCACGTCGTAGTTGTCCTCGAGGAACTCGATCAACTCGCTGCCATGCCCGAATCCGCCCTGCACGACCGTGATGGGCTGACCTGCCTGGGGTGGATCACCGCGCAGGGCGAGGATGTTCTCGACGCCGCTCCCGATCAGGAGTTGCATGTTCTCCCGAATGTCATCCTCGGAGACCTCGGCACAGGTCAGGTGGGCCATGGTCGTGATCCCGAGTTGCCCCTGGATGTTCGTCACGCAGTCCAGGGTCCTCCCCCGCGTCGTCCCTCCGGCTCCACAGGTCACCGATACGAAATCGGGGTCCAGTGCGCCCTGCAGGTCGGCCACGGTGGTGAGCAGCTTGCGCGCACCCTCTTCCGTCTTGGGCGGGAAGAACTCGAAGCTGAAGATCGGGCGGCCTTCGTCGTATGTCTCGCTTATTCTCACGCGCTCACCGATGGTTCCATGATCTCCTCGAAGCGCCGGCGAAACCTGTCGGGCATCTCCAGCGCCTTCATCCCACTTGCTTCCACGCACACCGTCGTCATGCGGGCATCGACACAGACTCTCTCGTCGATCTTGAACACATAGCGTAGCCCGAGAGAGGAACGACCCAGGCGAAAGGCAGTCACCCGCACCGTCGGAGTATCGCCGAACCGCAGTGGACTCCTGAAGTCCACCTCGGCCTTGACGAGCGGAAAGGCGATCTTCTGTTCCATCAACAGGTCGTAGTAGCGTTCTCCGACATGCGCTTCCCACACCTGCTCGAAGACATCGTGGACATAGTCGTAGATGCGCGGAAAGTAGACGATTCCGGCAGGATCGACATGGCCGAAACGAACCTCGATGGTGGTCTCGTAGGCGCTCATTCGAAGAGCTCCGGCCAGGCCTCGCGGACCGAGGCGACGGTCAGCTCAGCGAGCTGTTCGATCAACGCCTCCCCTTCCTCGAGGCTGGCGGAGGCGGGATCACCGCAGTATGCGCGGTCCGCCCCCACCTCACGGAAGTTCGAGGCGCCCTCCTTCATCCTGGCCAGCAGGCCCACCGAGACCTCTGGCAACCGCCGGCGCTCCTCGTCGCGCACCCCCTCGGGATCGGCGGCCAGGAGGATGCTCGATTCGTAGCGCCCCGCGTGGCAGTCACCGCCGGCGAACTCGCCACCCAGTCGCTCCGCCCAGCGGCGGCGCGTGTTGTCGGCGAAGATCACCTGGGCCGCGCCCTCTCCTCGCCGCGGGTGGTCCAGGGCGACCCCGCGCAGGACTTCGATGTGCTCCGGTTCGAGGTGTCCGTTCACAAAAACGATCTGCTGGATGCCGTCCTGCTCCAGCGAGAGCACGACGTCCTCCAGGAACGCCCAGAGGGTACCGGGCCGCAAGCTGACCTTGCCGGCGAAGCCCTCCGTCCAACGCGTGATGCCGTAGGGAAGGGCGGGCAGGACCATGGCGCACAGCCCCGCCTCCTCGAGCATGCCCGCGCTGCGGCGCGCCTGGGCCAGGGCGATGGTCACGTCCGTGTCCAAAGGGAGGTGAGGCCCGTGAGGCTCGGTGCTGCCCACGGGCAGGATGGCGACCGTGCTCGCATCGAAGAGGGGCTCGGCTTCGGGCCAGGTGCGCTTCGCCAGGTCGGTCATGATCGCAGGAGTATAGTCACTCACTACTTCAGCTGAGCGCGAGCTATCTTCCCGCGGTCGTTCCTGGGCAGTTCCTCTCGCCATTCGTACCAGCGCGGATACTTGTAGGGGGCGAGGCGCTCCTTGACGTGCGCGGTGAGCACGGCGGCGATCTAGTCGTCGCCGACACCGCCCTCTTCCAGCACGACGAAGGCCAGGGGCTTCACCATGCCTGCGTCGTCTTCGCGCCCTACGACACAGACCTCGCGCACGGCCGCGTGGGAGAGGAGGACGTTTTCGATCTCGAGCGGCGAGACCCAGATCCCGCTGACCTTCAGCAGATCGTCGGTGCGCCCCTCGTAGTAGTACAGGCCGTCCGCGTCTCGATGAAAGATGTCTGCACTCGTGCACCACTCACCCTGGAAGGTCTCGCGCGACTTTTCCTGGTCGCCCCAGTAGCACAGGGCCGTGGACCCGCCACGCACGCGCAGCCGGCCGGGTTCTCCGTCGGCGACGAGCGCACCCTGGGCGTCGATGATTTGCGCCTCGTAGCCGGGCACGATGCGGCCCAGGCTTCCCGGAGCTACCTCGCCAGGGCGATTGGAGATGTAGATGTGGAACATCTCCGCTGAACCGATGCCGTCGAGGATCTCGACTCCCACTCGCTCCATCCAGCGCCGGTACAGCTCGGGGGGCAGCGCCTCCCCGGCCGAGAGGCAGACTCGCAGGCTAGAGAGGTCCACCTCATCGAACCGCTCGGACGCCAGCATGTTGTTGAACATGGTGGGGACGCAGGTCAGCAGGGTCGGGCGGAAGCGCTCGATGTGGTCGAACAAGGTGTCGGCGGTCGATCGAGAGGGGAAGAGCACGGCCGAGGCGCCGACGCGGAAGGGGAACATCAGGTTCGTCCCGGTCGCGTAGCCGAAGAAGAGCTTCGGCACCGAGAGGCAGGCGTCGTCCTCGCGATAGCCGACGACCCCCAGGGCGTAGTTCTCCGTGTTCCATGCGAAGTCGGCGTGAGTGTGCACGCAGGCCTTCGGCTTCCCGGTCGAGCCGGAGGTGAACAGCCAGCCGGCAACATCACCCGGCCCGGTGGGCTCGGTCTCGGCCTCGGTCGCGGTCGGGTCCTCAGCCGCGAGGGCGTTCTCCCAGGAGCCGAAGCCGCCCGTGTCCGCCCCCACGACCAGCACCTCCTCGCACCAGCGTCCTTCCGCCACGGCCGGCGCGAGCTCGCCAAGTGTGCTCTGGTGGGCCACGACCACCCGCGCTCGCGAGTACTCCAGATAGTGCGCCAGCTCGCCGCGCTTGAGCAGCGGATTGACCATCGCGAAGACCGCTCCCGCGCGCAGGGTCCCGAACCAGGCCTCGGCGAACTCGAAGCCGTCGGGGAGGACGATCAGGACGCGCTCCTCGGGCCGCACTCCCCGTCGCCGCAGCGCCGCGGCGGCACGCCGGGAGCGCTCGACCAGCTCGGCAAAGGTGCACGTCTCCTCAGCACAGTAGAGCGCCGCCTTGTCCCCGCGCCCCTCGTCCAGATTGCGGTCGAGGAAGTACTCGCACAGGTTGAAGCGCTCCGGCCACGGCGGGAGAGTGGCGTGGAGATCGTCGGACATCGCGGGGAGAGGATATGCGATCGACGCCCTGCCGGCAGGCGGCGACAGGGCCTCGGGAGCTGTTTTTCCCCGATTCCTCGTACCGCTCCCCACGCCCCCCTGTTCCACGACCCGGACCGCCTACCCCGATTAGGGGGCTCAATAGGGCCCCGAAGACGCCGCCCCGTGCGGCGACCGTGACGGTGGTACCATACGAAACGACCCATCGCGCCAGGCACTCACGCCTGCGCACTCACCATCCTGTGAAGAGGCCCTCGAATGAGTTCCACCCCCATCATCCCCATCATCTCCGCCGCCCTGGTCGGCTCTGTCGCCGCCGTGGTCACCAGCGTTGTCCTCTCCACGGACGGCGACGGCATCAGCGCACGGATCGTCGATGACGAACCCGACATGGCGGAGCTGCGGGTCGAGGTGGCGAGCCTCCAGGCCCGGAACGATGACTTGACCAGCAGGCTCACCGATCTCGAGGGCCAGATCGCCCTCGGATCGTCGCGAATGCCCGCGGACGCACCGGACCTGACGGCAATGCAGGAGCAGATGAACGAGTTGATCGCTGCCACCACCGAATCCGGTCCGGTCATCGTCACGGCTCAGCTGCGCTCGGGGGTCACGGCCGTCCTCGACGAAATCCAACTGCAAGAGGACCTGGAGCGGGAGGTCCGACGCCAGGAGGCGCGCGACCGACGCATGGACCAGCAGATCGAGCGGCTCTCCGAGCGTCTGAGCCTCGACTCGGTCCAGACCGGCGAGGTGCGGTCGATCCTGACCAAGCAAGACCTCAAGCGCGAGGAGATCTTCGCCTCGGTGCGCGAGCTGGGAGACCGGGACTCGGCGCCGGACCTGCTGCAGAGCCTGCGAGACGAGACCACTGCGTCACTCGCGCAGGTTCTCTCTGCCGACCAGCTCACCCAGTACAGCGAGATGTCCTCCGATCGAGATCGCGGCGGAAACAACCGTGGCGGTGGCCGCGGAGGCAGGGGCCGCGGCGGGGACTGAGCGCGGGCCCTCGAGGCGAGCCGGGGCCGTCAGGAGCTTGACGGCTCCTGGCTCCGCAAGAGTTCAGAGGCAATCTCGTTCCACTCATCCTGGAGCGGCCTCGCGCAGGACTCGCGGCCGCAGCGGTCGTACCAGTAGCGGGCGTTCGACGCGTCGCCTTCTTTCCGGTGCAGGTACGCGTGCACCCACTCGGCCTCGGGTCCCTTGATCGCCTGCACCATCAGGTGGGCAGCATCCCAGTCCCCGCGAGCGTCGAGTGCCAGCGCCTCGAGCGGGCCGCTGACGGAGAGGCGGTCGCCCTTGTCCATCAGCGCCTCCTTGAACTCCTCGAGGATCACGCGCCCTCCCCCGAAGGAATCAGGACGGTCGAGCCCACTGTCTCTCTCTGTTCTAGCGCACGCTGCGCTGCACCCGCCTCGCGCAGGGGGAAGTGCTGCTCTACGCGGCAGCGCAGCACGCCGCTGACGAGCAGGCCGGCGAACTCCTCGTAGCCCCCCACGAGGTCCTCGCGGGCCGCGGAGTAGTCCATCAGGGAGGGGCGCGTGATGAACAGGGAGCCGCGGCCAGCCAGCTCGCCGAGGGAGAAGTCCGGCACGGGGCCTGACGCCTGGCCGAAGCTGACCATCATCCCCTGCGGGCGCAGGCAGTCCAGGGAACCGGTGAAGGTGGCCGCACCCACGGAGTCGTAAACGACGTCGACGCCCGCGCCCCCGGTCAGTTCTCGCACGCGCTCGAAAAAATCCTCGCGGGTGTAAACGATGGTGTGATCGCAACCATCTCCCGCAGCGCGCGCGGCCTTCTCGTCGTTTCCCACGGTGCCGATCACGCGCGCGCCCAGGTGTTTCCCCCACTGGCAGAGCAGCGACCCGACTCCTCCGGCTGCCGCGTGCACCAGGATCGTCTGCCCCCGCTGCACGGCAAACGTCCGCCGCAGCAAATAGTGAGCGGTCAAGCCCTTGAGAGTCGATCCCGCTGCCAGGTCATCGTCGATCTGTGCGGGCAGCTTCAGCAATCGGTCAGCGGGCATGATCCGCGCCTCGCTGTAAGCGCCGAGCGGTCGGCAGGCGTAGGCCACTCGGTCGCCGACGGCGACCTCGCTCACGCCCTCTCCGATCTCCTCGACCACGCCCGCCGCCTCGACGCCGGGCACGAAGGGGTAGGTCGGCGGTGGGTAGAGAGCCGTGCGGAAGTAGACGTCGATAAAGTTGAGGCCTACGGCCGTGTGCCGCACGAGCGCCTCCCCGGGACCGGGTTCGCCGGGGTCGCACGCCTCCCAGCGCAAGACCTCGGGACCGCCCGGTTCGTGAACTCGAATGCAGTGCATGGTTTCCACTACCTGCGGCGCCGCGTCTGCGTCTTACGGCTAGAAGCAAATCTGCAGGGCGTTCAACGTGTTGAAGACCGTCCCGCACGGACCGCCGGTGGGGTCGCGATACCATACCTGGAAGACACGCGAATCTCCCGCCGCCCAGCCTCCCAGGTCCCCGAATTCCTGTCCCCAGCTCGCCGTGCCCTGGGCCCCGGTGGTGGTGAACCCGAGTCGCACGATGGTTCCGCCTGCGCAGTGCAAGCCACCACCGAAGGGAGTGCCGTTACCACGAGCGATCGCGTGGCTTCCGACGAAGAGCAAGCCTGGGATCGACCCAGAGGTTTCCCATCTCCGGCCGGAGATCGCGATGGGAGCCCTCCTGGAAATGCCCAACGGGGAAGGCGCGGGGAGCGGTACCGCGCGAGAGCCACAGGGCCAGTCCGGACGCCTGAATCCCGATCACCTCATGCCCGCAACGGAGCCGATAGCAAAGCGGTTCACACGCGCACAAGCCTCGGGTGGGCCGGATCCGCCGCTGCTCCCGACGGGCTGTATGATTGGATACTGAACCCCAGCGCCCCATGCGTTGCCTTCCCCATCACCTGCTGCTGTGCGCCCTGCTCGGCGCCGCTCCGGTCCACGCCCAGACGATCCTGGGAGAATCGGCGGAACTGATTCCGCTGAATCCCGATGACCAGCACCAGCTCGGCCTGGCCGTCTCGATCGACGGCGACACACTGGTCGTCGGCGCGCCCGAAGCCGGTGTGCTGTCGCGTGGCTGGCTGTACGCCTACCGACACGACGGCACGGCGTGGCAACTCGAGGAGAAGTTCACGACCTTCGCGCCGCAAGGCCACCAGCTAGGCAAGCGCCTGTCTCTGTTCGGCGACACCGTGATCGTCGGCGGGAGGGACAACGCCTACGCCTTCGTGCGCAACGGCACCGACTGGAGCCTCCAGGACTACCTGCCTCACCCCCAGCTCATCTCGCACTACGCGACCGACATCTCGCTCTGCGGTGATATCGCCGTGGTGTGCGAGAACAACATCGCTGCCAGCCGTGCCTGGATCTGGGGCCGCACGGGAGACGCCTGAAACCTCCTGGATCGCGTCCGTCCCGAGGACCTGACCGTGCCCACGGGGTTCGGCGTCAGCGCCGCCGTGGCGGGGGACGTGATCGCCGTCGGAGCGCCCTTCGACGCGGACCTGGGCGCGTTCGCCGGGGCGGTGTACATCTTCACCCGCAACGGGAACCGCTGGGAGCGTACGGCCAAGCTGCACGGCACCCCTTCCTTCGCCGGCCAGCGCTTCGGCTTCGAGGTCAGCATGGACCGTCGCGCCGGAGCGACGAAGACGCTCGTCGTGGGAGCGGTCAATTCTGCCCATCCCTACGTCTTCGTGTTCCGCGGAGAAGGACACTCGTGGTCGCAAGAGGCCGCGCTCTCGCCCCCCTACCCGAGCAGCGAATTCGGTTTCTCGACCGACGTCAGCGGCGAGACCCTCGTCGTCGGTGCGAAGGCGGCCTCGCCGGAGGGAATCGCGACGGGCGTGGCCCTCGTCTACCGCCGCTGCGGCTCCGACTGGTTCCTGCAGGAAGAGCTGCGGCCCTCGGGAGCAGCGCTGGGCGACGACGTGGGCGCGGCCGTCACCATCAGCGCCGAGCGGGCGGTGGTCGGCGCGCCCAACCACGACGATTCCTGGGTAAATGAGGGGCGGGCGTACGTCTTCGCCCTCGACGCCTCCCCAGTACTCTCCACCTGCCACGGTGACGGCTCCGCCGCGCCGTGTCCCTGCGGCAACCGCTCGGCCGAGGGCCTGCGCCGGGGCTGCACGAACTCCCTCGGCATGGGCGCACAGATCCTCTCGAGCGTGGACGTCGCGGTCTCGACCGATCTCCTGCATGTGTTCGGCGCATCGCTGACCCCGGACCGCGCCGCCCTGCTACTCGCCGGCGACGCTTCCGCTGCCGCGGTCTTCGGCGACGGTCTGCGCTGCGTCGGCGGCAGCCTCCTGCGCCTGGGCACGCGCGTGCCTGAATCTGACGGCGCCGCGATCTGGGGCCCTGACCTAGGAGCCCAGGGCGGATGGTCGCCCGGCGACGCGCGCACGCTCCAGGTGCTCTACCGCGATCCCGCCGGCCCCTGCGCCGCGGGCTCCAACCTCACCAACGCCCTCGTGGTCACCTTCGGCCCCTGAGGTGGGAGGCGGGATTCAGAGCGCAGCCAGGCGCTCCTGGAAATCCGCGGCCGTCGTGTAGCGCTCGCGCCTGTCGGTCATCAAGCCACCGCGGATCGCCTGCTCGAAGCCCTCGGGCAATTCGACCCCTGCGGCTCGCTCCGAGATGGTCGGCGGTTCCTTCGACAGCTTGGCCTGAAAAACCTCCAGGAAGCTGACTCCGGCCCACGGCACGCAACCGGCGGTCAGTTCGAACAGCACGGTCGCGAGGTTGTAGATGTCCGACTGCACATCCGGAGACTCTCCGCCAAACTGCTCGACCGGCGCGTAGTAGGGGGTGCCGATCAGTGCCGTCTTGTCCCCCAGGTGCTTGGCGCTCCACAGACCGGGAGTGATCCCGCCGTCGATCAACACCGGAGAACGGCCCTCGTCGTCGATGTGGATCGTGTAGGGCTTGATGTCGCCGTGAACCTGCCCCGCGTCGTGGATCGCGGCCAGACCGTCGAGCAGACCGATCGCGAGTTCGATCACCTCCCCGGCCGCCATGCGCTCGTTCTCGTTCAACCAGTCGCGCAGAGATTTTTCGGGAGGGAAGCCCGTGGCGAGCACCAGGGTTCCGTCCTCGAGACTCTGGACAGTGTGCACCCCCAGCACGGCGGGCGATTCGATCGCGCTCCAGGCCTCCATCACCCCCGCGAAGTCGGCTGTCTGCTCCACGTCTCCGAAAAGAGCCGATGGAAAGACCTGAAGCTCACGCACGGCTCCGGCCTCCCGGTCGTTGACCTCGAAGGTCGCCGACATTCCGCCCTGGCGGTAGGAACGGGTGATCTCCCAGCGGTCGCAGACGACCTTCCCGGGTGCGAGGTCGAAGAGAGACAGGCTGGTCTGTGCCATCGGTGGATGCTGGGGGGAGTCGGGGATCGTCCGGGCCCCGCGGCAGGCGCGGAAGGCACGGCTGGAGTTCAAGGGCGCCGTTCGCGGCGCCCCGACGAGGTCGCAACGCACCGGCCGGGGGAGCCGGGAACCACGCTCGGGTGGGCAACGATACTCAAGGCCGGGCAAAACTGCGACAAGGCCGTCGCGAACCGGCCCTTGTCAGTACTGACCGGCAGAGGCCGCCAGATCGCGCCAGGCGCCGCTCTCCCGCAAGTCTCGAAGGTGATCGGCGAACTCGTCGAGTTCCTCGGCGCGGGTGTAGAAGTGCGGGCTGACTCGAATGCCGGCTCCGGGGCGGTGATCGACCAGCATCCCACGCTCGGCCAGGGCGGCCACGAACGCCGCGCCGTCCTCCTCCTCACGCAGACCGATCGTGAGGGTGCCCCCGCGCCGCTCGGGGTCGGTCGCGCTGTTCACGTCGAAGCCGCGCTCGAGCATCGCGTCGCGCAGGCCACCGGTCAGGCGCACGGAATGCGCGCGGATGCGCTCGACGCCCGCCTCCAGGATGACCTCGTACCCTGCGGTCGCCTGCAGGAGCGAGACCACGGCGGGAGAGCCGTGGAGGAAGCGCTCGATTCCAGCGGCATAGCGCTGCGGCCCGGTCTCGAAGGCAAAGGGGTCCGCGTGCGCCATCCAGCCCGTGACGCGCGGCTCCAGGCGCTCGATCAGATCGGGGCGGACGTAGAGGTAAGCCGCGCCGGGGCCGCCGCAGAGCCACTTGACCGATCCGCCGCAGACCATGTCAACGCCGAGGGCCTGGACGTCGAGGGGAACGGTCCCCAGGGACTGGTAGGTGTCGAGCAAGACCAGCGCCCCGACCTCCCTGGCGCGCGCGCAGATCGCCGCGGCATCCTGCAGGTAGGAGGTCTTGAAGCACACGTGGCTCAGGGGAACGATCAGCGTCTCCTCGTCGATGGCCTCGAGCATGCGCTCGGTCGGCACTCCGACCGCTTCACCGCGGACCACTTCGATGCGGGCGCCGGCACTCCGCAAGCCCTCCCAGACGTACATGTTGGTGGGGAAGTTCTGATCCGAGTAGACGACCTTGTTGCGCTTCCCCGTGAAGTCGAGGGCCGAGGCCACGACGCTCTGGATGACCGAGACGTTCTGGTGCATCGCGACCGTGTTCTCTGGAGCATTCATGATGCGCCCCACGAGGTTGCCCACATCTACCGGCGCGGTCCACCAACCCTCGGCCCAGGCCCGCACGCCTCGCTCGGACCACTGATCGGCGAATCCCGAGAGCTTCTCGTACACGCCGCGCGGCATAGCCCCGAGGCTGTGGGTCACGAGGTAGGTGCAACTCTCGAGGATCGGAAAGCGAGAGCGCCAGTCGTCGGGGTCGAGGACGTCGGTCATCAGGGAAGCCCAAACTCGTCGGGAGCAGGCGGAGCGTCGGGGTCGATGCCCGTCAGGGCTTCAGCGGGCAACACGAGCCGTTCCACCGGACGACCGCCGATGAGGTGTTGGTCGATGATCTCTACCACGTCATCGACGCTCACTCGCCCGTACCAGACTGCCTCGGGGTAGACGACGAGGGTCGCACCGGCCGAGCACTGATCGAGGCAACCCGCCTTGTTGGCGCGCACGATGCGTTTGAGCCCGCGCTCGTGGAGTGCGCGCTTGAAAGCAGCGGCGACCTCCACTCCTCCGCGGGCCGAGCAGCAGCCGCGCGGGTCGTCCCCGGCGCGCTCGTTGATGCAGATGAAGACGTGGTGCTTGAAGGCAGCCATGGATACTTGTCAGTCGCTCCCAGACGAGAGCATCTCCTTGGCGAGGATCAGCTTCTGGATCTCGCTCGTCCCCTCGTAGATGCGCAAGGCGCGCACCTCGCGAAAGAGCCGTTCCACGACGCTGCCGCGCCGCACGCCGAGGCCGCCGAAGTGCTGCACCGCGCGGTCACAGATCCAGGAGGCAGTCTCGGTCGCGTAGAGCTTGGCGCGCGCGACCTCGGCCGTGGCCTGTCGGTCACCGTCCAGAGCTTGTGCCGCCTCGTCGACGAGCAACTCGGCCGCCCGCAGGCGCGTGTCCATGTCGGCCAGGTCGAAGCGCAGGGCTTGAAAACTCGCCAAGGGCCGACCGAACTGCTCGCGCGTTCGCAGATGGTTCGAGGACTCGTGGAGAGCGCGGCGCGCGAAGCCCGTGGCGGCGGCGGCGACGGAGGTGCGAAAGCGCATCAGGGTCGCCAGGGCGATCTCGAGGCCCCCACCCACCGGACCCAGGCGCGCTCCTGCCGCGACGGCGACCCCGTCGAGCTGCAGATCGCCGATCGGGTGGGGCGCCATGACCTCGAAGCGTTCGATCGCGAGGCCGGCGGAGTCGGCAGGCACGTGGAACATCGTCAGGGAGTCCCGCCCGCCGTCACCGGGCCCACCGCCAGTGCGCGCGAGCAGGGTGTAGAAGTCCGCCACGCCCGCATTGGAGATGAAGGCCTTGCGACCCTCGAGGCGCCAGCCACCGTCGGTCTCGGTGGCCGTCGTGGTGACCTCTCCCAGGCTGGAGCCCGCGCCGGGTTCGGTGACGGCGAAGGCGGCGACCTGCTCGCCGCGGGCTACGCCGCCCAGCACGGCCGAACGCAGCTCGTCGGACCCGGCCAGGGCCACGGGATAGGAGCCGAGCCCCTGAATGATGAAGGTCACATCCAGCATCCCGGAGTGCCAGGCGAGTTCGTCGCGCAGGGCGCACAAGGCGCGCACGCTGACCTGTTCGGAGCCGGCCAGCTCACCGGTGTCCGCCCCACCGAAGGCTGCCGGCACCGTCCAAGCCACCAGGCCGGCCTCCGCCAGGAGCGCGAGGGAGAGGCGTGCCGCGGCGTCCTCGTCGAGGCCGACCAGTTCAGTCTCCGCGCGCTCTCCCACTGCGCGCGCCTGCGCTCTCAGCCGCTCGAGCATCAGGTCTCCTCCGTGGGGCCGTGGCCGGGCCAGTGCTGCACGAAGTCAGGGCGCCGCTTGTCCACGAACGCCCGGTGTGATTCGCGGTAGTCGGGGTGCTTCATGCACTCCGCCTGCGCCCAACCTTCGAGCTGGAGCGCCGTGGAAAAATCGGTGTGCGCCTCGCGTGCGATCATGCGCTTGGTCATGGCGATGCCCATGCTCGGCCCGCGGGAGAGGCGTTCGGCCCACTCTGTCGTCAACGCCTCGAGCTTGCCCTCAGGGACGACGCGGTTGTAGAGGCCAATCTCGAAGGCGCGCTCGGCAGTGATGAACTCACCGCCGAGGAGCAGCTCCTTGGCGTGCCCCAGGCCCACGATGCGCGGCAAGAGCCAGGCCGAGCCCATATCCGCGCCGCACAGACCGACCTTCGTGAACAGGAACGCGATCCGGGCGCTCTCGGCGGCCAGCCGCACATCGCAGGCACTCGCGATCACCGCCCCCGCGCCGCAGACCGTGCCGTTGAGCGAGGCGATGACCGGCTTCTCGAGATCGTGGATGTTTTCCACGAGTTCACAGGTCAAGCGCGTGAAGGCAGCCACCTGCGCCTCGTCGGCATCCAGGAGGTGCCCGATGATGTCCACCACATCCCCGCCGGAGCAGAACGCGCGCCCGGTGCCGGTGATGACTACGGCGCGCACGCTGTCGCGCGTTGCCAGGGCCGCGAAGGTCTCCGTCAGCTCCCGGTAGGAGTCGAAGGTCAGGGCGTTGAGGCGCTCGGGCCGGTCGAGGCGCACCGTGGCCACGCCATCGGCCTCGGAGTAGGCGAAGTGTCGGATCTCCATCAAGGGCATGATCCCAACTCGGCGCGCCCGCGGCCAGTCCGCTCAGGAGATCGCCGCGGTGGCCTCGATCTCGAGCAGCGCGCCCTCCTCGATCAGCCCCGCGACCTGTACCAGGGCCATGGCGGGAAAGTGACGCCCCATGGTCGCGCGCCAGACCGCGCCCAGCTCCGGCAGGCTCGCGAGGTAGGCCCGCTTGTCGGTCACCATGATCAGCATGCGCGCTACGTCGCTCGGCTCTCCGCCGGCGGCGCGCACCACGGCCACCACATTGGCCAACGCCTGGGCGAACTGGGCTTTGAAGTCGCCCTCCCCCACGAGGTTCTTCTGAGCGTCCCAGGCGACCTGGCCGGCGACGAACAGGAGCCTCGCACCGGGTTCCACGAGGATCCCGTTGGCGTAGCCGCTGGGAGACGCCCAGTCCTCGGGCTGGATGACCTGTCCGCTCATCGCACGACCTCCTTCGCCGTCTCGGTGCCGTCGAGTTCCACGATGCGCCCGTGATCGGCGCCCGCGATCAATTCCCCCACGGCGCCGGCCACCTCGTCGATCGTCACCAAGCGCCCGCCGGGGTTCGCGCGGGCGAAGGTTCGCAGAATCAGCTTAACGCTCTTGCCCGTGCGGGCGGCGGCCCGCTCCGCCGCGGCGCTCGTCAAGGGCGTGTCCACGTAGTGCGGACAGACGATGTTCAGCCCCACGGCGGTCTCCCGAAGCTCCTCGCAAGCCACCAGGGAATAGCCGAGCAGCGCGTGCTTCGAGGCGGCGTAAGCCGCCGCGTAGGGGTAGCCGCGTAGAGCGGCCGAGGAGGCCACGTTGACGACGCGGCCGTAGCCGCGCTCGATCATGTCGGGCACGAGCGACTCGATCAGACGCCGCGCTGCGTGCAGGTTGAGCGCCAGGTGCAAGTCGAAGAGCTCGTCGTTCGACTCGCCCTCGCGCGGGAGGAGAGGCGCGGTCCGGACGACACCGGCGTTGTTCACGAGCCACGAGATCGGGCCCACCGGCGCACAGAGAGCGCGCGCACGCTCCATGGCCGCGCCCGTGGCGGCGGGGTCCGCGAGGTCGAAAGGCAGAGACCAGGCGACGCCGCCCTCGGCCTCGATCTGTCTGCTGACGCCCTCGCAGCGCTCCTCGTCCCGGCCACAGACGAGCACCGCGGCGCCCTCGGTCGCCAGGCGGCGCGCCACGCCGGCTCCGATCCCGCTGCTCGCTCCGCTCACCAGGGCCACGCGACGCTCGCTCATCTCTGGCAGCCTATCCCGCGCGAGAGCCGGCGCAAGCCCGCGAGATCCGGGTGGCGGCCACCGGAGGGCGCTCAGCGGGCAGCCATCGCGTCGGCTCGGGAGTAGAATCCCCGCCGTGCCGTCCAACGAGCAGACCAAACCCCACGCGATCCCGGCGGCGAGCTGGCCCTCCGCCTCAGAAGCGGCCAGGAGCGTGCTATTCAGCCCGATCAGAATCGGCCCGCTTGAGAGCCGCACCCGGACCTGGGTACCGGCCATGGTCCCCTGGCGCTGCAGCGAGGAGGGGATCGTCGGCGAGGAGATCATCGACTGGTACGGGCGACTCGCGGACGGCCGCCCCGGCGTGCTCGTGGTCGAGGCAACCGGTATCCGCGATGTCCCCAGTGGACCGCTGATGCGTATAGGCCACGACCGCTTCACAGCCGGCCTGCGGGAGCTGGTGGACGAAGTGCGGAGGCGCTCGGGCGGCGAGACGCTGGTGTTCATCCAGCTACTCGATTTTCTGACCATCAGGCGCCGCCCCAAGCGCGAGGATTTCCTGCGGCGCTTCCTCGCGCTCACCGACCAGCACCGCGAGCGAGTGCCCGAGGCAGAATCCGATGAACAGGTGCGAGAGGCCCTACTGCGCCTCCCTCACGAGGACCTGCTCGAGTCACTCGCGCCCCGTGAAGCGCGCGATCTGGAGATGGGCTATCGGGAGACGGTGAACGACACGCACCTGTCGCACGTCGCCGAACTGCCGAGCGTCCTGCCCGCGCTCTTTGCCTCCGCCGCCGAGCGGGCGCAGGCAGCCGGGTTCGACGGCGTCGAGCTGCACTACGCCCACGCCTACACCATGGCCTCGTTCCTCTCCCGGCGAAACCGGCGCACGGATGGCTACGGAGGTTCTCCGGAGGGCCGTCTGCGCCTGCCGCTCGAAGTGCTCGACGCCGTCCGCGAACGCGTCGGCACGAGCTGCGCCGTCGGTTGCCGCATCCTGGGCGACGAGGCGATCGAGGGCGGCAGCCGGATCGATGACGCGTGCGCCGCCGCGCGGGCCCTCGGGCGCGGCCTCGGTCACGGTGGGATGGACTGGATCTCGGTCTCCAAGGGCGGGAAGTTCGAGGACGCCCGCCAGCCGCGCATCGGCGAGGCCATCTACCCCTACACGGGCCCCAGCGGCCTGGAGTGCATGCCGACCGTGCGCGTTCCCGGCGCCCCCCCCTTCGGCCGCAACCTGCCCCTCTCGCGCGCGATACGTGCGGGCCTGCGCGATGTCGGCCTCGAGCTGCCTGTCGTGGGCGCGGGAGGATTGAATACCTTCGAGCTGTGCGAGCGAGCCCTCGGCGAGGGCGACTGCGACCTGGTCGGCGCCGCGCGCCAGTCTCTCGCGGACCCCGACTGGTGGATCAAGATGGAGCGCGGCCACGGCGCACTCATCCGACGCTGCGTCTACACCAACTACTGCGAAGGACTCGACCAGAAGCACGCGCAGGTCACTTGCCAGCTGTGGGATCGCGACTTCGCCGCGAGCGATGTGGGACGCGACGGCGTGACACGCTCTTCGGACGGGAAGCGACGCCTGGTCCCGCCGCCCTGGGAACGCGATGATTGAACCCACTCCCGGCGCTGGCGAACTCGCTGCCCCTCTCACGCCCGAGACCCACGCTTACCTCGCCGAGGCCTATCCCGCCAACCACGCCTACCGCGTGAAGAGCGGGCGTCTGCGGCCGAGCTTCAAACTCTGGTGTCGGAGGCGCAAGATCGAGGCGCTCTACGCGAAGCCCCTCACGAGCTTGCTCGACCTCTCGTGCAGCAAGGGCTTCTTCGTCCTCGACGCGGCGCGTCGGCCGGCCTGTGAGCGCGCCCTCGGCATCGATATCCACACCCCCGATCTCGACGCCGCCGAGGCCGTGCGCGCTCACCTCGAACTCGAGCGTGCCCACTTCGAGAGCTTGCGGCTCGACGCGCTCTGCGAGCGCTTGCACGAGTTCGGCGGCCCGTTCCAGACGGTGCTCCTGATCAACACCTACCCCTATCTCTACTTCGGAAGCCGGCGCAGCGAGCAGAGCTACCCCGACCACGCCCGCCTGTTCGAGATGCTGAGAGCCGTCTGCAGTGGGCACTTGATCTTCAGCAACCGGGTTTCGTTTGCGCGCTGCCCGCGCCACATCCAGGACCTCGCCCGCGCTCGCGGATTGGAGGCCTCCTACAACGAGAACGCGATCCGGAAGGCTGCCGAGGACCACTTCCACCTGACCGAGCACGGCAGACTCTTGCGGGGCATACCGCTATGGTCGCTGGTCCCGCGCTGAGCTCCCCGCTCTCGTCCGGCGCTACTTCGCGACGTTGCCGGCGATCGGCAGGCGCCGGGCCGGTTCACCGGGCACGTCGGTGGCGAAGCGCACCTGGCCACGCACGTAGCCCAGGTGCGTCCCACTCGAACCCGTCAGGACCAGCTTGTAGCCACCCTCCGCGAGGGGTTCCGCGCTCACCTTCATCCCGGGGGGGACGGAGTTGTCGACGCCGAGGTCCAGCAACTGAAAGGCCTCGCCGCTCGCACGCGTGAGGCGCACCTCGTAGCGAAGCTCGGCGCCCGGCCGGACCTTGCCCACCGCAAACATCGTCTTGTCGGTCCGCAGATCGCCAAAGATCCGGGCGTGGGAGTTGAACTGAAAATCGTGTACGACCTCCGCGTTCTCGGGTGGAACGCGGCCGCGGACGCGCGCCTTGATGTTTCCGACGAGTTGCCCCCAAGGCGCCGTATCGCGCACGGTGACCTCGACCGTGCGCGGGCCCGGACTCGAGTCCTCGACGAGGGTGACGTCCACATTGGGATTGCTGCAAGAGATCGACTCGATCGTGAACGAGGGGTCCTCGCAGGTGAGCGTCGCTCGCAGGGTGTGCTCGGCTCCCATCTCGACCTCACCGAAGTACACGAGGGCGGGTGAGACGCGTACGAAGGGCCGCACGTCGCAGGTGGCGATCAGGCGGTGGAAGCCGTCGGAAAAGGCCGTCGAGTACACCGTCAGCCCCTTGGTCTGTCTCCCGCGGCCCAGCGGCTCCCACTCGAGCTCCAATTCGGCGCCTTCGCCCGGCTCGAAGCGCGTCTTCGGGAGTTTGGTCGTCATGCAGCCGCAGGAGGCCTTGATGCGCGTGATGACGACGGGCTCGGTGCCGACGTTCTCGAAGGCGTAGGTGCAGCGCAGGATTTCGGTGTCTGAGGCCTCACCGAATTCGTGCTTCTCCTTCGCGAAGCGCAGGGCGGGGCCTTCCACGGCCGGGCTGCGGGCAACCTCGACGGGTGCACGCTCCACCTGGGTGGGAGCCTGCACCTCCCGATCGACCTTCCCCGCCGATGGCGCGGCCGCCGGGGGCTGGAGGGCGAGGGTATCCTCTCCCTCCTCGCTACAGGCGACGACGAAGACCAGGCACAGGCAAGCGAGGAGGCGGCGTGTAGACGAGCGCATGGTGGAATCGCCGGCTCATCGGGTTTCCAGAAGCCAGCGGTGGAGGCGAGCCTCTATCGTATGGATCGAATACCCAAGGGTCTCCTCGAATACGCGCACCGGCTGTCGGCCCTGCCCCAGGCGCGTCAGGAGCAGCGGCGTCTGCTTCGGGTGCCCCTCCAGCAAGTAAGCCGCCAGGATGTAAGAGACGAGCACATCCTGCTCGCGCATGTCGTTGATCGCGCGACCGAGCAGGAAGACCAGGGAAGGCGTGCCCGAGGCCTCGAATTGCTCGGCTGCCACGGAAAGCCAGTCGGCCTCCGGCGCCTGGAGCCGCGACCACAGACCGGTGGCCGTCTGAGGCTGGTAGCCGTGGGTGTCGAAGAACCACGTCAGCCGGGTGCCGACCAGCTCGTGCACCATGTACAGGCCGATCCCCTCCCAGGCCCAGCCCTGGCGCCCAGTGATCCCGTAGCTGTCCATCAACAGGGTCCCGAGGGTCTGGCGCGCGGCACCGTCCACGCGGCGGGCCGGATTGGAGCTCCACTCCGCGAGGCGGTTGCCCCTCCCGAGCCAGCCGCCGTCCGCCGCTCGCAGCCCCGTGCGCGTCGCCTGATCCAATCCTGGCCAGGCGTCGATCATGTGGTCCTTCTCGACCCCGCGCAGCATGTAGAGGGTGAAGTCCGCGCGCGGAGCGCTCCCGCCGGCCAGCACGTTGCGGAAGTAGTCGCCCACCGCGTGGGCGACCCGCGCCGCGTTCCGCGCTTCGGGCGCACCCGTGGTCGCGATCACACGCAGGGCTTCGGTCTTCTTGGCCGCGTTCCATGGCAGACCGAGAGCGCGCTCCTCGGCGCGGATGCGCCCCTCAAGGGGTTCGGGAGCGAGGCGCAGGCAAGCTCGGGCGAGCAGCGGAAAGGCCTCGCGGTGCTTGAGGGCGGTGATCGATTCGGTCAGGAGCCACTCGTCGCCGTGTCGCGCCTCCCCCGCGGCGGCGCGCACGGCACCGTCCTCGGGCAAGAGCCGGAGCAACCAAGCCAGCTCCGCATCGGCGCGCTCGCGTCCGAGTTGCTCGCCGTACTCCTCCATCAGGGACAGCATCCCCTCGCGCACTGCGCGCAGTTCCTGTTCGATGCTCGCACGCACTGCCGACAGGCCCTGGGTGGATCGGTTCTTCGGCACATGATAGCTCTTGGACTGGTACCACTCATCGCCGCGGTTGCGGTAGTAGCGCAATGCCTTGCGAGCGGGCCGGTGATCGGGATCGAACACGAGCACGTACTTCCAGAGCGAGTCCGCCTCGGCATACAGGCGGCTCTTCTTACACTCGCCCGCCAGAGCGGCGAGGCGCGGCAGAGACGCGCCGATCAGCTCCCCGCGGCGGGAGTCGAACGAGGCCACCGGATCGTCGCCGGACGCCGCATTCAGGGTCGCGGCGGTCGTGAGAGAGAGGCTTAGAGCCAGGAAGCCGGGGGCCAGAAAGGGCGCGCACAGGCGGCGAAGACTATCCATGAAGTCATGACTGGAAGGAGTCTGCGGGTCAGGCGAGCCGGGGACCTGCAGCTACCCGCTCTCCTGAGAGCGGTTGTTCTTCAATCCCGTTTTGCTTTCCTGCGCAATCGTGGAAAGGTCGTGGCCCTGCCGGATGCAGGTTGGAGCCCTCGGGGAGATCGGGGACGATCGAACGCCCCCAGACAAGATTGATGCGATTACAGCCCTCTTGTCTGGTCCGTCACCAGCGGGGCTCTTCGAGGTCTGCGCTCCACGCCCGCCAGCACTCGCCCAGGGAGCCGGCGAGTTCGGGATGGACGGCGGAGAGGTCGCGCTGTTCTCCGGGATCGAGGGCGAGATCGAAGAGCAGAGGCTCGTCCGAGCCCTCGCGCACGAGCTTCCAGTCACCCGACCGGATCGCCATGTTGTCACGGCGCTTCCAGAAGAGAACTTCGTGCGGGCGGTGATCCCGCTCGCCGCGCAGGAACGGCACGAGATCAACGCCGTCGAGAGCGTGCCGCGGCGCGCTCTCGACGCCCGCCGCCGAGGTGGCAGTCGCGAAGACGTCGAGGGTGCTGACCGGCAGGGCATAGATCGCTCCAGCCGGCAGCCGCGCGGGCCACTGCACCAGGAACGGGATGCGGATGCCGCCCTCGAAAGGCGAGCCCTTGCGCCCGCGCAGGGGCGCATTGACGGAGGCGTTGGTCCTGGCACCGCCGTTGTCATTGAGGAAGAAGAGCAGCGTATCGCGCTCCAGATCGAGCGCCCGCAGGCGTGCAAGTACGACGCCCACGGAGCGATCCAGGGCGCGAGTCATCGCGATCAACTTGCGACGCCGAGGTGTCCCGATCTCTCCCACGGCCTGCAAGTCGCCGTCAGTGGCATGCATGGGCGTGTGGACCGCGTTGAAAGCAAGGTAGAGGAAGAACGGACGGTCGGCGTTGGCCTCGATGTAGGCCGCGGCCTGTTCGCCCAGCTCGTCGGTCATGTAGTCGAACTCCTCGGTCACCGGCTCGCGATCGCGAAGCAGGCGGTTCAGCCGCGTCCCCTTCATGGACCGGTAGCTGCGCGCTCCCTGGAGGAACCCGTAGTAGTCGTCGAAACCGCGCTCGAGCGGGTGGAACTGCGGCGCGTAACCCAGATGCCACTTCCCCAGAGCGATCGTGCGATAACCGGTATCGCGCAACACGACAGGCAGCAGCACCTCGCTCAGCGGCAGTCCGTTCGTCTCGCTGTAGGCAGGCGGGATGTTGCGGTCGTGACCGAAGCGCTGCTGGTAACGGCCGGTGAGGAGTCCCGCGCGTGAGGGGCTGCACACCGATGCGCTCACGTACCCGCTCGTGCAGCGCACGCCGCGAGCCGCGATGGAGTCGATGTTGGGTGTCGCCACCTCCCCGCTCCCCTGGAAGGAGAAGTCGGCGTAGCCCGCATCGTCGGAGAGGATCACGACGACGTTCGGTCGCTCGCCTGCGGCCTGAATCGGACCGCAGAACATCAACAACGGGGCGGCGAGGGACAAAGCGCGGGCCCCTCCGCCTCTGGAACGGGAGCGAGATCGGCCCCAGAGCTCGCGGTGGATCACCGCGGCCCTCCCGCCGGGGCCTGGGGCGGACTGAACGGCCGCCGCCGGAGCGTCAGCGCTCCTCGAGCGCACGCGCGCGCTCATCGAGCTCCTCCATGGTCAGGTGGACGCTCACCACGTACGGGCTCTCCCCCGCCGTCCAATGCCCGTAGGTCGTCGTCACAAACGTACCGTCGGGCAGGATCTCCACCCCTGGATAAGCGCAGTCCCCGCGATTGTGGTTGTCCATCAGGCGTACGCGGTACTGCCCCTCACGCCCTTCGACGATGTCCGCATAGGTGCCGACCCAGCCGACCCAGTCGCCCTTTGTCGGGCTCTCCAGCGTCGTGTCCCGAAACGACAGAAAGAGTCGCCCATCGGGGCCGTAGCGCCCCGTGTGTCGGTCACCCGTCAGGGACCCCGGCAACTCGCGCGGCGTGCTCCATGTCTTCGCCTCGTCGTCCGAGAAGATCACGTGGGAGTTGCGGCGCCGGCGGTTCTCGCGCATCAAGACCGCTAGCTGCTCTCCGTCTGGCGAGCGCACGATGCCCGGCTCGCACAGGTGAATGTCGCTGGACGCGAACAGCTCCATCGGCTCTCCCCAGGTCAGGCCGCCGTCGGAGGAGAAGATCTGGAACAAGCGCATGACCCCGTCGGATTTTCCGGCGTCGCGGAAAAAGCGTCCGTCGTCATGGAACATCGCCAGGTAGTCGCCGTTCGCCAGCCGCTCCACACAGCCCATGGCTACGATCCCGCCGTAGTCGCCGATGGGCTCCAGCTCCGACCACGTTTCGCCGTCGTCCTCCGAGACCGCCATACGGATTGGATAGAGCCCCGAGAAGACGATCAGCCGTCGGACGCCCCCAGGATCGACCACCCGGTGGATGGTCGGTGTCTCCTTGCTCGTCGCCCAGCTGTCGGGGACCGGCAGGCGATCGGACCATGTGCGACCCCCGTCGGCACTGCGCTTCATCACGATCGCACCCCGTCCGTGGCCCTTGGGGTAGACGGTGATCATCGTCCGACCGTCCTCGAGCAAGACGGTCGTCGGGTGACCGAGGTACTGACCTTCCTCGCGGTCGACGACGGTCTGCCGTTCAGATTCGTAAGCCAGATCGATCAGGGGGATCGAGTAGCCGCGCGCCATGGGCGCTGCCCGCTCCTGCAGGTCCCCCCTGGCCGAGAAGGCGCTGACCTGCATGGTGCTTCGCAGAGGCTCGAAGCCCAGCTCCGCGACCGGGCCCGTGCCGCAGGCGATCTCGTATACGTCCTCACCGTCGATGCGGAATACCAGACGCCCGCCCTTCCTCTCCGCCTCGAAGTCGATCCATGCACCGCGCTCGAACACCTCGGTGCTCGGGCCCAGCAGCTGAAGACCTCCGAAGACCGGCCCGCTGACAAAGACCGTCCCCTGGGCGCCCTCGAACCCGAAGTGGTCTGCATCCAGGAAGAAAGAGGCCGCGCTCTTCTCCTGGCCCTCCATGCGCAGGTGCGCGTGCACGATGAAGTCCCCCTCCCCCAGGCGCTCGCCGGCAATCAGGCGGTTCCCCTTGCCACTCCCGAAGAGAGAGCCATCGCCCTGCTCCCAGCCGCTGAAGACGTCCAAGGCCTTACCGTCGGCCACGAAGGAAACCTCGCCCCTGAACGCGGGATTCCGTTCGGTGGGGACGGGCGCGTCTACGGACTCCCGCCAACGGTGCAGGGACTCGCGCAGCGCCGCCGCGCGCTCGGGCATGGCAGCGGCGAGGTCCTCGATCTCGCCGGGGTCGGTATCAAGATCGTAGAGCTCCACGTGACCGTCCTCGAAGAACTCGTGCAGCTTGTAGCGCCCAGCGCGGATCGCTCCGGCCGGCGTGGTGCGCCAGCGCCCCTGGTTCTTGCGATAGGACTCCAGATAGACCGGAAAGTGCCAGTAGATCGCCTCGCGCTCGGACCCGTCCGCGCCATCGAGGAGCGCGACCAGGCTCTCGCCATCCAGCGGGATGTCCGCGGGCGGGGTGGCGCCCGTCAACTCGAGGAAGGTCGGGAAGAAGTCGACACCGATGACGGGGACGTCGCAGGTCGTACCCGCCTCGACCCGTCCGGGCCAGCGCACGAGCAGCGGCTCCCGCACGCCACCCTCGTAGAGCATTCCCTTTGAGCCACGCAGAGGCGCCATGTCCGTGAAGTTCGCGTGCCCCCCGTTGTCGGAGAAGAGCACCACCAGGGTGTCTTCGGTCAGCCCCAGTTCATCGAGGCCGTCGAGCACGCGCCCCACGCTCTCGTCCAGCGCCTCGATCATGGCCGCGTAGCGCGCGTGACCGCCCGACTCCCCCGCCGCCTTTCGGTCGGCGTCCTTCCGCTTGTAGCGATCCACCGCGTCCGAGGGAGCCTGCACCGGCGTATGGACGGCGAAATGCGACAGGTAGAGAAAGAAGGGCCGCTCGCGGTTCTCGCGCATGAAGGCCAGGGCCTCGTCGGTCAGACGATCGGTCAGGTACTCACCCTCCGGACCGTCGGGGAGCTGCTCGTTGCTGTATGGGCTGAAGTAGCTCTTGGGGTGCCCCTTGTGATTCCCACCGACGTTCACGTCGAAGCCCTGGGAGCACGGGTCGTCACCCAGGTGCCATTTACCCACGCAGGCGCTGGTGTACCCGGCCGCGCCCAGAGCTTCGGCGATGGTCACGACTTGGTCGGCGAGCACGGTCGTGTTGGTTGTGGGCACCAGACGCCGGTGGATCGCCTTCCCCCGTGCAGCATTGTTGACGGTGAAGATCCCGTGCCGCGGCGAGTACTGGCCGGACATCAGGCAAGCGCGGGTTGGCGCACAGTTGGGCGCGTTGGCGTAGGCGGCGGTGAAGCGTAGGCCCTCCGCGGCCATCCGATCCATGCGCGGGGTCTCGTGAAAGTCGCTTCCGTAGCAGCCGATGTCACCCCAGCCGAGGTCGTCGAGCAGGATGAAGACGATGTTCGGGCGTGGGCGGTCCCCCGCCGGTGCGGCACGGAGGGGTGCGCACAAGATGACGAGCGCGAGAAGCAGCAGCGGGCGGATCGGAGACGACATGTCTAGCCAGGTCGGTAGAGCATCCTACTACAATCACAGACGTGATCGGGGAAGCCCGACGCCCAGGAATGCAGTGGAACGCTACGAGATAATTCACGAGCCCCTGACCGATGCCTTCCCGCGACTGGACGCTGGAGAAGATCGATCGCGCTGGCAGTTGTCTCCAGAACAGGTCGCGCGCTTTCACGAACAGGGTTTCTTGATCGACCTGCCGCTACTCGACCACAGTCACGTGGATGAGCTCCGCGCGCGCTTGCAGCGCATCGGTGATGAGATCGAGATCCATGCCGAGCGGCTCTACGAGATCGAGAGCGCGTGGCGGGAACGACCGAATGAAGTGGTATTTCACTTTCTGGGCGCGTGGCTGGTGGACCGCTGGTTCCACGACCTGGTGTTCCACCCCGGGGTGACGGTCCCCCTGGCCCAGTTGCTGGGTGAGGAGCGCCTGCGCTTCTGGCACGATCAAGTCTTCTGGAAGCCGCCGCACCACCTGGGGGTCGTTCCCTGGCACCAGGACTACTCCTACTGGACACGCACTGCGCCCGCGCAGCACGTGAGCATGTTCATCGCCCTCGACGACATGAGCCCGGCCAACGGCTGCCTGCAGTACGTCCCCGGGAGCCAGCGCTGGGGTCTGCTGCCCCCGGTCGCCTTCGGCGGAGACATGGAGCAGGTGCGGGAGCACCTGACGCCCGAGATGGAGGTCGCCTTCGATCCCGTGCCCGTGGAGCTCGCGGTGGGTCGAGTATCGATCCACCACTCCCACATCTTGCACGGCTCCCACGCCAATCCGACGGACCTCCCCCGCCGCGGTGTGGTCTTGAACTACATGGGTCCCGACGTGCGGGTCGCGGACGGGAGCGCCCCCCTGCTCTCGGGCACACCGCTCCTGAAAGAGGGCGAGACGGTCTCGGGAGACTTCTTCCCGCTGGTGCTCTAGCCGCGCTCAGTCGGTCTGGCCAGAGGTTTGTACATCGGTACCGTGGCCACCACCGCCGGAACGAGGACCGCCGCCTGTGTTGCCTCCACCACCGAAGCGGCCCCAGCGAGTGCTCTGGTCGGCCTGGTAGGCCTCCACTTGTTGAGGTGTCAACACCAGGGAGAGGGACTCGTTCGTCTTCTCACGCAGACCGGTCCACTGGTCGCGGGCGCTGGCCCAGTCACCCGACTCGCGGATCGCAGTGCGCATCTCGTCGCGCGCAAGAGACTCCTCGGTCAGGATCTGGCGCATCTGGCCCGATTGGTAGGTGTCGAGGCCGAGCTTCTGCGAGAGTTCCACCATGCGCTCTTCCATACGGTCCTCGGCCCGGATCCGTCGCTGCTCGTCGCGATCGGCATCCTCTTCGGCGCGGATGTCCTTGAGGGCGAGGTTGACGCTGTCGCGCCACTCTTGCGGCATGGGCGCATCGGGATTCGTGAGCGCCGCAACGACCGCCCGCAGTTGCTCGTCGGCCGCACGTTCTTCGTCGGTCATCTCAAGCGGGGCGGCGGAGCGCTCGGCAGCCAACCTCGGCGGCGCCTGCTCCAGATCGAGGAGACGGCGACTCAAGGCCTCGTTCTCTCGCTGAAGGGAATCGAAGCGTCGCTCGAGGTCACCGGCATTGTCGTCGAGGACAATCGGATCGCCCTCGCTCGTAGCGGGTTCCGCAATGAGGGTAGAGAGCATCGCACCGGCGACGCCGGCGACGAGGCCGACCAGGATCGTTGAGATAATCGGGTTCTTCATCAGTGTCTCTTTGTTATTCGCGGTGGTCGCTGAGCGCGACACTCCAGGTGAACGTGCCCTCTCGGACCGTCGACATCGTCATGGAAAATTCCTCGCGAGAGCGCTCTATGTAGCGCTCGGTCAGGATGGTCCCCTCGATCTCCCCCATGACCGGTCGGCCGAGCTCGCAGGAGAAGGCGATCCGTCCCTCTAGTTCAATCTCGTAGGTGCTCTCGAGCATGCGCTGCGCGCTGTCAGGACGTGCCAGCACGTCGTCGTCGCGTCGGCCGCGAAACTCCGGCTCGGGCATGTCGCCAGAAGCCTCGAGTTCGATCTCGATCACCACACACGTCAATCCGTCCACGTCCTCCTCCATGGACTCGATGGTCGCCTCTCCCTCCCAATCCGCCTGTTTGAACAAGCTGGTGTTCGAACCGCCGCCCCTCCGGCCACCGCCCCAGCCGCCTCGGCCTCGCCGGCCCTCGCGGCCGGAGGACTCCTCCGGCTCAGCCTCGGGGAACAACGCTGAGTCCAGGTCGAGAGAGAGCGCGCGCAGGATGGCCTCGGGCTCGAGATCCCAGCTGTCGCCCTCGTCGACGTCCCCCTCGGGTAGAAAAGCATCGAGAGCGAGGGTCAGGAAATGCCCTTCGAGCAGCTCGTCGTCAGCGGGCTCGTCGCCATCGACGACCTCAGCTGCCACGTCGCCGTCGCCGTCGAGGGTCAACTCGAGCGTGACCTCGGTAAGGGGGCACTCGCGCTCCGTGTCAAAGGTGTCTTCTCCGCGCTCCATCGTGCCCGCCCCCTCGACGAGTTCGAAGCTGCGGCGCACGACGGAAGGGGCGCCGTCCTCACGCTCGATCACGCGATCGATCTGGACGACGGTGCGCACATCTTCGCTGGCACCGCCACCTCCACCCCAGGACGAATCGACGGGCTCGCCGTTGCGCGTCATCGAGAAGTCGGTCGTCTCCATGGTGTAGACCGTCTCGGTCTCGATGCGAACCGCGTCGAGCTTGCCGTAGTCGGTCGAGAGTGACGAGCCGGGAAGAACGAGCAGGAGTGCCGCGGGGATCAGTGTGCGCATCATGGTTCGCAGGCCCCGAGAGGCCGGACATTGAGGTGAATCGGAGCGCGGGTAACGAAGGCACCTCACGCGTAGATGATTGTCACTTCGCGCTCACGCTCTCGCGCCCTCGCTCGGCTGCTTTTTCCGCTCACTTACACGTGCCCCGCTTTAAGGCCCCAAGGGGGGCCTATTTCAGGCTCTCGAGCAGCGCGCCGGCCTCTCGGCGCAGGTTCGCGGGCAATCCCAGCTGCAGGGCGCGCTCCAGATCGGCCCGGGCCTCCTGCGCGGCCCCCCGCCGCGACCGAGCGCGGCCGCGCTCGAACCAGCCCAGGGCGAGGTCGGACTGGATCGCGAGCGCCGCGGCGAACGCCGCCTCGGCCTCGGCGCCGCGGTTGAGTGCGTCGAGAGCCACGGCGCGGTAGACCTGCGCATAGGCGTTGGAGGCGACCAGGGCCAGGGCCCTCTCGGCCGCGGCCAGTGCCTCGCTGTGGCGGTCCAGTGCAAGCAGCGCTCCCGCGCGATTGGAGTGAGCGAAGGCGTATTCGCCCTGCAGGGCGAGAGCCCGGTCGCAGGCGGCGAGTCCCTCCTCCGCGCGCCCGAGGGAGGTCAACATGAAGCCGCGGTTTGAGTGCACGCGGTGATCGTCGGGGCTCAGGGCGACCACGCGTCCCAGCTCCTCCAGAGACTCCTCGACGCGGCCGAGGGCATTGAGAACGCCGGCGCGGCGTGTGCGCGCCGGGATGAAATCCCCCGCGAGGGCCAGGCAGGCGTCCAGCGCCTCCAGGGCCTGGGCGTTACGTCCCATGCCGGCCAGCAGATCGCCGAGGCTGAAATGCGCCCGCCACTCTCCCGGGCGCTGCGCGAGTCCCTCGGAATAGCGCTCGATCGCGTCCTCTCCGCGCCCCAGGACGCGCAGCATGTTGGCCAGGTTCAGGACGGCCTCGGTGAAGGCGGGGCGAGCATCAAGCGCGGCCTCGAAGTGCTGCGCCGCGCCCACGTAGTCGGCCTGCTTGCCGAGCTGGACGCCGAGGTCGTGGTGGGCCTGGGCGTAGCCGCCGTCGAGTTCGACGGCACGCCGCAGGCACGCAACACCGCGTTCGACCGCGCCCTGTCGTAACAGGGCCGTCCCCAATCCGAAGTGAGCCTCGGCCATGTCATCGGCCACCTCCACGGCGACCTCGAGGCGGGCCAGCCCCTCATCCATCCGTCCGCGAGAGACGAGCAGGTTGCCGAGGTTGATGAGGGCGTCCGCCGATCGCGGGTCGCTCTCCAGCGCCAGGACATACTCCCCGATCGCATCCTCGATGCGTCCACCCCTGACGTGGGCCTGCGCGAGCTGCAGGTGCGCCTTCGCGCCGCCACCACCGCGACTCTGGAGGGCCTCCAGATAGCGGATCGTGTCCTCGGGGTAGTCCTCCTGGAAGTGCTCGGCGACCAGCGCCAGAGGAGGGTCGATGAACAGGTTGTTCCAGCGGCCCGGGAAGGGCACGGAGTGGTCCTGGCGTTCGCGCGGAGACGCATCGAGCAGGCGCACGTCCTCGAGCAGGGTGTCCACACTCACCGAACCGCGGTAGATGACCGCCAAATTCCCCTCGCCGTCGAGCAGGAAGCTGGTCGGGACTGAGAAGTTAGGGAAGCGCTGAAACAAGAACTGCTGGAGCAGCTCGAGTTTGGCGAGCAGATCTGGCGTCGCGACGGCGCCAGGGAAGGGATAGCCGAGCTCCTCGAGCTTGCGGCGCGCGTCGGCGGGATCGGTCTCCATGTCGAGGGCCATCCCGTCGACCGTCAGGGTCAACAGGTCCACTCCTGCCGCGCGCAGCTCCGCCTCGCGGAGGCCGAACTCCTCCAGCTCGACCACGCAAGGCGCGCACCAGGAGGCCCAGAGATTGACCAGCAGCGGACCGTCGGGTTGCACCCTGCGCGTGAGGCCGCCGTCGTAATCCGTGTAGGGCAGGATGGGAGCGGGGAGGCGGAAGGGAAGGAAGATACGCGCAGCATCGGTGGTCGCCGCGGCGGGCTGCTCGGCCGGCACCAAGGCCAGCTTCGCTGCGCGGGCGCTCACCTCTTCGCAGCGCCCGGTGCCCTGCACGAGCAAGACGCGCCCGGCGGGCGCAACCCCGCTGAATTCCTCACGCTCGCCTGCGGGCCAGCGCACCGAGACGCGGGCGATGCGCGGCTCGACGCCCAGGCCGAAGTGCAGCCACTTGCTCGACTGGGAGAGGAACCCCTGCCCTGCATACAGGGTGCGCTTGAGGGGGACGTCCTCGCCTTCCAGCCAGACTTCCACGCGCGCCCCGATGCCGTCCCGGTTAGCGCTCGTTCCGCGCAGGCGTACCGACAGGGAGGCGTGCGCGCCGTCGGATTCGTTGAGCATTAGCCGCAGGCGCGGCCCGGTTCGGTTGCGCAGCCACACATCCAGGTCGCCGTCGTGGTCCCAGTCCACGAGTCCCAGGGCCCGGCCGTCGTCGTCGAAATCAAGCCCGGTCGCGGCCGAGACGTTGGCGAAGCGCGAACCTCCGCAGTTGAGGTAGACGCAGTTCTTCTCGTTCCCGCTCCACGACCGCCCCTGGCTGACGAGCAGGTTGATCGCCTTCCAGCCGTCCAGGTACTCGTTGAGCTCCCGCCGCGTCGGGTCCGCGACCGGTGAGCGCGACACCACGTGCCGCCAGAAGAAGCTTCACAAGTCGTCGGCGCTGTCCATCGTGATGTGGCCGTTGGTGACGACGAGGTCCTCCCACCCGTCGTTGTCCAGATCGGCAAAACTCGCAGCCCAGGCCCAGCGGCCCATGATCACGGCTTCACCAACGCTCACATCGACGAAGGACCCGTCGCCGGAGTTGGCGAAGAGGGTATTGCCGCGCGCCATGCGCTGCAGGCCGGCGGTGGCCTCGTCGTCATGGTCGTTGTCAGCCTGGAATCGGCGCTGGAAGGTCACCCGATTCCCCGCGGCCGAGAACATGTTGCTGACGTAGACGTCCATGAACCCGTTGTGGTCGTAGTCCGCCCAGGTGACCGACATTCCCGAGGCGATGTCCTCGACGCCCGCCGCGGGGGCGACGTCGGAGAATCGTCCTTCGCCGTCGTTTCGGTACAGACAGTTGCGCCCGTAGTCGTTGGCCACATACAGGTCGAGGTCTCCGTCCTCGTCGTAGTCCTCCCAGACCGCGGCGAAGCTAAAGCGCGAGTTGTGCTCGCCGAGTCCGACCTCATCGGTCACGTCCACGAAGCGAAACTCGCCCTCGTTGCGCCAGAAGCTGTTGGGTTCGCCGTTGTTGGCATCGTGATAGGGATAGGCGCCGACCTGCAGGCTCTCGGGGTGCGAGTCGTAGGCGCAGAGGTAGACGTCCAGGTCGCCGTCCGAGTCGGGGTCGGCGGCGGCCAGGGACATCGGCCCGTTCCCCGCGCGCTCCCGGGCACGGATGGTGAAGGCGCCCGAACCGTCGTTCTCGGCGAAGAGCAGCAACGGGCGGGTGGCGACGACCAGGTCCTCGTCTCCGTCACCATCGAGGTCGATCAGCAAGGCAGACGAGGAGAGCTCCAGCCAGTCGACGCCCGCCTGCGCGGAGACTTCGTCCAAGGTCCCGTCGGCGTTCTGCACGTAGAGTCGATTGGGCAGACCGCCGGAGTCGCAGACGTACAGGTCCTCCAGACCGTCGCCGTTCACATCGCCCAGTGCCAGGCCGCTGTGTCCGGCGATCGACATGTTCATCAGCTCGCTGATGCGCGTCAGCCAATGATTGAGCCCCGGCAGCTCCTTCTCGGCGTAGGCCGAGTTGGCCCCCAGGGCCGACTCGGTGTAGTCGCGAAACAGCGGGCCTGCGGCAGTCCGCAGCAACACTTCCTCGTGCTCCTCCACTCCGATCCAGAGCAGGCGCGGCACCTGTCCGGAGTCCGGGGGCGGCATCGCCCAGCGACAGGCCCAGGTGGCGTTGGTCTGGAGCACGCCCGCCTCGAGCCCTCCGGAAATCTCGAGGTAGGTGCGGGTCGTGAAGTCCCCCTCACCCTCATCGATGGTGAATGGCTTGAACTTGGCGTGCGGATGAGTGCTTCCGGCGTGCGGGACGAGCAGCTCCGCGAGGGCCGCGGCGAGCCCCTGCGCACCGCGAGAGGCGCCCCCAGCCGGATCGAGAACGAGGGGCTCGGCGGGTCGCCGAACGAACGCCGAGGCATCATCCCGGACCGCCGTGAGGTCTCCCGGGCGCAGGGCTCCGCAAGCGAAGCCCGGCGCGACGAGAGACGCGAGGGCGTCTTCGGTGAGTGTTCCGGGTGCCTCGAGCAAGTGCGCGAGGGCCTTCAGCTGGTCGCCGCTCGCGGAGTTGAGCACCTCCGTGCGCCAGTCGTCCGCCTCGGGGTCGGCCATCCCGGTGAGCTTCTCGACGAGCGTCTGCGGGCGCTCCAGCTGTCCAGCTCCCGCGGCTTGCGACAGCGCATCGGTCGCGTCCCCGGCCCCCTCCCCTGCGCCAATGTCGTCCGACCCCGGATCACCACAGCCCACGGCGCAATAAAGCGTCGCAAGCAGCATGGCGAGGGCAGCGTCGCGGGAGAGGGCTTGGCGCATGGGCGAGTGCTTCTGCGTTCGAGCAGGGTCTGGATCCGCGCTTCGTTTCG
>MPMD02273249.1_pt1 | contig 81135 bp, 68 predicted proteins | sample 1617291 | NCBI WGS metagenome assembly MPMD02 (sample SAMN05944810, study PRJNA350692) | marine metagenome | biome: marine; feature: ODZ; material: water; isolation source: 120 m water sample filtered on 30 um supor filter | place: Pacific Ocean | collected 2012-04-09 | depth 120m m | reverse complement strand
GAGGTCGAGGGCGTAGCGCGCGTTCACACGCCCGTAGCCATAGAAGGGGTCCCAGCCGGCGCTCGACGGGTAGGTCTTCGCCTCTTCCAGCTCGGCATCCGTGAAGTGGATGTCGTCGACTCCGGTGTAGAGGACCTGCCGGACCTGGTCCGCGTCCAGATCGACTCCGGCGTCCAGACCAGCCGAGATGATGAGCCCCGAGAGCCCGGCGATCTTGGCTGTCGCCCCCGTCGCGCAGCCGTCGCTCGGAGCCGACAGGTCCGTACGCGGACCGTAGTTGTTGCAGTTGAGGAAGTTCTGGAAGGAGTAGCTCTGGGCGTCGTCCGCGCCGTCGTAGTGGATGCTGTGGACGTAGAGGATGTGGTCGGCCAGCGCCGGCAGGTTGTGGTGGTAGGAGTTCTCGTCACCGGAGGCGGCGACTACGACCACGCCCCTGTCGTGGGCGTACTGCAGCGCACGATCCGTGTTGCTCGGGTGGTCCAGCGCCCCCATCGCCATCGTGATGACCCGGGCGTCGTTGTCGACGGCGTAGGCGATGGCCTCGCCCGCGCGGTTTCCGTCGGTGATGAAGGTGTCGCCCGTGCGCAGGGGCAACAGGGCGCAGTTCGGGCAGGTCCCGATGCGGCCCCCGTTGTCCCCCTCGCCCACCGCCTCGCGCATCGTGCCCGTGCCGTGGGTGCCGAAGCCGTCGTCGAAGTCCGGGTAGGGGTCGTTGTCGTCGCCGAAGAAGTCCCAGCCGGCGATGTCGTCGGTGTAGCCGTTGCCGTCGTCGTCCACGCCGTCGGAGAAGGCGTAGATGAGGTCGCTGGGATCGAGTAGGTGGTCGCTGCCATCGTGGCCGCTGTCGATGGAGACGCGAGGGTCTGCGGCGTAGTCCTGGATGTTGACGAGCCCGTCTCCGTTGGCGTCGTAGTCGAGCTCCGTGCCGTCCTGGTTCCAGGGCTGCGGGAGCTCCTCGACGTTCAGCAGCACCTTGTTGCGCAGGTCTTCTTCGTGCCACTCGATGCCGCTGTCGAGGACCGCCACGGCGACCTCCCAGCGACCGGTCTGGCTGTGGATTGCCTGGTCCATCCACACCCCCGAGCCCACGGCCAGCTCTGCCTCGCGCACGGTGTCGACAGACGACGCCGGGATCCACGAGATCATGTGCCAGTCGTCGAGGTCGTTCGGACAGCCACCGTCCTCGCCACAGTCCGGGTAGAGCGGCAGGGGCACAGCGGCGAGGGCGAGCGACACGATCAGCATCGCGGGGGCTTAGCCGGAAAGCCCCTGCGTCGCCGCTGGCCCTGCGGCGCCGTTCAGTTCGTGTCGCCCGAGGCGTTCGAGGTGTAGGTCAGGTTCGACGTCGTCGGGCTCGCCGTGCCGTAGAGGTACATGCCGTAGGCGCTGGAGTTGGCGAGCTCGGAGTCCGAGATGCTGCCGGAGCAGTAGTACCACCAGATGTTGCCGTAGCCGCTCCCGCCGCCGTACTCGACGAGGGCGTAGTCGACGTTCGAGTCCGAATCGACGCAGTAGTAGCCATAGTTCAGGCCGTCCCAGTCGCCGGCCGCCGGGGTGGACTGGGCGCTCGTGAAGGTGACCAGGTCGGTCGAAGAGCCGTTCAGCGCGAGGCTGCCGTATGTCCCCCAGCCGACGTAGAAGTTCACGTTGGACTCGAACTGCATCGTGACGCCCTCGTCGACATCGACGTGGGGCCGCCCGGAGCCCTGGATGTAGACCGCGCCCGCTACGAGGTAGTCCACGTCCAGGGCCTGCCAGGTCGCGTCATCGTCGACGGTGTCGGCGAGCACGTAGATCAGGTCATCGCCGTTGCCGCTGAACGACGAGCTGCTGTCCAGGTTGCCGAGGTGGTTCGCGGGCACCTGCATCGGGTAGTCGCCGTTGCCGGTGATGGTGTTGCCGGTCAGGGAGCCGCTCAGCTCGGCGTTGGTGGCGAGGGAGACGCCCACGCTGTCATTGCCGGAGACGGTGCTGTCGGTCATGCCCAGCTCGCCGCCGAGGATGTAGATCCCTGCGTTGTCGTTGTCGGAGATGTCGCAGTCCGAGAGCTCGGCGTCCGAGTAGTAGAGGTAGAGACCAGCATTGCCGTTGTCTCCGCCGTACTCCACGGTCAGGCCCGTGAGCTCGGCAGTGTCGGTCGTGTAGTAGCCCACGAGCAGGCCACCCCAGTCACCCGCTGCCGGGCTGCTCTTGGCGGAGCTCATCAGGACCCCGGTGGAGCTGCCGTCGATGGTCAGCAGGCCCGCTCCTCCCCAGCCCACGTACAAGGCGGAGCCGCTGGTGAAGTAGAGCTCGGCGCCGTCCTCGATCTCGATCTCCGGCCGCCCGCTGCCCTGGATGTAGAGCGTGCCAGCGACGTAGTAGGGCACGTCGTGCGCGGACCACGTGGCGTCGCTCGTGATGTAGTCGCTGATGACCTCGATGTAGTCCTCGCCGTTGCCGCTGAAGCTGTTGGTGGAGTCGATCTCGCCGAGGTAGTCGCCCAGGACCGACAGCGGGAAGTCGCCGTTCCCTGTCATCGTGTTGTTGGAGAAGGTGCTCCCGAGGCCCGCGGAGTCGAGGTAGAGCCCGTCGGTCTCGTTGTCCTCGAAGCTGGACCCGGTGACCTCCCACTCCCCGGCGTAGGCGTAGCCGCCGGCTCCGTCGCAGTCGTGGAAGCTGCTGTCGGTGACGACGAGGTCGACGTAGTAGGCGTACAGACAGCCATAGCCGTTGTCGCCGCCATACTCGATCTCGAGCCCGGTGAGCTCGCTGCCCTGGTCGTAGTAGCCGATGTACACACCGTCCCAGTCACCGCCGGATGGGCTCGACTCGGTGCTGGAGAAGAGCACGCCCGTGGAGCTCCCGTCGACGATGAGGCTGCCGTAGGCGCCGCTGCCGACCGAGAGTCCGGCGTTGTTCTCGAAGTAGAACTCGGTGCCGTCGTCGACCTCGACCTCGGGCCGCCCGGTCCCCTGGACGTAGATGTCTCCCGCGACCTGGAAGGGCACGTCGAGGAGCTGCCAGGTGGCGTCGTCGGTGACGTAGTCGGAGCCGACGAGGATGTACTCGTCACCGTTGCCGCTGAAGCTGCTGCTGGAGTCGAGCTGACCGAGGTAGTCGGCGTCGACGGACATCGGGTAGCCCCCGTTGCCGGTGATGGTGTTGTTGGTGAAGGTCGGTCCGCCAGAGGTCTCCAGCGCCGAGTAGTGGAGGCTGACGCCGTCGTCCTCGTTGTCCTGGACGGTCGTGCCGGTCATCTCCAGTGTGCCCCAGTAGACACTCACACCGTGGTTCTCGTTGTCGGTGAAGCTGGAGTCGCTGACGCTCACGTCGGAGTAGTAGAGGAAGAGGCCGCCCTGCCCGTTGGCGCCGCCGTACTCGAGGTCGAGCCCCTCGATGACGCTGCCGTCGTCGTAGTAGCCGATGTACAGGCCACCCCAGTCGCCAGCCGCGGGGCTGGACGCGCCGGAGCTCATCAGGACGCCTGTGCTCGTCCCTTCGACCTCGATGGATCCATAGCTGCCGGTCGCGACGTAGAGGTCCGCGCCGCTGTCGAAGTAGACCTCCGCGCCGTCCTCGATGGTGAGCACCGGGCGGCTGCTCCCCTGCACGTAGACATCGCAGGTGACCTCGTGCAGAAGGGTCGCGTCCCAGGTCTCGTCGGCGGAGATCGTGCCGCAGTGCTCGACGGTGCAGTTCTCGTCGATGTCGCCGTCACAGTCGTCGTCGGTCTCGTTCTCGCAGACCTCGCTCTCACCGGGGTTCACGCCCGAGTCGGTGTCGTCGCAGTCGCCGTCCACATCGGCCGTTCCGCTGGGCTGGTCACAGCTGGTGCTGTCGACGGCGTCGCCATAGCCATCGGAGTCGCCGTCGGTGTACCAGGTGGTCGCGTCGCTCGCGTCGTCCTCGTCGATGTCGCCGTCGCAGTCGTTGTCGGCGGTGTCGCAGTACTCGGTCGCGCCGGGGTTCGTCGTGGCCTCTGCGTCGTCACAGTCGGTGTCGAGATCCGAGTAGCCGGAGGGGGCGGAGCAGGCCTCGACGGTGGTGTCCGCGTCGCCGTAGCCGTCGGCGTCGCTGTCCGCGTAGAAGGTGGTCGTGACGTCCTCGTCGATGTCGTCGTCGCAGTCGTCGTCGAGCTCGTTGCAGACCTCTTCCGCGTCGGGGTTGATCGCCGGGTCCGCGTCGTCGCAGTCGGTGTCGACGTCCGAGTAGCCGCTGGGGGGGGCGCAGTCGGTGACGGTGGAGTCCGGCACGCCGAAGCCGTCGCCGTCAGCGTCCTCGTAGAAGGTGAAGGTGTCGTCTTCGTCGATGTCACCATCACAGTCGTTGTCGAGCTCGTCGCAGTACTCGGGCGCGTCCGGGTAGACGTCCGCCTCGGAGTCGTCGCAGTCACCGATCTGGTCCGAGTAGCCAGCGGGCTGATCGCAGGAGACCGCTCGCTCGCCGTCGGTCGTGCCGTAGCCGTCGTGGTCCTTGTCCGGGTACCACTCGGTATCGGGGTCCTCGTCGGTGATCCCGTCGCAGTCGTTGTCGACGTCGTCGCAGACGTCCACGGCCCCGTCGTAGGCGAGAGGCTCGTCGTCGTTGCAGTCGCCGGTGACGTCGGAGGTGTCCGGGGGCTGCTCGCAGGCCTCCACCGGGTTGTTCGCGTCGCCGTAGCCGTCCCCGTCCCCGTCCGCGTACCAGGTGCCTGGCGCGCAGGAGCTGTCATCGGTGACGATGCCGGAGTCGGTGACCGGGTCCTTGTTGCGACAGGCGAGGACGACGAGCAGGTAGAACATGGGGCCTCCGAAGCGACAGAGCTTAGCGTTAGAGGTGGCCCATGCGCTTCACCATCGAACACGCCTTCGAGTGCGACCCCGACCGCTTGTGGGAGCTCCTCCGGAGCCCTGACTACATCGCGGCGGTCGACGAGCGCGCCGGGCTCACGCGAACACTGCTGGACGAGCGCCAGGTGCGCGACGAGTGGGTGCAGCGGATCCGCTTCGTGCCCGATCGCAGCCTGCCTCCAGCGGCCCAGAAGGCCATGGGGCGGGAGAAGCTGGAGTATGTGCAGGAGCAGCGTTGGCGGAACCGCGATCGCAGCATGAGGTGGCGCGTGGACATCGCCGGGCTGGAGGGCCGCTACGAGAGCCACGGTGATCTCCTGGTGGCGCAGGCCCGAAAAGGCTGGTGCAACCGGCGGGTCCATGGACTGGTCACGGTGAGCCTGCCCCTGATCGGCGAGCGCATCGCGAAGCGCATCATCGTCGACATCGAGGAGAGCTACGAGGGCGCGGCGGTGGCGACTCGAGAGCTCCTGTCAACGAGAGGTCCGGAGTCCGACAACAGCTTGTAAACCGGCCCGCATGGGGTTGCGGATAAGCTCGAAAACCATAATTGTCATAGGGCACCGACGCCCTCGGAGGCTCCGCTTGGACGGCATCTCGACCGCTCTCTTGCTGACCGTCATCTCCGGGTACGGCGACGTGGACGCGGACGGGTACCCCTCCTACGATGAGCGCGCGGTCCACCTCTGGACCAACGCCGCCAGGGTGGAGCCGGAGGCCTTCCGAGAGGACTACCCCTGCCAGTGGAGCAGCTTCCTCACTGCTGAGACGCAGTCCAAGCCACCGCTGTTCTACAGCCGTCCCCTGAACGAGGCGGGGCGCTACCACTCCCAGGACATGCTCGACGAGGGGTGGTTCGATCACGACAGCTCACCGGGGGGTGACCATCCCTTCAGCGGTCGGGACTTCGGCAGCCGGGTGTCCTACTGGTACAAGGACTCCTCGACGGTCGGCGAGAACATCGCCTGGGGCTACACCCCCGGGTTCGACGTCGTCATGGGCGGCTGGATGTGCTCCGGCGGCCACCGCGCCAACATCATGTCCGACTGGTACCTGGAGCTGGGGACGGGTGTCGCGGGGTCCTACTCGACCCAGGACTTCGGAGGCGGCGGCCTCGACACCAACGGCAACATCGCCATGGCCGTGCACGAGCCGGCGCACCCGAACCCCGGGGCCCCGGTGGACTTCTACGTCGACTACCTCGGCCCCGGCCCGGAGGAGGTCATGGTCTTCCTCAACGGCGTGCCCTGGTCGATGGAGCTGGAGTACGGCGAGGACACCCAGGGGGTCTTCGCCACCACCGTCGATCTCTCCGAGGACTGCTTCGAGTATTGGTTCCTCATCGTGGACAAGGACGGCGAGCACCACTTCCCCGAGACCGGCAGCTACACGGTGGGCCAGTGCGACGCCGACTGGGTCGACCAGCAGCTCTCACCGGGCAACATGGGCGACGACGACGAGGACACCAACCTGCCCGGGTGGCTCCAGTGGCTCCTCGACCGTAGGGACGACGGCAACGGGGACGACACGGAGGTCAGCGGCTGCGCCTCGGCTCCCGGCTCGGTCGGCTTCGGGGTGCTGGCGCTCGCAGGGCTGTTGTTGCTGAGGCGGCGCGAGGACTGAGCGAGCCGCCTCTACGCGGCTGGTCCTCGGGACTCGACCTCGTGCACGAGCACGCAGTCGCCCTCCTCGGGCGCCAGGGCGGCGACCAGCCCGTCCGGTCCCAGGATCGCCGAGCGACCGTAGAAGCGGGTGCCGCGGTCGGTGCCCCAGGTGTCGGCGGCCACGAACCAGCCCTGCCAACCGGCGAGGCGCCAGCGCCAGTAGGGGAGGATGTCGTGACCCTCGTCGACCCAGTTGGTGCAGAAGGCGACGACCTCGGCGCGGCTGGCGTGGAGGTGGAGGGTGAAGCGGTCGTCGTTGAGGTCCATGCAGATGCCTGGAACGAGCCGTCCCAGCGGCGTGTCCAGGACCATGTGTCGTCTACCCATGCGCGCCCAAGCCAGGTCGAGCTCGAAGAGCAGCACCTTGCGATAGCAGTCGAACTCGCCGGTCGGCCTGACCACGAGCGCCGAGTTGAAGAGCCCGTCCTCGGCCCGCTCGGCGAAGCCACAGACGATGACGGCGCCCTGCGCGGCGGCGCGCTCCCGCAGCATGGAGAGCGTGGGCCCGTCCGCTGGCTCGGTGTGGGGGAGGATCTCGCCGGGCTCGGACCAGACGTAGCCGCTGATGGCCATCTCCGGACAGACGACCAGGTCGACCTCACCGCATTCGCTGATCAGAGAGGAGAGCGCGGCGCGGGCTCGCTCCGTATTGCCTTTCGGTGGTCGATACTGAACTGCGGCCAGTTTCACGTCAGTGGCATGCCTCGTGCAGCCCCGTCAAACACAGTGTCATTCTGGAGTCAAGCCCCTTCGGCAAAGGGTGTCCCCGCGTGCGTTTGATCTCGACAGCGCTGCTCCTCGTGTCTCTCGGCTTCACAGGCTGCGCGCCGGACACCGCCGACAGCGGTCCGAGCTACCCCGGGTGGGCGCTGGAGGCCGGGACGAGCGGCGAGACCTTCCTGCTCGAGGCTGGTGACTCGCGCAAGTGGAGCCTCGACGTGGAATCCACCGGGGTGCCCTGCGAGGGCTGCACCGTAGAGCAGCAGGCCCAGATCGCGGTGACCGTGGACATACAGACTGTCGATGCTCCATCCGAGCTCCAGGTCGCCCTGATCGCCGAGGGCCTCCGAGTCGAGCGCGAGGTCGCGGTGACGGGGCGCGAGAACGTGCTGTTGGTCGGTCCTGTCTTCCAGGGTTGCCGAGCAGCGCCCAAGTGTCGCGAGGAGCTCCAGCTGGAGCTGGTGTCCGACGCGGCTGTGCGCGGGAGCTGGTCCGTGACGGCACGGGCCGAGTCGATGCACGACGCCGAGAAGTGGGAGCACGGAGCGACGCTCGGGGTTCGCCTGAAGTAAACGCGCGACCCCGGTCAGATTCTGGCGGGGCCCCACGTTAGCCAGCGGTGTGTCCGACACCATCAAGGTGGTCAACGCCCGGGAGCACAACCTCGCCGGCGTCGACATCGAGCTCCCGCGCGACAGCCTCATCGTGTTCACGGGGCTGTCGGGCTCGGGCAAGTCGAGCCTGGCCTTCGACACCATCTACCAGGAGGGGCAGCGGCGCTTCATGGAGAGCCTGTCGGCCTACGCCCGGCAGTTCCTCGGGAAGATGGAGAAGCCGCGGGTCGACCACGTCGAGGGGCTCTCGCCGACAATCTCCATCGACCAGAAGACGGTCAACCGGAATCCGCGCAGCACGGTCGGAACGGTCACGGAGATCCTCGACCACCTGCGGCTGCTCATGGCGAGGCTCGGCACGCCCCACTGCCCGAAGTGCGACCAGCCGATCACCGCGCTGTCGGCGAGCCAGATCGCCGATGCCCTGCTGTCGCTGGACGCGGAGACCCGGCTCACGCTCATGGCGCCGCTGGTGCGCGACAGGAAGGGCGAGTATCGCAAGGAGCTGGCCGAGCTGCGCAAGGACGGCTGGGTGCGGGTCCGGGTGGACGGGGAGCTCCGGCGGCTGGACGAAGACATCGTGCTCGCCCGCTACGAGAAGCACACCCTCGAGGTCGTCGTCGACCGCGTCAAGGTCCGGGACGATCTCCGACCCCGCCTGCTCGAAGCCATCGAGCGCTGCCTCGCCATGGCCGAGGGCGTGCTCTCCGTCCTGGTCGCGGATGAGCACCGGACATGGTCCGCCAGCCGCTCCTGCGAGCTCCACCCGAACGTCAGCGTGCCCGAGCTGGAGCCCAGGCTGTTCTCCTTCAACGCACCTCAGGGGGCCTGCGGGACATGCAAGGGCCTGGGGGAGCTCGTCGACTTCGACGAAGCCCTCATGGTCGACACCAGCGCCCGCATCCCAGCCTGCTTCAAGCCCTTCGGCGAGCGCGAGAAGCTGCCCTTCTCCAGCATCACCCACGACGTCGTGCGCGAGGTCGCCGGGCACCTCGGCGCGGACATGCGCGTCTCATGGGCGAGACAGCCCGCGCACATCCAGCGGGGCCTGCTCGCCGCGGAGGACGTCGACTACACCTACACGACGGTCAAGGAGCGTGCCGGGCGAACAGACGTGCGAACCCGCAAGTGGGGCGGCATCGCCTCGGCAGTGCAGAACATCTGGCACTTCACCCACCACAAGCCCTACGAGACCTTCCGCCGCCGCCGCGACTGCCCCGAGTGCAAGGGCCGGCGCCTCAACGCCGTCGCCCTGGCAGTGCGCTTCCGTGGACACAACGTCGCGGAGCTGTCCGGAATGACGGTCGAGCAGGCCACGGCCTTCTTCGCCGGGGTCGAGCTCGCGGGGACGGAGCAGCTCATCGGTCGAGAGCTCATCCGGGAGATCCGGGACCGCCTCGCCTTCCTCGACGCCGTCGGCCTCGGCTACCTCGCGCTGGATCGCAGCTCGACGACGCTCTCCGGGGGCGAGGCCCAGCGCATCCGCCTCGCCGCCCAGGTGGGGAGCGGCCTCCAGGGCGTCACCTACGTGCTCGACGAGCCCAGCATCGGCCTCCACGCGCGGGACAACCAGCGGCTGCTGCAGACCCTCCTGAAGCTCCGGGACTCCGGCAACACGGTCCTGGTCGTCGAGCACGACAAGGAGACGATGGAGGCCGCCGATCACGTCGTCGACATCGGACCCGGCGCCGGGGTGGAGGGCGGCAGGATCGTCGCCACCGGAGCCCCCGCGACCCTGCGGGGAAAGGACTCGGCCACCGCCCGCTACCTCGAGGGCATCGACACCCTCCCCCTCCCAGAGTCCCGGCGACCCGGAAACGGCGAGCGCCTACGCCTGCGCGGAGCCCGCACGAACAACCTCCGGGACCTCGACGTTGCCTTCCCCCTCGGCCAGCTCATCGGCGTCACCGGGGTCTCGGGTTCGGGCAAGTCCAGCCTGGTCGTCCAGACCCTCGTCCCCGCTCTCCGCCAGGCGCTGCACAAGGGCAAGGACCCGCTGAAGATCCGCCGCCCAGGAGAACACGACCGCATCGACGGGCTCGAGCACGTCGACAAGATCATCGTCATCGACCAGGCCCCCATCGGACGCACGCCTCGCTCGAACCCGGCCACCTACACCGGCGCCTTCGGGGACATCCGCGCCCTCTTCGCCAAGCTGCCGGAGGCCAGGGCCCGCGGCTACAAGCCAGGTCGCTTCAGCTTCAACGTTGCCGGCGGCCGCTGCGAGGAGTGCAAGGGCGCCGGGGTCAAGACCATCGAGATGCAGTTCCTGGCCGACGTCGAGGTGCCCTGTCTCTCTTGCGAGCAGCGCCGCTTCAACTCGGAGACCCTCGAGATCCACTACCGCGGCAAGAGCATCACCGACGTGCTGCGCATGCCCATCCGCGAGGCCGCGGTCTTCTTCGAGAACCACCGGAAGCTCAAGCGGATCTTCGACGTGCTGCTGTCCGTCGGCCTCGGCTACGTGAAGCTCGGCCAGCCGAGCACCACGCTCTCCGGTGGAGAGGCCCAGCGCATCAAGCTCGCCTCCGAGCTCAAGCGCCCCGCCACCGGCCGCACGCTCTATGTGCTCGACGAGCCCACGACCGGCCTCCACTTCAAGGACGTCGAGCGCCTCGTCGCCGCGATGAACCGCCTCGTCGACGCAGGCAACACCGTGCTGGTCGTCGAGCACGACACGGACATCATCAAGGTCGCGGACCACGTCATCGACCTCGGACCAGAGGGTGGCAGCGGAGGCGGAGCGCTCACCGGAGAGGGCCCGCCCGAGCACATCGCCACCCTCGACACGCCGACTGGCCGCGTGCTCGCGAAGCTCCCGGACTTCGGCGGCCCACCTCACGTCTTCCGGCCGCGCAGGCGCACCAAGGCGAAACGACAAGGCGACCTCGTCGTGCGAGGGGCCCGCTGCCACAACCTCGACGGCATCGACGTCCGCATCCCAAAGGACAGCCTCACCGTCATCACGGGGGTGAGCGGCTCGGGCAAGAGCTCCCTGGCCTTCCACACCATCTTCAGCGAGGGCCAGCGCCGCTACGTCGAGTGCATGTCCACCTATGCGCGGCGCTTCCTCGGGCGCATGGATCGGCCGGCGGTGGACAAGGTCGAAGGGCTGGCCCCGGCCATCGCGATCAACCAGAAGGCGGCCAACCACAACCCTCGCTCGACGGTGGCCACGGCGACCGAGATCTACGACTACCTGCGCCTGTTGTGGGCCCGCGTGGGCGTTCCACACTGCCCCCACTGCGGGCGTCGCGTGCGGGCGTGGAGTCCCTCCATCGGGGCTCGGCGACTGCAAGAGCAGGCAGGCCGCGGCTGGCTGATCGCGGAGGTCGAGGGCCTGGACCGCGAGGAGCTGCTGCGAACGGGCTTCCTGCGCTTGCACGCCGAGGGCGGGGAGCTGTCCCTCGAAGACGAGGCATCCGAAGCCTGCCTGGCGGCCGGGTGTGGGCTGGTCATCGACCGCCTGAAGCCAGCGACCGACTCCGCGGCTCGAATCTCGGAGGCCCTGCAGACCGCCTACGCCTACGGCAAGGGCCGCGCCATCTGGAGACCCCGAGAGGGGCAGGACCTCGTGCTCACGGCCGCGCCGACCTGCCCGGACCACGGCCGCGTCGGGCCGGAGGAGCTGACGCCCCGCCACTTCTCCTTCAACTCCTGGCTGGGCAGCTGCACGAAGTGCGACGGCCTCGGAAAGGTCGCAGGCATCGACCCGGTGCTCTTGCTGCCGAAGCCCCACCGACCCCTGTGGGACGCCCTCGACAAGCGCGTCGCCAGCGTGTTGAAGCGCAGCAAGAAGCAGCGGGGACGCCTGAGCTCGCTCTTGCGCTCCCTGGGGCTCAAGCTCGGCGACACCGTCGAGTCCTGGACCGAACAGCAGCGCCACGCGATCCTCTACGGCAGCGACGTCGAGCTCAGAGCCCGCTGGACCAAGCGCTGGGGCGGCTCGCGAAACAACGTCGTCGAGGACTTCAAGTGGGAGGGCATCATCCCCGTCATCGAGGGCTGGACCTCCACGCTGGACTGGCTCCGCCGCGAGATCGCCTGCCCCGGCTGTAGCGGAAAGCGGCTCAGGCCCGAGTTCCTCGCGGTCACCCTCGGAGGAGTGGACATCTCCTCGCACTGCGGGCTGACCGTCGAGCGCGCTCTGGAGTTCTGGGAAGGTCTCGAGCTCTCCGAGGTCGACGACGCCATCGCCGAGCAGCCACTGCAAGAGGTCCAGGGGCGCCTCCGCTTCCTCTGCGACGTGGGCCTCGGCTACCTCTCCCTGGACCGGGCCGCGGCCACGCTCTCCGGCGGCGAGTCCCAGCGAATCCGGCTGGCGACTCAGCTCGGGAGCGGCCTCACCGGCTGCATCTACGTGCTCGACGAGCCGACGATCGGCCTCCACCCGAGGGACACGGACCGCCTGCTGACCACGCTGGAGGGCCTCCGCGACCTCGGCAACACCGTGCTGGTGGTGGAGCACGACAGCGACACGATCAGGCGAGCGGACCACCTCATCGATCTGGGGCCCGGGGCCGGGGAGCACGGTGGCCGCATCGTCGCCCAGGGCACACCCGCCGAGGTCGCGGCGAACCCATCGTCGATCACGGGCGCCTACCTGAGCGGACAGCGGAGCATCCCCATCCCCGCCCAGCGCCGCAGCAGCCGGACCTCGATCCGCATCACGGGGGCGCGAGCGAACAACCTGCGCGACGTCGACGTCGAGATCCCCTCGAGGTGCCTCACGGTCGTGACGGGGGTGAGCGGCTCGGGCAAGTCATCGCTGGTCATGAGCTCGCTGGTGCCCGCCGTCGCTGCCTGCTTCAGCGTCAAGGCACCGAAGGCGCCCGTCGAGGCCATCAAGCTCCCGAGCGCGATCAAGCGTATGAGGACCGTCGACCAGAGCCCCATCGGCCGCAGCCCTCGCTCCACACCCGCGACCTACTCGAAGCTCATGGACCCGCTACGCACGCTCTACGCCGCGACCAACGAGGCGAAGCTGCGCGGCTTCGCGAAGGGCCGCTTCAGCTACAACGCCGCCACCGGGCGCTGCAAGCACTGCGAAGGACGCGGCTCGATCCTCATCGAGATGCACTTCCTCTCGGACGTCTGGGTGAGCTGCGACCACTGCAAGGGGCAGCGCTACAACGAGGCCACCCTGGAGGTCACCTGGCGCGGCCACACCATCGCCGACGTTCTGAACATGACCGTCGATACGGCCCTGTCACTCTTCACCGCCCACCGCACGCTGAAGCGGCCGCTGCAGGCGCTGCACGACGTGGGCCTCGGCTATATCCGCCTCGGACAGGCGGGCACGACCTTCTCGGGTGGCGAGGCGCAGCGCATCAAGCTTGCTCGAGAGCTCGGCGGGCGCACCAAGGGCTCCCTCTACGTGCTCGACGAGCCGACCACCGGGCTCCACTTCGCTGACGTGGAGAAGCTCTGCAGCGTGCTCCAGCGAATGGTCGACAAGGGAGCCACCGTCGTCGTGATCGAGCACAACGTCGAGCTGATCAGGGCGGCCGATCTCGTCATCGACCTGGGACCGGAAGGGGGCCTCGCCGGCGGCGAGATCCTGGCAGTCGGCACACCGGAGGCGCTCGTGGAAGCCGGCACCGACACCGGGAGGGCCATTGCCTGGTGAACCCCTGATCCTGGACTGCGAGTCCCGCTTCACCTGCACGACGAAGGGCGGCTGCTGCAAGAACCCCTGGCTCGTGCTCTGCGACCAGGCGACCAAGGAGAGCCTCGCCGCGCTGGGCTACGAGGAGATCTTCGAGCCCGGCCCCCACGAGGGCACCTGGGCCATCGTCAAGGGCGCCGATGGGGCCTGCTCCCAGCTGGGGTCAGACGGCCTCTGTGTCATCCACGCGGCCCACGGCGAAGAGGCCAAGCCGCTGATGTGCCAACGCTTCCCTTACGTGCACGTGGCCTCTGACGAGCACGTCTGGGTCTCCGCGAGCTTCGGCTGCGAGGCGGTGCGCCAGGGCCTCGGCGAGGCCCTCGATCCCGAGCATGCCCGGCGGCTCTTCGCAAAGGACCTCTGTGAAGCCGACCCTGACAGCGGCACGATCTACCCCATAGAAGAGGGCCTCGATTGGACCACGGCCCAGCTCGACGAGGCGCTGGAGGCCTTCGAGTGGGGCTCGGACGTCTTCGAGGTGATGGGCAGGCTGGCGGCCTTTCCGAACAAGGCGACCGTCCCCCCCTCAGAAGGCGAGGCCCGCTACGCCTTCGCCCTGACGCTCTACGCGGACCTCATGGACCAGGGCTCGGCGTGGTCCAGGCTGAAGGGCGTCTTCCTCCTGCCGCGAGCACTGGAGTTCCGGCTGAGGTACCGCTCGCGCCTGCTGGACACAGACATCGACATGGCGAAGGTGCGCAGCCACCCCGGACTGCTCCCCCCGGAGTCCCACGCCCTGCTCGTCCGTTGGCTGCGGGGCCACGTCCAGGGCCGCCGCGTCTTCCAGGACGCCCCCTGCGCCACCGCCGGCATCACGCGCCTGCTCCTCCAAGCGGACGCGGTGCTCTACTTCGCCCGCGCCCTGGCGATCGAGCGCGAGATCGAACACGCCGACGTGCTCCTGGCGCTGCGCCAGGTGGAGCTCTTCATCGCCCACCAGCGCGTGACGACCGCGCTCTCCAGGCTCGACCCTCGACTGCGCGCTTTCTGGAAGAGCCCCGGTGTGCGCCGGGCCGCGGCGTTGTTGCTCGCGCCCGCTCAGGAGAGCCGCGAGAGCGCGGAGGCCACCTGTCCTTCGTAGGGGCCGCCGAAGAGGATCGCGTGCACCAGCAGGGGGGCGATCTGGTAGACGATGCGGCGGCGCTCGTAGCCCGGCTCCAGCGGCCAGGACTCCCTGTAGGCGGCGTAGAAGCTCGCTGAGAATCCACCGAAGAGCTCGCTCATGGCGAGGTCGACCTCGCGGTGACCGTGGTAGACGGCGGGGTCCACCAGCGCCGGTGCGCCATCCGGGGCCGGCACGACGTTCCCTGACCACAGGTCCCCGTGGAGGCGCGAGGCGGGGGGATGGGCGGGAATCAGGGTCCCCAGCCGAGCGATCAGCCGCTCCAGGGCGGCGAAGGTGTCGCTCGCCAGCTGGCCACGCTCCAGGGCGATGCGCCCGAAGTGGGCCAGCCGCCGGTGGCCCCAGAAAGCGACCCAGCTGTCGGTCCATGCGTTGGGCTGCGGGAGCACCGCCAGCACGTTGTCCTGGTGGAAGCCGTGCCTCCGCGCCGTGACCCTGTGGAGCGCCGCGAGGCCACGGCCCAGCTCTTCGCCGAAGTCACGCCGCGCCCGCGGCAGCGGCAGGTACTCCATCGCCAAGAAGTCCTCGCCCCAGGCGATGGGCTCCGGGACCCGCAGGGTGTGGGTGTCCCTGAGAGCGCCCAGGCCCTCGGCCTCGCAGGCGAACATGCCGGGGACCGGGTTGGGGTTCCACTTCACGAAGACCGGCTGGCCATCCAGCGAGACGAGGCCAGCCTGGTTGATGTCCCCCCCGCCGAGCGCCCGAACGAACGAGACCTCGCCCTGCAGGGCCGCGCTCAGCCGCGCCAGCAGGGAGGGGCTCAGCGAATCCTCACCATGCACTCGGCTGGCAGCACGTGCTCGTCGTGCTCTGGCCGGAGCTTGCTGTAGGCGAAGGTGCAGACCACCTCACCGCCTCGGTCCCGCACGAGCTGGCGCGTGTTTCGCAGGCTGTTTCCGGGGCGGACCTTGTAGACACAGAAGACCGCCACGCGGACCTCGTCGAGGTCCTCTTGGGCCTCGATGAAGCGCTGCACCCGCTCGCTGGGGCCCGCCCCTCGAAGACCCAGGCCGTAGCTCGGCGTTCCCACGACCAGGCCCTGGTACCCGTAGAGGTCGAGGGACTCGGGCCGGTCTCCGATCACGTGCTCTTCGACCTGGAAGGCGCGGTCCTCGAGCAGCTCGACCAGCCGCGGCACGACCGTCGGGCAGAGACCATCCGCGTCGTCGTAGGCGACCAGCAGCCTGGGCGGGGAAAACGGCACGGCCCCTGCTAACCCGCAGCGCCCGGAGCACGTCGCTGGAAAAAAGACGGTAAATGCCGTCGGCGCTGGCCTCGTCTCGGTTGACCCTCCGAGACGGGCCACGGTAGGAAATCGACTGCCGTTGTTGCGAATGGCTCGGAGGAGTGCGCATGTCGAGCTGGCTCGTTCAGCAAGGTGACCGGAACTTCGCGGCTCAGGATCTCGACGAGCTGAAGAGGCTCGCCCGGTCCGGTGAGCTCGCTGGCTCCGACATGGTCCAGCCCCCCGGAGCCGCGGACTGGCTCTATGCCTCGGAGGTGCCGGAGCTCCAAGGTGTGCTCCAGAGCGGCACCTCGAGCCCGGACTTCGACGACGAACCCCTCCCCCAGCGCTCTCCCATGCCCCTCGTGGCGCTCTTCCTCGCCCTCATCGTCGTGGGCGGCAGCGCCGCCTGGTACTACGCAAACGAGCTGCCCGAGAAGGGCGAACTCGACCTCCTCGGCGCCAACGGCCTGGCGTTGACAGAGGTCCTCGTGACCCAGGAGAACGCTCCGCTCTACGCCAAGCCGGACGGGGCGTCGATCGGCACGATGGAGAAGGACACGAGCGCGGCCATCCTCGGCAAGCGCGGCGAGTGGTACCACCTCCGCAGCACGACCGGGACCGAGGGCTACGCCCGCGTCGACAGCGTGGTGCCGGCGTACTTCTTCGCCGACAAGGACACCCGCCTCGACTACGACCCGCTGTACAACCCCGACAAGTACATCTCGGTCAAGAACGCCAGCTGGCTTCAGCTCGACGAGAAGAACCAGAACCTGACCATCTTCCAGTTCATGATCCACAACCAGTCCAAGTTCGTGATGACGGACCTGGTCCTGGCGGCGACCATCAAGGACAAGACCGGCAAGGAGCTCGAGCTCGTCGAGATCTCCGTCGAGGGCAGCATCCCCAGCCACGAGGCGGTCATGGTCGGCACCCTGCAGCCCGAGGACCTGGATGACATCGAGGACAGGCGGCTCTTGACCACAGAGCTCTTCAAGGAGCTGGTCGAAGAGGACGAGGAGCTCAACCTCCGCTGGTCGGACGGCGTCGAGGTCGAGATGCATACCTCTGGCTTCACAGAGGCCAACATCGACATCCTCGAGGTCCGCGCGGTCCCGAACGACTAGCTGGAGAGGGGGACCCCCTCAGTTGACGACGAGCTCGCCGCGCTGGCGCAGGAAGGTCTGAAAGGTCCTCACGAAGAAGGGCACCGACTTGCCTTTGCCGAGGTCCAGGACCTCTATGACCCGGTCCCAGCGACCCGAGAGGCCGAAGCGCTGGCGCAGCCAGTGGTCGTACTCGTTCATGCGCTTGTCGTCTTCACGGATGTCGACGCCGTGGTCCTCGAGCGCGCGAAAGGCGCCGCGGAAGTAGGAGCGCAGCTCGCGGATCTGCCAGGCGGCGACTGGGCTGGCCGCGGATCTCAGGATGGGGAGGAGCGCCGTCACGCTGTGGATGGTCACGTCGTCGGCGGGCTGGGCCAGGCCCGCGCAGTTCTGGAAGCTCTTGGCCAGGACGGCGTAGCCTGTCCTCAGGTCGGGCTCGGTGGCGTAGACGATGGAGCCGGCGCTCGCGGCGATCCGGCAACCTCGCTGCTTTCTGAGGGCGTCGCCCAGGGCGTTGAGCACCCGCGTCAGGTTGGGGTCCACAGCCGCATAGCCCCGGAGGAAGGCGTCCAGCTGGACGGCCGTGGGGACGTCGAACCACTGGACGGGCTTGTTGACGAGGTCATCTGCGAGCTCGTTCCAGGCGCTCACTTCAGGGTCCCCGTGCCGACCAGCCCGATGACGCTGGCGCTCTCGTAGGTGTGGCCGTCCGCAGGGTTCACGGCAGAGGAGACCTGGCGGCGCCACATGTTCACCACGACCCAGGAGTTCTTCGGGTAGGCGCTCAGCATGCTGCTTGGCAGGGTAGCTCCTCCGTTGTCCTCCGCGTTGCAGATGAGCTCGCCGATCTGTCCGCCGGTGCTCGGATCGTAGAACTGCAACCAGAGGATGAACTCGTCGGATGTCCCGGTCGGTGCCCAGGTGAAGCTCGCCCCGCTCTGGGCGATCCGAGCAGCGAAGACACCGCTGCAGTCGTTCGCGAGCGCCGCCGGAGAGATGCTGTCGAAGCCAGAGGTCGTGCGGAGGACGTCCTCGACCTCGACGTCGCCGTCCGGCACCGACAGATCCCAGGAGGCGTTCTTCACCAGGTCTCCCTGCTCGAGCCCCGAGGCGATGTAGTAGGGCTGGCCGTCGATGCTCTGGCGCTGGAGGCTGAGGCTCTTGCTGCCCGTGGAGAGGTAGGCCCACTGGCCGAAGTCGTCGTAGCTCGAGGCCGGAGGCGAGGCGGACCACGCCGTGTCGCAGCTGCCCTGGGTGGGGAGATCGTCGTACCAGCTGTCGGAGACCGGGGCGTGGAAGACCGCCGCCACGCCGAACTGCAGCTGGTCGCTGAGACCGAAGATGTCCGGGCAGGCATAGGCCAGGTACGACAGCTCGACCGCCCCTCCGATCATTCCCGTGGGCGTCACGTCCGTGTCGCTGTCGGAGTCGCTGTCGCTGTCGGCGTCGCTGTCGGCGTCGCTGTCGCCTTCGGGCTCGTCGCTGGTGTAGGTGAAGGCGTCGTAGGCGGTGTACTCGCCGCTGGCCGAGACCACCGTGACGTCGATCTGCGCTTCGACGCTGGAGGCGGGTGTCGTGATGACGAGCCGGTCGTCTCCGAAGCTCGTGACCGTGTCGATCGGGAAGCTGCCGAAGAAGACGCTCGGCGTGTCCGTGAAGCCCCACCCTGAGATCTCGACGCCGGTGCCGCCCGCAGGCAGGCCCCAATCCGGCGCCACCTGGGTGATGCAGACGGGGGCGCCCCGGCAGTCCCGCGGAATGGAGACAGAGGAGCTGTCATCCGCCACCAGGCCGGTGTCACCGAGGCCGAAGCCGCTGCAACCGCTCGACAGCGCGCCCCAGAGGGGTGAGGCTAGGACCATGTGGCGGCTCCTCCTGGCACATCACGGACCAGACGACGAGGCTCGTTGTATCCACATCGGTGGGCTGTCGCTCTGTCGCCGGTGCACCGCGGTCTGGCCGATTGCAGGAGCCGTCATCCTAGCCGGTCTGGCCGGCAGCCTGCCAGTCCCACATGACATGGAGCTGGCGCTGTGGCTGGGCCCGCCGACCGGCGAGTACCTGGCGGTGCACACGGGCCGAGCCCGCTATCACCGAGGCCGCACCTGGGTCTTCGGGCTGCTCTTCGGCGTCGGGCTCGGGCGGCTCTTCCACCGCCACCTGCTCGATCCGACCGATCTCGTCGTGTGGCTGGTCCTGGGCACCGTAGCGCTGGTCTGGGCCGGCGCGGCCGCCTTCTACCAGCTGAGATCGTAGAAGTAGCTCGAGCTCCACGTCTGGTAGTAGTAGCCCCAGCCGTCCGGCATGTGGTCGCAGAAGTTGCTCGTCTCGGTGGTGCACCAGCCGCTGCCGAAGCCGCAGGTCAGCACGTCTCGATCGAGCGCCATGTCCGCGACGTCCCAGGAGAAGAGGACCTCTGTCGAGCTCGGGTAGCTCAGGCTCGGCGTCGCGAGGGTCAAGAAGCCGTTGTCGTAGCCCTGCAGCTTGGAGGTCCCGGACTGCAGCACCATGCGGATGAACTGGTAGTCACCGTCCGCGACACACCACATCTCGACGAAGGCGGTGGAGTCGTAGGGTTCCGCCGACTCCATCAACAGCTCGAAGGTCGTGCCGTCGCTGCGGTACTTGCCGTTGACGATGTCGAAGGTGTACTCGTAGTTGTCGCCGATGTCGTCGTCGGTCGGGGCGATGGTGAGCCATGGTGGCTCGCCGAGCACGAGCTGGGCCGTCGCCAGGTAGGTGTTGGCCGAGTCCGTCATCGTCAGCACGAGATCGACCGTGTCTCCGGCCGAGCTGGAGCTGTCCACCTCGATGTCGAAGTCGGCGTCACCGTCGTCGTCGACGCCGAGCACACCGATGGTCTGGGTGCCGCCGTTGGTGCTCGCGGTCGCCGTCGAAGACGAGGCGATGGACAAGGTGCCGCGCACGACGCCCGTCGTGTCCATGGCGCCGACGTTGGTCACCTCGATGTCGAGCTCCGCGGACTCGCCCGCGTCGAGGAGCCCGTCGCCGTTACCGTCCGAGTCGTCGATGTCGATGCGCGTGATCTTCAGCACGGGCCACGGGACCTCGGCCTCGAAGTCCAGCGTCCAGGTCTCGACCCCATCGTCGAGCTCCCAGTAGAGCTCGACCGGCGTGGAGTCCGTGTGGGCGGAGAGCACCGTGAAGGAGGCGGCCGGGGCAGTGACGAGCTCTGCCGACTCCCACGCACCGGCGGTCAGCTCGACCGGGCCGCTGCCGCCAACGGAGACGTCGGAGTCATCGCTCTTCAGCTCGACGGTGACGGGACCCGCCGTCTCGGCGCCGTCATTGCGGAAGGTGCCGACGACGGTCACCTCCGTACCAGGCTCGAGGGTGGAGGGGGTCAGGTCGTTGTCCCTCAGCGTCGGCGAGGGCGGCTCGGGCAGGTAGACCAACGAGATCCCGCCAGCGACCCAGCTCGGGGTCTCTGTCGCTGAGAAGGTCTCGTCACCGACGGAGAGCTCGAAGGCGTCGGCCTTGCCCTGGGAGTCCGAGGTGATGCGGGCGTACCAGCGCAGCTCGCCAGCGGCAGGCGGCAGGAGGTCGTGCAGGTCGGTCACGTCCTCTTCGAGGGTCAGCACCCCCGCGGGCTCGACCGCGCTGTAGATCGTCTCCTCCCAGAGCGGGGCGTCGGGGTCGCCGACGCCGAGGTCCACCTGGAGCAGGGCCTCCTCGACGAGGGTGAGCTCCAGCGTCGCGCTGCTCGGGTAGCCCACGACCAGAAGATCCTCGAAGAGCCAGCTGTCCGCTCCATCGTCGAGGTCGAAGTCCACCGGAAGGTAGGAGTTCTCCGGGGTCTCCTGGTCGATCTCGATCTCGAAGATCGCCAAAGCGGAGCCATCCGCGAGGATCTCGTCGATGGTCTGCTCGGCGCCGACGAAGCTCGCTCCGCCCTCCGGGAAGCTGCCAGTGACGGTCAGGGGCCCGCCGTCGACATCGACGAGGTTGTAGACGGTGAGCAGGAGCTCTCCGGACTCGCCGGGAGAGATTGGATCCGGGTCCCAGGACAGCTCGTGGGACAGGTCGATGGTCATGTCGCGCACGACGATGTCGTCGACGTACCAGTCGTCCGAGTACTCGCCCTCGTAGCGCCAGGCGAGGTAGACCGCGCGCTCGCCGGCCCAGTCCGTGAGCTCGACGACCTGCGAGCGGCTCCACTCGTCGTCCAGGGGGGCCTCGAGGAGCTCCACCTCCACGTAGTCACCGTCCGCCGGGTCCTTCGAGGACGTCGACAACAGCAGGCTGTGGTTGGCGAACTCCGAGCCCTGTCCGTACTCCCACCAGGTGACCTGGATGCGACCCTCCGAGCTCAGATCCAGCGGCGGAGAGATGAGCCAGTCGTCGAGTGCGGGGACACCCTCGACCCCACGGCCATGGGCCGCGGAGGTCTCGCCACTGTAGGCCTGGGCCGCCGAGGTGTCCCACTGGTAGCCGGCGAAGCCCGCTGACGCGCTGGCCCAGCCCATGCTGTAGAGCTCGTCGACGCCGTCGGAGAGCTCGAAGTCCTGCGTGTAGGGGAGCGGCTCGCCGACGAGGTCCACCTGGACGAAGAAGGGACTTGCGATGTCCCCTGGCAGGTAGCTGGTGCTCGGTGTGTCGTTCAGATCGACGGCCTTGAAGTAGTACTCCATGCCCGGGTCCACGACGTCATCTCCCGGGATCTCCGCGGTCCACGTCAGGCCGTCGTCGCTCTCGAGCTCCAGCGCCGACCAGAAGGCGCCGTCCTCTACCCGGTAGGCGACGTCGACTCCGCCGACACCGTCGTCGTCATCTGCGCTGACGCTCAGCGGGATGGGCACACCGATGTCGAAGGGGCCGCTCGGCTCTGTGTGGGTCATCACCGGCCCGGAGAGCTCCAGGCCCGAGTCGGGGTCGTCGTTCGTGCAAGCCCCCACCAGCAACAGGATCACAGCTCGACCTCGCAGACGGGCGTCGGGTCCAGCTCCCAGAGGACGAGGGTGTCGTCGACGCTGACCTTGTCGGACGGGAAGGTGCCGTCGTAGTCGTCGTAGAGCCAGCAATAGGTGATGCACTGGAAGCTGATGATGTTGCCGTTGATGTCACCGACCGGGAGGCAGCCGAAGCCGCTCGGGCACTCCTGATCGTCCTCGCAGTAGACCCCACAGTACTGACGTCCGGAGCCGAAGTTGAGGCAGATGTTGTCCTCGCTGCCGCAGTTGCTGTCGTCCTCGCAGGGGCGACAGTAGTACCCGGTGGTCTCGTAGCACTCGCCGTTGGCCTCGTTGCAGAACTCCCGGTAGCCGCAGTCCAGCTGGGTGTCGCGGCAGCCCCGCGCGATGCAGGTCTTGGAGGCCAGGTCGCAGACATCCCCCGGCCAGCAGTCGCTGTCCTCTGCGCAGCCCTCCACGCAGGTGCGGCCTTCGCAGTGCTGCTCCATCCCGCAGTCGACCGAGGTGGCGCAGGCGACCGACTCGCAGACACCCTCGACGCAGACCTCGCCGAAGGGGCAGGCGGTGGCTTCGTCGCACTGGACTTCGGGCTCGCAGCCCATCAAGGCAAGAAGGATCACTCGCTGTCCTCGAAGCTGGCGCCCGTCGCGACGAGCTCGTAGCTCACAGTGAAGTACCAGGAGGGGGGCGGAACCTGGTCCTCCTCGAAGCGGATGCTGTTGCGCTCGCGCACGTAGGTGTAGTCGTCTCCGGCGACGAGGTCACGCACGAAGCTGGTCTCGTCCGCGTCCTCGTAGAGCGCGACCTCGATGGTCGTCTCGTCGGGCTGCTCCGAGAGCTCGAACTCGATGGCGAGGCCACTCAGGATCAGGCCGAGGTCCGCCGCGATGGGCGAGAAGTCATCGTCACAGATGCTCTCGATGAGACCGTCGGTCCGGTCGGCGAGGTCGACGTAGCGCTTGCCATAGTCCGCCTGGCCGTCGTCGCTGGAGCAGCTGGGCTCGCCCCAGAACTCGGGCTCGCGGGAGCCGACGACCGCAGAGATGTTGAACTTCGTGTGGTCGCGGAAGGCCCCCTCGCCCTTGAGACCCGCGTAGAAGGTGAGGTAGTCGTCCACCGGGTAGGGGCTGTCGTCGTCCTCGTCCGAGACGAAGATGAAGGAGAGGTTGGCCTCCTCGCGCAGGAACCCGGCGTTGGTGGTCTCGAGCAGCTCTGGCGTGAAGGCCATCCGAGCCCCCTCCAGGCCCATCTCGATGCCGGAGCCGCTGATGCCCTGGGCGACCATCTCGGCGAAGATCTCCGAGGCGTTGTCGGTGTTGGCGTCGATGACCGTGACCTCGTCGTTGAGCGTGAAGTCCTCGCCCATGGCGACGGCGTCCGTCACTCCGCCGTTTGCGTCGGAGTCGTCCGAGCGGGCGAAGACCACGTACTCGCCGTCTTCGAGGACGATGCCGTCCGGGAAGGAGAACCAGTTGCGCCCGCTGTCCGAGAGAGCGCAGCCGTCCAGGTCCAGGGCGTGCCCGCTGATGTTCTTGAGCTCGACGAACTCCCCGAGGGTCTGATCGACGCCGGCGGGGGTCGGGAGGAACTCCGTGACGATGAGGTCGCCGAACTGGGGCTCCTGGGCTTCGTCGAGTCCGGAGTCGTCCTCGCCGTCCCCGTCTTCGGGGGTCCCGCAGTCGTTGTCCGCCCCCGGTGTGCCGAGGTCACCGGATGCCATCTCGGAGGTGCTCTGGCACCAGTTGTCCCGGACGTCGTTGGCGGTGCCGCTCTCCTCGCCGCGATCGAGCGCCAGCGACACGCCCAGCGGGAGGGACCATTCACGGTCGTAGGTGACCCGGTCGATCTCGGCCCCGGTGGGCCCGGAGAGCAGGATCTCATCGTCTCCGCCGACGAACTTGCCGCGGAACTCGTCCTGGACGGTGTCCGTGGTGATCACGGCGAGCTGGTAGTCGACGTCGACGCCGTCGAAGTACTGGATGAAGGCCCCGAAGTTCGTGGCCAGCTTCACCTGCTCCTCGATCATGGAGCAGGAGTTGTCGACGACGAGCAGAACGTCGACGACCTTCTCCTTGTTCTGCTGGAAGACGTCGGCGTGCTTCTGCGTGTAGAACTCGTAGTCCGTACACGACAGGAGCAACAACCAGCTAGTCGGTCCCATCTCCGCTCTCCTCTGCGGTGTTCCCGTCGAGCACGCTGCCGGGATCGATACCAGGGACGACCTCGGCCAACAGCGCGTCGGCGAAGCCCGCGTTCTGGGCGCGCCAGTGGAAGCTCGAGAACACCACGGTCCCGCTGCCGACCTGGAAGCGCACCAACAGCGGCACCTGCTCGAGCTCGCCCCACCCCTCCTCTGCGGAGATGCGGTAGCCGACGTCGCCGCGAAGGACGACCTCGACGTCGTCGGAGACGTCCTCGACCAGCGCCCAGTTCGTGTAGTTGAAGTCGATGGACAGCTGCTCCGTTCCGAGCTTCTCTTGGAGCTCGCTGTCGATGATACGGGCTGCGGTCCGACCGGAGGCCCCGACCTCTGCGTCCTCGAGCAGCTCGTCGTCGCCGTAGAAGTCGATCATGTCGGGCCAGCACGCCTCGACGAGCTCATAGCCCCAGTCACTCACCCAGACGGTGCGACCGCGGCTGACGAAGTCACGCACGTCCTCGATGACCTGCTCGTCCGACACGAGATGATCGTCGGCGGCGAGGCTCTCCTTGTACATGTACTCGGCGAAGCCGCGGGTGCCGCTGTTGACGAAGAGCGCGTCGTGCTTGAAGAGCTCCTTGTTGCCGTCGTCGTCCTCGCCCGTGAAGAGGTGCTCGCTCTTGAGCCCCATCAGGTCGGGATCGACGGACTCGTCGTAGGCGGCCGTCGTGATGTAGCCCTCGTAGGGGATGTACGCGACGTCGAGCCGGTTGAAGCTCGCCTCGACCTGGTCGAAGTCACCGGTGACCACCGCGATCGACTCGAAGGGCCGCTCTACGAAGGTGTTCTCGGGGGTGCACCCCAGGGCCAGAAGCAGCATGCTCACTCCAGGATGAAGGAGGCCTGGAAGTAGATGTAGGAGTAGGCCTGGTTTGTCTGGTAGATGCTGTCTCGCAGGCCGAACTCGCGCCCGGAGATGTAGCTGTAGGCGATGAAGTAGACCGCCCCGGGGTCGAGGTACAGCAGCTCGTCGGGGGTGTAGCTGTGGTAGCCGTCGTCCCAGGGGTAGCTCGCGGCCATGCCCGGATCGGTGGTGCCGTTGTAGGTCGTGCCGTTGATCTCCGTGTAGAAGATCGCGTCCGGGTAGGTGCAGGCGCCGTAGCCGCCCTCCGTGTTGTACCAGACGTACTCGAAGTCGGTGCTGCGGTCCTGGGTGTAGTTCCCCCACAGATCCGGTGACTCCATGTACCAGTTGCAGGGCACGGTGGGCTGGACGCCCTCGACGATCTCCTCTTCGAGTCCGTCGGGGTCCCCCTGCAGGTGGAGGTCGTAGAGGTTGTCGGGCACGTAGTCGTCGATCGTCAGGTCCTGGCCGACGTAGGAGATCATCCCGGAGTTGGGATCGACGACCTTGTCGAGCGTGACGACGTTGGCGTCGGACTCGAGCCAGACGTAGTCGCCGGCGCTGACGGTGGTCGGGTTGGGGCAGTCCTCTGCCTCGCCTTCGCTGCCGCTACCGGTGATGGGCCCGACGACGTTCTGGTCGTAGGGCTCGGGCTGGGGTGCGGAGCCGAAGCCTGCGCCGCCGCCGCCGCAGGGCGGGTCCAGGGGGATGTAGAAGACAGCCGCGGAGGAGACGCGCTCCGAGAGCTCGCCGGACTCGTTGTTGAGACCGCGGACGACGACGAAGTACAGGCTGACGGCGACCTCTTCGAGGGACCAGTCGCCACCGGCGACCTCGAAGGCGTCGGGGATGCGCACGCCCTCGTCCTCTGTGGCGACGACGACGTCGCGTGAGCCGAGCTCTGCGGCGTTGGACAGGGTCATGCGACCCCAGAGGTTCTCTGCGTCGAGCACCGTGATGTCGTCGACGCGGATGTCCGGGTTGAGCCCGCCGTTGTCGTAGAAGGTGATGGAGGTGAGGTCCTGGGCGAAGTTGGTGTCCCGAGCCTTGATCGTGAACTCGACCATCGTGCCCTGGCTGGCCTCGGCCGGGTCCCAGGTGGCGACGAGGGCGACGCGGTCGACCTGGAAGCCATCGTAGAGGGTGACGATCTTGCCGCCGTCCTCTGTCCAGACGTCCCGAGCGCCGGGGATCGCGTCCCCTTCGATGCTGACCTCTGCCTCGACGAGGGTCTCCGCGAGCACGGTGACGTCGAGGACGTCGACGCCGTCGCCGAAGTTGACCCAGGTGCGGCCGTCCTTCCACTGGGTGTTGTGGCCCTCGAGGACGACGCTGACGCTCTCGCCGATCTTGCCCCGCTCGGGGGTGATGGTGAAGGTCTCGCCGACCACGCGGAAGCGCCCGATGTCGTAGTCGAGCCCGCCCACGATGGCCGTGACGTCCCGCCCGCCGAGCTCGGCGTCCGGCTCGATGGTGATGTCGGCGATGACCGTCCAGCCGTCGTCGACGGTCACGCTCTCGATCAGGATGCCCTCGCCGAAGAAGAGCTCTGTGTCGCTGAAGTCGAAGACCGACCGGTCGGCTGTGATGACGACGGTGGAGGAGGTGCCCTGGGCGCCCTCCGGGGGGTGGATCTCGAAGAAGGAGTAGCCCTCTTCCTCCTCTGCGCTCGGCTCATCCGGCTGGCAACCGGTGAGCACGGCGAAGACGGGCAGTGCGAGCATCATCTTGGGTGCCTCCGAAAGGCAGAGAACAGCCTTGTTTCCCAAGGCCCGAGCGGAGCGCAGTATACGGGCTCGGAGCCGGCTTCGCCCGTCTACTCGCTCTCGAAGACACGGCGGAGGCTGGCCTCGAGCTCCTGGCAGCCCCGCTCGAAACCGTGGGCGGCTCGGAAGCGCGGAAAGACGAGCAACAGCCCCCCGAAGACCAGGGCGATGACAGCGATCGCCGGCTTGTCGCCGAACATGACCCCGGCGGCGGCCAACAGCACCAGCGCGGCGCCCGCGAAGATCGGCGAGTAGGTCCGGACCTGCTTGTGGGGTCTGAGGACGAGCTGGATGGTGCTGCCCTGCCCGGAGTCGCTCACGCTGCCTTCGGCGATCGGCTGGAAGGGACCCTGGTTCTGGGGGTCCGGGACGCGGGCGACCTTGAAGCCCTCTGCGGCGACCCGCCCGAACAGCGCCTTGTCGGTGTCAGGCGGATGCAGCACGCGGACGACGATGCCGGCCCCCGAGAGCTTGGACCGCAGGGGGAACTTCTCGCTCGGCTCGGTCACCTCCGAGAGCCGCTCGGTGGCAGCCTCTGGACTCAGGGGGCTCGAGAGCTCGAGCTCCTTGCGCGGGGAGAAGGCGAACACGCCGTGGGCCTAACGCGATGGGATGTGCGAGCCGGCGGCCGAGGGTCGCACAAGAGGACCGAGCATGGCGTGAATGCTATGAGCCGCCAGCGGCCCTCGAGGAGTCCTGACCCGGAGCAGAGCATGAAGCGTCACCACGGCCCCAGCGGCCGCGAGTTCAACCCCGAGACACTGGCTCTGGGCCTCGGCTACGAGCCCGAGCTCAGCCAGGGGGCGTTGAAGCCTCCCGTCTTCCTCACCTCTACCTTCCAGTTCACGGACGCTGCCTCGGGGGCGCGCTTCTTCGAGCTGGCCTACGGCCTGGACGAGGCCCGCAAGGGTGAGGTGCCGGGGCTCATCTACTCGCGACTCAACAACCCCAACCTCCAGATGTTCGAGGAGCGCATCGCCGCCTGGGACCGGACGGAGCTGGGCGCGGTCTTCGCCTCTGGCATGGCCGCGATCTCGACGACGCTGATGGCGCTGACGAGCTCTGGGGATCACATCATCTCCACCGCCCCGGTGTACGGGGGCACGCACTTCCTGCTGGAGAACGTGCTGCCACGCTTCGGCATCAAGGCCTCTCAGGTGCTCGGGGGCACGGGCGCGGCGCAGCGCCTGGAGCAGGAGGCAGAGCGCGTGGGGCCCGAGCGGGTCCGGATGCTCTTCGTCGAGACCCCGGCGAACCCCTCCAACGCCCTCACCGACATCGCCGAGGTCGCCGAGTTGGCCCAGCGGCTGTCGGCTAGAACCGGACGCCGAGTCCTGGTCGCGGTGGACAACACCTTCCTGGGCCCTGTCTTCCAGCGCCCGGCGCAATGCGGGGCCGACATCGTGCTCTACTCGGCGACCAAGTTCATCGGCGGCCACAGCGATCTCGTCGCCGGGGTGGCCACCGGGCCCCGGGACCTGATGGCCGAGGTGATGGTGCTCCGGACCATCCTCGGCACGATGGCCACTCCGTTTACGGGCTGGATGCTGCTGCGGTCCCTGGAGACCGTGTCGATCCGCATGCGCCGGCAGGCCAAGAACGCCCAGGCCCTCGCCGAGCTCCTCGACGCCCACCCCCAGGTCACGAAGGTCCACTACCCGGGCCTGCTCCAGCCAGAAGACCCCCAGCACGACATCTACTCACGCCAGTGCACCGGCCCCGGCTCGCTCATCGCCTTCGAGGTCAAGGGCGGCAAGGAGGCCGCCTGGCGCGTGCTGGACTCCTTCGAGGTCTTCCGGCTGGCCGTGTCCCTGGGAGGCACGGAGAGCCTGGTCGAGCACCCGATGAGCATGACGCACGCGGACGTGCCCCCGGAGCAGCTCGAGGACCTGGGTGTTCAGCCAGGACTGATCCGGATGTCGGCGGGAATCGAGCACCTCAGCGACCTGAAGCGGGACCTGCTCCACGCGCTGCAGGTCTGAAGTCAGTCCCCGACGATGCCGCGCCTGGCGTGGCATTCGCGACGCTTCTCGATCTCGCAGACGCAGTCGTCCGCGCCCCCTCCGCAGCTCCCGCGGAGCCGCCTGCCCGTCAGGATGACGCCGATGGCCATGGCGACCATGGCGACGGCGACGAAGCCGAAGGTGGCGAGGAAGGTGGTCATCTACTCCACCCTGTAATCGTCGAAGCCGCTGGTCGCAGTCTCCTCGAAGCGGTCCGGGCCGCGCACGATGAACAGGGCCTCTATGGGCATGCGCTCGGCGACCGCCTTGCCCTTGGACGCCCCCATGACCATGAGCGCCGTGGCCCAGGCGTCCGCCGCCGCGCAGCTGGGGGCGATCACCGAGACGCTGGCGAGATCGTGGTCCACCGGCCTCAGGGTCCTGGGGTCGATCGTGTGCTGGCGTCGCTCCCCATACGAGTCGACGAAGTTGCGGTAGTCGCCGCTGGTGGCCAGCGCCATGTCGCTCAGCGCCAGCGCCACCTGGACCTCGCGGCCCTCGTAGAGCGGCTTGTCGATGCCGACGACCCAGGGCCTGCCCTCGCCCTTTTCGCCCCTGGCCACGACCTCGCCCCCCACCTCGACGAGGTGGTTCATATGTCCGGCGTCGAGCAGCGCGGCGCTGACCCGGTCCACCGCGTAGCCCTTGGCGATGGCCGAGAGATCGACGCGGACCCCCGGGTTGGCCTTCGTCGCCTCTGCAGCGCCCGGGTCCACCCGCAGCTTCTCGAAGCCAACCACCCTGGTCAGCGCCGCGAGCTCCTCGTCGGTGGGCGGGTCTTCGTGGGCACCCGCGCCGAAACCCCACGCGGCCACCGCCGGCCCGACGGTGACGTCGAAGGCCCCTCCGCTGCCAGCGTTCACGTCGGTCGCCAACGCGAGGACCTCTGCGCTCTCCTCGGACAAGGGGAAGGGCGTGGCCAGCTCGTGCGCGTTGAAGCGGCTGAGCTCCGAGTCGGGCTTCCAGGTGGACATCAAGCCGTCGATGGCGTCGAGCTCCGACTGCACGAGCAGCCCAAGGCCATCGACCTCTGCGTCCTCTACCCCCACGAGCCGGACGTTCCAGGTGGTGCCCATGCTCTCGCCGTGGAGGGTCTGGGGCTCCACGGCCGCCGGGCGCCGCCAGATCAAGGCGCCAAAGACCAGGGCGAGGAAGAGCGCCGGCAGGATCAGCTTCTTCACATCCAGCGGCTCGCCCGCGGACACTACCCGAAGTCGTCCAGGAGGATGTTCTCGGGCTCGACGCCGAGGTCCTCGAGCATCTCGATCACGCACTTGTTCATGATCGGCGGGCCGCAGAGGTAGTACTCGATGTCTTCCGGCGAGGGGTGGGTGCTCAGGTACTCGTCGAGCACGACCTGGTGGATGTAGCCGGTGAGCCCCTTCCAGTTGTCCTCTGGCGTGGCGTCGGAGAGCGCCACGAACCACTGGAAGTTGTCGTTCTCTTCCTGGATCTCGTTGAAGTCCTCGACGTAGAAGGCCTCTCGCCATGAGCGGGCGCCGTACCAGAAGGTGACCTTGCGCTTGGTCTTGAGGCGCTTGAACTGGTCGAAGATGTGAGACCGCATCGGGGCCATGCCAGCGCCGCCGCCGATGAAGAGCATCTCGTTTTGGGTCTCCTTCGCGAAGAACTCGCCGAAGGGGCCGCTGATGATGACCTTGTCTCCAGGCTTCTGGGCGAAGATGTAGCTGGACATCTTGCCGGGGGGCAGCTCCGGCATGCGAGGCGGCGGCGAGGCGATGCGGATGTTGAGCATGATGATGCCCTCTTCGCCCGGGTAGTTCGCCATCGAGTAGGCCCGGACGGTGTCCTCGCCGACCTTCGAGACGAACTGCCACATGTTGTACTTGTCCCAGTCCTCCCGGTACTCGTCCTCGATCTCGAAGTCCTTGTAGTCGGCGACGTGGGGAGGGCACTCGATCTGGATGTAGCCGCCGGCCCGGAAGGGCACCGACTCGCCCTCGGGCAGCTCGAGCAGGAACTCCTTGATGAAGGTCGCCACGTTCTTGTTGGAACGGACCGTCGCCTCCCACTTGCGCACGGAGAAGATCTCCGGTTCGACCTCGATCTCGAGGTCGCCCTTGAGCTTGACCTGGCAGGCCAGTCGCACACCCTCCCTGGCCTCGCCCCGGTTGATGAAGCCCTTCTCGGTCGGCAGCATGGCGCCGCCGCCTTCGTGGACGTGGACCTTGCAGACACCGCAGGAGCCCATGCCGCCGCAGGCGCTGGGGATGAAGATCTTCTGCTCGGCCAGGGTGTTCAGCAGCGTGCCGCCAGCCTTGGCGATGATGGCCTTGTCCTTGTCTTCGTTGACGATGATCTTCACGTCCGCGTCGGACACGAGCTTGGCCTTGGCGGCCATGAGGACGCCGACGAGGGCCAGGACGATGAGCGTGAACATCACCACGCCAAGGCCGATGAGCATGTAGTCCATGCCTGCCCCCTAGAGCTGGATGCCGGCGAAGGCCATGAAACCGATGGCCATCAACCCGGTGAGGATGAAGGTGATGCCGAGCCCGCGCAGGGCCGGGGGCACGTCCGAGTAGCGCATCTTCTCGCGGATGGCGGCCAGGGCGACGACCGCCAGCAGCCAGCCGATGCCGCTGCCGGCACCGTAGACGACGCTCTCGGCCAGATCGTAATTGCGCTCGACCATGAACAACGAGGCGCCCAGGATCGCGCAGTTCACCGCGATGAGCGGGAGGAAGACGCCCAGGGCGTTGTAGAGATCAGGGAAGTACTTGTCCAACACCATCTCGACGATCTGCACCATCGCCGCGATGGTCCCGATGAAGGAGAGGAAGGTCAGGAAGGACAGGTCGACGGTCGCCAGGGCCTCGACACCCGTCCAGGACAGGGCGCCCTCCGCGAGGAGGTACTCGTAGATGAGGTAGTTGGCCGGACAGGTGATGCCGAGGACGAAGATGACGGCGAAGCCGAGCCCGATGGCGGTCTCGACCTTCTTGCTGACCGCCAAGAACGAGCACATGCCCAGGAAGAAGGCCAGGGCCATGTTCTCGACGAAGGTGGCCTTCACGGCGAGGCTGAGTAGAGCTTCCATGGTCTATTCGTCCTCGCACTGCTCGGGCTTCCAGACTCGGATGCCCCAGATGAAGAAGCCGATGAGCAAGAAAGCGCTGGGAGCCAGCACCATCAGGCCGTTCGGGTTGTACCAGCCGCCGTCGGTGTACAGCGGCAGCACCTCGTAGCCGAGCAGCTTGCCGCTCCCGAACAGCTCGCGGAAGAAGGCGACGAAGATGAGCACGACGCTGTAGCCGAGGGAGTTGCCGAGGCCGTCGTAGGCAGACAGGACCGGCCCGTTCTGCATGGCGTATGCCTCTGCGCGACCCATCACGATGCAGTTCGTGATGATCAGCCCGACGAAGACCGAGAGCTGCTTGCTGACGTCGAAGAGGTAGGCCTTCAGGATCTGGTCCGCGATGATGACCAGCGACGCGATGATGGTCAGCTGGACGACGATCCGGATGCTGGAGGGGATGAGGTTCCGCATCACCGAGATGATGACGTTGCTGAAGACCAGGACTCCGGTGAGCGCAGCGCACATCACCAGAGAGGTCTCCATCTTGGTCGTCACCGCCAGGGCCGAGCAGATGCCGAGGACCTGGAGCGCGATGGGGTTGTTGTTGAACAGCGGGTCGACCAGCGCCTCGCGCTGTCTCTTGCCGAAGACACCTTGCCGAGCGCTCATGAGCCCCTCACGTTCTGTCGGAGGAAAGGACCGAAGGCGTCGTCGCCGAGCCAGAACTCCAGGGTCTTGTTGACGCCGATGGCGGTGAGCGTCGCCCCGGAGAGGCCGTCGACCTCGTAGGGAGCAGCATCCGGCTTGCCCGCCTTGCCCTTGATCACGTGGATGGCCACCTCGCCAGAGGCGTCGTAGACCTTGCGGCCCACCCAGTTCTCCTTCCACGAGGGGTTGTCGACCTCGCCACCGAGCCCTGGGGTCTCGGCGTGCTCGTAGAAGGTGATGCCCTCGATGGTGTTGCCGTCGGCGTCGACCGCGAGGAAGCCATAGAGCGTCGACCACAGGCCTGGGCCGTGGATCGGCAGGATGACCTTGTCGAGCTCACCGGAGCTGTCCACCACCTCGTAGATCACTGCGTGGTTGGGGACCCGGGCGATCTTGGCGGAGTTCTCTTCGACCTCGAAGGAGAGGCTGGGGTCCTTTGCGGCCCTGCGGGCGTCGTAGGTGGCGAGGTCGACGGCGTCGTCGGCGTACTCGCCCGTGTTCATGTCGACGACGCGGCTGGAGATGTTGTCGTCGAAGAGCTGCTGGACCTGCTCGTTGGTGGGCTTGGGCCTGGCGCTCTCGTCGAGGAAGCCGGCGACGACGAGGACCTTCTTCTGCTTGTCGGCGGCCTTGTTGGCCTCTTGCCTGTCCTTCAGCGCGACGGCGGAGCCGGACACGAAGAGGCTCGCGATCAGGCACACGACCGCGGCGAAGCCGACGGTGTAGACGACGGAATCACGCTGCATAGCGAGCCATCCTCCGCTTGATGTTCCGCTGCACGACGAAGTGATCGAGCAGCGGGCTGAAGAGGTTCATGAAGAGGATCGCGAGCATCATCCCCTCCGGGTAGGCCGGGTTGACCACGCGGATGAGCACGACGACGACACCGATGAGGAAGCCATAGGCGAGCTTCCCGGACCTCGTGTACGCGGCGCTCACCGGGTCCGTCGCCATGAAGGCGATGCCGAAGGCCCAGCCACCGAGCACGTAGTGCCACCAGAAAGGGATCTCGAACATCGGGTTGGTCTCGGACCCGACCATGTTCAGGAGCCACGCGCACAAGGCCGTGCCGAGGAAGCCTCCGAAGACGATGCGCCAGCTGCCGACCTTCGTGAGGATGAGCAGCGCCATGCCGATGAAGCAGGCCAGCGCGGAGACCTCGCCGATGCTGCCTGGAACGAAGCCGTAGAAGGCGTCGAGCCAGGTGGAGTCGATCGCGCCGAGGCCGCCCGCCGAGGCGTCCGCGAGCGGAGTGGCGCCGGAGTAGGCGTCCTCTGCTGGGATCCAGACCTTGTCGCCGGAGATCTGCGCCGGGTAGGCGAAGAAGAGGAAGGCGCGCCCTGTGAGCGCGGGGTTCAGCACGTTTCGACCGACCCCGCCGAAGAGCTCCTTTCCGACGACGACCCCGAAGGTGATGCCCAGAGCCACCTGCCAGAGCGGGATCGTGGGCGGGCAGATGAGTGGAAAGAGCGCGCCGGTGACGAGGAAGCCCTCGTTGATCTCGTGCTTGCGCACCGTGGCGAAGAGCACCTCCCAGATGCCCCCGACGATGTGCACCACGAGGAAGATGGGCACGAAGTAGCAGAGCCCGTAGACGACGCAGGCGAGGATGTCGGCGGGGTCCGTCGCCATGCCGAGCGCCTCGAAGACCGCGGTCTGCCAGTCGTCCCGCAGGCCGGCCCCAGCGGCGTTCGCGGTCAGCGCCTGCAGGCCGATGTTGTAGACACCGAAGGCCGCCGCCGGCATGACGGCCAGGGCCACCATGATCATCATCCGCTTCTGGTCGAGGTAGTCGCGGACGTGGGCCCCTGCCCTGGTGACGGTGCCGGGGGTGAAGAGGAAGGTATCCGCCATCTCGAACAGCGCGAAGGCCTTCTCGAGCGGGCCACCGGGTTGGAAGCGCGGCTCGAGCTTGTCGAGCTGGTCACGCAGGAGCTTCATCCTTCGGCCTCGATGGTGTTCAGCACGGTGCGCAGCACCGGTCCGAAGTCGTGCTTGTTCGGGCAGACGACCGTGCAGAGCGCCAGGTCCTCTTCGGCCAGCTCGAGCACGCCGAGGGCTTCGGCCCGCTCGAGGTCGCCAGAGAGGATGCTGCGCAAGAGGAAGGTCGGCAGGATGTCGAGGGGGAAGACCTCTTCGTAGCGGCCGATGGGCACCATGGCGCGCTTGCCGCCGTTCTCGGCGGTCGTGATGTCGTAGAGCCTGGAGCTGGGCAGGGCCCCGCTGAGGAAGGTGGGCATCGTGCTGAACACGTTCAGACCCGGGGTCAGCCAGCCGAGGAAGTTGCGGCTGCGGCCCTCGCGCAGGACGCTGACCTGGTTCGCGTAGCGGCCGAGGTAGCCGAAGATCTCTCCCATCGCGATGGTTCCGCTGAGGATCGACCCGCTGATGACGCGGTTCTCTCCGTCCTTCAGCTCCCCGGCGACGAGCTCGTCGACGCTGGCGCCGAGCCGAGTCGACAGGAGCCGGGGCTTGTCCACCTGGGGCCCGCCGAGGGCGACGACACGGGAGACCGCGACGACGCCTGTCGCGATCAGCTCTCCGATGGCTGCCACGTCCTGGTAGCCGAGGTGCCAGACGGTCTTCTCGCGCCAGACGGGGTCCAGGAGGTGGATGTGGGTGCCGACGTTGCCTGCCGGATGAGGCCCCGCGAAGGTGTGCTGGCTCACGTTGTCGCCAGCGACCGCCGCGGACTCGTGCTGGCAGAGGTGGACATCGGCCAGCTTGGCGATCGCGTCGAGGCCGCGCTGGAAGTCCTCTTGCCGGTCCTCCAGGACCACGTCGGGTCGAGCCGACAGCGGGTTCGTGTCGCTGGCGGTGACGAAGATCGACTTCGGCGTGTCCCCGGCGTTGGGCACCCGACCATAGGGCCGGGTCCGGAAAGCGGTCCAGGCGCCGCTCTCCAACAGCAGGTCCCGGACCTGCTCGGCGGAGACCTCGGAGACCGGAGCGCCCGTGTACGAGGCGAAGTCCTGGAGCTCATCGTCACCGGGCCGGCCGGCGCGCTCTGCCTCCGTCAGCTCGATGACGATGGACTGAAATGCCCTTCGCTTGCCCCGATTCACCGCGACGACGACCCCGGCTGCCGGCGCCGTGTGCACGACACCCTCGCGCTTGCGGTCGTCGAAGAGGGGCTGGCCGCGCTTGACCTGGTCGCCGACGTCCACCCTCAGCCGGGGCTTCATGCCCACGAAGTCGCTGGCGACCACGGCGACACGGGTGGGGGCGGCACCCTGATCGACGACCTGCTCCGGGGCGCCGGTAATGGGAATGTCGAGTCCCTTCTTGATCCGATGCACGGCCACTGGACGGGGTCCTCCGGACAGGCTGACTTTGCGCGCGGCCTATCGCGGCGAAGGCTCCGACGCACGCCCGCTCAGAGGGTGGCGTTCACTCCGAGGACCGTCTCGACGCCGACCATCAACGCGCCCGTGTAGACGATATCGGTCCGCGTACCGAGGAAGATCTCGGCGTGGTCGTTGACCACGAGCCCCAGATCGAGGCCGACATCGAAGAAACCGCCAGGCTCCATCAGCCCCGCCGCGGGCTCCTGGCCGCCCCACTCGCCCTGGAGGACCTCTGACTCGTAGAACTGCTGGTCCATGGGAGAGTTCCACACCGACGCCCCCAGCGCCACTCTAGGAGTCGCCATGAAGACCGGGCCGATGTGCATCGGCAGGGTGACCACCGCGCCGAGGCTGGTGATCCGCGCGTCCCCTGGCGCCACCGGGCGGCCGAGCTCCTCGAGCTGCGAGATGTAGTTCGTCACGTTGAGGTGGTTCATGCGCAGCTTGCCGCCAAGGCGGACCGGCCCCAGCTTGCCTCCGACCTCGAGCTGGACCGTGCTCTGGCTCTGCAGCCAGTCGCGGTTGAGCACGGCGGTATTCGGGCCCGCAGCGATCCCAGCCCAGGCGCCGGGATCCGCGAAGCGGAAGGAGGGCTGCTCCGCCGGCTCGACCGGCTCCTCGGCAGCGGCGAGGCCGGTCAAGAGGATCAGGGGAACCACGCCACCACCTCCATGCCCACGAAGCGGAGGGCCTTGCTCTCCAAGGTCGTGCCGTTCACGGTCTCGATGTAGCGAACGGACTCGCTCTTCACCCGGAGGCCGACCACGTAGTCCGTCTTGAGCTCGGCGTGCAGCCCCACCGTGGCGGCGGGGTGGACCTGGGTCTCGGTGGACAGTGCCACCGGATCGTTCTGAGCCTGGAGCGCCTCCAGATCGTCGCGGGTGTAGACCATTCCGACCCCCGCGTGGGCTCCGCTGCGGGCCTCGATGAACTTCCAGCGACGGGAGAGCGGGTCGATCCGGACCCCGAGATCACCCCGCGCGATCACCTTGGAGATGTCGGGGGAGACGTGGACCTCGTCTACCAGCTGTTTGGTCAGCGGTGTCCAGTCCAGAACGCCGAGGTCCGGGTAGAAGCCTCCCGAGAGCTCGAAGGACACGAGCTCACCCGGTGCGAAGCCGGCGCCGACGTGCAGGCCCCGACGCCGCAGGAAGGGGTCGTTGACGACGTGGTCGTAGCCCACCCAGACGGTGCCCTGGGGTGAGGCGGCGGCGAGTCCGATGAACAGGGCGATCACAGGCGCACCATGATGTCGGCGGTGGTGGTGGGGTTGAACTGGACCGAGCTGCCCGAGACAGGAATGTCCGGGTCGTAGCTGGGCTCCTCCTCCAGGTAGATCCTGGAGCTCCAGGCCACCCGCAGCCCCACGCGGTCCCGGAACCAGGCGTCCATGCCGATGCCACCGACGACTCCCCCCGGGCGGACCTTCAGGCCGAGCGCCTCCATCATGGGAAGGCCCGAGTCCGGGTCGTAGCGGAGGAAGTACTGCTGCTCGATGCGCGCCAGCTCGAGCCCGGCGAAGACGTGGGGGCCACCGTTGAAGTTGTCCGTCGTCAGCGGCACGACCGTGGCGTCGAGCAGCAGCTGGAAGGCGAAGATGTCGTTGAAGACCGGCTGCTGGAACTCGACGTCCGAGTCGCCCTGGTAGGCGATGGACACGAGCATAGCGTCGAGCCCATCGTAGCGGGCCGGCAGCGGATTCAGGAAGGCGTTGGCCTCGACGGCGGCGGGGCCGACATCGTAGCGGGCGCCCAGGCGCACCCCGTCGAGGGTGCCCGCGGTGGAGTCGGACGCGCGCCCGCCGAGGAAGAGGTGGACAGGCGTCGCCGAGGCCAGACAGAGCCAGAGGTGCAGCATGGGGCGGACTCTACGACATCACGCAGCCTCAGGGCCTCCAGCCACGCCTCCACGCCCAGAGATGGCGGAGGAACTCCGTGATGGTCTCTCCCCTCACCTTCGACGCCCCCCCGAAGCGGGGCCTCATCACGGCTTCGACCTCGGCCACACGGAGCCCGAGTTTCTTGGCCCCGAGCATGCACTCCGGGTCGAGGAACCAGTCCTTGCTGCGAAGCTGGAGGGCTTCGAACGCCTCACGGGTCATCAGCTTCGGGCAGCCGTTGACGTCGCTGGTGTCGAGGCCGAAGCCGAGCGCCATCACGGCGTTGTAGACCCTGGTGACAGCGAGGCGCTGGGCGCCGTCGAGGCGCACGGTCCGGCGGGCCTTCGCGAGATCACAGCCCTCGACCAGGAGGCGGTAGGCCTCGACGAGGACCTCTGGCGGGACCTGGCCGTCGCCCCAGCACCACCCGAGGATCGGCGTGTCCAGCTGCTGGAGCCCGGCGAGGATGCCGCCCCCGTAGCCGGCGTTGTCCTGGAGCCGGACGACGAGGACGTCCTGGTGCTCGATCGCGAGCCGCTCGATGATGGCCAGGGTGCCGTCGGTGCTGCCGTTGTCCACCAGCGCGAGGGTGTGAGGGATCCCCGCTGCGCCCAGCGCCGTGAGGATGTCGGCGACGACCTCCTCGCAACAGTCCTCCTCGTCGTAGAGGGGGACGCTCAGACCCAGCTTCAGAACAGTGACTGCTGCCTCAACGCGTCGATCGTGCCCCACCGTGTCCGCACAGAGGGAGGAAAGGGCTGCTTTCGCTCGATGAAGCCGAGGAGCCACCGGCGGGTGACAGGGTCGCTCGGGTAGCCGCTGCCGACCTCGCCGAGGGCCGCTATGCGCCGGTCCCTGTGCACCTTCGCGAAGATACTGGCCGCGCCGCAGGGCGCGTGGTTCGCGTCGGCCTTCGGCTCGACGATCAGCTCCGGCTGAAGGCTGAGGCGCCCCCGCAGTCGCTTCACGAACTTGGGGATCCCCTTGGGGTGGACCGGGGCGTCGATGATCACGCGCCCTGGTCGGTAGTGCTCGATGAGCGCCACGAAGGCGTCCTCTTCCAGGGCGTTGATGTTGCCCTTGTCGATCTCGACGGCCTCGACGTACCTGAGCGTCCACTCGCCCAGCTTCGACAGGGGCTCCAGGAGCGCCTCGCGGCGCTTGGCGCTCAGAGCCTTCGAGTCGTCCGCGCCGGCCTCTCGGAGGGCGTCGATGGCCTCGAGATCACAACAGAACCCACCTACGACCAGGGGCCCGAGCACGCAGCCACGTCCAGCCTCGTCGAGACCCAGCACCCTCATGCGCACACCTCGGTGCGCTGATAACGTCCGAGGCGTGCTGTTCGCCCTGCTCTGCTGCTCGGATCCGGAGCCGGCGGTGACCTGGACCGAACAGAGTCGAGGAGCAGCCGTCGAGGCCGGCGAGGCGGTGCTCACCCGACACGAGTGCCGGCGCTGCCACCTGGTCGACGATCTGCCCGAGCCCCCGCGCGAAGACAACTGCACGAGCTGCCACCTCTGGCTCGACGGGCTCGAGCCCGGCAGCGAGCACTACGTCTCGATCAGCGAGAAGTACGGCGAGGAGGTCCTGCTCCGCTACCAGGACAAGATCGAGCACCTGAAGGTCCTGCCGGATCTCTCGGGTATCGGCGGGCGGGTGCGGCCCGACTGGATCGAGGGCTTCCTCGCAGCCCCAGAGGACATCCGGCCCCACCTGGAGGAGTCCATGATCCGGACCAGGCTGTCCCCAGAGGAGCGCCGGATCCTGGGGGACTACTTCGCGGCCGTCGCCAACGTGGAGCGGGCCCCGACGGTCACCGCGCCGCCGGTCCCCGACATGGAGGCCGGCGCTGCGCTCTACGAGGCGAAGGGCTGCGGCGGCTGTCACTTCGTCGGCAACATCGGAGACCCGGGTCGCAGCCCGCTCAGCGCGATGGCGCCAAACCTGAGGTTCGTTCGACAGCGCATGACCCCCGAAGCCGCCGCGGCCTGGATCCAGGATCCCCAGGCCATGAGTCCGGGGGCGCTGATGCCTGGCCTGGGGCTGACCCGGGCGGAGGCGGAGCTCCTGCGGGACTGGCTCTGGCACGTCGATCCAGAGCTGGAGCCCACACCCCCCGAGCCCCTGACGGTCATGACCTCGGCGGTGGAACGCGAGGTCACCTGGGCCGAGGTCGACGAAGCGGTGTTCGGCCACATCTGCGTGCACTGCCACATGAACGACCACGAGAAGGACCCGGGCCCCGGGAATGAAGGGGGCCTGGGCTACGACGGCGTCGACCTCTCGATGCGCACCTACGACGAGCTGCGACGGGGCTATCTCGAGGACGGCGAGCGGGTTCCGCTGACCGAAGGCCTCGTCGACTCCATGATGCTGCGCCACGTGGAAGCCAGACGCGACCATCTCGCCCCGGGCGAGGACCGAGAGCGGCCGCCCTACTCAGCGGCCCTCGGCATGCCCCTGGGCCTCCCTGCGATCCCGCTCGCGGACATCATGCTGGTCCAGGCCTGGATCGACCAGGGCTGCCCGGGCCCCACGGAGACCAGCGGACTGGAGGGCGTGACCGATGGCTACCTCGTGCCCGACGGCCCCTCCGATCTCCCCGGCGGGTGCGGGCTGAGCGAGTGAGCCGGCTCTTCGGCATCCCAGCGGGCGAAGAGCGCCGAGCCGCCCGGCTCTGCGGCCTCGTCTTCGCCATCTCGGCCAGCTTCGCCCTGTTGAAGTCGGCCCAGATCGGGGTCTTCCTCGACGCCTACCCCGCCTCTGCGCTGCCCTGGGCCTTCGCGCTCTCGGCCCTGGTGCTGATGCTCATCTCCAGCGTCTCCGCCGCGCTGGGCGGGCGCCTCGGCCCCGCGCCGCTGCTCCGCTTCACCCTCGCGGGCAGCGGCGGCGTCTGCCTCGCCGTCTGGGGTCTCCTCCACACTGGCGTGCCCGGCACAGCCTTCGCCGCCTACGTCGTGGTGGAGGCCGTCACCGGGCTGCTCGTCATCCAGACCTGGAGCGTGGTCAGCGAGGCCTGCAACGCCCGCTCCGCCAAGCGGCTCCTACCCCTGGCCGGCGTCGGGGCGAGCGCGGCCTGGATCGTCGGTGGCGCGGCCGTCCCGCTCCTGGTGGGCCTCGTCGGGGAGTCCGGCCTCATCGCGCTGGCCCCGGCCCTGCTCAGCGTCGGGCTGTTGGTCCTGCGCCGGGTGGTGAAGCAGGACCTCGGTCGGGCGACGCGAGGCCACCGGCGCATCGACCTGCTGGAGAGCTGGAAGCGCGGGCTTCGGTTCGTCGTGGAGACGCCGCTGATGCGCATCGCGGCGGTGCTGTCCGTGCTCCTGCTGGTCCTCGAGCAGCTCATGGACCTCGGGCTCATGACCGCCGCCCGCGCCGAGCTCGGAGACGGCGAGGCCATCGCCGGCTTCTTCGGCCTCTACTACGCCCTCACCTCCACCCTGGGCCTCGTGCTGCTGCTGGTGGTCAGTGGGCGCCTCATCTCGAAGCTGGGCGCTCCCCGCACCCTGCTCGCGGCCCCAGGCTGGGCCTGCCTCGTCGCCGGGGCCCTGCTCTTCTTCCCGGGGCTGGTGGGCGCCGCCCTCCTCCGAGGGGGCTACCGGGTCCTGAAGCAAGCCCTGTGGTCGGCCTCGCTGGTCCAGACCCAGACACCGCTGCCGGTGGTCCGACGCAGCCAGGCCAGGGCGCTGGTGCGGGGTGTCATCGGCCCCGGCGGCTACGCGCTGTCGGCCCTGGCGCTGGCGTTGATACCCGCTGATCTCGACGCCCGCCTGCTGGTCGGCGGTGCCTGCGCGATCGGTGGCGCCATGGTCCTCGTCGTGGCCCTGACCGTCCGTCGCGCCTACGTCGCCGCCCTGCGCCAGAGCATCGATCCCTCCCGGCTACGCCTCGGAGAGAAGGGGCCGCTCGAGCTCGGCGCCGACGTGGTCCAGGCGCTCGAGCGCGAGCTGCGGGTCGGGGCGGCCCCCGGAGCCGAGATCGCGGTGGAGCTGCTCGGGCGGGATCCCGGTGCCTTTCCGACGATGCTCACGGCCTTGCGTCACTCCGCGGCTTCCGTGCGCGCGGTCAGCGCCACACAGCTCGCTCGCCTGGGGCCTCAGACCGCGATCGGGCCCCTCGGCCAGCTGCTCTTGACCGACCCCGCCGTCGAGGTCCGGAGGAGCTGTGTGCGTGCCCTTCGCTCCGTGGCGACGGCCCGATGCCGCGAGGTCTTCGCCCAGGGTCTGCTCGACGACGACCTGGAGGTCCGCACCTGGTGCAGGATCGGGCTCTCCGAGCTCGACGGCGACGTGGACTGGGCGCCGCAGCTGAGCAGCCCCATCGCCACCGTCCGGGAGGCCGCGCTGGGGGATCTCGCGAGGGCCGGACGCCTCGAGCTGCTCGCAGACGTCGACGGGCGAGCGGTGCGGAGCCTGATCCTGTCCCTGGGCCAGACCCGCGGAAGGCAGGCCCAAGAGCTGCTGCTCGAGCTCCTGGGCCACCACGACCCCGGCGTGCGCACCGAAGCGACCCGCGCGGTCACCATGCTCGTGCGCATCCGGCGCCTGCGGCTTCCCAGTGACCGCCTCGCCCCGCTCTTGGAGGACGAGACGGCGCGGGCCTGGAACCTCGTCGCCATCCACGGCGGGCTCGCTCATGACGACTGGAGCGAGGACTGGTCCATCGACCCGCCCTTCGATCGCCTCGGTCGTGAGCTCGAGCTGGCCATCGACGCCAGCGGCAGGCGGCTGTTGTGCCTCCTGGCGCTCAGCGGCGAGCGGGAGCTGGTCTCCGCCCTGTCGCTGGGTCTGAAGCCGCGACGCGGCTGGAGCGTCAAGGTCGCCGAGCTCGTCGACACCGCGGTCGACGAGGATCTCCGGGACGAGCTCGTCCCCCTCTTCGCTCCCCTGTCGGTGCGGGAGCGCTTCGAGGCGGGGCGGGACGCCGAGCGGATCGCCGCGGCGCTGCTCGACCCCTTGCGAGAGCTACGCGAGCTGAACGATCGCCACCTGTTGCGCTGTGCGATGGTCGCCTACGGACCCCGCTTCTTCGAGCGCTACCCTCGGGACTACGAGGACGCCGTGATTCCCCTCTACCAGCGCCTCACGTTCCTTCGCAGCGTGCCGCTGTTCGCCCGTCTCGGCGGCGAGGACCTCCGGGCGGTCGCAGAGGTCGTCTCCTCGCGCAGCTACGCCGCCGACGAGAGCGTCCTCTGCAAGGGCGATCCAGGGGATGAGCTCTTCGTCATCGTGCAGGGGGCGGTCGCCATCCGGGACAAGCGGGTGGACCTGGCCCGCCTCGGGCCGAGAGAGGTCTTCGGCGAACTCGCAGTGCTGGACGAGGAACCTCGGAGCGCGGACTGCGTCGCCGCAGAGGACACGGTGGTGCTCGTGCTCAACGGCGCCGACCTCGCCGAGCTCATGGCGCACCGGCCATCGATCCAGGAGGAGATCCTGCTGGTCGTCGTGCGGCGCCTTCGCGAGGCCAACGCCGCGCTCAGTAGGCGTGGTCGCGGCTGATCAGTCGACGGTCTCCATCCTCGATCGTCCGACGGACCCGTCGCCGGCCCAGCCCTCGCTGCCATCGTTCGCTGGAGCGCCAGGACCCCCGTCCAACAACAGCGTGCTGACCGCCATCGTGTCGCCCTGGACGCGCACGCTGCCACCGGAGCCGCCGCCGCCGCTGCCAGCCTCGCTCGTCGAGCCGGTCCCGCAGTAGTCGTCCTCTGCGGCGCAGCCTCCCTCGCCGTCGGTGCCTCTCACGTCGAGGGTGCCCCCGACATCGACGACAGGTGCGCGCAGCCAGATGGCCCCGCCTCCTGCACCGCCGGCGCCGCCGATCCCGCCCTCGCTGGCCGTGTCACAGGCCCCGGCGCCGCCACCGGAGCCGAGGTGGAGGTGCTCCAGGTCGGTCTCCCCGTACTCGACCCCTCCCTGGCCGCCGTTGCCCTTCGTGGGGTGGGAGCGCTCCCCATCGACTCCGTCGTCACCGTAGCCACCGCCGCCTCCGCTGGACTCGCAGTCGGGGCATGAAGCGACGACGATTCCTCCTCCACCGCCCCCACCGGCGTTGGCCTTGTTGTTCTTTGCGCCGAGGCCGAGCCAGCTCTCGCCAGCGCGGCCGGAGGTGTCGGGCTCGATGTTCGTGGTCCCGCCGGCGAAGCCAGCTCCGGTCATCTCCACCACGCCGGTGACCTCGACGGACTCGCTGGCGAGCAGCACCAGCAGCCCACCGCAGCCCTCGTCCCAGCCGGGGGCCGTGAGCTGACCGTGGACCTCGACGCTGCTGAAGCTCGGGACCCTGTACAAGGCCAGCCTGTGCAAATCCGGGTCGACCTCGCCGAGATCCTCGAGCTCCGACAGGGGCGTGAGCAGGCCCTCCTCCACGGCGAGGACGTCCACCCACTCGACCTCGCCGATGTGCCTGGTGGAGGTGGTCGTGCCCTGTTGGTCGATGACGAGCGCCCGGTCGCCGTTTTCGAAGGATGAGCTGTCCTCGACCACGAACGAGCCAGCCTCGAAGCCGAGGACGGGTGTGCAGGCGAAGCCGTGGTCCGAGAGGTCCTCGCTCCCGTTGACCACGAGCGCCCCGTCGGCCCCGTCGCCGAAGACGAAGCCGTCATCAGCCACCCCATCGCAGTCGTTGTCGACGCCGTCGACGACCTCGAGGGCGTCCGGGTTCACCTCCGACTCGAGGTCGTCGCAGTCCCCGCCGAGCAGGACCCAGTCCTCGGGCAGCTCGCAGACCACCTCGAGGTCGTCGTCCACGCCGAAGCCGTCGAGGTCCTCGTCCGGGTAGGCGAGGATGGCGCCGTAGGAGTCCGCGCCGTCGACGACACCGTCGCAGTCGTTGTCGATGCCGTCGCACTCCTCGAGGCTGTCCGGGGAGACCAGCGCGTCGAGGTCGTCGCAGTCGAGGTCGTTGCGGACCAGGCCCGCGATGCCTGGGCAGGCCAGGACCGGGAGGGAGGGATCCCCGTAGCCATCCCGATCGCCGTCGACCCAGTGCGTGATGACGAGGCAGGCCTCCTCCAAGGGGTAGAGGACTACGTGCTCGACGGGGGTCTCGACGTCGGAAGGTGTCGGGTCGACCTTGCAGGCGAGGAGGAACCAGAGCACGTGCCCAATGTTGCATGACGAAGGAGGGTGCGGTGGCCTGGGTGCGCGCAAGGTTCAAAGGCAAGGACATCTGGGCGGAGATCGGCGCCGACGGCGTGCTGGTGGCGGCTGGCGGACGCACGCCGATCCGCTACTCGGACAAGGCGGGGGCGAAGATCTACAGGGCTGGGCTGTCACGGGTGGAGGTGACCGATCGCAGTCCACGGGAGCTGCCGCCGGGAGCCTCTGCCGACGCGCAGAAAAAAGCCACCGGGCGAGGCAGCGGCTTTGGCAGCGCCGGAACGCGCACGAAGTCCCAGGCGACGGCGGCGCTGAAGGACGCAAAGGACCGCATCGCGGCGCTGCCGGACAGCACGCACCTTGCCTTCACGGACGGAGCCTGCCAGGGCAACCCGGGGCCAGCCGGCGCCGGAGCGGTCGTGAAGCTGGCGGACGGGCGCGTGCTCGAGGCCTCGAGGGCCCTGGGCATGGCCACGAACAACGTCGGCGAGCTCACGGCCGTGGACATGGCGCTGGACCTGCTCGAGGAGGCCGAGGTCTCCAGCGACGCAGCGGTGGCGCTGTTCACCGACAGCAAGTACACCCTCGGGGTCCTGACCCAGGGCTGGAAGGCGAAGGCGAACCGAGAGCTGATCCTCGGGCTCCGCGAGCGGCTGGCGGGCTGGCCGAACTTCCGGATCGAGTGGGTCGCGGGGCACGTCGGAGTGGCAGAGAACGAGCGCGCCGACGAGCTGGCGGTGCGGGGGTGTCAGGAGTCTCGTCGGTAGTCGCCGCTCGATGCTCTGTGCAAGTCAGGAGGACGATGACGATGACGATGACGTCTTGAGCGCTGATCAGTCTCGGGGACCCTGCGCGTCAGCCTCGCCCAGATTGTGCTGTTTCACCGAGAGCGAGTTGCTGGTCCTCCGTCGACAACTGGGCCGATGACGATGACGATGACGATGACGCTCCTCATCGGAGAAGGAGCCAACCGCCGGACCCAGGCCCAGAGGAGGCAGCGCTACACGGAAGCAGCAGGCGAAGCCGGGGAGGTGGCGGTGGCCCTGGAGCTCATCGGTCGCCTGGACCTGGCCCACGTGACCGCGCTCAGGTGCTCTCCCGCCACGGCACCGAGCTCGACCTCCGGCTCCTCTCCGAGCGCCAGCACAGCCTGGTCGATCTGGTCGATGAACCCCATCGCTGCGGCTCTCAGGGAGCGGAGCTCGTCGCGATTGGTCGCGCTCGCCTTCACCCGCGCGTCGAAGATCCCGATGCAGGCCTTCAGCCCCGGAACCGAGCTCTTTCGCACCCTTGCGCCGCCTTCTTCGCCCTGCGCCTTGGTCAGGGCGTCCGGGATCTCGTCCCACGGGCGGTCCAGGATTGAAATCGGCAGTTTTCTGCCGATTTCATCAGCAGCGGAAATTCCGACCTCCATCGCGTTGGCGATACGCATCCAGCTCCGCAGGGTCCTGACCGCTCGGCCCAGCTCCGAGGCCACCGCCTCCAGCCACGCTGTGGCCTCGCCGTAGGCCAGTCCCACCCGCCGGTACTTCAGCGCCCTGCCGACCAGGAACCTCCGGCCGTTCGCCTGGATCTGCACCCTCGACACTTCAGCTCCCCACTCGAAGATCTGCGCGTCGGGCACCGACGAGGCCTCGAGCCCGGCCCCAGGCAGCTTCGACAGGTATTCCCAGAGCTCAGTCGCCATCTTCGTCCTCCAGTTGCTCGATGACCCCGGTCAACCGCTCCTGCATGCGCCGGGCGGTCACCAGCAGCTCCTGCCGCCGCTCCGCACTCAGCCGTTCGAGCTGTGTTGGGTCGAGGTCCTCGAACCCATCGCCCTCGAGCATCTTCGTCATCCGGTCCAGCGAAGCCGCGAACCGCGCCTTGGGCTGCCGACCCCGGCGCTTCCCCGCCTTCCTCCTCACCCCCGAGACCTCCGCAGCCAGCTGACGCACCGTCCAGCCGTTGTCCCGGGCCTTGTCCAGCAGCTTCGCCTGCACCGATCCCGGCAGACCGAGCACCATGAAGCCATGACTCGCCGTCAACTGTCCCAACGTTGAGACACCCAACCGATCCTCCAGCTCGACGAGCCCGCAGCAGCGATGAAGCGTCGAGCGGCTGACGCTGCCCTCGCCGTACTTCGCGAGCTCCTTGGCCAGCCGCCGGAACGACGAGTCCCGCGTCCCCCGCTGCCTCCATCCATCGAGGCCGTCCGAATACAGCTCGGTGATCACCAGCCGCCCCATCTTGCGAGCGACATCCAGGACCGCTGTCCGAGCCAGCTCCGCCAGCGCTGCGGCGGTCCGCTCGATTCGTTGTGGTGAGACTGGGGCCGGGAGGACTTCGGGGATGCAGAGCAACTTGTCCATATTCGTCCTGTTGGAAGGGGACGCGATCACACCCCCGGCCTGCCGCACACGCCTCCCTACGGCGGGAGGTCGCGGCTATGGCCCAGGTCAAAACAGCCCTTCCGGGCCCAACTCCCGGTACCGCTTCAGGAACTTGTACCCGGTCTTACGGCTGATCCCGAACTCCCGACACAGAGGGCTCGTTCTCGACGGCTACGTCGACAGCGCCCAGAGATGCCGACCCGAGACGATCTCGTCCTCGTGCAGGCCACCGGTGGCGATCTTCACCATCGCCTCAGCCACGACGCCGACCGGGATTCCCTTCCAGTCCTCTGCGAAGCCCTTCATGCCGGGAATGACCCCGAGAGCGCCGATGGCGGAGGCAGCAGCCGAGCCGCGGTCGTTGCCGTAGAGGAAGCTGGGGCGGGTGATGGTCCAGGTCAGCCCGGACTCCCGCACGATGCGCTCGGCCTCGCGCTTCGCGGAGTAGTAGGGCCCGGGGGTGATGTCCGCGCCGAAGCCGCTCATCAGGACGAAGTGCCCGACGCCGACCACACCCGCTGCGTCCACGAGCGCTTGGGTGGTGCCGATGTCGCTCTTTTCGTAGGTGTCCCCGCTCGAGAAGCGATGGGCCATCGTGCCGATCATCGAGACCACCGCCGTGCAGCCCCGCATGTGCTCGGTCAGCGTCTCGGCGTCGAAGAGATCGAAGAGCGCCGGCTCGGGGCCCTCTGGCTGCTGCGCCCGGTACTTGTCCTCCGAGCGCGGCCGCACGTGGACGACCATGTCCACCCCCAGCCGACACCCGTGGCGAACGAACTCCTGGCCCGTGGCACCCGTGGCTCCCCCGACGAAGACGCGCTGGCTCATCACTCATCGACCCGGAAGGACTCCCCCGTCGAGGTCGTGAACTCGTACAGGGAGTGGTTGAAGCAGCCCTCGCCGCAGCCGCGCTCGTACATGCCGACGCGGAAGCGCTGGACGCGCTCGCTGTGCCAGAGCTCGGACAGGGGCGTCTCGAAGACATTGCCGACGCAAAGGCCCTCGCTGCCCCAGACGCAGCAGGGCAGCAGGTCGCCGGAGTAGGTGACGCCGTACTGATCGACCAGTCCGAGGCAGCGCACGTCTCCGACCCGGCCGGCGTGGTAGGCGAGGCCCTCTGTGTCGAAGAGGCGCCGAGCCGCGACCCGCGGGTAGCGAGCCGCGATGTGGGCGACGGCCTCGCGGTAGGTGTGCTGGTCGGCCTCGCTCCTGAGGTAGAGCTCCCTCGCGTCGTTGACCGGCCAGAAGTCGAACTCGGCCCCCACGGCGCGGGCCTGCTCGAAGACCTCGACCAGCTCGCCGACGTTGTCCTTCGTCACGACGAAGTAGACCGACAGGCCGATCTGCGAGTCCGCGCGCAGCTTCTCGATGCCCCTCCAGGTGCGCCCGTGGCAGCCCGCCTGGCCACGCAGCCTGTCGTGGGTGGGGGCCAGCCCGTCGAGGCTGACGCTCAGCGAGTCCACACCGGACTCGACCAGCTCCTCCCAGCGCTTCTCGATGAGGGTCCCGTTGGTCGTGATGTTCACCCCCATGCCGAGCGCCTTCGCGGCCTGGACCAGCTCGAACAGCGGCTTGTACATGAAGGGCTCGCCGCCGGTGATCACGAGGGTCTCGGTGCCGATGGCCCGAGCCTCGCCCAGGAGCCCGAGCGCCTGCGACAGCGCCATCTCGTCCGGGTCCTCCCAGAGCTCGCAGAAGCCGCAGCGCAGGTTGCAGCCGCGGTTCACCAGGAGCAGGAGGGTCAGGGGCTTGCTGGCTTCCCTGGGTGGCAGGTGAGCCTCGATACTGGACCGCAGCGTGGGCAGGGGCAGGGCCGCTTCGGGCTCCTCCCCCGCTTCCCGACCGAGGCGGACCTCGTCGTTGTAGTCCCCTCCCCGACCGGAGCCCGTGTAGAGCTCGAGGTAACGCCGGGCGATGGGAGTCCAGTCGTACCAGGCCGAGAACTCCCTGGCGGCCTCGCCCATCTCGGCCCGCAGCGAGGCGTCCCCGAGGAGCTCCACCACCCGCTCGGTGAAGGCCTCGGCGCCGTCGGCGATGGCGATGTCGTGGCCGTCGGTGTAGCGAATGCCCTCCGCCCCCTTCGTGAAGGAGACGCAGGGCTTGCCGGCGGCGAAGTACTCCAGGAGCTTCATGCGCGTGCCGCCCCCGCTGGGCACCGGGCACAAGCAGACATCCGCCGCGGCGATGGTGCCCGAGAGGTCCTCGACCGGACCCGTGAAGATGATGTTCTCGTGGCTGTAGTAGGTGGGCGGGTTCAGCCCCGAAATGACGCACCGAGACCCCGGGACGCGCTCGGCCAGTCGAGGCATGAGCTCCTCCGCGATGAAGCGCACCGCCTGGGTGTTCGGCCAGTAGTGCAGGGTGCCGTGGAAGAACAACAAGGGCACCTCGGCGCCAAGGCCCAGCGTGGTCCTGAGCCGCGTGCGGGCGCCTCGGTAGGACAGGGTGTCCACGCCGTGGGGGAGCACCGTGATCCTCTGGTCCCGAATGCCCGCCGCGACCATGCGCGCCCGGTCGTCGTCGCTGACGGCGATGACCTCGTCGCAGCGCTTCAGGGCGAAGAGCTCCAGCTCGCGGACGTGGCGCACCTCCTCCGGGGCGAGACCGCTGACGTCCTGCAGCCGGTCCCACTCGACGTTGTGCTGCACGATGCTGCAGCGCGCGTCGAAGGCCCGGGCGGCGATCCAGCAAGGCAGGCCGTAGCCCGGGAACTCGGCCTGGAAGACATCGATCTGCTCACGGGCGCCGACGTAGAGGACCCGAGCCCACCAGGCAGGATCGAACTGGGCCCGGTAGAGGAAGAACTCCTCCGTCGGGTAGCCGACCCGACCACAGATGCGCTCGGCGAGCCTGCCCGCCCGGTCCACGCCGGGCCAGTGCTGGGCGGCGTGGAAGCGCTCCGAGTAGGACACCTCCCTGACCTCGCCAGCGGTGAAGGCGAGGTAGGCCCGCCGGTCGTCCGTGACGATGAAGACCTCTGCCCCGAGCAGCGAGAGGTACTCGGCGGTGCGGACGATCTTCACCGCCGCCCCGTGGTTGGTGGGGTAGAGGTCGCCGCGAGTGACGATGGCTATGCGCATCAGTCGCCGAGGATCGCCGCCTTCACGTCCTCATAGGACGAGTCCCCGTAGCCGATGCGCCCCATCACGACCTTCATCTCCGGGTCGACCAGCACCCAGGCGGGGAAGCCGTAGCTCTCGCCGGTCAGGTCCTCGAGGTCCCCGTCGAAAGTGGCGTAGGCGAAGCCGCGGTCCCGCAGGACAGGACCGTGCCAGCCGTAGTCGTCCACCCAGGAGTTCACGTCCGCCGAGGAGGGTGTCGTCCACCACTCCGACAGGGGACCGCCCATGAGCGTGACCATCTGGACGTCGACGCCCTCCGCCGCCAGCTCGGCCTGCAGGCCACCGAAGGCCTGGGCCATGGCGATGCAGGGGCCGCAGTTGAAGGCCGAGTGGTCGATGACGAGCCAGGTCCCGTGGAAGTCCCAGAGCTCGACGAGGTCGTCGCACTGGTCGTAGAGGCGCACGTTCGGGAAGGTCGAGCCGAGTTCGAGCACCTCGCTGGCGACGAGGTCACCCGGGTCGTCGCGAGGCCAGCCCCCGGCGTAGTCGGTCTGGCGCTCCGCCCAGTAGTCGGGCAAGAGCGTGCCCGAGTCCTCCCAGCTCATCGTGCCGGTGGCGGACAGCTCCACCACTCCTCCGTCGGTGAGGTCGTAGGTGTTCTCGAAGTCGAACTGCGCGCCGCCGTCGTAGGTCTCGCTGGAGGTCACGGGCAGCTCGCCGAGGGGGAGGTTCTCTCCAGCGGTCCGGTAGAAGCCCGCGTCCCCGAAGCCCCACCACTCGGCGCGGTCCGCGTCCGCCGAGCTGATCTGGGCGAAGCAGTCGGCCCCCTCCTCCATCGTGGCCTGCCCAGCGGCCATGTGGCTGCAGTCGGGGCAGAGGTAGGGCTGATCGACGAACTCGAGGCCCTCCCAGCTCCGCGTGTAGCTGCAGTCCCAGAGCCCCGCGGCCTCTGCGGTCTCGTCGAACTCCAGCGTCCAGGTGAAGCTCGACACCATCGACAGCGCCGGCAGGGTGGGCTCGACCTCTGGCTCGGTCACCTCTCCACAGGTGGGCTCCTCGTGTGCCTCCGAGTCGAGCACCGAGTCGACCGGCGCGGTGCTGTCGTCGATGGGCGCAGCGGTGTCCGGAGCCGGGCCGCCGCATGCCAACAGGAGAGTGATCATGCCTGCGAGGATAGCCGGGCAGGCTCATGCACCTCTTCCACGAGCTCCACATCGACGACGACCTGCTCGAGGCCCGCCGGGATCGACGGACCTTCGAGGCGGCGCGAGACCTGGTAGAGGCCATCGTCGGCGTGGCAGAGGGGCGAGGCCAGGAGATGGCCTTGCGCTTCCGCCATCACTTCGCGCGGGCGGCCCTCGAGCACGGTGACGGCTGCCTCGCCGCGTGGGAGGAGCGGGGCCACGAGATCGGCGCCCATGCCCACCGGCGCCACGTCCGGGCGACGGTCGAGGCCCTCCGTGCGGCTGGCGTTCGGCGTCTCGATGGGGTGGTCCCCGGGCTCATCTGCTGCAGTCGGGGGCGCTGCCGGCGCATCCTGAAGGCCTGCGAGGGCCTTGGCCTCTCCTACGTCAGCGACCAGGTGCAGTTCGGGGCCTTCCCCTACGCGGGCCTCGTCCCGTGGAGACCAGCGGCCGACCTCTCCGGCCCCGGGGATGGCCCCTGGATCTTCGTCGACGTCTCGGTGAACCCCTTCGACTGGGGCCTGCTTCGCCGGCAGGGCCAGGGCGTGGTCCAGACCTTCGGGCTGCGGGACGACCACTTCGATCGCCTGTTGGCGCTGCTCGACCACCAGCTGGAGCTCCCACGCCCCGGCGAGACGGTCTACTTCGGCTACCCGGTGCACGAGCACAACCACTGCGCGAGCCCAGAGACCCTGACCCCGGACCAGCGCTCCCTGGAGGCCTGGGACCGCTTCCTCGCCCGAGCGCTGGAGCGGCCGGTCGTCTCCTGCCTGCCTCGGGACCTCGCTGGCGGCGCCAGGGCCACCGAAGGCAGCCGGGGCGTGCTCGCCCGGGGACTGGACGTCCTGAGCTTCGCCGAGGATCACCTGCCAAGGCGGCCTCCGCGCCGAGTCCGTCATCGGGGAGAGGCCCGTGTCCTCCGGGTCGGACCCGAACAGCCCCGGCTCGAGGTGGTCGTCTCCCACGCCGGAACCCGGGGCGGGACCCGCGAGCGACTCGGCCCCTGGGGACTCCGGACCGAGCTGTTCGAAGACGTCGCCTTCTGGTTCTTCGACCGCGAGGGGGACCTCTCTCCGGGGAACCCTCGCCACGCCGAGCAGCTCGTCGAGGTCTTCCGCCAGACCACCGCGCGCGCGGGGCTCCTGAGCTGGTCAGCGGGGCTGATCCCGGCCCTTGTCGCCCTCGATCGCATCGATCCTGCCTTCCTGATCGACACGGAGGGTCCCTCCGATCGGCTCAGCCTCGTGCCGGCCAGCGACGAGGCGGACGAGGCCGGCCATCGCACCTGCCTGGGCCAACCCCGGTCATGGGAGCCCTTCCGACTCCTGCCCTCGCTGGAGGCCCCCTACCATCGGCTCCAGGGGCGCCGCGATCACATGCACGGGCGCTGCACGCTCCACGCCGAGGTGCTCGTCTCCGTGGCTGTAGATCCCCACCTCCACCTCGTCGAGGATCTCGGCTCTACCCTCGCCGAGCTGCTACGCGAGATATGAACGGCCGATGCTGATCCTAGCCATGTTGTCCTGCAAGACCACCCGCGACCCGGGCACCGGTGACGACTCCCCAGTCGCCGACTCGGACAGCGCCACCGACGACTCCACGCCTCCAGCCGGGGACCCGAGCGCCCTGCGCTTCTACGGGACCGGCAAGAGCAACGTCGATCGCGTCCGGGTGGACCTCGATCCGGGGGGCGAGAGCTCCACCGTGGATGTCGGAGCAGACGACTTCACCGTCGAGCTCTGGCTCACCGGCGCCGCCGCGAACAACCGCGCCCCGGCGATGGACTGCTCCGATGCCGTCTGGAACCGTGGCAACGTCCTGCTCGACAGCACTCGCATGGGAAGCGACGGCTGGGGCCTCAGTGCCGCCGGGGGCACCCTGATCTTCGCCGTCACAGTCGAAGGCGAGACCGGAGTCATCTGCGGTGGTCGAGACGTGCTCGACGAGGACTGGCACCACGTCGCCGTCGCCCGTCGCGCCAGCGATGGCCAGCTCTGGCTCTTTAGCGATGGCCTCGTCGAGGCCGTGGCCTACGGCCCCACGGGCGATCTGAGCTACCCCGACGGCGCGGACCCCTCGGCGGCCTGCGGACACGCCGCGGACGAGGTCTGCGAGAACGACCCCTACCTCGTCATCGGAGCAGAGGCGCACGACAGCGGACCGCCGTTCCCCAGCTTCAGCGGCACGCTCGACGAGCTCCGCGTCTCCTCCACGGTGCGCTACACGGGGGCCTTCGAGGTGCCAGGCCGCGCCCTGTCAGCCGACGACGACACCCTCGCCCTGTTCCACCTCGACGAGGCAGAGGGCGAAGCGGCCGAGGACGAGCTCGGAGGCGAACCCGGCGAGCTGCTCATCGGCGGGACCCCGCCCGGCCCCGAGTGGGTCGCGGAGAGCCCCTTCGAGTGAGCCCGAGGCCCAGCAGGGCCAAGAGCGCCAGGCAGATCAGGAGGTGCACCGACTCAGTCCATCGGTTCCTCTTCGAGGTGGACGAGGACGCAGCCAGCCTCGACGACCTCGCCGAGGCGGGCCCCGACGGAGGCCACGCGACCCGCACGCGGGGCCCTCAGGGACTGCTCCATCTTCATGGCCTCGAGCACGACGAGCACGTCGCCCTCGGCGACCTCGTCTCCGGGCTCGACCTCGACCCGCAGCACGGTCGCGGCCATCGGAGCCGCCAGTGAGCCAGCGTCCTGAACGGCCTCGTGGTCCGGGAAGATGGGGTCGCGCTCCAGGTGGACCTCGCCGCCGGGTGTGCGCACCCACCAGCCGCCGTCGACCTCGACCACGCGGAAGCTGCTCCGGACCCCCGCGCCCTCGACGGAGACCACGGGGCCGCGCGTGTCGAAGCGGTATGTCGTGTCGTCGTCCACGCAGAAGCCCGTCGCACTCGGCCGCCAGCGCACGATCCGGCCGCCTATCGACAGCTCGTTGTCGCGGAAGCGGGACAGCCGCCAGCCCAGCGGCACACCGGGCAAGAGCGAGCGACCCTTGGAGAGCTCGAAGGCGAGCACGGCGTGGTGAGCGCCGAGGGGAGTGGCCTCCTCGATCGCCGTCGCCTCCAGCCAGCCGGTGTGGACCCTGTTGTCGACGTAGTCCGGGTGCTGCAGCAGGGCCTCGAGGTGGCCCCGGTTGGTCTTCAGGCCGAGCACGCTCATCCGCCGCAGAGCGTGCACGAGCCGACGGCGCGCGATCTCGCGGGTCGGGCCGTGGGCGACGAGCTTGGCCAGCATCGGGTCGTACTGCACGCCGACGACGCTGCCTTTCTCGACCCCGGAGTCGACCCTGATGTCCCCTGGCACGAACCAGTCCAGCACCGGGCCGGACTGGGGCAGGTAGTCCTGGGCGGGGTCCTCTGCGTAGAGCCGCGCCTCGATGGCGTGGCCGTCGATCGGCGGGACCTCCGGCACGTGCCCGCCAACGGCGACCTCGAGCTGGAGTCGCACGAGGTCGCAGCCGGTGATGGCCTCTGTCACCGGGTGCTCGACCTGGATCCGCGTGTTCATCTCCAGGAAGAAGAACTCGCCGTCCTCGCCCAGCAGCATCTCGACGGTGCCCGCGCCGACGTAGTCGACGGCCTCGGCAGCGCGCACGGCCACGGCACAAATCGCCTGCCGCAGCTCGGGGGTGACCGCCGCGGAGGGCGCCTCCTCGATGACCTTCTGGTGGCGCCGCTGCACCGAGCACTCCCGCTCCCAGAGCGCCACGACGCGCCCGTGCGTGTCGCCCAGGACCTGGACCTCGACGTGACGCGCCCGCTCCACGAAGCGCTCCAGGAAGACCTCGTCGGAGCCGAAGGCGCTCAGGGCCTCGCGCCTGGCGCTGGCGACGGCCTCGTCGAAGTCCTCGCGCCGGCGTACGAGCCGCATGCCGCGGCCACCACCGCCGGCAGCGGCCTTGACCAGCAAGGGGAAGCCCACCTCGTCGGGGTCGCTGCCTCCAGGCACGACCGGGACACCAGCCTCCTGCATGCACCGCCGCGCCCTGACCTTGTCGCCCATCGCGGCGATGGCGTCCGGTCCCGGCCCGACCCAGGTGAGCCCGGCCCCCTGGACCTGGCGGGCGAACTCGGCGTTCTCCGAGAGGAAGCCGTAGCCGGGGTGGATGGCCGTGGCCCCGGTGCGGGCGGCGGCCTCGAGGATCGCCTCGGCGTCGAGGTAGGCCAGCTTCGCGCCGATGTGCACGGCCTCGTCACAGACCCGCACGTGGAGGGCGTCGCGATCCTCGTCGGTGAAGACCGCGACGGTCGGGACGCCGATGTCCCTGGCAGTGCGGGCGACGCGGACGGCGATCTCGCCGCGGTTTGCGATGAGGAGTCTCAATGGCGGAACACTCCCCACTCCATGGTCCCCTCGACCGGGGCGGAGTGACAGGCGGACAGCGCGATGCCGAGCACCGTGCGCGTGTCCCGTGGATCGATGAGCCCGTCGTCCCAGAGCCGCGCCGTGGCGAAGTAGGGGCTGGATTCCTTGTCGACCTGCTGGCGGATCATCTGCTGCATGAAGGCGAGCTTGGCCTCGTCGACCTCTGCGCCCTTGCGCCGGGCCGAGGCCCGCTTGATGATGCCGAGCACGCCGGCGAGCTGCTCGCCGCCCATCACGGCGATGCGATGGGTGGGCCACGTGAAGAGGAAGCGTGGGCCATAGGCGCGGCCGCACATGGCGTAGTTCCCGGCCCCGTACGAGTTGCCGATCATCACCGTCAGCGCCGGCACGGTGGAGTTGCTGACGGCGTTGATGAGCTTGGCCCCGTTCCGGATGATGCCCGCCTGCTCGACCTGGGTCCCGACCATGAAGCCCGTGATGTTCTGGAGGAACAACAGCGGGATGTCGCGCTGGTTGCAGAGGGCGATGAACTGCGCGCCCTTGTTGGCCGACTCGGAGAACAGCACGCCGTTGTTGGCGAGGACCCCGATGCGGTAGCCGTGGAGGTCGGCGAAGCCACAGACCAGCGTGTCGCCGTAGAGCGGCTTGAACTCCAGGAACCGGCTCCCGTCGACGATGCGGGCGATGACCTCGCGCACGTCGAAGGGGGTGCGCAGATCAGGCGGCACGATGCCGAGGAGCTCCTCCGGATCAAGGAGCGGCGCGTCCCCAGGTCCGGTGGGCTCGGGGCCCTGCTTCTTCCAGTTCAGCGCCGAGACGATCTCGCGCCCGATGCGGATGGCGTCGAGCTCGTCCTCTGCGAGGAAGTCCGCGAGCCCGCTGTCCCGCGCGTGCATCTCCGCGCCGCCGAGGCTCTCGTCGTCGGCGTCCTCGCCGGTGGCCATCTTCACCAGCGGAGGGCCGGCGAGGTAGACGCTGGCTGCCTCCTTGACGAAGACCGTGTAGTCGCTCATGCCAGGGATGTAGGCCCCCCCGGCGGTGGAGCTGCCGAAGACCAGGGAGATGCTCGGCACCCCCTGTTTCGAGCGCCTCGTGAGGTCGCGGAAGCCCTTGCCACCCGGCACGAAGATCTTGGCCTGGTTGGGCAGGTCCGCCCCGGCGGACTCGATGAGCGAGATGCTCGGCAGGCGGTTCTCGGCACAGATCTCGGACAGCCGCATCGTCTTGCGGACGCCCATCTCGTTGATGGCCCCGCCCTGCACGGTGGCCTCGCTGGCGGAGACGACGCACTCGACCCCGCAGACGAGGCCCACGCCAGCCACGATGCCGGCGCCCGGCTTGATCAGGTCGACCTTCCTCCCGGCGAGGGCGCCGATCTCGAGGAACCAGCCGTCCGGATCGAGCAGCTTCTCGATGCGCTCACGGGGGAGCAGCTTGCCGCGAGAGAGGTGGCGCTGGTTGTACTTGTCCCCTCCCCCGGCGAGGGTCTGTGCCAGCGCCGCCGAAAGCTCCGTCGCCGCCTCCAGGTTCGCGGCGTGGTTGGCCTGGTACTCGGTGGAGTTTCGGTCGATCCGGGTGCGCAGCGCCCTCACGTCGGGACTCCCAGGAGCGCCCGGGTCTCCGCCGGGGAGCAGACCTCGCGCCCGGCCTCCCTCGCGATGGTGACGAGGGCCTCGACCAGGGGGCCGTTGCCCGATGTCTTCTCGCCGCTGGGCAGGTAGAAGGTGTCCTCCACGCCGGTCCGCAGGTGCCCGCCGAGCTCCGCCGAGGCGCGGTGGACATCCCAGACATCTGCCCGGCCGATGACGATGGTCTGCCAGTGGGCGTCGCCAGGGAGCTCCTCGACGAGCAGCGGCAACCAGCTGGCCCGGGCGGGCATTCCGCTGGCGACCCCCATCACCAGCGAGACGTGGGGCTCGGCGCCGAGCATGCCCACCTGCTGGAGCATGCCCACGGACCGGACGATGCCAGTGTCGAAGCACTCGCACTCGGGCACGACGCCGTGCTCGTTCATCACGTCGAGGTAGCGCTGGATCTTCTCCACCGGGTTGTCGAACAACAGCGGCGGCCAGGCCCAGGTCCCGCTTCGGCGGACCTTCAGGTAGTTGAGCGAGCCCACGTTCAGCGCCGCCATCTCGGGCCGGCAGCGCTCGAGGCAAGCCAGGGGGCCGGAGATGTCGGGGCCCATCACCCCGGTCGAGAAGTTCAGGACCACGCCGGGGCAGGCTCCGCGGATGGCGTCCGCGATCTCCGCGACGATCTCCACGTCCCAGGTCGGCAGGTACCCGCAGCCAGGCCGCTGGTCCCGGAAGTGGCAGTGCATGATGGTCGCGCCAGCGTCGAAGGCGTCCTTCGCAGCGCGCGCCATCTCGGCGGGGGTCACGGGGACAGGGTGCTGCGCCGGGTTGGTGAGGACACCTGTGAGCGCGCAGGTGATGGTGACCCGATCGGACATTTCGCCGCCTCTTCGTGAGGATGTAGTCAGTGACTACAAGTTGACAGGCGCCCCGTCAAGTCGGCTGATCGCCGCGGAGCGCGGGCCCGAGGGAAGACGACAGGACCCGGGCGAAGACCCTCAGGCGCTGGTCTTCGTCGAGGGTGTCCAGGCCCGTGCCTCGGGCGACCAGGGGCTCGAAGAGCATCCAGCCCAGCACCGCGGCCTCCGCCACCGCGAGCTGGGCGGCCTGCTCGGGTGGAGGATCCAGGCCGAGGCGCCGCCGCACGACCGGCATCATCGAGGCCTCTGGGATGCCCTCCGGTCCGCCCTGGGACTGCAACAGGTGGGCGACCACCGAGGCGATCCAGCGCTCCTCCAGCAGCACGCGCAGGCCCTCGAGCACGGCCGCGTCGAGGTCCTCGTCCATGCCGGCCTCGATCACCCTGGCGGTGCTCCGGAAGATGTGGGCGAGCACCTCGCGCAGCAGGCCGTCCTTGCCGCCGAAGTAGCGATGGACGAGGCCGTGGTTGACCCCGGCGCCGGCGGCGATGTCGCGAACGGAGACCTCTGTCGGGGGGCGCTCGCGGAACAGCGCCGTGGCCGCTTCGACCAGTCGCTGCCTGGCTTCATCGGCGGTCAGACGGCTCTTCACCAGCGGACGGTATCAGGCGGTTAGGACCACGGCGTGACCGAGAAACGACGCCTCGAAGAGCTCTTGGACTACCCGTGTGACTTCACATTTCGTATCGTGGCGCGTCAATCGTCCGACCTGCGCGAGACGTGCAGGGACCTGGTCGAGGGGACGCTGGGACGCCGTGCGGACAAGGTCATCGAACAGCCCTCGAAGAACGGCGCCTACGCGAGCATCCGCGTGTCGATCACTGTCGAGACCGCCGACGAGATCCGATCCGTCTACCAGGCCCTTCGATCCATCGAGGGTCTGCAACTCCTGCTGTGATCGGTTCCAATGAATGTCTCCCGCCGAAGATGGCGCCGCTTCAACATCGTGCTCTGTGGCGACCTGACGACGCCGAGCCGGAAGGTCGCGACCGAGACGAGCGACGTCTGCCACGGTGGCGCGCTGATCCGGGTCGGGGCCGAGACGAAGCCAGGGACCGTGCTGCACCTCCGCCTCGACGTACCGGACGCCGGGCCTCTCGCCGCCACGGTCAGGGTCCGCCACGTCGAGGACGGCCTCGCCGGGGTCGAGTTCATCGTCGTCCCCGTCGCGCATCGGCGCGCCTTCGACGCATGGCTGGGGGCGTGGGCAGCCGAGAACGAGCCGGAGCGGCGGCAGGCTGCGCGAAAGCTGCGCGACCTCGTGGTCTGGGCGAGCAACGACGAGGGGCTCCAGGGCTTCGCCCTCCGCGACGTGAGCAGGACGGGCATGTTCCTCCACACCACCCGCGAGTTCCGCATCGGCCACCGCGTCACGACGATGCTGGTGGACCCGGCGACGGAGCGGACCCTGCGAGTCACCGCTCGCGTGGTTCGGATCACCTCGCGAGGCTCACTCGAGGAGCGCGGCGTCGGCGTGGCCTTCGAGGGGCTGACGCTCAGCGACGAGCGGGTCTTGTTGGACTTCCTGAGCTGAGGCGCGGCGCGGCGCTGCGACAATGCGCCTTGGCGGAGCGACGCCGACACCTCCCGCCCCGCCGGCGTCGCGCGAGCAGGGCCGCCAGTATCCCCGCGGCGAAGGACGGCGCGCCAGGGACCGACGAGCACCCTCCGTCGTCCCCGCCGAGCGGGCTTTCGTCGACCCCGTCGAGGATCCCGTCGCCGTCAGTGTCGGGATCGAGCGGGTCCGTTCCCAGCTTGACCTCATCGCCGTCGCACAAGCCGTCGCGGTCCGTGTCCTTGACCAGCGGGTCGGTGCCCGCCTGAAGCTCGTCGCCATCATCGAGCCCGTCGACGTCGCTGTCCGCGGAGTTGGGATCGGTCCCCAGCTCGAACTCCGTGCCGTCGTCCAGGCCATCGGAGTCGGTGTCCGGAGCGCAGGGGTCGGTGCCGAGCAGCGCCTCGACAAAGGGAAGCAAGCCATCTCCGTCCTCGTCATCGGTGACGGTGCCGGCCCCGTCGCAGTCGGAGTCGATCTCGTCGCCGCAGGTCTCCGGCGCTGTGGGGTGAATCGACGGGTCATCGTCGTCGCAGTCGCTGCCGGGCTGACACCAGCGCTAGGGGTATCTTGCCCGAAACCATCGCCGTCTGAATCCTGCATGCAGGCTGTCGTGGAGTCGAAGCCGGCGGCACCCGGCCAGGTGTCCGGGTCGCCATCGTCGCAGTCCTCGGCCGCGCACGTGCCGTCCAGGTCGGCGTCGGTGCAGACCTCGGCCAACCAGACCGCCCCGACCACCGGGGCGGAGAAGATGTCTCCTGGGCCGCCGATGACGAATCCGGATCGCCCGGACTCGTCCGAGAGGCTGACGAGCGACTCGCCGAACTGCTGTCTGTAGAGCGACCCCGCCGGAACGATCGCGTCCTGGCCGATCAAACCGGAAGCCGTGCCGTGGTAGAGGAAAGCTGCACCCCCGTGATCGGTGACGTCGCTGGCCGCCGGCGCACCGACCAGAATGTCACCGACACCGTCGCCGTCGACGTCGGCGTGCATTGCCAAGCTGCTCCCAAATGCGGCGCCGGAGTAGCGCGGACCCGGCGTGACCGTCTGCCACTCCTCGACGCCGTCAGGGCCCCCACGGTAGAGCCAGACACCGCCGCCGTCGGCATGGGAGACAGCGCCGACGGCGAGGTCGTCGTAGCCGTCGTCGTCGAGATCGGTACCGCCGGCGACGGCATATCCAAACGAATCGCCGGAGCCGAGCCCAGCTGCGTCCAATGCCACGGGAACGGCTGTGGCTGAGGAGACGTGGAACGCCCCACCACCGGCCGCGTACCCTGGAGCCCCTACCAGGAACTCGTCCACGCCGTCACCGTCCGTGTCACCTGCAGACGAGACGGCGTACCCGAAGGTGTCTCCTGACCGGGCATCACTCAGGGTGAAGGACGCCAACTCGCCCCCGGTCTGGGAGTCCGGTGACCCGGGGACGAGGTAGACGGTCCCGCCGGACTGGGTACCGTAGGCGCCCACGAGCAAGTCGGGACAGCCATCCGAGTCCATGTCACCGCCATGGGCCAGGCGTCGGCCCGCCTTCGCGTCCCGTCGTGCCGGGAGCTGGATCTCGTCGAACCCTGAAGCCGAGACCACCCAGACCGCACCTTCGGCCGAAAACACTGTCGCCTGGTCGGGCGCACCGATGGCCAGCTCGTCACCTCCATCGCAGTCGATGTCGACCGGTGCGAGCGCCTCCCCGAAGGAGCTCTTCGTGACGCCTCCAGGATGACTGAGTGTCGATGCGTACTGCATGCCCCCCTCAGCCAGTTCGAACAGGTAGACGGCGCCCTCACTCTCCTCGGCCGAGGTGAAAGAGGGAGCGCCCACGGCGACGGTCGTAGCGTCCGGCTCGAAGGAAGCGCCGATCAACACCGCGACGGCTTGGCCACAGCGATCAGGGGAGTCACCCGTGCAGGTCGTCTCCTGTAGGTCCGGGCTATCGGCGGCCGCTGGTCCGCCTACGACCGCAAGTGCGGCGATGATCATTGGACTCGGCCCTCAACCGGGGCATGGGCTCGTGGACGGATCTGCGTCGCAGCTGCTCTCGGTCTCAGCGTCGCACTCATCGTAGTCGGACGCCGGACCGCCATGTGCGGTGTCAACGTCATCGTCGCCCCAAAGACGATCATCTCCTGCATCGCCATGCAGGGCGTCGTTGCCGTCGTCCCCGCATATGTCATCGTCGTCGTCGCCTCCTCTCAGCGTGTCGACACCGTCACCGCCGAAGATGTCGTCGTCTCCGTCGTTGCCAAAGATCGTGTCGTCATCGCCTTGGCCGTAGAGGGCGTCGTTCCCCGTACCGCCGTAGATGGTGTCGTCTCCGCTGCCCCCGTAGATCGTGTCTGCTTCCCCCGCGCCCCGGAGCGTGTCGTCGCCCGCGGATCCGTTCAGCGTGTCGATTCCGGCGCCCCCGTCCATCTCGGTATCGCTTGAGGCGGTGCCATCGTAGTTGGCGGTCAGCAGGTCGTCCCCGCCGTTGCCGTAGAGCTTCCATGTGAGGTCCACCGTGTGATCCGCCGGCGTCTCGATGAAGTCGTCCCCGCCACGTCCCCACACCTCGATGTCATAGGTGTCCTCCTTGTCACCATCAGCGGGCCTGAACGACTTCGCCCCGGTCCCATCGTGGATGGTCAGGTTGTCGACGTTGTTCGTCCCGTAGACGAGCATCCCGACCGTGCCGTCGGTCGTGTAGCAGCAGTAGTCAGACCCGTTCCCAGCCGTGCCGTAGACCGCCATCCACAGGACCCCGCCGGAGCTTCCGTGCTCCCACGTCGTATCGGCAACGTGTCTCCGGGGATCCTGAGATCGCCCGCCCACTTGTCGTCCCCGTCGACATCACAGATGTCGGTCGAGCCGCCTGCGTCGCAGTCGTCATCCGAGTTCTTCCCGTTCGCGCACTCGTATGCGTAGGAAGGTGAGGCGAAAGCAACCAGCAACCAGCAACCACAAGCAGCAGCAGAGGCCGATCATCCTCTCAACGCAACGCCAACCCGTCATGCTCCCTCCTGGGACTCTCGGACGACAGTCTGAACGACTCGCATTGGCCGTACAACATCGGTCCCGCCTTGCATCGAGAGGACCGCTCCAAGCCGGCGCCTCACTTGATGACGACCAGCTTGTCGTCCTCTCCCTCGACGAGGTCCTCCCACAGCACGATGTCGACCTCTGTGCCGACATGGTCGAGGCCATCGAGGGTGGCGGTGATGCTCGCCTCGCCGACGAGGCTCAGCTCGACGGGGGTCTCGAGCGCGACCTGCTCCCGGGCGAGGCGCTCGATCTCGATCTGACCGACCTCCGGCACGACCCGAAACTCGACGTCGTCGGCCCGGCCCTCGTCATCGGCGTGCCAGACCCACCACTCGCCGGCCCGCCAGGGGGCCACGATGGCCTCGTTCATCGCGCGGCCATCGACAGAGACACCCCAGCTGTAGCCTTCGCCGGCGACCAGCTCTCCCCTGGGCCCCTCCAGCACGGAGCCCCCGGTGAAGACGCCTTCGGTGATGGCCCAGGGCTCGCTGCCGTCCGGGTCCACCACGCCGTCTTCGGTGTGCAGGTCGGAGCAGGAAAACGACAGCTCCCATCCGGTCTGCGCGGCCTCGCAGGTGGCGTGGGCGTCCAGGATGTGCTGCTGGCCCTTGCGATAGCGGACCAGCGCCACGTCCGGGCCGTCCAGCACGATCAACAGCTCCGTCGAGCCGTCGTCGCTGCGCGCGGCCCAGGTGATCTCGTCCTCGCCGTCGAAGGCGACGATCGAGCCCGTACCGAGGCTGACCACTTCCGGCCCGATGCCACCTCGCTCCACGACGAAGTCGACCTCCGCGAGGAAGTCGTCCGGGCCGGGCGTGCTGGGGTCCCCGTTGCAGGCCAACAACCAGGTCATCGGGTCAGCTTCTTGTACTTGATGCGGGTGGGCCCCACGTCTCCGAGACGCCTCTTCCGGTCCCGCTCGTACTCCTGGTAGTTGCCCTCGAAGAACAAGACCTCGCTGTCGCCCTCGAAGGCGAGCATGTGGGTGGCGATGCGATCGAGGAAGAAGCGATCGTGGCTGATGACGACCGCGCAGCCGGGGAAGTCCAGCAGCGCCTCCTCCAGGTTGTTGAGCGTCTCGACGTCGAGGTCGTTGGTGGGCTCGTCCAGCAGCATGACGTTTCCGCCCCGCTTGAGCAGCTTGGCCAGGTGCACGCGGTTGCGCTCGCCGCCGGAGAGCGTGCCGACCTTCTGCTGCTGCTCGCTGCCGCGGAAGTTGAAGCAGGCGACGTAGGCGCGGCTGTTCATCTCGTGACCGCCGATGGTCACGATCTCGTGGCCCCCGGTGATCTCCTCCCAGACCGACTTGCCCGGGTCCAGCGCGTCGCGGCCCTGGTCCACGTAGGCGAGGTCGACCGTCTCCCCGAGGGTCAGGGAGCCCGAGTCGGGGCCCTCTTCGCCGACGATGTGGCGGAACAAGGTGGTCTTGCCGGCGCCGTTGGCCCCGATGACCCCGACGATGCCCCCTGGCGGCAGCTGGAAGGACAGGTCCTCGAACAAGAGCTTGTCGCCGTAGGCCTTCGTGATGCCCTCGGCGACCATCACCTTGGTGCCGAGCCGCCGGGTCAGCGGGATCGAGATACTCGCGCCGGTGCCCTTGCGCTTGTCGCCGGCGCTGGCGACGAGGTCCTCGTAGGCGGTGATGCGGGCCTTCGACTTCGTCTGCCGACCCTTCGGGGACTTGCGGATCCAGTCCAGCTCCCGAGCCAGCTTCTTGCCACGCTCGGTCTCGGACTTCTTCTCCTTGCGGAGGCGCTCCTGCTTCTGCTCCAACCAGCCCGAGTAGTTGCCCTGGAAGGGGTGGGCGTGGCCGTGGTCCAGCTCCAGGATCCACTGCGCGACGTTGTCGAGGAAGTAGCGATCGTGGGTGACCGCGACGACACAGCCCGGGTACTCGGCGAAGTGCCGCTCGAGCCAGGCGACGGACTCGGCGTCGAGGTGGTTGGTGGGCTCGTCGAGGAGCAGCAGCGAGGGCTTCTCGAGCAACAGCCGGCAGAGCGCCACCCGGCGCTTCTCGCCACCGGAGAGGTGGGCGACCGCGGCGTCACCAGGAGGCACACGCAAGGCGTCCATCGCGATCTCGATGGTGCGCTCCAGGTCCCAGGCCCCGGCGGCGTCGATCTGGTCCTGGAGCCGAGCCTGCTTGTCGATGAGGGCGTCGAAGTCGGCGTCGGCGTCTCCGAAGGCCTCTGAGACCGCCTCGTAGCGGGCGAGCAGGTCCCGCCAGCTCGCCAGCCCCAGCTCGATGTTGCCCTTCACGTCGAGGCTCTCGTCGAGGACCGGCTCCTGGGGCAGGTAGCCGACGGTGGCCCCGGGGCGCAGGATGGTCTGGCCGTCGAACTCCTCGTCTAGCCCGGCCATGATCCGCATGAGCGTGGACTTGCCGGAGCCGTTGTGACCGATGACGCCGATCTTGGCGTCGGGGAAGAACGAGAGCCACGTGGGCTCCAGGATCTTCCTCCCGGAGGGGAGGACCCTGGATGCCCCGATCATCTGGAAGACGAACTCAGCCATGCCGCGCGTCTAACGCCCGGCGGCGATCAGTCACTCTCCGAGAGTGCAGTTGCCGTCGATGGACAGGCCGCCGAGATCCTCTTCGGCCATCACAGTCGGCTCCTCGGCCTCGTCGGGCGGGATCGACAGGGCGGTCCAGCCGGTGCCGAAGCCGTAGGCGAGGGAGGACCAGGCGGTGAGCGGATCGTCGCTCTGTGGGATCCAGAGGAGCGCCGCGGTGTTGTCGCCGTCGCAGGCAAAGGCGAAACCGCCGTCACCCTCGCTCACGCCGCCGCTGTGATCGGTGTCCTCGTAGGCCAGGGGCACCTCGTAGGCCATGTAGCCGCCGCCACCCTCGCCCTCGCTGAGGTGATCCTCGGGCGGGCCGCCGTCCAGGGCGATCTCCCAGGTGGCGCCGAGCTCCTCGTCGTAGAGGAACTCCTCGACCTCGCCGCCCTCGAAGGCGATCGCGGGCAACAGCGTCAGCCGCTCACCGAGGCAGCAGAGATCCTCGTCCGCTGTGCCGCCGATCGTGATGCTGTCGTTGTGGGGGATGGCGTCCATTGGGATGGCGTTGGTGTCGATGACCTCTGGGAACTCGCCTTCGCCTTCGGACATGTCCAGGGCGTTCCAGCCCGAGACGATGCCCATGACCGCGAAGTCGGTGGGGACCTCGCCCTCGAACCAGGTCAACAGCGCGGTCGTCGTGCCGACGTAGACCTCGCCCTCGTCCGGGACGCCGTCGCCGTTGGTGTCGTCGTGCTGGGTCGCCAGGTTGAAGGCGATCTGGACGTCCGGGTAGCCATCGATCGGCTGCAGCTCGTCCTCTTCGGGTGGGTCCGGCCACATCGTGTGGCTGGCACCGCCGACCGCGCTCCCGCTGTGGGTGCGGCCGAGGCTGAGCTCCTCCTCGCCGAACTCCGCGATGTGGAGCGCGATGCCGGTGCCCTCCCACTCGCCATCGATGATGAAGGTGACCTCGAGGTTGACGTCGGAGTCGGTGTCGGAGTCGGTGTCGGCGTCAGCGTCGGTGTCGGTGTCGGTGTCGGTGTCGGTGTCGGTGTCGGTCTCGATGCCGCTGTCGGACACGTCGATGCTGCCATCACCCTTGCAGGCCAGGGTCATGAACAGAAGGGTCATCTCGGGGCTCCTCTTTTCGTCGTTGGCGGTCGAAGCATGTATTGGACACGCGAGCTCCGCAAACCGGAAAGGCCAGGTCGCTCAGATCTCGAGCACCCACTTGCCGCGTCGCGTGGTCTCGCGCAGGCAACGCTCCAAGGTCGAGAGATACCGGCGTCGCGGGATCTCCCGGGCGCCGAACCTGGCGAGGTGGCGGGTGTAGACCTGTGAGTCGATGAGCTCGAAGCCCCAGAGCTGCAGCTGCCGGACGAGGGCGACGAAGGCGATCTTGGAGGCGTTGTCCAGGCGCGCGAACATCGACTCGCCGAAGTAGACGGTCCCGAGCGACACACCGTAGAGGCCGCCGACGAGCTGGCCCTCGTGCCACGCCTCCGTCGAGTGAGCGAAGCCGAGCCGGTGGAGCTCGAGGTACCCCTCATTCATGTCCCGCGTGATCCAGGTCCCCCGCTGGCCGGGGCGACGGGCCCGGGCGCAAGCGTCGATGACGCCCTCGAAGTCGCTGTCCATGCGGATCTCGAAGGGGCGCTTCTTCAGCACCTTCTTGAGGCTGCGCTGGATGCGAAGCTCGCTCGGGGCGAGCACGAAGCGCGGGTCCGGCGAGTGCCACAGGATGGGCTGGCCCTCCGAGTACCAGGGAAAGATCCCCGTCGCGTAGGCCAACAACAGCCGGTGCGGATGGAGGTCCCCGCCGACCGCCAACAGCCCGTCCTCCCGCGCCAGCTGCGGGTCCGGGAAGACATGCTCGGGAGGCAAGGAGAAGACCGGCACCGACAGAGCCTACTGTCGCGCGCTGGAGTGGTGCATCCCGGCAAGTCGCGGGATACCCGCAGCCACATGGAATCCCTGCAGGATCTCTTCATCGGAATCGCCGGAATCATCGGCGCCGGCAAGAGCACACTGGCGACCGCGCTGGGCAACCACCTGGGGCTGCCCGTCTACTACGAGCCCGTCGCGGACAACGAGTACCTCGCCGACTTCTACGCCGACACGAAGCGCTACGCCTTCGCGACCCAGATCTACCTCCTGAACCGCCGCTTCCAGCAGCACCAGGAGATCATCTGGCACGGCGGGGGCGGCGTGCAGGATCGGACGATCTACGAGGACGCGGTCTTCGCCAAGATGCTCTGCCAGATGGAGCTGATGGAGGATCGGGACTACCGCACCTACCTCCAGCTCTTCCGCCACATGAGCAACTTCATGTGCCGGCCCAACGTCATCGTCTACCTCGACGTGAAGCCGGAGCGCTCCTACGAGCGCGTGCAGATGCGGGCCCGCGACGTGGAGTCCGCGCTGTCGCTGGAGTACCTCAACGCGCTGTATGCGGAGTACGAGCGCTTCATCGGCGACATCAGCCGCACGGTCCCCGTCATCCGCGTGGACTGGGACGACTTCAAGTCCGCCGAAGAGATGGCCACCGTCATCGAGCGCGAGTACCTGACCCACAGCTTCCTCCGAAGCGTGACCTGGAACCCCCTGAAGAGCTGACTCACTCCGGGGGAGCGTCCTCGGTCCCGGGATCGGTCTCCGGATCGGGCTCCGGGGGAGGAGGCGGAGGGATCGGGACGAGGCTGAGGCCGTAGCCGTAGTGGTCGGAGAGGCTGACATCGCCCAGGCCTTCGATGGGCACGGTCCCGTCGTAGCGGAGAGAGCCGTCCTGGCTGGCCCAGCCGCGGACGAAGGCGTGATCCAGCAGGACGTCGGGCGCATCACCGACGAGCGTGTTGCTCGCGCAGTAGGTGCACTGGTGGAGGTCCATGACCGGGTCGCTCCACCCCGCATCGAGCACCGCCTGGCAGCTGGCCGCGCTCTCCGCGTGCAGGCCGGCCTCCTTGTCCTCCAGGGAGCAGTTGAAGTCACCCATGAGCACGGTCGGGCCGCCGAAGGCCTCTGCGTGCTCGAGCAGGCGCTCGACCTGGGCGAGGTTCTCCGCGTTCCAGCTCTCGAACTCCCCCGGGTAGGGCGCGGTGCCGTCGAGGTCCGCCGTGAGGTGCATGCAGTAGACACGGGTCGTGGCCTCGCCGGTCTTCACGTCGGCGTAGAGCGCCCTGCGCCGGTTCAGGGTGGAGACGTCGGTGAAGTCCAGCACGCCGGCGTCCTCGAGGGGCACGCGGCTGGCGAGCACCAGCCCGTCGCTGCCGCCGTAGCTGAAGACGCCAGCCTTGCGGAATGGGCGGATCACCGTCCACAGGGCCGCAGGCGCGCTCTTGCCGACCTGGGCCATCAAGGCCTTGGCGCACTCTGGCTTGTCCGTCTTGAGCTGGGCGAGGATCGGCTCGCACTCCTCGATGATGCAGTCGGTCAGCGCGTCGCCCTCGAGCCCGCCGCAGGAACCCGTGAGGCAGGAGACGAACTTGTCCTCGCCGAAGAGGTCACCTCGCCGGCAAGCCGGAGCGGACGAGGCCTTCAGCTGCTCGTTGTCGGTGAGGTGCAGCTGCGGGTGGCTCTCGGCCAGGGTCTCGACCGCCGAGTCGCGGTCCTCCTCGCTCCAGACCTCCTGCAGGCAGACCAGGTCGGCCTCGCTGCCCTCGATGGCGGTCCAGATCTCGGGGGCGCGAACCTCTGCGTGGTCGACGAAGCCGTGAGCGAGACCGACGTTCCAGGTCTCGACGTGGAGGACGACGTCGTCCTCGGCGAAGGCGAAGGACAGGAGCCAGAGCATGGGACCTACCAGAGGTTGCGGATGTCGATGTAGACCTGCGAGGCGTGGTCCTCGAGCGGTGAGAAGCCGACGTCCGCGCGGATGATGAAGTTCTTGTTGAAGCCGAGCCTCAGGCCCCCGCCGTAGCCGACGACGAAGGCGCCGTCGGAGATGGTGGAGAGGTCCTCTGCCCACCAACCGATGTCCGTGAAGCCGACCGGGGTGACGTCGACCTCGACACCCCTGGCGGCGAAGTTGGCGACGGTCCAGCGGGCCTCGAGCTGGTCGAGGAAGCGGGCCTTTCCGAGCACGCCGTTGCTGCGCACACCGCGGCCCGCGCGCTGCCCCCCGTACATCGCGTAGATCTGCGACCCACCCGGTCGCCCGAGGCCGGTCACGGGCACGTCCCCGATGACCCCGTCATGCACCGCGCGGGTGGTCAACACCAGCCTGTGGACCGGGTTGATGTAGCCCCGCAGGGTGAGGTTGTAGCCGAAGTAGTCCCAGTCGCTGCCTATGTACTTGCTGCCGCCGCGCACCGAACCTTCGATCCAGTACCCGCTGGTGGGGCTGGGCTCGTTGTCCCGGTTGTCGAGGGTTGCGCCGAGCTGCACGGTGCTGAACATGCCCTCCTCGCCGCCCGGGAAGAGCTCGTCGTAGCGGCTGCCCGCGTAGGGTCCGCTCTCGTCGAAGTCGCCGGGGATGAGGTACTCGCCGTACCAACCCGCCAGGATCTCCGCCTTGTGGGGCAGGTCGGTGAGCCGGTACTTGAGGTTCAAGGTGCCGTTGGGGACGATGCGCCGGATCTTGTGGTAGCGACGGATGAAGTCGTCGCGCTCCTGTCCCTCGTCGAGGTTCAGCGCGTCCGCGGCCGCGACGGCGTTGGTCTCGTCGCAGAAGCTCTTGGGGTCGACGTCGCAGAAGTTCGCCGAGCGCGTCGCGTAGAACTCCACCCGGCCGTCGGCCCGCAACGGCAGCCCCGCGACGTCCTGCACGTCGAAGTCCACACGGTGCACGTGCACCTTCTTCGTCGTCATGTACAGGAGGATCGTGGCGGACCACTTGTAGGGCGCGGTCTGACCGTCGTAGCGGTAGATCGAGGCCAGCGCCCCGTAGCCGAAGCCGTCGTCGGAGTTGTAGGCCAGGGCCGGGAGTCCGCCGAAGCCGAAGCCGGTCTCGTCCCAGGGGTTGACGACCTCGACCTCCTCCTCGACCGAGACCTCGTCCTGGGCGAAGGAGGGGGTGGACCACAGCGCGGCGAACAGGAGCATCGGGACCTCGCGGAGCGCATCTTAGGGCTATGGGTGGGAATGTCCGACGTCGCCGCGGGTGTCCGCCGCCTCCTGACCCTGCCTCGACAGCTGCAGCCAGAGGCCCTCGAGCGCCTGCTCGAGTCGTTGGGGCCCGCGCCGAGAGAGCGATGGAACACGGCCTTCGGGCCCGACTCGCTCTTCGACACCTGGACCCGCACGACCCTCACCCGGGGGCTCTACGCGGCGAACGCGCTCGCCCTTCGTCCGCGGCTGCAACCGGGCTGGCGCGCGCTGGAGATCGGCGGCGGAGATGGGCGCTTGTGGGCCTCGCTGTTGACGCCGAAAGACAGGGGATGGCTGGCGATCTGCGATCCGGCCGCCGAGGTCCAGGAGCAGATCGCTCAGCGGCTCCCCGGCGGAGTGGAGCAGGTGTCGCTCCGCGGTCGAGTGGAGGAGGTGGAGCTCCCCGGCAGGCTCGACGTCGTGGTCTGCTCCCTGACGCTTCACCACGTCGCGGGGCGGGACGCCGCAGAGAGGGCCTCTGTGGGCATGAGCGGCCCTGGCAAGCGCGAGGTGCTCGAGCGCATCCGCTCGGCGCTGAAGCCCGACGGCCTCCTCGTCCTCAACGAGGCCGACGTCTTCTGCGAGGTCGAGCTGCCACCCGGCGACGAGCTGCTCGTCGACAACATGCTCGACAGCTACGTCCGCCGCTGTGCTCGCGCGCTGCTCGACGAGCCCGACGACGAGCGCATCGACGCGATCGTGCACCTCTGGTGCCTGGAGCAGGTCCGCCTGGCACACGCGCCCATCGAGAGCCGGGACGTCTACGAGCTGGATGTCACGCGGTGGGTCGAGGTGTTGGAGTCGGCCGGCTTCCAGGTGCGACGGCGCTGCACGGACCCCTACGGCCTCTTCTGGCAGTACCTCTGCAGCTGCTAGGGCCGACGTAGCTCCTGAGACCATGCCTCCCAGCGCGCCTCCACCTTCGGGTCGTCGACCCCAGCTTCGAGACGCCTGACCAGCTCGCGCAGGGTGAAGCGGTCCTCTGCGCGCTTGTCCATGGGGAGACCGCCCGCCTTGCGGTAGCCGGCCATGAAGGCGCCGCGCGCAGGCGGGATCTGGTGAAAGACGCTGATCGACATCTCGACGACGTCCGCCTCTCGAGGACCCCAGCGGCAGAGGACCCAGTCGACCACCCCGTTGACCCGGTAGCCACCGCGCCGTCGATCCCGCACGACCTGTACGTTCGCCAGGTGGTAGTCGAGGTGAAGGAGCCGGGCCCTGTCGGGCTCGAAGTCGGCGATGGGGAGGTCGGGGACCGCCCCGGGGTCCGCTGGACGCTTGGCCGCGTGGATGCCCGCGAGTGCAAAACCCATGGCGAAGCAGACATCCAGGAGGCCCTGCTCACCGAGGCGACCCCGGTCCCAGAGGGTCTGGGCGGACTCTCCGCGGAGGTGGGGCTGCAGGACCGCCGGCGGGTCGGTGCTGATGAGCTCGGATGGCTGAGGCACGGCGACCCGCGCGAGACGGATCGCGTCGATCTCCGCGAGGAGTCCAGCGTGGTGACGCCTGGCAGTGTCCCAGCTGTCTCCGAAGGGGGAGTCGACGCGGGCGATCTTCAGCACGTGGGGCTCGCCGTCGACGTTCACCCGAAACAGGTGGTGCTGGGTGCCGTCTTCGAAGCCGCGAAGGTCGGAGTAGTCCCGCCCGGCCATGAGCTCGTGGGCGACGCCGATCACTCCCGGGTCTCGAAGTGGATCTCCAGCGTCTGCCGCTCCCCACCCCAGCTGACCCCGAGCTCGGCCTCGTAGGCGGTTCCCGGTTCCAGCGGCTCGGTGGGGACCAGGGCGACCATGTCGTAGAGCGACTCGTCGTTGGTGGGGTCGAGCTCGATGACATCGATCGCACCGCCGGGTCCGCGGATCTGGCCGCTGTCGAGCCGCAGGCCTGACTCCGCATCGGTGGAGGAGACGCTGACGGTGACCGGGTAGCCCACGACCCCGTGCCCTGGAGCCGGGTCCGGGGACTCCGTGTCCGAGTCGAAGGAGGTAGGCACGTCGACCTGTCCGTTCACGGGGTAGGCGACGGCGACGGCGCGCTGTTGCGGGTAGGGCATCACGAAGGCCATCGAGGAGTAGGCCCCCGCGCTGCCGAAGCCGGCGGCGACCCACTCCGGGGCCGTGAAGGGAGAGCGGTGGTAGACGCTGTCTACCCAGAGATCGACCGCGGCTGCGGGCTCGGGGCCCTCTGCGACCACCTCGCTGATCAGGAGGCCGACCTGGTCGTCCCAGCCGGCTGCCGCGATCCGGTCCCAGACCTGCTCTCCGGTGAACCCCTCGACCTCGGGGTCCTCTGCGTGGGCGAGCACGCCCTCGCCATCCATGTACTCGGCGTGGGCCTGGCTGGCGGCGTCGAGGCGCTCCTCCAGCACCCCGGGCTCCAGACCCAGCAGCGAGCGGTAGCAGTTGGCGCGGTCGAGGGCCTCGAGCGCGGCGTCACTGGGGTCTTCGTAGCCAGGATCGGAGAGCTCGCAGGCATCCTCCAGGCTCACGTCCGTCCAGTCCGCGGGGCCGAAGCAGGCGAGTAGTGACAACAGCACATCGGGGAGCGTACGGCATGGTGTGCCATCCTCGCCGCATGTGGTGGTTGGGTCTGGCGTGCACCGGCGGAGAGGAGACCGCCCTCCGAGGACCCGCCCCCGCCGACGAGCCGACGCTGTTCGCGGTCGGGGAGGGCTGGAGAGGCGATGTCATGGGCGCGAACCCCTTCCTCGGGAGCCTCCACGAAGGGGCGTGGACCGCGAGCGTGCGCGACCTCTCGTCACCGACCGCCGCGACCGAGCACAGCCAGGCCTTCAGCATGCGGACGGGGCTCGGAGCCATCTCGAACCTTCGCGGAAATCACACCCTCGATGTCGGCGACCTGCGCAAGGCCACCGGCGCTCCCGGGGAGACCCTCCTCGACCTCGTCGGCGACCCGAGCGAGGAGCAGGACCCGACGCTGGTCTGGTCCACCGACCTCGCCGTCGAGCACCTCGTGGGCACTGTCGCTCCGAACGACGTCGTCCAGCCGAAGAGCCGAGGACCACTCCTCGAGAAGGCCTACACCCTCGAGACCCAGTCGGTGGAGTGCGACGGGGAGCGGAGGCGCTTCGAGGCCACGATCGGTGAGCCGGTGGCGGGCGCGGAGGTGGCCGGACACGTGATCGTGCAGTGGCCGGTGACGCTGACGCGACAAGGACAGCGGCCGATCCCCGGGAGCGCACTGTTCTTGGAGTCCGGGGGCCCGATCCGCTCCTCGGCCACCGCGCCCTACCTGAAGCTGTGCGGCAACGACAGGCCGATCAGCGTCGACCCGGAGCTCTACTTCCGCGTCGAGGACGGCCCCCCGATGCTGCTCGCGAGCGTGCAGTGCTCCTGCAGCGACCGGCGCTTCGCGATCGTCGACCTCGACCTGGGCGAGGCCGTCATCTGGAGCTGGTGATCAGCTCAGCGGGAGGAAGAGCCCGGGCGTCCTCGGCGGGATCGGGGCGAGGTCCCCGAGGCTGCGCGCCAGCGCACGTCCGAAGCGCTCCATGGTCGCGGTCCTGTGATCCCGGTCGCTGGCGGTCGCGCGAACGACGGCCATCGCCAGGCTCTGGGGGACCCGGTGGCTGAAGACCCGGAGCACCTCGTCGAGGTCCCGCGGGTCCAGGTTCGCGACGAGGACAGCGAGCGTCACGGCGAGGCTGTAGACGTCGGCGCGTTCGTCCACGCGCTTGGCGTCGCTGATCTGCTCCGGGGCCATGTAGCCGGCGCTCCCCATCGTCAGCCCGGTGCGCGTCATGCCCATCCCGTCCTTGAAGCGGGCGATGCCGAAGTCCACGATTCGACAACGCCCCTGGGCATCGACCAGCAGGTTCTCGGGCTTCAGATCCCGGTGGACGATGCCCTCGGAGTGGGCGGCGGAGAGCGCGTCGGCCACCGGTAGCAGTGCCTCGACGGCAAGCCTGGGCGGCATCGGACCGTACTCGTGGGTCCAGTGGAGCAGGTTCCTCCCACCCACGAGCTCCATCTCGATCCAGAAGAGACCGGCGTCCTCGCCGAAGTCGAGGACCTTGACGATGTGAGGGTGATCGAGGCGCTGCATGAGCTCGGCCTCGGTGCGGAACCGGGCCCGCACAGACGCGTTCTTCGCGAGGCGAGGCGCCAGGAGCTTCACCGCGCGCGAGGCCCCCGTGTGGAGGTCACGCGCGCGGACGACGGTGGCCATCCCGCCCTCGCCGAGGGTCTCGGCCAACTCCAGGCGACCTTCGGCGATGACGCGGCTCACACCGGGGAGTCTAATCGTCCTTGAGCCCCTTGTAGTCCAGGTGCAAGGTCAGCTCCTCGTCGACCACCAGCAGCTTCTCGAAGTAGAGGGCCTGGCCCTCGACGGGCATCGCGACGTCGACCGGGGAGACCCCCGCGTCCACCGCCGTGTTCTGGGCCATGTAGGCCTGCTGCATCGCCGCCTGTCCGGCCATGTCGAGGTAGTTGCCCTCTGGGGTCACCGGCGTGGAGAACCACTCGACCTTGCGCATGGTGGAATCCACGCTCTTCTTCTTGATCTTGGCGTCCCAGGGCACGTACACCGACCAGCGGTAGTAGGTGACCGGAACGTCGATCTCGGGCAGCGCGAGGTCGATGGAGCCTCGGCCGGCGTCGTCGGGCGCGGTGCCGTCCTCGACCCAGATGACCTCGACCGTGAAGGCGGCGAGGCTGCCCTGGGCGGCGCGGCTGCGGACCAGCGGCACGAGCACGTCGCCTTGCTCGTCGATGCCCGGCTTCACGGCCTTTCCGGCGACCTTGACCGACCAGATCTCGGCGCCCTCCGGCATCGCGACGCGCAGGAACTGGCGTCGGTTGTTGCGCACGTACCAGGAGCTGCGGCCCATCACCCGGCCGTCCACCGTGACCATCGAGATGGACTCGGCGGTGTCGACGATAGTGACCAGGACCTCGACCTCGTCGTGCTGCTTGACCGTCAGCGGCAAGGTCCATGCGTCCTGGCGGTACTTGTAGCCCAGGAGCACGGGCTGGTCGGTGCGACCGAGGATCGCCGCCGGGAGCTCCCGGACGTCGATCTTGCGAGCTCCGGAGGCGTCTCCGGCGACGACCTCGAGGGTCGAGAGCGCCGCCACCCCGACGAAGCCCTTCACGCGCTCGACGCCGGAGACCTCGATGCGCGGGACCTCCAGGTCACCGCCGTCTTCAGACAGGGCCTGCTCGTAGTCGAGCATCAGCCGATAGGAGCCGATGGCCTCGAAGTTGAGGTCCACGTCGACGGTCTGCGCGCCCTCGGCCTCGCTGACCTTCCACTCGCGGATCCCGGAGCCGGTGACGTCGAGCACCGTGACGTCCGCGGGCAGGGTCACGGTGAGGTGCTCGGTCCCCTGGTGCACGATCGTGTAGTTCACGTCGGAGTGACCGGAGAGGACTCCCTCGGCGACGCCGGCGAGGGTGTGGACCTCTGCGTACATCCGGCGCTCCTGGGCGCCGTCGGTCCCGCCCTCTTCGACGTCTCCCACCTCGCGCTGCCAGGAGATCGAGAGGTTGCCGGTGGCCGGGAGCACCGCCTCCATCCGCCGCACTCCCCGGACGTCCTCGTCCTTGAGGAAGCGGGAGTCGCCGACGACGAACTCGAGGTCGCTCTCGCTGGGCACGTCGAGGCGCACGGTCGTGCCGCCGCTGCGAGCCATCGGGAAGGACAGCGAGCTCTGCCCGTTGGCCTCGAAGACGCTCGCCGCCACCTCGAGGTCCACCTCGATGATGCCCTTGGCGTCGGTGATGAGCATGTACCAGCCACCGTCGATGAAGACAGGAGCGTCCTTTCCACGGACCTTGGCCGACTTGAGCGCGACGCTGGTCGGGGCGATCGGCACCGTGACCCAGCCCTCGGCCTTGTGGACCTCGATCTGCAATGCGACGTCGAAGAGCGCGCTGGTGCCGTCCTCTGTGACCTCGCCGCTGTAGCCAGCGCGGTTGATCGAGAAGTCCCGGGGCGCAGCCTCGGGCTTGTCCTCGGGGGCCATGCCCTTGTCGTAGAGGGTCTTGAAGTCGGACCAGGGCATGACGACCTTGGCCGAGGGGATGTCCTGGGCAAAGGCGAAGCCGGACAGAAGGATCAGGGGGGTCATCGTTCCTCTCGGTATGTGATCTCGAGGGTGGGGACCTCGCCGGGAGCGAGGAGGCGTTGGACCACCGACAGCGAAGCGCCGTGGTCGGGGAGCGGAATGGCAAGGGTGGTGGCGGAGAGCGTCGGCATCTGCAGCGTCGTCGTCCGGGAGCTGGTCACGGGACCCGCGGCGGGGCTCGGTGGCGGCGTCGCGGTGATCACGGCCATCTCCGCGGGGTCCGGGCTCGACTCGAGCCGGATGCGACGAGCGCGCTCGGGGACGAGGTCGACGATCGAGGTGCCACCGGTCGCGAAGTCGAACTCGCGGTCGTCGAAGGCCTCGGCGGGCTCCTCGACGATGACGGTCACCCCGGGGGCGTAGGAGTAGTTGGCGCGACCCCCGAAGTCCGACGCGTCGTACTCGAACTCGACGTACTCATCGACCTCTGGCACGTCGTAGTACCCGTCCTCGAGCCCATCGACGTCGTAGAGGGTCTCGCCCGCCATGCCAGCGTTTCCAGAGCCGACCAGGCCCGCCACCGGGGCGGCGGTCTCCCCGAGGACGCCCTGCGAAGCGTGCCCGAGCTGGTAGTCACCGGAGGGATCGAGGGTGACCTCGTAGGTCCCGGGTGGGATCTCGATCTCGCTGGTCCGGGTGTCCGGCTCGCTTTCTCCCCGGGACCCATAGGACAAGGAGGCCTCGCGCTCGGCCAGGCGCTTCTTCGCCTCGGCCTTGCCCGAGCTGCTGCGGGTGCCGTACCAGGCCTGCTCGTTCTGCTCGGTCTGCTCGTAGCGGGAGAGTTCCCTCGAGAGCACCTCGACCTCGTCGTAGACCTCCATCGCGCGGTCGTAGTCGCCAGCGGCCAGCGCGCGCTCGGCCTCGTCGAGCTTCTCCTCCTGCTCGACCTCTGCTCCGGCGACCTTGGCCTTGGCCATGTCCTTGACGCGACGGCTCATGGCCTCGTCGCCGCGGGTGGCGACGTCGTCTCCGGAGAGCACGTCGAGGTTGCCCTGGAGCCGGAGCGCGTTGTCGTTGCCCGCGTCCAGGGCCAGGGTCTCGTCGATGTAGGACTGGGCTACCTCGAAGTCGTTGTCCTGGTAGGCGTGCAGGGCCGCGTTCCAGGTCTCGCGGGCGGCCTGCTCCTTTTGCTTCTCTTCGGCCGTGGTGACGGCGTAGACGATCTCCGTCCCGGAGGCGGCTTCCCCGACCGAGCGGGCAGAGCCGCCTTCGATGCTGGCTTCGTAGCCAGGAGGAAGCCGAAACTCCCACTCGAGCTGCGCGACCGGAGCGTCGAAGCCGGGCAGCTCCATGCTTCGCTTGCCACGCCAGCGCTCGCGCCATGGCTCCGCCGCCCCGACGAAGGTCATCTCCACGTCCAGGGTCGTCAGCCCCGAGAGGGTCTCGACGGAGCGCTCGAGCGGCACGGCCATGGTGCCGTCCTCTACGACGACCGGCGCGACTCCCTCGCCGTTGACGCGGGCCGCCCAGAGCTCCGAGCCTCCGGGTGGGCTGACCCGGAGGAACTGCCGCGAGGCGTTGCGGACGTCGAGCTGGCAGCGCAGCAGGCTACGCCCGCCCGCCGAGCTCGCTTCCGTGCAGACGGCCCGGTCGACGACGAGCTCGGGACCCTCCAAGCTGGACAGCTGGAGCGCCTTCAGCGACAGCGTCCCGCTCCCGGTCCAGGCCGCGGTGGGGTTGGCGTCCCCGACGCTTCGCGCGTGGCCCGGGAGCTCTGCGAGGGCAGCGCCACGGAGGCCATCGACCTCTGGTGACAGGAGCACCTCGCCGTCACCCGCGAGGGTCAGGGTCGCCGTGCTCGTCGCCGTACCCGGGAGCCGGGGCTGGCTGAGCTCGGCCTTCTTGTCCTTGAAGGGGACGCGCCAGTCGATGAGCACCTCGAAGACACCGTCGACCGACTCCGTGGGGTAGATGATGAGCCGATCGCCGCTGCGGTCGAAGCGCTCCAGCCCGGCGCCGGTCACCTCGAGCTCGGCGAGCGCACCGCTGAGCTGGACCTCGAAGCGATCCGTCTCTCCCCGCCGCACGGTCCACCGAATGGCGCTGCGGACGCGCAGGTCGCCCTCGTCGATCCAGGCGGCGGTGGACACCCGGCCCTGGACCACGCGTGAGATCGCCACGGGCTTCTCGACGTGGGTCTTCCAGCTGACCTCGACCAGCTCGCTGGGAGGGAGGGCGTCACCGACGGCCCCAAAGACCTCGAAGTCCAGGTCCTCGCCAAGCCCGAGGGCGCGCTGGCGAACAGCGGGGGTCGTGCGCAGGCTGACCGAGTCCCCACGACGCGGGACGGAGCCGCGGAGCGTGATGGTCCTCGGCCGATCGAGCTCCTCGGTGAACCACCAGTGCCCGTCGGAGCCCATGTGGACGAGGGCCTCGCTGTCCTCGTAGAGCCTGACCGAGCCGTCCAGGAGCCTGAGATCCACCCAGCCCGCCTCGAGCGGTTCGATGCGCACGACGAGCTCGAGCTCGACATGCTCCACGCCAGGTTCGACCTCCAGGACCGAGGAGCTCACCATGAAGCTGGTCGGGGGCCGCTCCGGTGTGTCGCGATCGGGGAAGATCACGCTGTCCACCGGCACGACGACGCCCTCGGCCTTCGCGAGAGCACAGATGAGGGGCAGCGACAGCAGTGACATGAGCCTTCGGCGGACAACGATCCGCGAGACGGGTTCCTTACACGTGCGGCGGTCCGACGCCCTGCGCGCTATCTGGGAGGCGCCGTAGAGGAGCCTCTCATGCCCATCGACGCCCCCTACCCCAAGGGCGAAGCCGCTGACGAACTCGCGGGGCGATCGCTCAATCCCCTGGCCCGAGACATGCTCGGATCGCAGATCCTCGGCATCGCGAGCCAGGTGAAGGCGAAGATCGCGGCCGGCGAGGACATCTGCAACCTCACGGTCGGGGACTTCTCACCGATCCACTTCTCGGCTCCCTCGCCCTTGCGGGGGCGCATCGCCGCGATGCTCGGTGACGCCCGCACCAATTACCCGCCAGCGGACGGCATCCTCGAGCTGCGCCACTCGATCGCGGACTACTACGCCCGACGTCTCGGCGTGCGCTTCCCCTTCGAGGCCGTCGTGGTCGGCAGCGGCGCCCGACCTCCGCTCTACGCCGCGTACGCCTGCATCCTGTCCGAAGGCGACGAGCTGGTCTACGCCCTCCCCAGCTGGAACAACGAGTACTACGCCTGCCTCAACGGAGCGGTCCCGGTGAAGGTGCCGACGAGGCCGGAGGACGGCTTCATGCCGACGGTCGAGAGCCTCCGCCCCCACTTGCGCACCGCCCGGATGTTGCACCTGAACAGCCCGCTGAACCCCTGCGGGACCTGCATCAGCGAGCCGGCCCTGCGAGCCATCGCCGAGGCGATCGTCGAGGAGAACCAGCGCCGGACCGCGGCCGGAGAGCCGGTGCTGTTCCTGCTCTACGACATGGTCTACTGGATGCTCACCCACGGTGAGACGACCCACTACGACCCCATCTCACTGGTGCCCGAGGTCGCCCCCTACACCGTCCTGGTGGATGCGATCTCCAAGTCCTTCGCTGCCACAGGCCTGAGGGTCGGCTGGGGTGTCGTCCCGCCCTACCTGCAGCCCAAGTTCAAGGCGCTCATCGGCCACATGGGCGCCTGGGCTCCGCGTCCCGCTCAGCACGCCACCGCCTGGCTCCTTGGCCGGGACGACGTGATCGATGCGTGGCTGGAGGACTTCGGCGCGCGCATCGTCGAGCGTCTCGACCTCATCCATCGTCGCTTCACCGAGATGGCGGACGCAGGGCTGCCGGTGCGGGCGATCGCTCCGCAGGGAGCCATCTACCTCTCGGTCCAGGTGAACCTGTTGGGGCGCAGCCTCCCGGGCGGAGCTGTGCTCGCCGACAACGAGTCGATCCGCCGGTACCTGCTGAAGGAGGCCCGCGTGGCCGTGGTGCCCTTCCGCGCCTTCGGCCTGGAGGCCGAAGACGGCTGGTTCCGAATGTCGATCGGCGCCGTCGGCGTCGAGGAGCTCGCCGCTGGGATGGACCGCCTCGAGGATGCCGTCCGTCGCCTCGTCATGTGAAGAACTCGACCTCCAGGACGCGCTCCCGCTCCATGTCGACGAGCAGGAGCCCGTCCGGTTGAAAGACGTGGAGGTACTCAAGGAGCTGGCGCCGGGTCGCCGGGAAGCTCGGATCGGGGGCCCGCTCCCCGGTCTTCACCTCCGCGACGTAGATCTGCCCGCCCCGCCCGACCAGCAGATCCGCCCGGACGCCTGCCTCTACCTCCTCTCCGTCGACCAGGAGCGTCCAGTGCCCGGCGACTTGACGATCCAGGATCGAGAAGCCGGCGCGCCCCAGTAGTTTCTCGGCGCGGCCCTCTGCCTCGATCGCCTTGCGCGTGCGCCGCTTGCTGCGCCGAGACGCACGGGTGGCGGCGATCCGCCAGGCGATGGCGAGCGCGATCGCGATGACAGCGGCGAGGAGCAGGAGCAATTCCATGGAATGAACATGCTTCGTGCAACTACCAGAAACTGTCCGGCATCATCAGAAAGTGTTCCTGACCATCTCGATCGCGCTGGCCGGCCCGTGGGGGGCGCGATCCGCGCAAGCCGTGTGGCGCCGGTTGGGCCCACGAGATCCGAGGTTGAAGGATCGTATCCAGGCGTCGACCTTGGGCTGCGTTGCCGAGCGTGATCTGGTTCGGGGGTGTACCCGGTGCTGGACGCGCTC